>Ga0210408_10003225_pt1 | contig 15218 bp, 11 predicted proteins | sample IncBWH4MmetaG_FD_155471 | JGI IMG/M metagenome (GOLD analysis project Ga0210408, IMG submission 155471) | Forest soil microbial communities from Barre Woods Harvard Forest LTER site, Petersham, Massachusetts, United States - Inc-BW-H-4-M | ecosystem: Environmental > Terrestrial > Soil >...
CCTCGCGAGTCGACCACGGGATGCCGGACCAATGGCTTGTTCGGCCAGAACGTCCATCAACGCCTGGGTGAACTCGCGATAAAGTGTCGAAATGTCCGCGCCTTCGGTCATGATTCTCTGAACTGCGATAGCCAGCCGCTGCCCTGACCTTGGTTTAAAGTGCCTCGTGACCGAATACAAATTCAGGATCGGGCAGCTTGTGTATTTCCACCCCCAAGGGGCGGGGTGGCCGCAGGTAGACGCGGCACCAGGACCATACCAGATCACAAAACGGTTGCCTGCTGCAGAGGATGGTGAATTTCAGTACGAGATCAGGAACACCCTCGAAGAGTACAATCGGGTCGCAAGAGAGAGCGAACTGACGCGCTGGCGAGCCGCTTCTGGCGTCAGTCGGTCCACTGACCAGTCCCTGAACGATTAATTGTGCTACTCTGCCTTGTGGTGAAGGGACTGCCATGGCGGAGACCCGCAAACTCGCAGCCATTCTTGCGGCGGACGTAGCCGGATACAGCAAGCTTGCCGGTGCCGACGAGGAGCGGACGCTTGCGAGGTTGCGTACGCTATGGAGCGATCTAATCGCGCCGACCATTGCCGTGCATCATGGCCGCGTGGTGAAGCGCACCGGCGACGGCAGCATCATCGAGTTTCGTAGCGTGGTAGATGCTGTTCGTTGTGCCATCGAAGTGCAGAACGGCATGGTCGAGCGCAACGCCGGTCTTCCGCCGGAGCGCCGCATCGAGTTCCGTGTGGGCATCCATCTCGGCGATGTGGTGGAGGAGAGCGACGGCGACCTGATGGGCGACGGCGTCAATATCGCTGCGCGACTAGAAGGAATCGCCAAGCCCGGTGCCATTTGCCTGTCCGAGCAGGCGTATTGGCAGGTCAAGTCGCGGCTCGATCTCGCCGTGAACGATCTGGGAGCGATCCAACTCAAGAACATTGCCGAGCCGGTCCGTGTCTATGCGCTCGAAGTCGGCAAGCCGCAGGCGAAACCGACCAAGTCCGCCGTGCCAAAGCAGCGTTCAATATTCGTGCTGCTGGGCGCGGGGATCGTCGCACTCATCGCGATTGCGGGCGGCTCTTGGTATTTCCTTGGTGCGAACCGACCTGCGACCGTCACCTCGAACGCGCCAACCGAGGCCGCGCATCTTTCCATCGTGGTGCTGCCATTTACGAACCTCTCGGGCGATCCAAACCAGGATTATTTCGCGGACGGCATCACGGAGAACCTCACGACCGATCTCTCACGCATCCGCAACAGCTTCGTGATCGCGCGCAACACCGCGTTCACCTTTAAGGGAAAGAACATTCCCATCAAGGAGATCAGCAAAGAACTGGGTGTGCGATATGTCCTCGAAGGCTCGGTACAGCGCGACCAGAGTCATGTGCGCGTCAACGCGCAACTTATTGATGGCGAGACCGGCGCGCATCTCTGGGCCGATCGGTTCGAGGAAAGCATCACCGATCTTTTCAAACTGCAAGATCAGGTGGTGGCGCGATTGGCCAATACGTTGGGCTATGAGTTGGTGAAGGCCGAGGCGCAAAGAGGCACGCACTCAACCAATCCCGACGCGATTGATCTGACGATGCGTGGTTGGGCCGCGCTCTGGCAGCTGCCGACGAAGGAAAGCATTACATCGGCCCGCGACTACTTCGAGCGCGCGATAAAGATTGATCCGCAAAATGCCCAGGCGATGGTCGGGCTGGCCTACGCACGTCTCCGCATTAACTACTACGGCTGGAGCACGGGGGCAGAGAATAAGCCCGCAGCGCAGCTGGAGTTGCTGGCAAAAGCAATCGAGATCAATCCTGGCTATGCCTTCGCCTATTACGTGAAAAGCGCCGCATTGTGGCTTACCAAGGAATATCCCGAAGCCGTAGCAGCCGCCGAGACGGAGGTGGCCCTCGATCCCAATTCAGCGTACGGGTATGCCGCAGTCGGCCGGGTGGAAACCCTGCTCGGACGCTGCGAACAATCGATTACACACATCAAACAGGCCTTCGCTCTAAGCCCCCGCGATCCCCTCAGCGGCGTCTGGTACATGTACCTGGGCTTTGCCGAATTTTGCCGGGATCGGCTTGACGCGGCGATCGAGCAATTTAAGCGTGCTGTCTACTCTGGATACCCGACCTATATTGCCTACGCCATTTTGGCCGGAGCCGAGGCCGCGAAAGGGAACGACGCCGAGGCGAAACGCGCTCTGGCGGAGGCACGCCGTCTCTTTCCTCAACTCACAATCAAATGGCTTCTGACCGAGACGACGCCAACACCATCGATCGTTATCGACGGCCTTGCGCAAGGCTGGGCTGCCGGAAGAATGAGCGATCAACCCTCTCAAGCGACCAGCTCATCGAGCAACGCCTTCGCCTCTTTCAGATCGAGCGTATCGAACCCTTCAGTAAACCAGCCGTAGACCGGAGTGAGAAGCTCGCGGGCCTCATCCCGCTTCCCCTGATCGCGCCAGAGCCGCGCCATGCTCATTGCGGCACGCAACTCCCAGGATTTTGATTGCTGCGAACGCGCGATAGCTAAGGCCCGTTCGAAATACGCTCTCGCTTTCAACTCATCCCGCTGCCTCAACGCGATTTCACCTGCTACGCGATTGACTTCGGCTTCATACAATCCTTCGCCTGTTTCCCCAATTGCCGAGGTCGCTTCACTAATGCATTGCCAAGCCTCATCAAGTCGACGAAGCTCCGCATAAGCACTTGCCAAGGATGATAGGTGCATTGGCAACCATAGTGTTGATCCAGTCGTGCGCCACGCGGTGATCCCAGCTGTGAGCGACGGCACCGCATCCTCGGGGCTTTTGGTCAGGGCAAGAAGTTGGCCCCTTACCAATATTCCATGTGCCCTCCAAAACAAGCTACCTTTCGCTTCTGCCAACGTGACAAGTTCATCGGTGATGGTTCTTGCTGACACATAGTCTCTGCAAAGAATATGAAGAAGTGATCCATGGAGCAGCGCGTACATTAAACTGGCATCTTGGCCGAGTTTGCGTGCATCGCTGAGCGCATTGTCCGAATCGGCGACAGCGGCTTCCGCGTATCCAAGAAGCCATAGAGCCAGAGAACGATTGGACCAAACCGACATGCGGTGATCGGAGCCAAACCGCGTTGTCACCGGACGATGCGTTGCAGGATCGAAAAGATTGAGTGCTCGGTCAAATTGCTTTCGGCTTTGCACCAGATCACCGATATTTAACAACGTAGTCCCCATCATACGGTGAGCCACCATAAGCGGGACCATGTCCCCTTGCTTCCCAGCGAGATCAAGGAATTGTTCCGCAAGCTGACGCATCACGGTGCTATTGAAAGCAACGTAGCTCGCCGCCCAAAGGCTGTAGACTACCGAAAACAGCAGAATGGGTCGTCGGGCGGCTCTCCTCGCGCCTGGGCTTGTTCGATCAGCAGACGGGCCCGCTCCACAGCTGCCTTGGTTTCGATCGCGGCATATCCTTTGACGTGGATGAGGGGGGTGATGACCGCTACCTGCAGCTTGATCTCTTCGCGGCGTAGCGCCGGTGTGGCGGGCAGCGTCGCGGTCTGATCGAGGGCACGCGTGAACTGAGCCGCCGCTTCAACAAGTGCCGAGCGCTCCAGCGACCGTTGTCCTGCCTTGCCCCAAAGGCCAGCGGCCTTCTCGATGAGTCCGGCCTCGGTGCAGTGACGCGCCAGCAACTCCGGTTGGTTTTCGGTAATCTCGATGAATTGGCTCTCGATTGTTTCAGCAATCCGAGCATGCAGCGCGCGTCGCGGCTCCCGCAGTAAAGTTCCATAGGCCGCATCCTGGACCAGCGCATGCTTGAACAGATAATTCGCATGCGGCGGCTCGCCCTGTCGGAACAGCAAACCTGACTGAATGAGACGGTCAAGCGCCAGTGCCAGCTCCGTCTCCGGCTTGCGCGCTGCCGCAGTCAGAAGCGAATGAGAGAACTCCCGCCCGATCGCCGCTCCTATCTGCGCTATTTCCTTCGCCGGGCCGAGTCGGTCGAGTCGAGCCATCAAAGATGCCTGCAGGCTTGCAGGAACCGCCAATACCGGGGCGGGAATCGCGGCGGCGGTTCGTCGCGCTTCGCCCTCACTCTCCGCCTCCAAGACCGCCTTCGTCATTTCCTCGACGAACAGCGGAATGCCATCAGTACGCTCGATGATGTCTTGGCGGATGTTGGCTGGCAGCGACTTGTTGCCGATGACGCGCTCGATCATGGCGAGAATTTCGCGTTCTCCCAGCCTATTAATGGTGAGAGCCGTAACGTAAGGCCGTCCGATCCAGGGCGGCTCGAACTCTGGCCGGAACGTCACGATCAGCAGCACGCGGAGGCGTGGTATCCTGTCAATGATGAGACCGAACAATTCGAGGCTCGTGGGGTCGGTCCAATGCGTATCCTCGAAGATCATCAGAACTGCATTTTTCCGAGCCAAAGCTTCCATCTGGGAAACGAGCGCTCCCAGCGTTCTCTGCCTGCGCTGCTCGGGTGTCACATCGAGTTTCGGATACCGTCCGTCGCTCGGCAACGACAACATCTCGACAAACAGGGTAGCATCCGCATTGGAGGTCGAGGTCTGCGCCAGTATCGCGCCCAGTTTGTCTAGCTTCCCTTGCGCGGTGTCGTCGTGCACAAACCCTGCGGCTCGTTCCATCTGACTGATACAGGGTAAAGCGCACTGTCGGTGTGCTGCGGTGAACAGAAATATCGCAGGCGTGTGTGGGGTTCGTCAGCAAGACGCTCTAGCAATGCTGCCGTGAGCCGCGACTTGCCGATACCCGCCTCCCCGGAGAGGAGGACTATCTGGCCCTCGCCGGTTTTTACTTTCGACCAGCGGCGCACCAACAATTCGAGTTCTTCTTCGCGTCCGACCAGCGCAGTCAGGCTGGTCGGGTGTAGCGCCTCGAAGCGACCTGCCACTGAACTGGCCCGCAGCGCCGCCCAAGTTCGCACTGGCTCGGCGATGCCCTTGAGGTCTTTGGCTCCAAGGTCCTTAAGTTCGAATAGGTTGCCGAGAAGCCGTCGCGTACTCTCGGCAATGACGACCGTGTTCGGCTCAGCGATGCCTTGCAGACGCGCTGCGAGGTTCGGCGTCTCGCCCACAATGCGGCGCTCCTGCGCCTCCCCCGAGCCGACAAGATCGCCGACGACGACCAATCCCGTCGCAATCCCGACGCGGGTTTGCAGCGGTGCGCTCGCATTGAGCGCTGAAACCGCCGAGATCAGCTCCAATCCGGTGCGTACCGCCCGCTCAGCGTCATCCTCATGGGCATGCGGATAGCCGAAGTAGACCAGCACACCGTCGCCCATGTACTTCGCTACGAAGCCGCCAAAGCGCTGCACAGTCTCGGCGACACACTTCTGGTAGGCGGCAATGACCTCGCGCAAGTCTTCGGGGTCCATGCGAGCCGAGAGGGCTGTCGAACCGACTAGGTCCGAGAACATCACGGTGACTTGGCGGCGCTCGGCGGTGTCTTGAGGGGACTTAGGGGGCAGCGTTGACGGAGCTTCAGCTGTCGGCGCTTTCGCGCTCGCGTAAGCCCCTAGGACAGCGATGGCATCGAGCAGCTTACGACGATGTCCAACAATACCGACACCAAGGTCCTTCAGGTCCTCGGCTGTCAGGCTCGGCAGGACAGTCTCGTCGATTTCGTTCTCGCGGAACGCCTCCTCATACCGTTCGAGGCCCAGGCTCCGCAGCCAACCCCCGATATCCATGATGGCGTCCTAATCCCTTGCTCGCGAGCGATGATCTGCTAGGGGAAACAACCTGTCTAGGCCGACGAGCAACCGTGCTAGTCTCGCGTGTGGTGGAGGGGCTGCCATGGCGGAGACCCGGAAACTCGCAGCCATTCTTGCGGCGGATGTGGCCGGATACAGTAGGCTTGCCGGTTCCGATGAGGAACGCACCCTGGCGCGGCTGCGGGCGCTGCGGAGCGACTAATCGACCCGACCATCGCCGTTCATAACGGTCGCGTGGTCAAGCGCACCGGTGACGGAAGTATCATCGAGTTTCGGAGCGTGGTTGATGCTGTTCGCTGCGCCATCGAAGTGCAGAATGGCATGGTCGAACGCAACGCTGTCCAGTCGCCTGAGCGCTTCCGCATCGCTATTTAACTCGGTGACATGGAGGAAGGCGACGGCGTTCGAACCCCGGGGGCGTCTTTTCTAGTGCTACAAGACCCTAACGACGGCTGCTCAACGCCACTTAAGGCGTAGAAATTAGACCACGGCTGGTCGCGACTATCCATCGCTCGCCCCACCGAACAATGGACTCGACTCGCCCAACCCCCGGCACGGTATCTCCCCGCCGTGCGGTTAAGATGCCATTCGGCCCTTCCAAAACTGCCGCGTCATTATTTACTTCTCGAAGCATCCACCCCTCAACGGTATTCCATCTCGTCTCTGGCACCGGCATCGGAACGCGATTCTCCTGAGAATGCGCGGTCGGTGAAGACGTTTTCGATCTGGTGTGCTGCTTTATTCCGCGAGTCGTGGCGCCATTTTCGGATATGTGTTCTTGCTGTGCACTAAAGTGATCTGGATCACTGTGTCGCGCGGTGGCGACTTCAGGCGGTACTGCCGCACGCCTTAGGGGCTCAGAAGAAGTAGCGAGTGCAGGTGACGAGTTACTCGTAGATACCGAAAACGACCGGTCCATCGACAATGTCCAGCGGCTAACTATCTCTCTTGCTTCGCGGGGGTGCCAGAAGAATATCAGAGCAACTGCCGCTGCGAAGGAAAAGAAAGCCACCTCAGATATTCGCTCGCGCATCAACGCCCTGGCGCTCACAAATCGATCCTTCAAGCCTGATGGGCGAGGAGCGACGCGGATTGATGAATCCTGGGCCCGTACTTCGGCAGAAAAGTCTGACTCATCCTGGATAGTTTCGGTCCGCTGGCCGAATGCATTGTTTGCGGAGTACGGATCGCATGCTACTCCGCGTGAGCGAATTTCATGCGCTGTTCGCAACTCCGCTGGCGTAAGGTGGGCACCTTTCTGTTTGTCCAGCTGCTCGTTGCAGGCAGCGCTAAGTCGTTCCTTGATCAACCTAAACTCTTCGTCGGGCGGAGCGCCGGCCGCATAAAGCTGTGCCAGTTTAGCTACCGCCTCAATGTTTACCGCATACATTTCCAGACTGCTTTCGTAAGTCCTGGCAGGTTCGATACCATGACCTGCCGAATACAGAGAGGCGCCCCAGATGTCTGTAGCGCGCGAAGGGGGCCGACCTAGACTCGTGGACAAGATGATCAGCTTCAGGCTCCAGGATCACAGCCTAGCCAAAACACCTCCTGGCCGATATGGCGACGCCCATGCTCGCGCTTTACTCGTCCCCTCTTGCGCATCCATCCCATCGTCAAGATTTTAATAAAAGGTTGCGCAATTCTGGCCTTTGGGTGTTGTTGTTGGGGCTACTTAAGGTCTTAAAACCGCATGAAGCCGGGTGCATGACAGGCCCTGCGACCAGGATCGCTGAAGCAAGAGCTCAGCAAGGAAAGAAAGACACCACGGTCGGCTCACCCTCGCGCCGTGCCGAATAAGCTGAGCATTTATCGTCCGGCGCGCGGGGTAGCGCGCAGGTTCCCCGGACGTAATGACCGCCAAAAATCCCCGAACAATCAGTCTGCGCCGTTCAGTGGTAGGCCGCCTCAAGTTGCGCGTTATCGGCCTCGCATCGCTCCATTGCGCGGCGCCCGACCGCATCACCCAGTTTTCGGCATCGCCTATCGTTAAACTTTTTTGAGATTTTGCCACGGTAATGCAGGAGAGGATTGGGGTCGCAAGCTGCAGTTGCGTACGATGCCTGCTCGCAAATCAGCACTTAAGCGGATGAAACGCTTAGGGCGAAAAGCGGCCCGATCCGCGCGGACCTTTGTTCGATTTGTAGCCGTGCTTGCCGCCGTTCTTGCGGTGGTTGTCTATTGGAACCTTGGCACATTATCGCCTTGTGGCGTACTCCGTGAATCAATCCGACAACGTGGCGATTTTGTCGCAATCTTCCCGGATGAAGTCATCGATTTCGCCTTCGAAGCACAGTTTGGCAAGATGTCGGCGAGGCGCTTTTTGCGGTATTGTTTCGAGCCGTTACTTCGCCGGTGCCGACTACTGAGCAAGCGTCTCAACTGCCGATGCAACCGTTCGCGAGAAAGAAAATAAAAGTCATCGCCGAGCGATCCTAACTTCACTCTATCCGCCTTTTAAGCCCCTCCGCCACCGATCCCGTACTGGAAGGAAATGCAATTGCCCTAAAGCCCATTTTCGAACTTCTTGTCAGGTGTACAGCTCATCGAGCAACGCCTTCGCCTCCTTCAGATCGCGCGTATCAAACCCTTCGGTAAACCAGCCGTAGACCGGAGCGAGAAGATCACGGGCCGCATCTTGCTTACCCTGATCGCGCCGGAGCCGCGCCATGCTCGTTGCGGCGCGGCATTCCATGGAATTTCGTTCGCCTTGCTCGATTCACCTGTTTGCACAGTATGTTGATGCTTCCCGACCGGCCATTCGATCACGTGTCCAATCGATAAGATCGGGCACAAGCGGAGAATCGGACGCCACCACGGATACGTGGTCTTGCCCTGGATAAACACGGAAGTCTATACGCTGTCCGGCTGCACAGTGCGCAGCGGCAAAGCGCTTTTGAAGGTCCATCCAATCGTCCTGATCTCCCTGCGTGATCATTGCAGGCATAGGTATAGGTCCCATCGGCGAGTTCTGCTCCAGGCGGTTTGTCAACGGCCCCTCAGTCGGAGCATGGGCAAAAATTCCAAAACCAGGAAACAAAGCGCCTTCAAGCACCGAAAACAATGTCCCCAATTCTCCAAGGCAGCGCCCTGCCATTTCGTTGACAAAAGGACGTGCGCGCTTTCGGATGTAAAAGCCTTCATCTACGTCAGGATATGCTGCGCTGTAAGAACGTATGATGAGTGACCACACGATTGGCGTGATTAGCTTGCCGAAGATCGTCGATGGAGCGGTTTCACCGAACTGTCTGAGGTCGCTCGCTGGTGCGACTGCGGCAATTGCCAAAATATTAAGGTCGGGCGCATACTCCTGAGCGCGGATGCCGCTCCAAAGCGCAGCATGGCCGCCTTGCGAATGGCCCCAGATTACGACGCGATCGTCCAGATCGATTTCGTTTATACGGCGCGCTGCTCGCACAGCGTCAAACACCGCTCGCGCCTCTTCGTCGCCGATCAAAAAGGCATGGCCGCCAGTGGTCCCGAGCCCAATGTAGTCTATGCCCACAAACGCCCAGTTCTCGGCCAGAAGCCTGGGCAGCAGCGCCCAGGCACCTCCACTCGTACGATCACCAAATGGATGGGCCATCACCGAAGGTGCGCAGCCGCGCACGATCCCGGTCCCGCCGTGTGCCCAGGCGATCACCGGAAGCGCTCCGGGCCTACGGTGTTCCGAGACAACAACAATCGCGCTCGCGATTGCAGGTGAATCATCGGCGCGTTTAGTCGTGTAAAGAATGCGCCATCCTCGGGCTCCTGCAGGGATTTCTCTCGCGAATGTGTCGATCCTCAGCAGCGTCCCGGGCGCAGAGGGGAGCTCTGCGGGAGCGTTATAGAACGCATCTGGTTGACCGGGTCGGGCCATCCACCACGCGATGGCGATCAGTGCAACGCATGCTGCTACTACGAAGAGGACCTTGCGCACGACGTTCACCATCGCATTTACATGGCTCATTGCGTTGGAGCCGAGGCGGCGAGAACGTTGTACGCGGCGATGGGTCGGCGGATGCCCTTGAGTTGAAACTCCCCAACAGGCTCGACGGTGACGGCGTCTTCGACCTCCATCAGGACACGCGGGCTTAGGAGTATTTGACTGGGCTTAGCTTCGTCGCAGAGCCGGGATGCGACGTTACTAACCGTGCCTATCGCGGCATAGTCGAAGCGTCCCTCAAAACCGATGGTCCCCAACGTAGCGAAGCCGTGCGCTATGCCGATGCCGAAGCCAATGTCGTGCCCAAGCCGACGCCATTTCTCCGTCAGTGCGCCAATGGCATAGCGCATTTCGAGGGCCATCAGCACCGCTTGGAGCGCTGGGTTCTCGACCGGCACTGGATCGTTGAAGATCACCATCACGCCGTCGCCTGCATAGCGTTCGAGCGTGCCGCTGTACTTGATGATAATTTCGCCAACGGCAGCGTGGTAGTCGCGCAGCAAGGCCATCACGTCTTCTGCGTCCGCAATTTCGGTGAATCCAGTGAATCCTCGCAGGTCGCAGAAGAGTGCCGTAATCTCTCGCCGGTGGCTTTCCAGTTGCTTTTCATTTCCAGACGCGACGATCAAGTCGGCCACCTGCGGGGGCAGAAAACGCCGCAGCCGACCCATCCGCTCTATTTCACCGACTTGATCCGCGACACGCTGCTCTAGTTGCTGGTTTAGCTTGACGACCTGTTGTGACTGTTCTTGCAACTGGATAGTTCTCTCGCGCAGCTCTCCTAACAGCCGCGCATTCTCGATAGCAATCGCCGCCTGATCAGCGAAGGTCGTTACCAGTTCAATCTGCTTGGCGGTGAATGGCCGCACGTCGGAACGCGACAACGCCAGAGCGCCGATCGAGACGCCCTCGCGCAGCATCGGAACGGCCAGGACAGTGCGGTAATCGCCCAATCTTTGCGCCTCAGGCAGGGTATATTCCGGATCGGCCTTTACATCGGGAATATGAATCACCTTGCCTTCAAATAACGCGCGCCCCGTCGCTGAGCCTCGGTCGGCGTGGCTTATTGGAACATCTTTGAAATGATCAACAAATTCGCGCGAGTGGCCGTATGTCGCTGAGGCACGGTAAAAGAGTCCATCTTTCTGACGGGTAATCGTTCCTTGGTCGGCGTCACAGAGACGGGAGGCTGATTCTACAAGTGTTTGTAGTACCGTTTGCAGATCAAACGCCGATCGGCTAATAACCTTAAGTACATTGGCCGTGGCAGTCTGCTCCTCTAACGATTCGCGCAATTCGTTCAGCAGTCGCGCGTTTTCGATGGCGATGACGGCTTGAGCGGCGAAATTTTGCATCAACTCGATCTGCTTGTCGGAAAATGGGCGTACCTCTTGTCGGTAAATTTGGATGAAGCCGAGCACGGCGTCATCTTTCCTCAACGCCACAATCAGGGCGCTGCGGGCACCTCCGAGATCGACGAGCGCTCGGCGGTTGGGTTCGACCCAACTGGTAGGCAGATTCGGCTTTGAGGTCATTGGTGCAGATGACACGCTCGCCCTCCAGGATGCGGGAGGGAGTAGTCCCCGGCCCGTAGTTGGGTGGGTTGTTTCTCCTGTACTCAGCGAACGCGGCGGGCACGCCCCGCGTCGCGGAGGTGCGGAACCGTTCCCCGTCATAGGCTGCCAGCTGCCCGAACGCCGCCTCGCACAGACGCATCGCCTTTTCCAGCATGGCCTCGAACACGGGCGCAGATCGCCCTGAGAACTGCTGACGACCTGCAGCACCTCTGCGGTTGCCGTCTGCTGCTCCAAGGACTCGGTAAGATCAACGGTCCGCTGGCTGAGATCGGCGGTGCGCTGACGCAGTTCGTTCAGCAGCCGCGTGTTCTCGATCGCGATGACGGCTTGGGCTGCAAAGGTCGTCACCAAGTCGATCTCGCGCTCGGTAAACGGGTCAACTCGGTTGCGGGCGAGCCCAATGACGCCGATCGGTTCGCCCTCGCGCATCAGCGGCACGCCGATCATCGAACGACCACCTCCCTCCATTTTCACCGCCGCTTTTTGCTCGTAAAGTGGATCGGTCCACGCATCTTCGATTCGAACCACTTGCCGTCTCATGGCAGCACGACCGATGACCGTCCCTGGCCCTGGAGAGATTGGGGTTCGGCGCTCATGTCCTAAATAAGCCGGGGAGAGGCTGTAGCCTGCCGCAAAGCGGTAAACTCCACCTTGCAATCGGAAGATCACAGACGCGTCCGCGCGACAAAGCCGCGACGCGGTGTCCACAACGCTCTGCAGAATCGGCTGCAGTTCGAAGTTGGATCGGCTGATTGCGCTAAGAACCTCCGCCGTCGCCCTCTGCTGCTCCCGTTGCTCGTTCAGCTCGCGGGTGAGCCGCGCGACCTCTGTTTCCAGGCCGCCAGCGGTGGCAGTGCGACGACGCGCGGCCTTTGGCGCTTTTCGGTGCTCTAGCGTCACCCTCTTGCGGCGTCGCGCCTTAGCTGGTCTGCTGCCTGCCCTGGAGCGCCTTTTCATTGCCGCCACCCGCGCGCGTAGGATGGGGCATCGTAGCGGGTGAGAGTAGCACCGGCCATGGGCTCCAGTGCTTCGGTGTGGGTGTTGAACGTCGCCATCTTCTGAGGCCGCCATGCCTCGGGGCGTAGGGCGGGGGAAACACAGGCTACCGCGTGGCTGTTCCAATGGGTAGTGCGACGCGAAAAACGGAGCCGCGCGGCTCGGCTGACGAAGCGGCTAGCTCACCCTTATGACGCTCGACAATCATGCGGCAAAGAGCGAGCCCCAATCCCATTCCGTCTGCTTTTGTTGTGACAAAGACTTCAAAAAGACGATCCAGAACCACTGGATCGATTCCCGGTCCAGAATCTCGTACCGAAATGATAATTGCTTTGTTATCGTGACAATCGGTCCCCACATGCAATATGCGATGACCGTCTCTAATGGCACCCATTGCCTCTATGGCGTTGCGGACCAGATTAAATAAGACCTCCTGCAACTGTCCTCTATGACCCATGATCAGGGGTAAGTTGGGGGCCAGTTCGACCTCGGCGGCAATGTCGTGCTTCACCAATTCCTCACGGACTATCCGTAGTACGCTCAAAGTCAACTCGTTCACGTCGAGGCGCTCGTATCCGCTGTTGGTCGACCCAAACAAAGCGCGTAGGTTGTCAAATATCCCGCTTGCACGATGGCTGTTTCTTACCATTTCGTTCAAGGCTAGTCGTACCTCGTCGAGATTGGGCGGCGCATGGTCCAGAAATCGTAGCGCCGCACTGCAGTGCGCCGCGATGGCACCGAGAGGTTGGCGCACCTCATGCCCAATCGATGCGGCCATCGCCTCCAAGTTCATGAGCCTATTGTTTCGCTCGCGCTGCAATTCTGAGACCGACCGGTCAAGTTCATAGGTGCGTTGGCGCAGCTCATTCAAAAGCCGTACGCTTTCAATCGCGATGACTGCTTGAGAAGCAAAATTAGTGACGAGTGCGATCTGCCTATCGTTAAAAGGGCGAACCACTTTTTGGCGACACAAAATGAATGCACCTACTAGATCGTTGTCATTGAGCATCGGCACTGAGAGAAAGGTCCGCACACCTCCGAGTTCGACGGCAGCAACGGCACCAGGATCGCGGTGGTCGGTATAGATTGGGTCCGCTGCCAAGTCGGCGACGTGAACAGGCGCTCTGGTCGCCACCATGCGGCCCGTTGGCGTTACAGTACTGCGAATGGGCGAGTGGCGGCGAAATTCAGCAAAAGCACGCGGCGTGTTGTGAGCTGCCGCAAGGTGTAAAGCGTCGTTATCCCAACGATAAATGTTGCCAAAGTTGGCCTCGCAGATGCGTACTGCTTCGACCAGCATGGTGGCAAATATGGGCTGAAGGTCGCTCGGGGAGCGGCTGATGACCTTCAGTACTTCCGACGTGGCGGCCTGCTGCTCAAGCGCTTCGTCTCGCTCGCGTGTGAGGCGCGTCAGTTCGTCAGTGGAGAATGGACCGGGATGGGGCTTGGAGACGCTGCGGCCCTTCCGCTTCAACACCTTACGGGGCCGCGCTTCGGATGATGACTCGCGACCTGCTTTAAAGCGCCTTTTCATTGCCTCTCCGCCCGCACGCCCAAGATACATCGTAGCGGGTGAGGAAGGCACCGGCCATGGGAATGAACCGCAGCGCAACACAAAGAGCCCCGTGCGGTTAGCATCGTCCTGGCCTGGCCGACCGTCCGAGCGGCCCTTCACCTCCTATGCAGCCAGATGCCGCAAGATCGGCCCAAGGATCGTCCCGGACCGCGAGGCGGCGCAGACCCCAGTCCGCGTGGAAAGCCGCTCAGTGACTCTCCGGGCGCGACTGCGGGACTCCCGACCGTCAGCTCGGCAGGAGCCGCTGACCGATAAGCTCCTCAGAGTTCGCTCTGGCCAAAAACCGGGCTGGGGGACGGCCAAGGGGGTTCGATCTCGGGTCGCACGCCAGAGGCTTCCGCTGATGGCTTGGGATCAATGTCGCCCGGATCGCGTTCAATCTCAGCGACATGTCCGATAGCCGTAAAGGAGGCTTCGATGAAACGGCATCTTCTCTTGATAACAACCGCCGCATCCATTCTGGTTTGCGGCACTCTAGCCGCGAACGCTCAAGAAGATAGTGACGAGCAAACCGTGCAGCAGTTGGAGCAAGCGCAGCAGGACCCCGTCGATGAGGGTGAGGACGGCGGCCCAGGTCGCCACGGAAAGATGCGGCAGTGCATGCGGCAATGCATGAGCGGGGACGATATGACGACGGGCCAGCGCGAGATACGGCGCACCATGAGACAAGGAGGTACGATGGGGCCGTTCGCCATGCGCATCATCTTCGCACTGATGGATCGCGATGGGGACGGAACCGTGTCATTGGAGGAGTTTCAGTCAGCCCACGAACGAATCTTCAAAGCAATGGACACCGACAAAGATGGTACGGTCAGCATGGAAGAAATGCAGGACTTCTTCCGTGGAGCACACAAAGCTGGTCTACCCCAACGGTCAGTGCCGCGAGATTAGAAGCACTGGCTTTAAACCTGAGATCGTTGGACGCCGTTGGGTTACCGCCCAGCTGGTTTTGTCGCCAGGTGCTGATCGGCGGGCCGACTGAGTCAAACTGCCGCACCGGCCCGTATTCGGCCTACCGAGGCCGCTGGTGAGTCTTGCCTGCGCCGCTACACCCCCCCCCTAGAGGCCACGGCAGCAGATTCGTCCTAGGGCCGTTTGCGACAGACAGAGGCCTCGGAGGGTGGTAGACCCAAAAACAGCCCGAACCGGCTCGCTGTTGTTCTCAAGCGGCGAGAGTGTGCAGAGCGGGGGGGTGTTGAAGTTCGGAGCAGCGGCGATAGGGTGCCTGCGACTCGGTTGAGGCCGAGTCGCAGGAAACCGTCTTACTGTGCTGAAAATGCTCCGGAAGCGACCGTGCGGGTCGACCCTTTCCTGGCACAGCGGGATCGCCGCCTCGGCTGGCGGCAGTTCACCGGCGACGTTTTTGCTGAGCAACCCGAAGGCCGAGTGCGGTTCGATGTCATGACGGC
>Ga0210408_10003226_pt1 | contig 15215 bp, 10 predicted proteins | sample IncBWH4MmetaG_FD_155471 | JGI IMG/M metagenome (GOLD analysis project Ga0210408, IMG submission 155471) | Forest soil microbial communities from Barre Woods Harvard Forest LTER site, Petersham, Massachusetts, United States - Inc-BW-H-4-M | ecosystem: Environmental > Terrestrial > Soil >...
CGTGGCACTACACGGGGCAAAACTTCGGGTTGCTGATGATGTTCGCGCGGCGCGCGGGTCTTTCGCCGAGCTCCGCGGAGCGCAACGCGATTCATTCGTCCTTCGTCGCCTCATTTCTTCTCTTGATGCTGAGTTTTCACACCGGCGCATCGGCCGACCCGATGATTCTATCGCTCGGTTTGCCTGCGAAGTTTACGCTTCCCGCGCGCGGGATATTGGCGTTGTTCTGCGTCGCAGCAACCGGGTGGTCGGTCACTTGCATGGCGCGCCGCAGCAGCCTGCGTGCGACCCTCGCTCCTTTGACGCTCGCAGTGACGCAATTCCTGTGGTTCCTCCTGCCCGCCCTCGTGGAACTATTCAGTGGTCATGAAGTGCCGCAGACTCGCTACAGCGGCGGCATTCTTGCGGTGCTCCATTCGGCGCAATACCTCTGGATCACCAGCTATTACCAGAGGCGCGAGGCGCGCGCTGCGGGCGCTGTACAGTGGAGATTCTCGCGTTATCTGGTCACCCTGATTGCCGGCGGTATCGCGCTCTTCATTCCCGGACCGTGGATCGTCAGCCGGGTCTTTCATGCGGACTTCGCCGCCAGTTTCCTGACCTTTACGGCGCTTGTGAATATCCATCACTTCATCCTTGATGGCGCTCTATGGAAATTGCGCGACTCACGCGTCGGCGGTTTGCTGCTGAACACAGAGACAAAAACGCGGGATGCGGCGGAAGCCACGCCGAATGCGTTCGAATCCGCGACGGGCTGGCTTACAGGTTCGGCCCACGCGGCTCGTGCCGTTCGAATCGGCGCTGTCGTGCTGCTTTTTTCGTGGGCCGCCGTCGACCAGATCCATTTTTACTGGGCAAGCAAACCGGAAAACCTGACGGCGCTCCAGCGCGCGGCTAACCTCAATCCGGATGACACTTCGGTACAAGTGCGGCTTGCCCGCGCGGAGATCGCTGCTGGAAATAGCGGTGCCGGGCTCGAAGCCCTCAAGCACGCCGCAGCGATCAGCCCCGGCAACTTTGCTCAACAGGAAGCATACGGGGGGGGCTTGATTGAGGCGGGACACGACGCGGAGGCTTATGCGCAGTATGCAAAAATTCTGGCTCGCTGGCCGCGGAACATCGATGCACTGGTAAATTTTGGACTATTGGCTCAGCGGCTCGGCCACGCGGAGGAGGCAGTGGATAGCTGGGAGCGCGCGGTGGACGCCGATCCCTCACAAGCCAATGCGCAGCTCTATCTGGGGCAAGCTTTCGAACGGCGCGGCGAATTGCAAGCGGCGGCCCGCCACCACCGCGCCTATCTGCAAATCGTTGCTGCCCATCCGGGCGAGTATCAGGGCAAGAAAAGTGCGGTGCTCGCCGTGTACATCAAAATTGCGGACGCAGATGCCGCGGCGAATCATCCAGCAGAGGCGCTGCAGGGTTACAACGCGGCGATCGATTTCGCCGCAAAGGCTGGCGATAGGGCGCTCGAAAGTCTGGCCCTCGCGCATCGGGCAGAGTTACAGGAAAAACAAGGAGACGCCGCGGGCGCGGCACAATCGTATCAACGCGCACTGGCTTTGGATGATTCCCTCTCCGACGCACGCGGGGCAGCGGGCGATTGGGTGAATTACGGACAATTCCTGCGCCGCCAGCACCAGCCGGAACGTTTCGTTTTCGCATGCATGCTTCGCGCGGAGGATCTGCTTTCCGCCACGCCGGGGGACGAACTTCTAGCCGTTGCGCGGGCCCGCTCTGAAAGTGAAGCCCGGCTTGGGCGCGAGGCTTCACCCGCCCGCCGGATGAGTGAAGCGCTTGCAAAGGAAGCTTCGTCTCTCCCGGCCTCTACTCTCACTCCGGACCACTAACAGCGCCATCGACCCCTCTCTCGCGAGGAACCAAATATCTGCTATGACAATGTGGTCTAAAATGGGGCGTTCGAATTTCGCTCATTGAAATTGAATCCGCAGGCCAACCAGGTGGAATGTTCATGAGTCTTATGCGATCACTGCTGCTTGCGGCAGCCCAAAATCAGTGGCTGCGCGATCACGCGACGCATTACCGCTTTGTCCGGAGCACTGTATCCCGATTTATGCCGGGAGAGAATTTCGAGGACGCCTTGAAAGCCGCTCAGGCTCTGGCCACGAAACAAATCGGAACCGTGTTTACTCATCTGGGGGAAAACATCAAGGATCGCGCAGAGGCGCAACAGGTTACCGAACACTATATCGAAGTACTGGACCAGATTCGAAATTCGGGGATGAAAGCGGAGATTTCCGTCAAGCTCACGCAGCTTGGCCTGGATCTCCCCACGGATCTCTGTTTTGACAACCTGAAAACCATCATCGAGCGGGCGGGGAAAGATTCCATCGTCTGGGTGGACATGGAGGCGAGCAACTACGTCGACCTGACCCTGGAGGTCTACCGCCGGGCGCTGCAAATGTTCCCGAATGTTGGCGTGTGCCTGCAAGCGTACCTCCATCGGACAAAGGAAGATCTTTCGAAACTCATGCCTTTGCGCCCCTCCATCAGGCTCGTCAAAGGAGCGTACAACGAGCCCCCCGAGATCGCGTTCCCGCGCAAACAGGACGTCGATGAAAACTATTTCGCGCTGGCGGCAGCGATGCTGGGAGCAAAGAAAGAAAATCAGTGCGTTCGCGCGGCATTTGGAACACACGATCTAGTTTTGATACGGCGGCTTTCCGAACTGGCTTCGACGCAGGGGCTTGCGAAGGCAGATTTTGAAGTGCAAATGCTTTACGGGATCCAGCGCGCCGAACAAGAACGGCTGGCGAGCGAGGGTTGCACGTCCATGGTGCTTGTTGCTTATGGCACTTACTGGTATCCGTGGTTCGTGAGGCGGCTCGCGGAGCGCCCCGCAAATTTGTGGTTCATGCTCCGCAATGTTTTCGCGGCGTAGATTCAGCTATCGTGACAGATCGCAGGCCAACCCTGAGAAGAAAGCGCTTTTTGCAATTAATTCCCGGTGTTGGCCTTCGCTACCAGAAGAATCGCAAAGAAATAGCACAAGAACATGAGCGCGAGAAACATTCTCGCCTTGCGATTCGCTCCCTTAAATTCCTTCCATGCAAGAATGCCCCACAACGCCGCGACCATCGGCGCGGATTGGCCGATGGCATAAGAAATTGCCACCCCGGTGAAATTCGCGGCCACCAGATTGAAGACCGTCCCAATGCCCCAGATGGCGCCACCCAGCAGTCCGAGCATGTGGCCTACGGCCGGACCGCGAAAGAATTCGCCGAAGTTCACGGGCTCTCCCACCAGCGGATGCCTCATGAAGTAGACATTCCAGATCAGGCAGGAAACCAAGGCGCCAAACGTGAAGAAGACACTAACGCTATAGGGTCCCAGCGTATGTCCTTGCGTCATCGCGTGAGTGACGAAGGGCGCCCAAAGGCCCATGAGAATCCCGGAGACGATGCAGACGATGATGCTTTTTTGAGAAGCCGTCCCGGCGGCCCTCTTCAGACTTCCATAGGCCTTGCCATCCAGGATCACCGCAATAACTGCGAACGCAACCCCCGCCGCGAGCAATCCCGGGCTGCCCTTTGGTTGTAGCAAATAACTTGAAACGACGCCGACCACCAGCGCGATACCGATAGATACCGGAAACGCGATGGCCAGGCCGGCCATGTCGATCCCCGCGACGAGCAACAAGTTTGCGAGATTAAAAACTGCACCGCCGGCCAGCGTGTAGACAAAATTCGAACTGTCCCCGGCGCGGACATTGTTCAGGAAACTCGTTGCATCCTTTGAAGTGCTTCCGATGGTAAAGGCCAGCAGCAGCGAGATGAGGAAGATGCCGAGTGCGTAGTCCCAGTAAAAAAGTTCGAACCGGTAATTCTTTACGCCTTTGTAGGTGTTGGCCCAGGAGCCCCAGCAGATGGCGCTGGTGATCATCATGAGCAGGGCAATGTTGAAAGCATGAGGAACGAACATAGAATTGCTGCTCCTTCGCGTACCGAGCCGTGCGAATTGTTGCTTGCGTCCGGTATTCGCTGAACGCAGCGCTGTTTTTGTCCTTTGTTGCTCTGGCTGCTTATAGTCACGGCGGCTCAGGCTGTCAAGGATAAACGGGATTCTAGTGAGTTTCTGCAGATGGCTAGCGTGAAGATTTCCATTCGAATGGCTTGAGAGAGTTGTTGCTGATTCGGGAGCGAGTTCCTATATAATCCGCGCGCGGTTTGGACGGGGGAGTTGTCATGGCCAGGCAGTCTCTAATCGCCGTCGTAGGCAGCGCCAATGTCGACCTCACAACGTTTAATGACGTTTTTCCACGGCCCGGTGAGACGATCTTTGGCAAGCAATTTGACCTTGGCTTTGGCGGCAAAGGCGCGAATCAGGCAGTCGCCGCGCGGCTTTGTGGCGCGAACGTGGGAATGGTGGCCAAAGTGGGAAGCGATCTCTTCGGCCCCGCCACCATCAAGAATTTCGAATCGCAAGGGATTGACGCCACGTACGTAGCGATTGCCGAAGGCGTTTCCAGCGGCGTCGCTCCCATTTTTGTAGAACCTAACGGACAGAATCGCATCATCGTAGTAAAGGGCGCGAACGATTTGCTTTCTCCCGATGACGTGGACGCGGCTGCGCCGCTTCTCCGCAGGGCGGACACCATTGTGATGCAGTTCGAAATTCCTTTGCGCACTGTCTATCACACGGTGGGCTTTGCCAAGGCCAATGGAATACGTTGCATCGTGAACCCCGCTCCCGCCCAACCCGTCGATTTCAAGGAAATTGGCGCGGCGGATTATTTCATTCCGAACGAAACCGAAGCGGAAGTCACGACAGGAATGCCGGTGAAATCCATCGACGATGCGAAACGATGCGCGGAGTTTTTACTGCGGCAGGGGATGCGGCGCGTGGTTATTACGCTTGGCGAGCGCGGCTCGCTTGTCGCGGGAGCGGAGGGGATCGAGCTGATTCCAGCGTTTAAGGTCCAGGCTGTGGACACTACCGGCGCGGGCGATGCCTTCATCGGCAGTTTTGCGGTCTTCCTTGGGGAGGGTCTGCCAGAAAAGGAAGCGCTTCGGCGGGCGAATCTCTATGCCGCTCTTTCCACGACAAAGGCAGGGACGCAAAAATCCTTTTGCAGCCGGGCGGAATTTGAGAAAGAGTGGCTGTCTCGCGGCTGACATTTGTAATCCCTCTTTGGCTAAGTGGTAAGATTGGGTGCCACTCGCTGTTTTGCTTGGGGCGGTAACACTTGCCATGACTCCGCGCGACAACACGCGAACACCGAACGTATCCAGCCAGGGGCACCAGGCGCCACGCTCCCCGATTTCTCCTTCGGATACAGCCATCGCACATTATGCGGGACGCGATCTTCAGCCAAACTCCGGCGTTCCGCTCAACCTGGACTGGGTGAAAGAAGTGCGCGTGAACACCAGCGCCGTCGAAAGGCGGGCGCAAACCATCGGCACTCGGCGAACGGTGAAAAACGAATGGCAGGCGGCGTGGCTGCTGCGCGCCATTACGTGCATGGATCTCACCACACTCTCCGGGGACGACACCGACGAGCGCGTTCGCCGATTGTGCGCCAAGGCGCGCCAGCCGCTGCAGCAGGAAATCGTGCAGAGGCTCGGAATAGAAAGCCTGAATATCAAGGTCGCGGCGGTATGCGTGTATCACACGTTTGTCGAAACCGCGCGCCGCGCAGTCGAAGGAAGCGGGATTCACGTTGCGGCTGTCTCCACGGGATTTCCTGCCGGGCTTTCTCCGCTCGCGGAACGCGTTGCTGAAATTCGGCGCTCCGTCGAGGCGGGTGCGGACGAGATCGATGTCGTCATTACCCGCGCGCACGTGTTCGGCGGAAAGTGGCAAGCGCTTTACGATGAAATCGCAATGTTCAAGAACGCTTGCGGGCCTGCGCATCTGAAAGTGATTCTCGGCACCGGTGACCTGATGACCCTGCGAAACGTCGGACGCGCGAGTCTTGTGGCCATGATGGCCGGCGCGGACTTCATCAAAACTTCCACGGGGAAGGAAACCGTCAACGCGACGCTTCCCGTCAGCCTGGTAATGACGCGCGCCATTCGCGAATACGCGCAAGAAACGGGCATGGCTGTGGGATTCAAGCCCGCAGGCGGCATTCGAACAGCGAAGCAGGCGCTCGAATGGCTCTTTTTGATGAAGGAAGAGCTGGGCAATTCCTGGTTGAATGCGGAGCTTTTCCGATTTGGCGTCAGCGGAATGTTGGCGGATATCGAGCGGCAATTGGAACACCATGCTACCGGAAGATATTCCGCGGAGTATCGGCACCCGATGGCGTAGGCAAACAGCGCTCGGCCAGCGACGAAGGAAGCAGGAAGAAGAGAATGAGCATCGTCGAAAAATTCATGACCATGGATTACGGCCCCGCTCCGGAAGATCCGCGCGAAGCTCTGGCGTGGCTCGATCGAAGTGGCCGGAGGTTTGGGCACTTCATCAACGGTGCCTGGCAGCCGCCCGTAGCAGGCGAATACCTCGATACTACCGATCCTTCCACCGGTGAAAAACTTGCGTCCGTCGCACAAGGATCCGCGGCAGATGTGGACTCCGCGGTGCGCGCTGCGCGTGCTGCCTTGCCTGCGTGGCAAGCGCTCACTCCCCATGCTCGCGCGCGCTACCTCTACGCCCTTGCGCGCCAGGTCCAGAAACATTCCCGCTGGTTGGCCGTTCTCGAGACGCTGGACAACGGCAAGCCGATTCGCGAAAGCCGCGACATTGATATTCCTCTCGTAGCGCGGCATTTCTATCATCACGCCGGCTGGGCACAGCTTCTCGAACAGGAATTTCCCGGTTACACCGCTTGTGGAGTCGTCGGTCAGATCATCCCTTGGAATTTCCCTCTTCTGATGCTGGCGTGGAAGATTGCGCCCGCGATAGCCACGGGCAATACCGTCGTCCTCAAGCCTGCGGAGTTCACTCCGCTGACGGCACTCGCGTTCGCGCACATCTGCCAGGAGGTTGATCTCCCCGCTGGAGTCGTAAACATCGTCACGGGCGACGGCTCAACCGGCGAAGCGCTTGTGAAGCATCCAGACGTGGACAAGATTGCCTTTACCGGCTCGACCGAAGTGGGCCGCGCCATTCGAACGGCGACCGCGCCGAGCCATAAAAAACTCTCGCTCGAACTGGGCGGCAAATCCCCCTTCATCATTTTTGAAGACGCGGACCTGGACAGCGCAGTGGAAGGCCTCGTCGACGGTATCTGGCTCAACCAGGGGCAGGTTTGTTGCGCCGGTTCGCGCCTGCTGATGCAGGAGAGTATCGCGGAAACGCTGATCGGGAAAATCCAGAATCGCATGAACACTCTGCGCATCGGGCCGCCACTCGATAAAGCCATTGACATCGGCGCGATTGTTGATCGCGTGCAGATGGAGCGCATCCAGCGACTGGTCGATCAAGGCGTCGCCGAAGGCGCGACGTGCTGGCAGCCATCCATTCCTACGCCCTCGCGCGGCCACTATTTCCTGCCGACTCTGCTGAGTAACGTGCATCCATCATCCGTTGCAGCGCAGCAGGAAATATTTGGTCCAGTGCTGGCCGCCATGACCTTTCGAACGCCGCGCGAGGCCGTCGAACTTGCCAACAATACGGTTTATGGATTGGCCGCGTGCGTCTGGAGCGAGAGCATCAATGTTTCACTTCACGTGGCGGCGCAGCTCAAGGCCGGTGTCGTCTGGGTGAACTGCACGAATCTCTTCGATGCCGCCTGTGGATTCGGCGGCTGTCGCGAGAGCGGTTTTGGGCGCGAGGGCGGACGCGAAGGGCTTCTTGAGTATCTCGAACCTGTTTGGTTCAAAGAAGCTCCTCCGCAGCGGGCAACGCCGTTGGCGATTGACCAGCCGCCGGAGCAGCCTGCTGCCTTCTCCGATCCCCCGATCGATCGCACGGTAAAACTCTACATTGGCGGCAAGCAGGCGCGGCCCGACTCCGGTTATAGCATCGAAGTACGCGGCGCGGACGGCCGCTTGCTTGGAGAGGCGCCGCTGGGCAATCGTAAAGACATTCGCAACGCTGTGGAAGCGGCGCGCAAGGCCGACGGGTGGGGCAAAGCAACCGCCCACAATCGCGCGCAAGTTCTCTACTACATTGCCGAAAATCTTTCACAGCGACGCGAAGAGATAGCCCACCGATTGTCCGACGTGGTCGGTAAGAAGCAGGCGGAAGCCGAAGTCAGCCACGGCATCGAACGCATCTTTTCCTATGCCGCGTGGGCCGACAAGTTCGACGGCGCGGTCCACAATCCGCCATTCCGCAATGTCGCGCTGGCAATGAAAGAAGCGATCGGCGCCGTCGGGATTATCTGTCCGGCGGACGCACCGTTGCTCGGATTCCTGTCGCTCGTCATGCCCGCCATCTCCATGGGCAACACGGTTATCGCCGTTCCATCCGAAAAATATCCCCTCATCACCGGTGATCTTTATCAAGTTTTCGAAACGAGCGATCTGCCGGATGGCGTCGTAAATATCGTTACCGGCCGCGCGCCAGAATTGCTGAAGACGCTTGCCGAACACGACGATGTCGACGCCATTTGGTGCTTCACGGATGAAGCCGGCGCCGCGGCCGCGAAATCCCTGTCCGTGGGAAACCTGAAGCAGGTGTTCACCAACGAAGGCCGCACGATCGACTGGTTCCGTACAGAGCAGGCCGAGGGACGCTGGTACCTCGATCATGGCGTCCAGGTGAAAAATATCTGGGTCCCGTACGGCGAGTAGGCATTCGAACGCCCGGAGAGTAAGCGATTTTACTGCCAGCAGGCTCGCCAATATCCTTTTCCGCCACGCAAAGATAGTGTGTCCGTAAGAACGGCACTTCCGAAAGCACGCGGGATGTCCGAATCCTTCATGGATACATTCCCATTCAGGGGTACCACCCAGGGCCCTAATGAAGTACCACCGTTTGGTCAATATTGTATTAATTGCAGTCAAAGATTCTGTGCAATCACTCGCGCGTTGAAATCGTCGGGCAGCTTGAAGATACCTGCGACATCCCGGAAGCCGTGGCCAGGCTCCGGCCTGATTGGGTGGTTGTCACGCTCGAAGAATCCGGGGCTCTCTCGCCGCAGTGTTACGATCTTTTGGAAGAACATCCACAAACGAAAATTCTCAGCATTTCTTCGCGCAGAAACAGCGCCACGCTATGTTGGGCAACACTCATCATGCACTCCAACCAGATGGAACCAACGCAGAAGAATTTGCTCGGGGCGCTGCGAGGCAAACACCAGTTTGTGCGGACCCTCCCGCCACGCCCGCAGTTGTTTCGGTAGAATCGATCTTCCAAGGGTGGAGCGAACTAGTTCCCGGGCGGGTTTAGCTCCCGCTGTGGACCACCACCTTTCACGGCGCAACCGGTAATGCGACTTATCAGGCACATGCACTTATCTCGCTGCGTATATAGGATATCTAAGCTTACTTTAGAATTGGTTTCCCACTGCGTGGTCCCAAATGGCCCGTTACGTCTTTTCGCCATTCCAGGTTTTCTTCCTTTTCTGTCGGTAACCTCGCCACTAATCGGGCATTGACCCTGCCAAGTCTCCAAAAAATCAAAGCCAACAGAATCGCAATTATTGCCAGGAGGATTGAGATAATGGCCATTTCGGGTTCTTCAAATATTCACGAAAAGCACGATGGACGATCTTTTTCTTTCTCCGTATGCGTAGACACTAGCATTCGGGAATTGGGAGTGCAACAGCTTAAGGAGTAACGCGAAAGAGAATAGTAACTCGCTAGTGCTCGATTAACGCGTATCGGACAGATGAAAATCTCTCTGCCCCGGCGCTGATTCTCATGACGCTAGTTCAAGGACCTAAAAGGGTTTTGATGACGTTCGCAGCTAATTGCTCGCGGCCACGACGCTTTGGAAGCTGCTGACTGCGGCTGCTTCCGTATCGTAAACATCGAAAACGGTCAGCAGCTTGGTCATTTGCATGATTTCGTGGAATTTTTTGCCCAGATGGCAGAGACGCACAGATGCACCCTGATTTTTGGCGCTGAGATGCGCTGCGACCAAAGTGCCTAGCCCCGAGCTGTCGATGTATTTGATCTCCGCCATGTTCAGAACGATCTTCTTCTTTCCTTCGGCGATCAGACTCTTCAGTTTCTCACGGAGAGAATTGCTCTCCTCGCCTAGGACAATGCGGCCGTCCAGTTCAACTACGGACACGCCGTCTACTTCGCTGTTCGTCATTTTTATGGACATGCTAATTCCTCCCTCGCCGATGACAGACCCGCGCGACAAGCCTTAAAGTAGAACACGCGCCCGAAGGCCGATCTGTCCAAAATGCACAGTTCCCATGACAATTTAAGGGAGCTGTTCATGTTCACGCGACAGTCGCAACACGGCTTCAGTTTTGCGGAGTCGCCGACCTTCCAAAAGCAGGGTCTCTCTTGTTTCAACCGCCTCCATCGACGCCAACTTCCGGTCGACATGCGGCTCGACCCGCAGACCGCCAGAATGGAGTAGGCAACGCTTGCCAGGACCCACTCGGCACGTCGGACAGCGTACAGAGTCAAACAGTTCGGGCGACATGTCTCTCATTTTCATGCTCGCACTATCCCATAACGTGCATTATGGCATCTGTTCAAATTGGCACACTCCTACCACAATCATTAGCCCTCGCACGTGAGCCAAGCCCCGGCACTTGATTGTGGAGTCGAGGTGTGGCGCGGTGGTTTAGGTGGGACCTATCTGTTGCCGACCCTTTCAGTTGCCGGTGCCTCACTATTCCCACCATGCTTCCGTTTCCACACGCCGAGTAGGCCCGGGGAATTTCACCCCGAGCCTCTCACAGATCCGTGCTTGACCGTCTCCGGTCACACGGCTCGTGCCACCCGTGGAAGACCGGCGCCTTCCGCCGAGACCATCGGGTTCTTCCTGTCGACCCATATCGATCCCGACTCGGTGACCCACTCCCTTCGCTCCACGAGAATTACCCCGTTTCATCGCTACTACGGAGTAGTCCGCCCCTGCTCGGCGCATCGGTACTGTCGGCCTCGCGGGGCTTCCGCTTGGGCCTTCTCCCTTAGCATCACCGACCAGGTTCTCAAGTTCCGTACGAAAGCCCGGATGAGAGTCACGCCTCCTGTACACCGGACATCGCATGGCCAGTAAGGTAGGTCCCTTCCATGCTGCTCCCGGAACAAGCGGGACATTCCGGTTTTGATGTCGTCCGAGTTCGATTTCGATGCGTTGTCAGAGGTTCGTTTGCACTCGTCTCTCTCATCCATACCTGACGTGATCTTCGTCACGCCTTTTAACCATAACGTTCACCACCGCAGCTTTTGACTGAAGCAGCTCATGGCGGTTTGAAGCCTCTCCCTACAGAGCGACTCCGAAGGGCCCTCCTTCATCTTTCGTACAGCAAGACGATTTCTCGTCTTCTTGACACACCCCGCTTATCGAACCGGACGTGCGGATTTGCCGCATCCGGCTCTCGGAGAAGACTCACGCAATCGCCGTAGCCATTGCATGTGACGCTGTCTGCAACTTCTGGAAACAACTCGGGAGTTGTCAGGCTCATCGCCAATCTCCCTTTCTGTCGTCGCTTCTTTCGTCCGTCTTCATTTCCTGCCCCAACTTCTCCGCACGACCGAAAGAAGCATTTGGTCGGACATTTAAGGAAGGTTTCCACGAGGTCGTCAGTGATTATCATAATCGTTAGCTTACGAGGGACTCTCTCTCCGTTGGCCGCCGCCGGCATTTGGACCCGCGCGCGTGGTACTATCATATGGTGGAAGTTATAATAAAAAATCGGGACATTCTTGGCGGAACTCCTGTGTTTCGCGGCACGCGAGTGCCGATCCAAACCCTGTTCGACTACCTGGAAGGGGGAGAAACACTCGAAGACTTTCTGGAGGGCTTTCCTACCGTCTCTCGTGATTCGGCCGTCGCTGCACTGGAAGAAGCAAAGCATAGAAGATTCAAGTAAACACAAATCCTTCAAATTTTCCGACAATCGGACGCACAATTGTTGCACGATCATCTCGTTGAAGCTCGGAAAATTGGATGTAAGCTGGTGAATCTACGCAACAGCTCAATAAGCTCAATAAAGGCACGGTCTCCTAAACCGTTGTGCCTTTTCGATGGCACGCGATGTTGTTCTCCAGCCCGACAATGAGCGACGCCGATCGCCAATCGTTCCATAATCCCAAGATCCAAACCAACAGAAACGCCAGCATATGACCGCGGCTGAAACGCTCGAAGATCAAGAACTGAGTAAGCGTCTGGTTACGGCCGTTTGGACAGAATAAGTGTGGGTGAGGATGATGTTCGTTGTGGGCACATCGAGAAGTGTCCACGAGGGAATAGATGGACACATCCGAGCAGACCATCCTTGAATAGCAGTTTGCCAAACCGAAACAAAAAACACCGAAGTTGTACGTGTTGTCCGTAAAATGAAGTAGAACTTGTAGTCGAGAACGCTGTGTAACGCATTCATTTGAAAAGGAAAAATGGTTGAGGCCAATGGATTTCAACCATCGACATCTTAGCCCTGCACTAGGCGCTCAATGGACTTTCGCATTTTGTAAGTTGCTGATTCTAAAAGATTGGTCGGGGCGAATGGATTTGAACCATCGACCTCCTGGTCCCGAACCAGGCATCTGAATCCCATAAACGCTTTATTTGGCGTCGCTTACGGGACAAGAAGCGTTATTTCCCCCCTCTTAGTTGTACCTAACTTGTATCTAGAGTTTGGGGTGAACCCCTGTAGTGAGAGGGGATTTTTATGCTCACTTGCATCATTACTTCCGTGTTGCCCGTCATCCGGGGGCAAACCGGGAATTTTCGTTCTACAAGCCGACTTGAACGACTCAGCGCCTTCTGCAGAACATGATCCGGAGAGACCCTCACGATGTCGTCCGCAAGCCAATCCGACGGAGATTCTTACCACCGACAGGGCTTCCATGAGCGTCCCCCCTTCCTTCCAAGTGTTTCCTCTCGTCGTTAAGATTTATGTTTCTTAAGCACAGCCGATGGCTGGAGGTTACAAAGCGGCAAGTATTTGTTTGTGTCGCCACGGCGATTGTCGCTGGACATCGAAAGAGTTGATAGCTTCGAGCTGCTCCAGTTCACGCTTCTGAATGCGCTAGAGCGTTTTCAGGAAAGCGACAAGGTCGTTCTTGTCCTGGTCAGACAGGTGCAGATTGAAACGGGTGTCATAGAATTTGATGGCGTCCATCAGGGTGACCGCGGAGCCGTTATGGAAATACGGTGCCCGACCTGCTAGCCCGCGCAGGATCGGTCCCTTGATTTTGCCAATATGGTCAAACCTGCCATCGATCAAGGACTGGCCGAGATCGGTCGTGGTCTTACAATTGTTCGTCGGCGTACCTGAGGCCGGGTCGGTCTTGCACACGGTGATCTCCGGCAAGTAGCTCACGTCCAGCCCCCCTAAGTTGACGGAAGGGTTGGTGGGAGAGGGGTCGCCGGTCCCAATGTTCAAGGGAGTGGGGAAGGAGTGGTTGCCGACGTTCGGTGTATCGTGACAAGTGCCGCAAGTTCCCTGCAGTGACGGAATGCCGCCAGCGACCAAGCCTCCGGCTGCTACATCGTCGTTAATACCGGCAACGCCGGTGATGGGGATGACCAAGGTATTAAACAGGTGTTCGCCGCGTGCGACAACTCTGCGCGCCGCGGTGCGCTCATTGTGCTCATCGTCATCGGTGTCCTTGAGCTGGGCCCATTTGTCGTAGGTGTCGAAGATGTTGGAGGTAAACTGGCCGTCGCCAGGGGTCACCATGCCGCCTGGCTGCTCGAAGGCTGGGACCAGAGGGTGAACACTGGAGTTGATGGTGATGAAGAAGGGTTGCGTGGGGAGAGCGTGAGGCCCACCCTTAGCGCCCGCTTCATCGAGGTCTCCGGCATGGCGGTCGTGAGTTTGAGCGGTGAAAAGTTTCGTCTCGAAATCGACGATCTGCTGTTGTTCCTCGGGGGTCGGCCTGGTCCCGTCCCCTTGCGCGTGGCCGATGGTGGCGTCTAGCGACTGGTGCGCCAGATCGTTGAAAAGCGAAGTCGGGTAATTGCTGTAGAGGATTTTGGTTGTGCCGGTAGCCGGCGAAGATTCCCGGCTGTCGAACATCACCGCGCTCAAGAAAGGAAGGTTGGTGGTCGGCAGCGGCCGACGGTACATCGAAATTACATCGGTTGCGTTGCATCCGTACCGATTGTAGACACTAACGACCTGGTAGTCCGCGTTTGCGGGAACAGCAATTCCGATGCGGATAAGGCCCTTGGTTAGCAGGAGGCTGTAAGCCTCGCGCCGGTCCTCCGGTGTGGAAACATCCGCCGTAGGGCAGTTCGCGCCGTCGACCGGGCGGAAAATGGGGTCCGTGCCGCGAGTGGCGTTAAAACGAATTTGAATGTGCGGTGGGGTCACGGACCAGGCGTCGCTGGCCTGGTGGCAAGTGACGCAACGGCGGCCGTTCGTGCCCAAGTCCTGGAAGAAGGGATTGGTTGCGGTGTCTGTCGGGGCACCGAGGTTCAGATTTGCAAAACGTCCTTCGGGGTCGGAGAACTCCTGAAAACGAGGGACAAACAGATCCGAGCCTCTGCCGATCCCCAGCAACGCACTCGCTCCAAGCAGGATAGCGAAGGTTGTCAGGAAGGCAAGATGGCGGGAGCGAACAAAGCTGCCTTTGCTTGACGCATAATCAGGCGCACGAAGATTGAGTTGGTTGTGCATAGGCCAAACTGGTCCTCTTTCGAGGGAATGCCAGGATTGTGGATGGCAAGCGCCGCGGGAGAGAAAAGCCGCCTGATCTATTGTGCGTGAGACCGTGGATTCGTTTCCGCCTCACGATGACAACTTATCTGGCTTCCACCTTAAATAGCCTGGTTTTTGCCCTCTACTATTAACTGCGGAATCTCGGGCGAAAAAGGGTCAAATTTGACTTGATCCGGGAGCGAGACTATCTTTGTCCCAACTCTGGCTAGGGTGTGGCGCGTGCCTCAATTACCTTCTCAAGCCGTCAGCGAGTTGCTGGTGAAATGGAGAGCGGGAGATCAGGAGGCCCTCCAGGCCTTGGTGCCGCTTGTCTACAAAGAACTCCACGCTGTAGCGCACCGCTATCTGCAGAACGAGCGCCCTGGACATACTCTGCAGACCACAGCATTGGTACACGAAGCCTATTTGCGCCTCGTCGACCAGCGCCCATTTGAGACGGAGAACCGTGCCCACTTTGTCTCAGTGGCGGCGAGATTGATGCGCCAAATCCGGGGGGACTCCGCCA
>Ga0210408_10003228_pt1 | contig 15209 bp, 23 predicted proteins | sample IncBWH4MmetaG_FD_155471 | JGI IMG/M metagenome (GOLD analysis project Ga0210408, IMG submission 155471) | Forest soil microbial communities from Barre Woods Harvard Forest LTER site, Petersham, Massachusetts, United States - Inc-BW-H-4-M | ecosystem: Environmental > Terrestrial > Soil >...
CGTCTCCTTGGCATCCTTGCCGGGAGCCGCCGTACCCCGCTCGATGAGCTCACGAGTATCGAGCAGCGAGTGGGTATTGCCCTCGAGGCGACTCGAGGACCATGAAAGGTCGATGAGGAGACGATTCAGAATGTCCCGCGCGTAGGTGCCCGCAGGCCGGCGTCCGTACGGTGTGCGGCCGAGCTCATTCAGTTGCGCACGGAGCGCGTCAGAAAGATAGGCGCTCTCGTTCGGCACGTAGCGCTCGAGGAATTCGCGCCGGTAGCCGACCGGCGGCTGATCCGCGATGGGCCGGTGCACGAAAGCCCGGATCTCCTGGCCGGCCTCGGACTCAGGGATCACGTCACGCGGCTCCGCAGCGTCGGCGCCCGTGACTGTCTCGGGCGACGCTTTGGGCGGAGGTGTGTCGCCCGTTGTGTTTGCCGAAGGTAAGATCGCAGAAGCGCTGAAGTAGCGTCGACCGCGACGCACGCCGGTAGCCTTGATGGCCTTGTCCGCCACCCATTCATCGAGTCGGCGCTGCAGGGTGCGACGACTCGCGACCTCCTTCATAAGAAGCTCAAGGTCCGCGAGGGCCAGTCCGCCCGGGTGTTCCTTCAGCGCGGCCCTTACCCGTTCGAGCAGGTCTTGAGGCACGCGTTTTGGCATGGCTCGCCTTTTGGCACAATCTGAACTATTGCGCCAAAAGGGCACCTTATTTGGCACATAGATCAATTAACGCGCCAATAAATCCCTGTTAATGGCGCATAAATCACTTATGCGCCAAAAGAAATATCCCCGACGACATGTCGCACCGCGGCGGCCGGCGGCTGCCCACGCTCTCTTCGCGGAGCTCCTGCAACGCAGCCTCGATGCCCGTGGAGCGCAGATGAGCGAGCTGCGCACATCACGCCGGCCTTACGGGTGGCAGCTCGAGCTATAGCTCCATCATCGGCGGACTGGGCGACCTGGCTCTGGGGTAAACTTCGCCAACCGACTTCGTGTATCGATGCGGGAGATCGCAGGCCATGACCCAGACATATGCCGGCGGCTGTCAGTGCGGCAAGGTGCGCTACGAAACTCAGATGGATATCGGTGAGGTGATCGCGTGTAACTGCTCGCGATGTGGTCGGCTGGGCTCGTTGCTGGCGTTCGCGCCGGCAACTCAATTCAAGCTTCTGTCTGGCGACGTGGACCTGACAAAGTTCGAATTCAACAAACACGTGATCCAGCACCAGTTCTGCTCAACCTGCGGCATTCAGTCATTCGCAATCGGGACACACCCGAAGACCGGCGTAAAAATGGCGGCCATCAATGTCCGGTGCCTTGATGGCATCGACGTGGACGCCCTCAAGGTGAAAAAGGTCGACGGCAGGAGCCTCTGATCGGCTGAGCGCTCGTAGTCCGGTCCGTCGCGATCCTTTCCGCGATCACGACCGGGTGCGCGTTCCTTGGACTTCTCTTTCGGAGTGCCAGGTCATGCCAACGGGCAGGCCAGCGTGCGGGCCATGCGTCACACCAGAGCAACGTTTCGAGCGCATAAAGTGCGGCGCCGTTCCACTTGCTGGTCAAAATCGTCATTGCAGTGAGGCGTATATGCGGGAGTCGAATCCTGCCGGCGCGTGTTTCCACGGTCCCGCGCCGGCCGCAGACTCGAGCGCTACTGAAGTGCACATTCGCGCTGATCGTCCCGAGGATTGCGGAGCCGTCCGCCGCATCTGCGCGGACACCGGTTTTCTGGGCCAACCGATCGACCCGTCTTTGAAGATCGCGAATTGTTTGCCGACTATCTCAGCAACTATTACACCCGCTGCGAACCTGACGCCTTGCTGGTGTGTGAGTTACGCGGCGCCGTCAGGGGCTATTTGACGGGCTGCCGTCGGCCACTCGTCAGGCAGGCGTATCAGGCCATCGCCAATGCGGCGGTGGCTGCAAAGGCGTTGTCCCGCTCGTATTCACGTCCGTACGGGTACTCATCACGCGCATTCTTGCGCTGGGTGTTACTCAAGGCATGGCGCGAAGTTCCGGCCGCGCCGCGTAACACGCCGCATTTCCACATCAATCTACTGCCGGAGGCCCGCAGCGTGAGGAGCACACGTGCTCTGATCGAGGCTTTTCTCACCTTCTTGCATGATCACGGACACCGCAGCGTCTACGGTCAGATGGTCACCTATGCCACTCGCCGGAGCGAGGACTTATTCAGCCGTTATGGCTTTCGGGTTATCGATCGCGTGGAGGTGACGAAGTACCGTGCGCTGTACGCGGGACGCGTGCTCCTATCCACTGTGGTCAAGGACTTGAGCGCCGGACCGGCACTTGTCGCGGTCGGAAGGAGCTCACTCAATCGGCGGGCGCTGGAGTCGTGTCCGCTTTGAGTCTGTCCTGCGGGGCCACCACCTCATACTCGTTCCGTCCCGCGTCCCACACGTAGTAGGTCTCATTGGCGTAGTAATAGGGAGTTCCGCCCTCCCAGATCATCGTGTAATACGGCGGCAGGCGAGGCACGAACATACCGATGGGCGCATCCACAACGACCCACGCCCCGCCCCAGCTTCGGTACCAGTCCCCTCTCCAGCGGTACCAGTTGCCCCCCTGAAAATAGTAGCGCTCGCCTTTCAGGCCGATCAGGTTTGCTACGCCGCCGGCGGGCGGCGTGTGCACGGCATAGCCGCGGTCGTAGTAAAAGCGATTGTGGGAGAAGCGCGAGTCGAGGTGCTGGTGCGTTGCCGTGCCGAACTCGCCTGCACCGCCGCCGCCGCAGCGGCCCCAGGCATGCTGAGTCAATGCCAATCCCGTTCCCACGACGAGCGCCGCGCCGGCGGCGATCAGCCAGTTGCACCTCTGCCCTTCCAATGTCGTTTTCTCTTCTTGCTCCGCAGACTCGGGAAGAAACCCGTTCGGCACAGGCGGAGCGTATTACCACGCGGTCCCTCTGGCCACTATGCCGGCGAATTGTCGGTCGGCTCACGCAGAATGCCGTCGATGCGGTTTGACTCCGCAACTTTCTCCCGCTGTGTAAGCGCACGAGCGAGCACGTTCGCTCCGTCTCGCTTCGTCCGGCGTGCTTCGACCGCCAGCTTCGCGATGCGTTTGTAATGCGCAGGGCTGCGCCGCTTCGCGTCGCCCTTCCCGGCCTCGCCGCCTTTCTTACCCAAGGCGGCCAGGTGTTTGCGCAGTGCTTTACTCACGTCCATGACGCAGTCTCCCCCGCGTCGAAGCCCTTCCTGGAGTGGAACACGAGGCAGGAGTCGAACCTGCGTGCTTTGGGTTCAAAGCCCAACGGGGATACCGGCAACCCACTGCTCGTGTATTGGATCAGGCGGCAGGAATCGGACCGGCGTGGGCTGCGTTCAGAGCGCAGCTGGGATGCCAGCAACCCACACCTGAATAATTGGCGGGCCAGTAAGGAGTTGCACCCTACTTCCGGGCTTTGGAGACGCGTACCTCGCTACGAGGACCGACCCAAACTGGCGGAGCGCGGTGAGCCCGAGTCACATGCCGCAAGCGACACGGTCTGCTTTCCAGACAGCCCCCGGACCCTGCCGGGTTCACGCTCCAAAGTTGGCGGAAGGCGGAGAACTCGAATCCGATGCCCTTGCGGGCACCCTCTGTTTTCGAGGCAAGTCCGGCACCCTGGCCGGTTCACCTTCCATGAATGGCGGAGGCGAGACGAGTCGAACGTCTACGGCCTTGCGGCCCTAACACCGCTTTCAAGGCGGGCAAGCACGCCACATGCGCGCCTCCGAATTGACAGACCTTACTGCTTCGAGCGGTAAGATCACTTGAATTGGCGGAGAGTGGACCACTCGAAGGCCATACCGCATGACGGCACCCATCGGTTAGCAACCGCGTGCAGGACCCTGCCTGCTTCACTCTCCAGATGGAGCCCGACCAGAGACTTGCGCTCTGCTCTGCCGCTTACAAGGCGGCCCGCATCCGCTCTATATGCTTGCCGGGCAATTGGCGGGTCGCGCAGGAATCGCACCTGCATCACTCCGCTTAACTTGACTGCGCTGCTACCCCAATCTCGCTGGTTCCAGACCGGGTCGATTGTGGTGCCCGCTTCGCGCTTTCTCTGCGAGCACCTGCACCAGAAGCTGGCATGCATCTCCCGCATCCACGCGCAGGTCCCGGTCGTCACGACCGGCAAGCTGACGCACACCCTGCGTCAGCAGATTGCGTGCGGCATTGATGCATGTTGGTACCCAGCGTAGGAGTTGCACCCACGACATTCGGTTTGTAGGACCGACGTTCTGCTGCTGAACTAGCCGGGCATTGTTTGGCGACCACTAGCGGTAACGCTCCGCTCTCACCAAGTGGACAGCTTGGCTGCGACACTTGTCGCATCAGTGGCCGGATTGGCTGCCAGCCTTGGAATCGAACCAAGCTCTCGCTCCTTAACAGGGAGCCGCATCGCCTTGATGCTAACCGGCAAGAAAAAGATTGGAACGGACTGCGAGAATCGAACTCGCCTCATCTGGTTGGAAGCCAGAGGCCCGGCCACTAGACCAAGCCCGCTCAGAAACAAAAGGAAGGGCTTCGTGTGACGCTTTACGGCTCGCCAGCTCCATGCGCTGGGTCTTCGCGTGCGCCGGACTTGGATCGGGGGTTGGGGTCGAGGGTCTATCCCCTCGGTCTCTTCGCCCCCGGCCTTGCGCCGGAGGCAAGGCTGGAATCAGAACGTCGCGATGTTGGTGCGGGGCTGAAGTTGCCCGACCAACGAATGCGACCGGGACATCGGGCCAAACCCGGTCCTGACACATGGATCGGCTGGTTTTCTGATTGCAGTCGTCATAGGGCGGCGCATTGTACGCGCGTCGAGTTAGGTGTCAAGCAGTCACGCGTTGCGGAAGTGTTAAATCGGTTGCAGAAAATACCGGCTGACCACTAGCCGCTTGTGGTGCGGAGTCAGTATTACTGGCGGAGTCGGGCACACATAGCCCCATCCTGAGTGTTGACCCCATCGCCTTGCCGACCCGGCGGTCTTGCCCGCCGTTAACGAGTGTGCAATTTACGGGCGCCGTCGAAACGCTGTGTACGTTGCTTGCCCCGGGGCAATGAGGGTCGAGAGAGCCTCATTTGGAAACTCCCCCGCCCCCCCTCGAGACTGGCTCCTAATGGATCGGTGCCATCAGGTGCTGGTAGGGCGTGCCCGCCCACATCACGTAGGGACTCTTAGTGTTTGGATCCGCACTCTTCGGATAGCTGTCATAGAAACTGGCATCTGCGCCAACGATCATGACGTGGGGCCCGGTCTTGATCCAGTGGTTGGTACCCGTGGGTTTTTTAGCGTACGGGTCGGTGTTGCTCGCGTCAGTGCCACCGGCCAGCATGTACATAAATCCGATTCTTCCTGTCGGAGGCGTCTTGTGCTTAAGGTACGCGTCAATCCAGTCTCCAGCATTCTTGTCCCAGCACATCGGGTCAGGACCCGGAGTTTCGGGATTGTCAGGCATACAAGTGAAGCCGTTGGTCCCCTTGCGTAACGTGCGCATCTCACCTTTCGCGTCGGGGGCCACGATGGTAGCGTTCTCAGCGACGTTCTTGGGCGCCGCCTTCATGGCACTCGCGATCAGCTCGTCATCGGTCGGGTTCGCCTTAGCGCCGTTGGCGGTCGCCTCGTGGTGCATGGCAGGCGTGCCAGCGCCAGGCTCATCGGCGGCCCTCGCCGATCCGGCTAAACCGAGGATTGCCGACACGGCGACGATCACATGAATTGATTTGCTCATACAGCCCCCACCCCTGGTTTCTTCGTGACTTATCTATCTAACTCCATTTTTTAACGTACTGCAAACGCCAGCGGCCGCCCGGACTTCGCGAGCAGCGCGGTCGGGTTCAGCCCAGTTCTCACCGCTCGCCCCGATTGCTTCGTGCCGTCGCGCTCGGGGCGCGCCGTCGATTAGTATTACGCCAGGAGGGCGCGTGATCGCCGAATTTTCCAATGAGGACTTCGAGACCCTCTCCGCGTGGCTGCTGCGCCGGGGCAAGGGGATTTTCGACATCGTCGAGCTCGAGGGTTTTCTCACCGCGATCGTCATCGGCCCGAACACACTCTCACCGCTCGCCTGGTTGCCGAAGGTCTGGGGCGGCAAGCAGCCGGACTTCAAGGGCCTCGAGGAGATGAACCGCTTCGTCGCGCTCGTCATGCGCTTCTGTAACAGCATCGCGTGGATCTTCGAGACGACTCCCGGGGAGTTTGTCCCAACCTTTTATGAGCGGAGGGTCGAGGGCAAGAAAGTGATCATCGTCGATGAGTGGTGCGAAGGATTCATGAAGGGCCTGCGGCTGGATTCCGCCGGCTGGAAGCCGTTGAAGCGCGAACGGCCGGAACTGCTCAAGCCGCTCGAGCTCTTCGGGACGCGCGCCGGCTGGCGTGAGCTTAAGAAGGGCGGCGAGGCGACGATGCACGCCACGTGGTCGCGACGCATCGCGCCGGCGGTGCGCGACATTCACGCTTTCTGGTTACCCCACAGGCAGCGTATGTTGTCGGAGCGCCGCAGAAGTCACCACTAACGGTTCGTCTCGCCGGAACGACACGCGCCGCAAGATCCAGCCTGACGTTTACCGTGATACCCGATGGCACGGTATTGCTGCGAGTCAAGAACAGCGGCGTCTTGAGTCTTGCCGGGAACCTCCGGAGGAAGGGCCGGAAACCGCTTCCCCTGGAGCGACTGTGGCGCTGATGACCGAGTTGCACACGACCACGAGGTCAGTCGAGGCGATGGTCCTCGTAAGCACCACCGACTCTGGCGAACGCGGCATCATGCCCCAAGACCGCGGCCTTCATACATTCGGCCACGGCCACCTGCCAGGCATCATTTTCGCCCAGGCGCTTTACGGTGCGCTTCTGTCGCGCCGCCACCCTTTCCGCCTGGATGCGATGGATGCCCTGCCAGTCATATCGCCCGAGATAAGTCTTGACGGCCTCGGGCTCCTCGGCGCCTTCCAGCACTTCGGCGAGCGTAACCGGACTGATCCACAGACGGGCTCGCCGGTTTCGTTTCAGCCACTTGAATGCGGGACCCTCGTCGTCGTTGTCGGCTATTTCATTCAGCAGATCGATGATGAACGAGGAATCCAGCAGGTATTTCTTCATCGACGCGCTACTCGCAAGCGCACATCCCCCATGCGCGAGCGCGCGTCGGCGAGTACGTCGGACGCCGTCTCGAAAGGCTGCTCACGGATCAACTTACGAACGAAGCTCGCCTTCTTCATCCCGGCGCGGCGCGAGCGGCGCGCCAGCAACCGCTCCTCTTCCTCGGTCAATCGCACAGTAAGAATGGCCATAGCGGCGTACAGAGTAAATGTATGTCATTTGTATGTCAACGAGACTAATGGACGCCCGGCCCGGGGCGCGCGTTCGTCCGGGCGCGCATAGGGCACGGGCGGCGCGATCGTGTCGAGCCCCTCGCCGTCCAGCTGCCGCAAGAGCAGTGCCCTGGCGGCCACTGGAAGCCGGAGGAGGTGATCGCCGAGCGCACGCGGTCGTTGGCTTCCTTGACCGCCGCTTCCGCGAGCCCGACGACGGCGAGGCTCGGCAGCCCCCGGGGTAAAATGCACGTCGATGGTGACGGGTGGGGCCTGCATGCCGAACTGGGCGCGGCTATAGACGGTGGCGAGCACGGAATCCTCGCGGGCCGGCAAAGGCTCACGAGCGTAGGTCAGCACCGCGCGGTGCGGAATCCGCAATTCCCGGTGCGAGTAGCGAGTTTTGCTTGCGTAGGCGAGGGCGTGGGAAAGTTATCGAGTGTCGGGTTCGTGCATCCAGGCAGGGATATCACGCTTTCCGTGAAGAATGCGCCAGTGCCGTCGGCGGCGAAGCTGCGCCGGCCAGCAGAAGCTCGCGCAGCCGCACTCGTTCCTGGTCTTTCCGGATCAGCTCCCGGACATACTCGCTGCTCGTGCCGTAGCCGCGCTTGACTTGGTGATCGACGAAGTCTTTGAGTTCTGCAGGCAATGAGATGTTCATCGTGCTCATAACCATAAGCTATTGGCTTTGCCAAATTTTTGGCAAGGTTTGGGGCCGATTTGTTTCGCACGTAAGCTGTTGTATTCCAAGAAGACATCACCCCGCTGATGCGAGGCCTTCGATCAGGTTCCGAGCGGGAAGTGTCCAGCCGAAGAACGACTCCACGTTGAAGATAGTGGCCGCGTGCGCCTCGGGCGGCCCGGCCTGCATCGCGCCGTCGGTGACCAGAATCGGCCAGTATTCGTGAAAGTACGCGTCGCGCAGCGTCGATTCGACGCAGACGTTGGTTGCGATGCCTGCGAAAAAGAGGTAACGGATATCACGCACCCGAAGCACCGAATCGAGCGTCGTGCCCGCGAACCCGCTGTAGCGGGTTTTTAGCACGACGATGTCCTCGGCGTGTGGCTCGAGCTCATCAACGATCTGGAAATCCCAGGTACCCTCGACGAGGAGCTTTCCCTTGAGCTCCGGACGGGCCCGCATCAAACACAACGCAGTCTCCTTGCGCGGATTGGGTGAGGCCTCGCCACCGCCGTTGCTGAGGTCGGGCTTGTATCCGGTCTGCAGATACACGATCGGGACACCCCTGCCCCGCGCCGCGGCGAGGATCGAGCGAATCGTACGTACCACAGCGGCCGCGCCGGAGATGTCGATGCTCGCGAGATCGAGCAGCCCTCCCTTGCTGGCAAAGGCGTTCTGCATGTCGACGACGAGGATGGCCGACCGTTCGAGCTCCACCTCAAGTGGCTCCGGCCTCGTCACGAGCTTCACCATGCCGGATCTGCCTGCAGCCGAAGGAAGCAAAGATTCTGAAGCGAGGTCGCGTAGGATCGCAAGTCTTCCCACCGCCGGGCGCGGTCAGCACTCGAATCAATGTTGCAAGAGCGGTTGTCGACAACGCTAAGAGGATGATGTGTTAAACCTGGAGTCGCGCGCCAGCCGCCGGCGGCATTCTTCTGTCCCCGGTCGCGAGCGTGATTTGTCCCCTGCGTCCTCGCCCGCTACTGCATTGGAAGTCGTTGAGAACAAAGGACATTCGCATTCGCCAGTGCGACGTCGAGCCATTCGTCCTGGGCGAAAGCGGACGCCACAACGGGCGCTAGTCTTGGGCTCTCGGGCAGGAGTTAGTTTGACCGGCAAGAGCGCGATCCGAAACTGTATGCTAGTACGAAGCCGCAACGCGTCGATCAAGCTCGCTTGAAGCGGACGCGCGGCTTCGGTTGAGTCACCGATTCAGTCCTGGCGCCCTCAGGCAAATGCAATCTCTACCTTCGATTGAGCGGTGGCACTTCGGTGTCGATGCATTAGGCCGTCAAACTAACTCTCGCTGCAGCGGACGGCCTTCGGCCGCCGCTGAGCTTCATTGTCGGACGTCGGGAGGAATTGCCGTGGTCACGAACTCCGCCGTATGAAGAAGGTCGCGGTGTTTGGAAATGCCGCCGGCGGCAAGTCCACGTTAGCCCGGAGATTGGCCGAGCTAACGCGACTACCGCTCTATCCACTGGATACCATCCAGTACCGGCATGGGGGCGGCAAGGTCCCGCATGAGGAGTACCTAAAGGCACACGCCGATCTGCTGATGCGGGATCAATGGATTATTGATGGCTTTGGGTGCGTCCCATCTGCTTGGGAACGATTCGCGGCAGCCGACACATTGGTCTATATAGACCTGCCGCTGTTCACTCACTACAGGTGGGTCACCAAACGCCTCGTAAAGCGCTTCTTCGTGAATCCAGAGGGTTGGCCGGAAAACAGTCCTATTTGGAGCAGCACGCTGGACAGCTACCGTGTGGTCGGGCTCTGCAATCGCCATTTGACTCCTCGGTATCGGCAGCTTGTCGCTGATGCGGCTTCGACAAAGCAGGTTCATCACCTGTGCGTAGCAGCCTAATCATGCCGAGGTAGGGTCGTTAGGACCCTGAGTCGGTAGTCGAAATTGGCGGTTGCTCACACGGATGGCTTGAGCGGCAGCCCCATCACCACTGGGTGATCAAACCACGACGGTCTCGGCTTTCGCCGCCTCAAATGAGAGATTCACCGAGCGATCGCCGACGGGACGGGTACGATGCCGGAGTCCACGCGGAACCGTCACCATCTGGCCTGGACCAAGCTCTAGCGTTCCATCCTCGAACTCAACGTTGAGACGCCCCTCGATCACAAGAAACGTCTCATCGGAATTGGGATGGAGGTGCCAGGGGTAAGGCTGTGTCATCACGCTGATCCGGACGACATGATCATTGACCTTGGCAATCGGATGATTGTCGTAGCTAACTTCGGACGAGGACTCCGACGCTAAGGTGGTGATCTCCGGGAGCTTTCCTGTCATGCTATTTCCTTACCATTCAAACTCACACGTTCAGCGATTCTCGACCGATCCATCCTGCATACACCGCGTGACTGCGACCGCGGTGTGAGCGCAGAAGCCCTGCGGATGCCGAGTTGCGCGCGCTCGTTGGAGCGAGAAGGGCTTCGTAACCAACGAGGGAAGCCACGTGTACGAGCACTCCGCTGAGCAAACGTTCAGCCTTAGCCCCTCGCCTGGACGCTTCGGCGATGTTCGCGGATGCGATCGGCATTGGCAACAAGCGCGCGGCGGCTGGCCTTCTCCGGTACATCGGCTTTGCGGCAGACAGTTCGCGCGGCGGAACTCCGGCTTTGGGCCGATTCGAGAAATCTATTCTGCACTTGACCCGTGGGACACTCCCTGGGAGGGTCGGCTAGGGATTTTCTGAGCGTGGCTCGCAATCGATCACCGATATGGAATCCTGGATTTCGGGACTAGCACTGCACGGCTATTCGGTTCTGTTCGCTGCGGTATTCCTGGAAGCGGTCGGACTGCCAATACCCGCAGCCCTGGCCTTGCTCATCGCGGGAGGCGCGAGCGCCCGTGGCTCACTGCAGGGCTCGTACGCTCTGGGCGGGGCCCTCTTGGCGATGATCGCAGGCGACACGTTGATGTTCGTGATGGGTCGCTATACAGGATGGTGGCTTCTTGGCGTACTTTGCCGCCTATCGTTGAATCCCGAATCGTGCATTTTGCGTTCGGCGGATTCCTTCTATCGCCGCGGGCGGGCACTGCTCGTCGTGGCAAAGTTCATTCCTGGAATCAATACGATGGCGCCGCCGCTCGCTGGTTGCATGAATATGAGTCTCGCGCAGTTCCTCGGGCTGGATCTGGCCGGTGCCGCGCTCTATACCGGCGCGTACTTTGGGGTCGGCTTCCTTTTCAGCGGCGCGCTGGAAGCGATCACCCGAGGCTACCAGACGTTCGGACGGGTCGTGGGTTGGGTTGTAATCGTCCTGGTTGCCGGTTATGTGGCCTTTCAGATTTGGCTATGGATCAGAGCGCACGCGCTACGTACCGTTCCGTTCGCGATCCCTTCCGAGGCGGCGCGGCAAAGGGCGGCCGGCGCTTGCATCTACGACGTGCGCAGCCACGGTTACCTTGATGCCAAGGCAACTCGTATCACGGGATCCAGAAGACTGGATCCCAACGCGCTGAACCGATGCAGCGAGGAGTTTCCAGATGGACAACTGGTCTATGTGTACTGCACCTGTGTTCGTGAAGCGACCAGCGTGCGCGTAGCGCGGGAACTTCAGAACAGAGGGGTTCGGGTCGCGGTGATCAAGGGCGGTCTGCGGGCTTGGAAGGGTGCAGGATTACCCGTTGAGGCCGTGCCACTCGAAGAAATGGCGGCACTTCCGACCTTTCGTTAACCGGCAGGCGCCGGTGTCGCACTTCTGCAGGAGATGAACGTCCTCTTCGGGGCAGTCACTCCGGCACGGCGGCTCTCGGGAAGCCCGTCGCGCGAGGAGGCTTTGCTCCCCGCTACTCCGATGGGTTCATCTCCTCCTATTGTCCGCTACCGCACGGACTAGCTCACGGTGGCCGAGTAACGTGTGACGCCTGAATCCATTCCCCAACGTCGCTCGCCCTCCCCGAGCGACTGTTCAGGATTCAGCAGGTCAGCTGGCGTAATCATCTGCGCTGGCGGTTCACTTTATATTCGTCGCTGAACGACAACTCACCGCGCTCAACCCCGGCAAGAAATTCAGACGGAGCGAGCGGGCTACTCCCCCCGACAAAGGCCCCATGGCATGGACCTCGCGGCTTCCAACGGCTCTGGCTCGACCTTCCACAGCTAAATGCCCCGCCCGTAAATGGAACATTCACTTGTCTCGACACAGCATCCGGTGCGCTGGCGAACAGATCTTTGGGGAGCTGAGGGTCACAGTACGGCAGTGTTTAGATTGGAAACTAAGCGTGCCGCGGAAAACCGCAAGCTGGGTTGTAGGACTTGTGCTGCTAGGCGGCGCCTCAATGATATCGATCAGAGCCGCCTGCGCGCGCAATGTCGTCAGCGCGGCCCCTGTTTCCTGCGGTCCGCAAGTAATGCTGTACGTGACCCTGTCGTCCGGCGGCAGCTCGTCGCGGCCCGTGTTCGGCTTGCGGATCGGGGAGTTCCGCAAGCGGCCAAGTACAACGCCGCTGGTTGCGAACCCTCCCATCTCACGCGAGCTGATCGATGTACAGATTGTGGGTCATTCGGACGTTCGTATGGAATTCGGCAGGCGCTTGATCTGGAATATCACGCGCGGCGCGTTTGGCTCGCAATCCAGTCCGGTGGTCCTGGCAATCGGAGTGCCGATCAAAGGCATCAGGCTCGCGGACTCGGTGAATCAGCAGCCGCGGCAGCCTTGGGATCCCGTACCCGCCGGAATGAGCGCGTGGTCTGCCGATGCTACCCGCACGGGTCAGCTTGACGGTGAAAGGCTTGCGATTGTCGCTGCGGTCATCCCTCTACACTGGACGCCGACCGACGGCCGGCCCGTCTATATGCAACTCAGGCCGACCATCAGACTCGTGAATACCCAACCGACCCAAGCAGTGCTCCTGCTACGCAGCGCAGAAGCACGTTGAGCTTAGATCCTCTCATAGACGCGCGCGCTGAGCCGCGCCTAGGCAGCTGCGGTACGCGCGCTCATTCTATGCGAGCAATTCGCGATAAGACCCCGAGATTGTTGAGGCCATCCGGCGAGTGGCGGCTTCTGGGCAAGCATATTTGGTCGCGAAAGGACTGGTATTGGCCGGTCAGCGACCGTCCATTGCAACCGACCCGCCGACGGTCGCTTCGTGGACCCTTCTGAGACGTTCGCGGGTGACCGCTTCCGAGCCCCTCGGTCAACCAAAGCAAAAGGGATACGGAGACGTTACACATGCTGGTTGATGAGTCGAGGAACTCAGGTCCGCGAATGGTGCTGACGCGAACGCCCCCACGAGGACCATGGACCGCCGCTGCTTAGGTGATCCCTGCCTGCGGTGCTGAGGTAACTCGGAGAACGCCGGTTCTGCAAACCCGTCCTTTTCGAGAGCCCTGTCAGCTCTGGAGTGGTAGCTCAGCGGCAGAGCGTTGGAGTGCCTTTCCATCGGTCGGGTTCGATTCCAATTGGACAGAAAGATATCAATACAATTCATTAGCTTACAGCTGGTATTCTACAGCTCAGCCAAAGGCTGTAGGGTTGCCATAGAATAGAAAAATGCGGCCGGCAAAGATGATCGTACCCGGTGCATTCGTCATGTTGGCAACCGTGCTTTCGGTGCCCGTGGCTGCCGATCTGGTGTCTGCCTCAAACGCCTATGCGAAGGGTGACTACGCCAAGGCTTTTGCGGATTTCCGCGAACTTGCCCAGCTCGGACAGCCGACCGCGCAGTACGACCTTGCTGTGATGTATGCCAAAGGGCAAGGGACGCGGCAGAGTGAAATTTATGCCTACGCGTGGGCATCCCTGGCCGCCAGCAATGGGTTGGAGAAAGCCAAGGGTCTGGCCGAGTCCTTACGTCCCGGACTCGCCCCCGGCTCCGAGCAGATTGCGGCGGACATCGAAGCTCAGTACGGGAACGCAATCCTTGATGCCCGACTCAACCCGAAGATAGTTGAGAATGTTACTGAGCAGGAAAACAAGAGGTTTTGCCACTGGGTGCATGCGGAATTTCCTACGTATCCAGTGGACGCCAGGAGGCGTGGCGCCGAAGGCGAGGTTTATGTCGAATTTTCGGTGATGCCGGACGGACGCAGTCGTAACCCACGCATCATTTACGCGCTGCCCCAAGGGTTCTTTGAAACAACCGTCCGAGCCGCGCTGTTGCACAGCGAATTTGGCCACGGGTTGGCGGGTGAGGGTCCGGCTCAGTGTACGACGTTCTATAGATTCACTCTTACTGGCGTGACAGCGTCGGATTACCCAACCCTACAGCGATATGTGGACGACACACTGGCGAAGGCCAAGGGCGGCGATCCGCAGGCCCAGATGCTGTATGGCATGCTGCTGGTTGGGTTGCCGCAGCTAAACAAGCCACGTAGCAGCGCGCTGCCATGGTTTCTCAAGTCCGCACAAGCGGGGATTCCCGTAGCCCAATACCAGGTCGGCTACAGCCTATTGAAAGGCTGGGGTTGCAATTGCGAGGAAAACAAGGGCCTCGATTGGTTGCGTCGCGCGGCCCAGGGGGGCCAGCCAGACGCCGAAGTCACATTGGCGATGTACGCATTGAAGGGAACACCCGACGAGGAGCGGTCGCGACAGGCGAAGTTGTGGCTGGAACAAGCGGCTGCGAGCGGTAGCCACGACGGCAAGCTCTACCTTGCGGCGCTTCTTGCTGCGGCTCCGGACAGCGCAGCGCGTGATCCGCGTCGTGCGTTGAGCCTGCTAGACCAGGTATTCCGTGGTGTCAATGATGATCCGACGGCATTTGAGATTCGCGCAGCGGCGCAAGCCAGCGCCGGTCAGTTTGAGGACGCGGTGAAGAGCGAACGCAAGGCCCTTGCCATGGCACAGGCGTTGAAGTGGGATGTCACGCCGCTCAATGGGCGCCTCAGCCATTACGCTGCAAGACAGCCCTGGTATGGAACTCTGCTGGAATTTTAGGCGGCGCTCGATCAAGGTCGAGCGGGTAGTGCAAGGCGCCGGACTCCCTCAGAAGATGGCATCGATCTGCTGTCCGAATGTCCGGTACGAGGAAATCTGTATTCGCTGCATGAGCGTCCGGTCTCGGGAAGGCTACCTCAAGGCCGTTGTGCCCGCTCCTGGCCGGTCAGCGACGTTCGACCCGGGCCTCGAATGGAATTTCCGCTCCTGACCCAGAGCGGAAATCCGAGTTCCTACAAAGCGGTCATCGAAGCCAATGAAAGCGGACGTCCCGCCGTCGAGAAACTCGAGCCTTTTCACCCAGGATTAGTGGTGATAGTGGCTGTTCGCGGGAGCC
>Ga0210408_10003229_pt1 | contig 15205 bp, 11 predicted proteins | sample IncBWH4MmetaG_FD_155471 | JGI IMG/M metagenome (GOLD analysis project Ga0210408, IMG submission 155471) | Forest soil microbial communities from Barre Woods Harvard Forest LTER site, Petersham, Massachusetts, United States - Inc-BW-H-4-M | ecosystem: Environmental > Terrestrial > Soil >...
GCTGAGGCCTGGATATTTTCTCGCTTGCATCCGCAGCTATTTTAGGGGGCGCCCGTCGTCAACAAGGGAGGTCAACCATGAAGATCGTCGTCATCGGCGGCACCGGCCTGATCGGCTCGAAGACCGTCGCCATCCTGCGCCAGGGCGGCCACGAGGTCGTCGCTGCCTCGCCCAAAAGCGGTGTCGACAGCATCACCGGAGCAGGGCTCAAGGAGGCCATGGCCGGCGCGCAGGTGGTGATCGACCTGGCCAATTCACCTTCATTTGAAGACAAGGCGGTGCTGGAATTCTTCGAGATCTCCGGCCGCAACCTCCTCGCGGCGGAGACTGCGGCGGGTGTCCGGCACCATGTCGCTCTGTCCATCGTCGGAATCGATCGGAGCGACAATGGCTATTTCCGCGCCAAGGTCGCCCAGGAAAAACTGATCAAGGCCTCCGGCATCCCCTACACCATCATCCGCTCGACCCAGTTCCTGGAATTCCTCGGCGCCATCGCCGCTTCAGGTGTGGTTGGAAACATGGTCAGGATCTCGCCCGGCCTGTTCCAGCCGATCGCGGCGGACGACGTTGCTGCCATCGTTGCCGATGTGGCGCTCGCGGCGCCGCGAAACGGCATCGTCGAGATCGCCGGCCCGGAACGCGCACCGTTCAACGAAATCGTCGCCCGCTATCTGAAAGCGGTCGGCGACCAGCGTGTGGTCATGAGCGACCCCGAGGCCCGATATTTCGGCGGCCGGGTCGAGGAACGCTCGCTCGTGCCGTTGGGGGCGGCGCGCCTCGGCCGCATCACGTTCGACGAATGGTTCCGCCGCTCACAGGCGGCAGCCTGATGGACACGAACGAGACGGAACTGACGATCCCATTCGGGAGCCCCGAGGGCGACCTGAGCACGAAGGACCCCCGTTAAAACCATCGCGCAGGGAATGCCGGTGATCCGGCTGCTGCCAGCTTTTCTTTTTGCTGGCGGGCCATCGGCGAGGCCGTCGCCCGGCATTCCCTGCGCCCTCCTTGATCAAGGAGGGACACATCTGAAGCAGAACTCGGGCGCGAACCGCCGCGGGAACGCGGACACATGCTCTGGACATGTGCGTCAGACTTTCATCCGTCATTCCGGGGCGATGCGAGCGGGTCCGCGCAAAGCGCGGCCGGATCGCATCGAACCTGGAATCTGGAGGTCGTGGCGCGAGATTCCGGGTTCGCGACTTCGTCGCGCCCCGGAATGACGTCAGTCCTCTACGCCGCCCTGATGTTCTTGAGGAATGCGTCGATTTCCGTGCGCAGCATATCGGCCTCGCTGCGCAGCGCTTCGGAGGCCTTCAACACGTCGTTCGCGGCCGTGCCCGCCTCCGCCGACGCGGTCGAGACGCCGGTGATGTTGCTCGAAACCTCGCTGGTGCCGCCGGCCGCCTGCTGGATGTTGCGGGCGATCTCGCGTGTCGCCGAGCCCTGCTCTTCCACGGCGGCCGCGATCGCAGCGGTGACCTCGTTGATCTCCGCGATGGTCTTGCCGATGTTGCGGATCGCGCCGACGGCCGTGGTCGCGACCTGCTGCATGCTGGCGATCTGGGCGCGGATCTCGTCGGTGGCCTTTGCGGTCTGGCTCGCCAGGCTCTTGACCTCGGAAGCGACCACCGCGAAGCCGCGACCGGCTTCGCCGGCACGCGCGGCCTCGATGGTCGCATTGAGCGCGAGCAGATTGGTCTGCGAGGCGATCACCTGAATGAGGTCGACCACCACGCTGATGCGGCTCGCATTGTCGGCCAGGCCCTGCATGGTGGCGTCGGTGGCGCCGGCCTCGTCGACCGCCTTGCGGGCGATTTCGGCCGAGGTCACGACCTGGCGGCCGATCTCGGCGATCGAGGACGACAGCTGCGCGGTACCGGCCGACACCGTCTGCACATTCGCCGAGGTTTCCTCCGCGGCCGAGGCGACTGCGCCGACCAGCGTGCTCGACTGCTGCGCGGTCGACGACATGCCCTGCGCGGTTATCTGCATCGAACTGGCGGAGGACTGCAGATTGCCGAGCGCGCTCTGCACGGTGGCCTCGAACTCGGCGATCCTGGTCTCGATGCGGGAGGCGCGTTCGGCCTTGCCGACGCGATCCTTGTCCTGCTCGGCGGCGAGCGCGCGGGCGCGGATCATGCTGTCGCGGAACACTTCCAGCGCGTCCGCCATCGCGGCGATCTCGTCGGCGTGCCTGGAGCGGTAGATCTCGGTCTCGAGGTCGCCGTTGGCGAGGTGCTGCATCGAGCGCTGCAGGCCGCCGATCCGGCGCAGGATGTTGGCGCCGACATAGCGCCAGACGAACAGCACCGATCCGATCAGGGTCGCCACCGCAAGCGCGAGCATGGTCATGGTTGCCATGGAGATCTCCGCCCGCGCGGTCGCGGTCGCGACATCGGTGCCCTTGCGCACGCCGTCGACCAGCTGCTGCACGCTGATGTCGAGGCCAACACTGAGCTTGCGCGTCTCGTCGAGAACGGTCTGGCCATAATCGAAGGCGTCGAGCTCGGTCTGGCGCAGGTTGAACACGCCGCTCTTGCCGGCGCCGAAGGCGAGCAGCTTTTCCGCGACATCGCGCAGGGTCTTGGCGCCCTCGGTGTTCGGCAACAGGTCGAGATTGGACCGCACGCGGCCCATCGCCTGCTTGAACTCCTTCTGGATGTCATCGAGCTGGTCGCTGTTGCCAGCCGACAGGCCGGCGATCAGGTCGGCCGCGGCGAGGTTGCCGCTGGCGATGACATTGGAGAGCTCGAGCACGGTCTGCGCGGCCTCGTTGGCGTCGTCGGCGGAGAGATTGGCCGAGCCCAGAATGGCGTTGATCCGGGTCTGCGCGTCCATCATGACCGGAGCGCCCGCCGCGGCAAAGGCGGTTTGCGCGCCGCGCAGCCCGTCATACTGCTTGTCGTGCTGGGCGGCGAGCGTCAGCCGCTCGCGCGCCGCGGAGGCCAGGCTCTGCATCGCCTCGTCGATGTTCTTGACGGTTTCGCGCAGCGCCGCCACCACCGCCGCGTCAGCGCCCAGGTCGGAAATCTCCGCGAGCTTCTGGGTGGTGCCCTGCTGGGTGTCCTTCATCTTCCTGACGCGTTCGGCGAGCACGTCCTCGCTTGGCGAGGCCAAAAGGCCAGGGCCCTGCGCGGCGAGCGCCGCGCCCTGCGCCGACAATCCGAGGCTCGCGGCCAGGCGTGGAATGTTCTGCCCGCTCAGACCAGCCATGGCGCCGCCGAGATGTCCGAGCACGAGTCCGGCGCCGGCGCTGATGACGATCGCCATGCCGGCAATCACGGCGAAAGCTGCGAAGAGACTGCCTCTCACGCCCCATCGCGGCAGGATGCGCGGAAACATGGATTTGCCGTTGCGCGACCGAAACGCCATTGCAGCTTCCCCCGACCCTATTTCATTTTCGAATTAACGTGGTGGCTAGTATCCCTTTACCCGGTTAATAAAATCGCGAAGGTGAGGGGCTCGCGGCGAATTTTTGTTACCAACCCATTAAAAAGGCCGGCATTTCGCCGGCCTTTTTCGTCATACGCAAATAACTGCGCAAAATTTTCAATAGCGCGCGACGACCGGCCCACCCCAGTTGAAGCGGTAGTTGACACCTGCTTTCACGGTATGGTCGTCGGTGGTGAAGCCGCCGAACGGCACCAGCGCGGCCGGTGCTACGAAGTTCGCCTTGCCGAAATTGTAGTACTGATATTCGGCCTTGGCCGACCAGTTCGGCGCGAACATGTATTCGACGCCGGCGCCCACGGTGTAGCCGTTGGAATGATCGCCGCTGGTCGCAAACGCGACCGGCACGCCGCCCAGCGTGACCTTCTCGTTGTTGTCGGAGAAGGCATAGCCGCCCTTCACATAGAGCAGTCCCGGACCCCAGGTGTAGCCGACGCGGCCAGTCACCGAGCCAAGCCCGCGCTGGTTGTTGCTGTAGGCGAAGCCGCCGGGGAATACCGCGCCGACATTGCCGGAGAGCCAGCTGTACTGCGCCTCGGCACCGATCACCCAGGTCGGTGCGAATTGCCAGTCGGCGCCGCCCTGCACGCCGCCAAGGAAGCGGCCATTGCCGTTGTTGCCGGTGGCCAGACCGGAGAAATTGTTGTCGCTCGAAAACGCGCCGCCGAGATGGCCGCCGATATAGAAGCCGGTCCAGTTGTAGATCGGCGCGACATAGGCGGGCGCCTTGGTGGCGTAGGGATAGGGACGGGCGCCGAGATCGGCCGCACTTGCGGGCGCGGCGGCGAGCGACGCGAGCGCAACGGTAGCAAGCAGAAACTTCTTCATGGGTCTTGTCTCCAACGAAAGAGACGCCGTCGCGGGCGCCATCAATAAGCCGCCAGTTAGCCCGCTTTTGAATAAAATGCTGTCACTTCCAGAGCACAGCGGCTCGCAACCTAACCTATTGGGTGTAATCAATTTTTTGTGCTTAACGGGTGACTAATGAAGGCTAAAGAATGGCTTAATTTTGCGCTTTCCCTGTGCTCGTTTGGCACAGTGCCGGCGTTGCAGCGACGGGTCGTCGCAATCGCGGCTGCGGGATTGCTCTGCTCCGGCGGCTGTTCGTGCCTGGCGGCGCAGACGCCTGATCTCAATCGCCCGTCGAAATTCATCGTGCCGGCATCGAGGTTGCCGACGACCAGGCCGTCGAACACCTACGGCAAGCCGTCCAGGATCATGTGCGCCCGGTCGCGGCTCCAGGGTCCGTGCAGCGTGGCTTGGATTGGCCTGCCGGTCGCGGCGTCGCGCGCCTCCTCGGCATCGCTGCCATCGGCATTCAGCTGCCAGGTGTAGATTTAGCGTGGAAAGGCATCGGGAAGCAGGGCGGTCCAGACGGTGCCGGCCGCGCGAGATCAGTAGGCATTGCGCCGGCGAACGACCTCAAAAGCCGTCAGCGCCAGAATCCTCAGGTCGAGCAGCAAGTCCCAGTTGTTGATGTACCAGAGATCGCAATCCACCCGCGCCTTCATCTGCTCCAGTCTGGTCGTCTCGCCCCGATAGCCGTTCACCTGGGCCCACCCCGTGATCCCGGGCTTGACGTGGTTGCGGAACGCGTAGTTCGACAGCACTTCCGAATACTGGTCGTCATGGGCCAGCGCATGCGGCCGCGGACCGACGAGCGACATGTCGCCAAGCAGGACGTTGAACAGCTGCGGCAACTCGTCGATGCTGCTCTGGCGCAGAATTTTCCCAACCCAGGTCACGCGCGGGTCGTTGCGCCTGGCCTGCAACACCACCACCCCGTCATCCATCGCCATCATGGTGCGGAACTTGAAGATCCTGAACTGGCTGGTATTGAAGCCGTTGCGCCGCTGCCGGAAGAACACCGGGCCGGGCGATTCCAGCTTGACGGCGACCGCGGCGAGCACGAACAGCGGCGCCAATATGACCAGCGCGGCAGATGCGCCGGCAATGTCCAAAAGCCGTTTGGCGCGTTGTTCGAGCAGCGACAGCGGACCGCGCTGGACTTCGACCGAGAATGTCCTGTTGACGCGGAACGAACGATTGCCGATCAGCGTGCGAATGCGGCTGTCCGGCAGCAGTTGAACGGGCAGCGGCGACGCCCGCAAATGGTCGCGGACCAGTTCCAGCTTCCGCGCGTCCCACCACGAAAACGCGAGCACGATCTCGGCGGCGTTCTGCTGGCGCCCCGCAAGGATCGCGCGGTCCAAAGTGGCGGCTTCGCGCGGGTTGAGCATCGGCCCCGCGTTCGCGCCGCCCGCAAAGACGACGCGATCGACCACGGACAATCCGAAATTTCGCAGCAGGATGCGGTCTTCGAGGCCCGCGATCTCGTCTTGCGGGCCGACCAGGATGACGCGCCGGCCCTGCAAATGATCGGCGGCAACCGCGAACTTGGCAAGACGGCTCGCCAGCCATCGCGAGCAGAGCACCAGCGCCAGCGCCAGCGCGCAGAAGCACACGATCGAGCCCCGGGAAAATTCCGCGCCGACCTTCATCAGGAACGCCAGCAGCGTCAGCAGCAGGCTGACGGCGATCCATATTCCGACGATCTCACGAACGTTCTTGCGAAACGAAAGAATGGCCCTGATCTGATAGAGCGCCAGCGTCTGCCCGATCAGCCCTTGCAACAGCGCCGCCACGATCCCGACCCCGATCAGCGTTCCGAGGTGGCCGGCGGTCTGATAGACCACGACCTGGTAGCCCGCACCTCCGACCAGGCTCGCAACGACCACGGCGAGCGCGTCGGCCAGCGCGGAGACATGTCCGATTGCGCCGAATGGCAATCTAAACCGCGACCGAACCGCGGCGGACGAAACATCGTTGCCGACCGGAACATCAAGGTCGAAATCGCGGTCGATGCGAGCCTTGGCATTGGATTCAAACAAAGCTGTCATCGACCACCGCGCGATCTTGCTTTCCAAGCTGAGGCCGCGTTGTTTCATCCGAACGGGGAAGCATTTTGGCGGCGGTGCGAAAGCCAAGATTTGCGATTTCGCGTGCGCACGCCGCGCGGAACGCGCCTTGCGAAAAATCAGCAACTGCGTTCGACGCTGAATTTGCAGGCGTTTCTGGCGCCTCCGCGGCACCTCTCGTCGATGCGAATGAGCCGCGGACGCGGCCGAATGCACGCGAGCGGCCCGGTCTTTTAGAGAAATTCTGAAACATTGTTCTGAAAAGCAACAACGAGCTCCGAGGCCCTATTCCATGAGTTGTTCACGCTACGCCGGGACCAGGGAGCACACGCTCGCCACGTCTTCGGCAGCCCTTCGCCTCAGTCGCGACCCGAATCTCGGAGAACGGTCCACCGAGCGATGTCGGGGGCGCCGGATTTTCGGCCAGCGCTCGCACGGGAGGAGGTTGCAGACAATGAACGCTATCCCAGAGCAATGCGTGCGGATCGACCGGCCCCGACGGTCGAGCCATTCCCTGCCGGTCGAGACCGCCGCCTCGGTCGAGATCGCTACGCGGACCGGTGGATTCGCGCTGCCGGAGAACCTTGCCGAGGCGGCCACGACACGCAATCCGATCCGCGGACGCCTGATCGTGATCGGGTTCGTCGCGGCGACCCCCATTGCCATCGGCGCATGGTTATGGCTGCTCGGCCGGATCGCGCTTGCGCTGCTGTGAGGCACGCTGCCCGGCCATCTTGCTAGAATCGATCCAAGGATCTCGTATCCTTCTAATCCGAAATTCGCCCTGAGCGGCAGCATGACGCGCATTTCGAGTCGGTCAGCCACCACCATATTGCCTCGTTTCGCGTGTCCAAGCTCCCTGGTGGCGCGGCTTGCCGTCGTGACCCGAGGGCTGCCGCACGCTTCCGATTCCAACATCCGCACACCATCGCAAGCGGGCACTCCAGCGTGTGCTGGAATTCGGAGGACCACTCGGTCGAGTCATTTGTTGTGGGGCTTTTGGATTTTGACGTTCGCGCTTGACGACTCCTGGCGAATGGGGCGCCAACGTCGAATCCGCTCCGGAGATTCGACCATCGCGAGATTCCGCGGCGACGACGGCGTGGCCCAGGCCGCGCAACGGCCGTCGCTGCTTGATCTGTTGTTCGCGTTCTCGATTCTGATCTATCCCGCGAACGCGGCGATCGGCCTGGATCTGCTGGGCGAAGCCCGCTCGGAGCCCTACATTCTCATCAACCTGTTCTTGGCGCCGATCGCGGCGATCCACATTTACCGAAGAGGCTTCCGCGCCGAGCGCCTGCTGCTTCTGTTTGCGATCGCGTTCATGGCAGCGGTCGCGGTGTCGACGATCGCCAATTTCGGCAGCATCCTCGGCAATGAGCTGAAGGGACGATCGGGACTCTCCCGGCTGTTGTCGACGACCATGGTGCCGATGTTCGGCTTCTACTTTGCGTACCTGGTCTATTTCTATTCGACCACGGCCTTCCGGACGCTGCTGGCCGCGCCGCTGTTCTGGGGCGCGATGCTGGTGGTCGCGGTCGGCGATGTCGAGCTGGTGTCGTGGAAAGTCGACGCGGTCTACAACATCTTCCTGCAGGCTTCCGCCGTCATCCATGCCCTGATGCGCAGGGGACATTTCATCATCGGCCGTATCCAGAGCGTGACCTACGAGGCGTCGAATTTCGGCATGTATGCGATCTTCACCCTGCCGTGGCTGTGGGCCTTTGGCAGTCAGCGCAGCAGCACGCTGCGGCGGATCGCGTGCTGGGCGTTGTTTTTGAATCTCCTCGCGCTGTCGTTCCTGTCCGGACGGACCTCTCTGGTCGGCGTTTTGCCCGTCGTCCTGCTGATCCCGTATCTGCGCTTGTTCCTGGTCGCACGCGGCGGCGCGTACCAGGGCCTCTACTGCGTCCTGATGGCCGCGTATCTCGTGCTGAGCATTGCGCCGCTGTTTGCGATCGCGATGTTTCAGACTGAAATCGCCGCGGCCGCGATCGCCTCGGACAACATCTCGAACGTCTCGCGCTTCGGTACCATGGCGATCCAGATCAACGAGTTCCTGCAGAACCCGGCCTTTGGAATCGGCATGGGGCAATATCCGTTTCAGGTGACGAAGCTGTTTCCGTCATGGGCGGACACCTGGGAATTCCAGAAGTGGATCACGGATCCCGATGCCTCGTTCTTTCCGTCATTCTCCCTCTACAGCCGCATCCTCGCCGAGCTCGGCGCGGTCGGCTATGCGATCTGGCTGTTCTTCTGCACCATTCTGCTCGGCAAGGTCGCGGCGACTGCTCACCGCTTCTATCTCCACCATGGGGCCTTTCCCTATGTCGGCGCCGCCATCCTATGCGGATTCTTCGGCTTGCAGTTCAGCGGATGGGTGATCGCGAGCTACAAGATTCCCTATATCTGGCTGGCGCTGGGCCTGGCCGTGGCCTACATCAAGCAGTCCCAGTCCATGGAGGCGCTCGCGCCCGCGCGGCCGCTTGATCTGAGTGCCGCGCAACGGCGTTTTGCGCTGCGAGCCGAACGCCGTCGCGCAGCCGGCCGGCGCGCCGGGCCGCCGGAAACGGCGATGTCATGAACGACCCTCGATACGGCAGCGCGCGCCTTGCAGGCAAGACAGACGGGCGCGGCATCAGGGGCATTGTTTCGATCGTTGGATGGAGATGGTTTGATGTCAGTGGTCAAAGCACTGATCGAGAGAGCATTCCCTGGGCTCGTTCATGCGCGCCGGATGCGCCGCCTTGGCGCGCGCGAAAAGGAGATCAGGCTGCTCCCCCTCCTCTGCAGTGACGCCAAGATCGCCGTCGACGTCGGCGGCAACCTCGGCCTTTACGTGCACCATTTCCAAAAGCTCTGCAAAAGCGTGGTGGTTTTCGAGCCGATACCGGCGCTGCAATCCTATCTGCGGAAGCAGTACCGCGATGTCAGGGTCGAAGGCGTCGCGCTGTCCGATTCGCCCGGCCACGCCCAGCTTCGCATGCCGACCGGCATTTATTCGTGGGCGACCATCGCAACGACCAACGACCTGGCGCTGGCCGATCCGACGGACGGGTTGACCTCGATGGAAGTGCCGGTCCGGACTCTCGACAGCTACGCGCTCGACGGCGTCGGCATCCTCAAGGTCGACGTCGAGGGACATGAAGAGTCCGTGCTGCGCGGCGCCATCGAGCTGCTGTCGCGCGACAAGCCGAACATCGTCGTCGAGGTCGAGGAGCGCCATAATCCGGGCTCCGTGAAGCGGGTGTCGGACGTCCTGTCGGGCCGCGGATACGACGGCTTCTACTTGCGCGACGCAGACCTGGTTCCAATCGCGGAATTTCGCACCGAGCGGGATCAGCCCATGCAGAATGTCGGCACGTCCGGCAAGATCGGCCGCTACATCAACAATTTCATCTTCGTTGCGTCGGATCAATCGACCCGCCTCCAGTTCGGCAGCCGGCGCCTCGCTAGCGAGTTGACGATTGCTCAGTCGAGCAGGACCCATTTGCTCAAGCCCAGCCGCCTGAGCATCGTCGCGGCGATGATGGGAATCGCGACACCGGCGAGCGTCAACGTGATGATCAGGATCGCGGACGGCTGCACCTGCAGGCCCTTGAGCAGCCCGATGCGCAGACCCGCGACGACCAGCACGTGCATCACGTAGATCGACAGGGTCTCCTTCCCGACAGCGGCCGGGAGGCCAAGCTGATCCAGCCGGCTCTGTCCAACGCAACAGAGTGCATGGAGTGCAAACGCGCACGCCGGGATGGCCAGGGTGTAGGGAACACCGAGCATGTAACACAGCGCGCTCGCGATCAGGTAGGCTGCGGCAGACGACCCCGCCTGCCGCAGAGTGAAGCGGATGTCGTCGAGCAGCTTCCATCGTGCGATCTGCGCGCCGAGAAGCAGCCACAGCGATCCGTAGGCCACGCCGTGGAAATCCGCATCGATCGCCAGCACGATGACGGACAGGCCAATCGCGATCCAGCGGAGCGGCTGGTGATGCCGGGTCAGGACGTGCAATGCCTGCGCGCCGATCAGCGCCACGAAGAACCACATGATCCCGTTGACGTGCAGCGGGTTGATCGCATCGAGGTAGCCGGTCCGGCCGAAGCTGCGGTTGAGGTATTCCGTGAAGGCCACGGCCGGGATGGCGTTGATCGTGTTCCAGATCAGATAGAGCAGGACGAGCCGCGCGATCCGCGTTCCGAATTGCCTCGATGTCTGTTCCGAATGCCATTCCAGCAGAACGCCCGACGTGGCGAAGAAGACCGGCACGTGGAAGACGTAGATGAAGTAATCCACGACGGGATAGACCGTATGCCAATAGAGGCCGGAGGTCTGGCCGCCTTGAAACAACCCGCGTTGCACGTGGCCGAAAACCACCAGCACAATGGCCACCGCGCGCATGAAGTCGATCGCGAGGCTCCGCTTCGGTCGCGCGGGCTGACAGGCCGCGGGCTCGGGCGCAGCGACGAACACTCTAAGCTCCCCTTGCCCGCCAGTGCACCAGCATGCCGGCAGCCAGGATTGCGGATTGCAACAAGCCGGCCAGGCCGACCGCCAGGAATGCTCCGAACAGGTCGAGACGCGGCACCAGCAGATAGGTCAATCCAGCCGCGAGCAGCGCCGAGCCGACATAGGCGAGCAGAATGGTGCGGTAGAGTCTGAGCGCCGTCGCGGCCGCGGCGGCAATCGATCCGCAGAAGACGAGGAACATGGTCGGGATCGCCGCCGCGAACAAGGGTTGCACCGCCTCGAAGCTCGATCCGTAGAGCATCCCCAGCAGCGCCCGGCCGGCGAACTCGATCAGAAGCCAGCCGCACAGACATCCGAGCAGCGAAAATAGCACCAGCGCGCCCGCCAGCCCCAAAAATCGGCTTGCCGATCGCTGGCTGGCAAAGCGCGCCAGCATCGGCAACGAGGCCTGGCAGACCACCGCCACCAGCTTGCCGCCGAAATTGGCGAAATACTGGATCGCGGTGAAGTGGCCCAGTGCATCTGCGCCGAGCAGATGCACGATGCCAAATCGCGGCGTATAGACGTTCAGGATCATGATCGCGCTGGAGACGCCGAGCGGCAGGCTGACGATGAACAAGTCCCATCGTCGTCCGACGGCTTGGGGATCGACCGACATGACATCATCCGGCATCGCGACCAGCGCCTGGCGTTCCCGGTTGTCGAACGAGAGATAGATCGCGAGCCACGCAACGGCCAACGCCAGCAGCGCCGTTTCCACCGTCGCGCCGGCCCAGAGCACGGCGGGAAACAGCAGCGCCGTGGCGGTGAATCTGAAGGCGGCGGCGATCGCGATGGTATGGCTGCGGTGGGCCTGCTGGAACACGCCGGAGTTGAGGTCCGAAAATCCCTCGACGAATTTGAGCGCGGAGAACGCCGCGATCGTCGCCCAAAACCCTCCGCCCCCCAGCGCGCCGGTCAGCGCGACGAAGGCGAGGCCACCGTAAAGCAGAGCCGGGAAGACGAGACGCAGGAACAGATAGTCGGAGAACGCATGGCGATTCTGCTCGACGACATAATGGTTACGCAGCGCCAGCCATCCGACATAGGACAGGCAGGTCACATAAGCCTGGGCCAGCGAGATCTGCCCGAGGCCCGCAGGCCCGCCGCGATGCGCGACGACGGACACGATCAGCCATTGCGTGGCTGCGACAAAGGCGGTCCCCGCGAGCATCCAGGACGAGCTCACCACGACGTCCCGCCAGGGCAATCGTGCCTTATCCACGACGTCCGGCCGATCCCGACAGACCAGTGTTGTCACCACGGCATCATCTCAAGCTGAAAGACGACAATGTCTCGTAGAATCGGTTCCTGATCGGCTGAATCCTGCCGACCGTGAATCGCCGTGCCGCCGCCAGGTTTGCCTGGCTTGCCCGCGCGAGAAATTCCGGCTTGCCGATCGCATCGTGCAATTTCAAAACCCAATCGGCTTCATCATCCAGGGCGACCAGAAATTCGCGGTCCAGCAATTCACGATTGCCCGGCAGCGCGCTGGCAAAGCAAGGCAGTGAACGGGCCATGGCCTCGATCACAACCCGTGGCAGGCCCTCCTGCCGCGACGGCAACACGAAAATATCCGCCTGGTCCAGCAGAGCAAAAACTTCGGCGCCCGCCTGAACCCTGCCGAGAAATTTCACATTGTCGGAGACCCCGAGCTCGGCCGCCAGGCGCTCGAACTCGCCGCGCGTATCGCCGTCGCCGACCAGCCAGAGCTTGAGCCGAACGCCCGACTGCGCCAGCCTGGCGACCGCCCTGATGATCAGGTCCTGGCCCTTCAGGTGCTTTTGCATCATCGCGACGTTGATCAGGATGATCTCCGGCTTCTGGAACGACGCCGGCGGCCGGGAACGGCGCACCAGGGATTGCTCCGGCAGGTCCAATGTCGTGTAACTGAATGAAGGTCGGCCCGCCCTTGGCGGAAATTGCGACTGCAGCGCGTTCGTGGTGACGTAGGAGGACGCAGCCGCATGGCGGCACTGCAGCTTCATCATCCGCGTCCAGACCATGCGGTAAAAACCTCGAAAGCGCTTCTGGTAGGCGCCGGGCGTGAACTGGGCGTCGGCGTCGGCCATGGCCTCGACCCCGTAGGGCTGCCGCCGCATCGCCAGCATGAGCCAGGCCAGGATCGGATAGATTCCAGGTACGCGCAACAGCACCACGGCATCGCGCGGAATGTTGCAGAACGCCTTCACGATGTCCGGCCCATGGCGCATCAGATCGCGCCAACCATGAACCGGCGGCAACGCGATCACGTCGACGCCCTGGCCGCCTACCGGCAGGGTCCTTTCATCCTCGACATCGTGCACGCGGCACATGATGTAGACCTGTTCGAAGACCTCGGTGTAGCGGCGGCCAAAGATCGCAAAATGATTGCGGTTGGATGACGCGACCCCCCGCTTTCGCGCGAAGTCGCCATCCATCACCAGATAGAGGACGCGGTCGTTCGGCGTTTGCTTGGACATTGGGCCTCGTGCCTCACGCAAAGGCCGCAACGAGCGACGCGCCCGCTGCGCGCGGGCACGTGAAAAAAGATCTGCCGCAATGTTTTCTCCTCAATCCAACCGGACGCACGTCAAGTGCCTCCGGCAACGCATCCGCCTAAAACCTTTGCTGATATTTCCGATCGCCGCGGCCGTTGAAGAGCCATTCCACGCGCGTCGCGCGCGACCCGTGCCTGAAGCTGTTCCTGGCGTGAACCTCGGCATAGACGTTGGCGAGCGCGATCGACGACCGGCTCGCGGGAAACAATGACCGAACACGCTGCGCGCCGTTCCGGCCGAGCGTCGGCAGGTCGGCATCGAAGCAGCGCCAGATTCCGTCGATCAGGCCGCCCGCGTCGACCGGCGAAAACAACAGGCCCGTCACCTTGTTCCTGACCACTTCGTTCAGCCCGCCAATCCGCGACGCCAGCACCGGACGGCCGGCACGCATCGCCTCCAGCGCGACCAGCCCGAACGATTCCCATCGCGATGGCATGACGACGACATCGCAGTTCTTGAGCTCCGCCGCGATCTCGCGCGGGCTCTTCCAGCCCAGGAACGTCACGTTGGAAGGAATTTTCCGGATCACCGCCTGATCGACGACATTCGCGCCGATCACACGAACCGTTACCAGGTCCTCGAATTCGGCGGCGGCGCCCAAGAGAATGTCGAGGCCTTTCTGCCGATCAAAACGACCGACGAACAGCAGCTCCAGCGGCCCGTTCCGCGCCGGCCGGGCCGGCGTCATGGGACGATCGGCGATGCCATTGTAGATTCGCTCAAGCCGATGCGCGCCGATGCCGATGGCCCGGGCGACCAGGTACTGATACCTGGAAACGCAGATGACCTTCGCGCAGAGATGCGACAGCAGAAGCTCGGTCAGTTGGCAGACCAATTTGCTGGTCGCGGATTGCTCGCGCACGAACGGCCAGCAATGCACGGTGTAGACGATGCGCTTGCGGAATCTTGTCAGCGCGAGCAGCACCCGGCACACCGCCGCCGCGAACGTGCCGTGAACGTTGATGATATCGGGTTGAAACTCGCGAACCAGCACCAGCACGGCGATCGACAGCGTGAACAGACTGAAGAAGCCGCGACGGTTCGCGCGAAACACCCTGACGCAGTCTCGATCGATATCCAGATCGCCGGCGTGCCGATCCGGCACGAGCACCAGCGTGGATCCAGGCTTGCTGATCGTCGCGACGACGTTGTTGATGTACGTCGCCGGCCCGCCGCGCAAGGTCTCGGCGACGTGCAGCACTCGAAGCGATCTCTGCAAAACTCAAATCCTCCACAGGTCCCTCGCGGCTCGTAGCCATGGACTGTGTTGGACCCGGGCATTTCTCGCGGCAGTTTTCCGACTTTTGTTCCTATTCTAAGGAAGCAATGTTTTTCAGACCTTTGTAGTTATTCTAAAGAGACAAATCCTCGAGATGCGTTCGACGCGCGATGCGCGCGAAATACGCGCAGCTTTCCTGCCGCCGCAACAATGGCACAGGCACAAAACAATTCAGCCACGATGCTGCGGCATGGCCCATGGCGGGGGCCGAACATTGCGATGCGGCTCATCCGACAGACAACGTTTAACAGACAGTATCAGTCCAGTGTCATGTTGAAGAGAGCACCAATATGAGACCCGCCGCCTTCGCTTGCCTGCTTTTCACGTCTACGATCGCTGGCGGACTGATGGCCGCAGCCGCGCAGACGTCGTCTCCCGGCTCCGCCGCGGCGACGCAGGCCCTCGCATCGGACAGCGTCGTGGATCAGATCGGCGTCGACATTCACCTGTCGTTCTTCAACACGCCCTACAACAAGTTCGACACTCTCGTTCGTCCCGCGCTCGCCGAACTC
>Ga0210408_10003230_pt1 | contig 15203 bp, 17 predicted proteins | sample IncBWH4MmetaG_FD_155471 | JGI IMG/M metagenome (GOLD analysis project Ga0210408, IMG submission 155471) | Forest soil microbial communities from Barre Woods Harvard Forest LTER site, Petersham, Massachusetts, United States - Inc-BW-H-4-M | ecosystem: Environmental > Terrestrial > Soil >...
GGACCGCGACGCCTTCTACGCCGCCGAGATCGACGCGCGCGAGCGCACGCACTATCCGCCGTTCGGCCGCCTCGCGAGCCTCGTCGTCTCCGGGGAGGACAAGCACGCCACGCACTCCTTCGCGCGGGTTCTCGCGCGCGCCGCGCCCGCGCATGCCGAGGTGCGCATCCTCGGCCCCGCCGACGCGCCGCTCTCGCTGGTGCGCGGCCGCCACCGCATGCGGCTGCTGATCAAATCGCCGCGCGCCTTCGACCTCTCCGCCTATCTGCGCGACTGGCTCGCCGCCGCGCCGAAACCGAAAGGTTCGATCCGGCTCGACATCGACATCGACCCGCAGAGCTTTTTGTGAGGCGAAGAGGAAATGTAGGGGGCTGAGCGCAGCGAAGCCCACGCGCTTTCAGGCCAAAGCAGATTCGTGGGCACGGCGCGTTCCGCGCCTTTGCCCACTCTACGCAAACTGGATCGCCGACGGAGCAATCGAGATGACCATCACCCTCATGAACGTGACCCTCAACCCGCTCGTCGCGATAGCAGTGTTCGCCGCGACAGTCGTCACCGACGCGGTGTATGTCTTCTTCACTGCGGCGGTGACCTCGCGCCAGCGGTTTCGCGCCGCGAACTGGAGCTCAATCTGGTATCTTCTCTCCGCCTTCTCGGTGATCAGCTATACCGGCAATCCGGCCTACGTCGCGTTCGCTGCTCTCGGCTCGTGGGTCGGCGCCTATCTGTCGGTCACTTGGCTCAATCGGGGCAAAGCGGTCGTGCCCCTGCGGCCGGGTGCGCCCTAAGGTTTCGCGCGAGCTCCGCGTCGGTGGCTTCCGCAGACAAGGCGACGGCACGCAAAAATCGTCCGGGTATGACACATGCCGCGGAGACGCACCATGACGAAACTCTACCTAGCCGGTCCGCTGTTCACAATCGCCGAACAAAGTTTCAACGCCGACCTAGCGCGCTTCTTGAAAAAGCAGGGCTTCGAAGTTTGGCTGCCGCAAGAGCACGAGCCGCGTCAGAAGAAGGGCGAGGGAAAAGCAAAAGCCATTTTTCGGATGGACGTCGAAGCCATAGACTGGGCCGACGTGGTAATCGCCAGCATGGATGGTCCCGACCCGGATAGCGGTACTGCCTGGGAGTGCGGTTATGCCTTCGGCAAAGGAAAGCCCGTCGTGTGCTACCGGACCGATTTTCGCATCTCCGGCGACACAAAGGGAGCTCCCTACAATCTGATGCTCAGCGAAAGTGCTACAACGCGGTTCGAGGCGCCATTCAGAACTGAGCTTGCGCAATTCCGCAGATGCCTGCTTGAACACATCCGCAAAGCATCGCCGGCGAGGCGCCGAAGACGCAAGCGCGCGTAAGCGCGTCGCGCAGACTGACGAACCCTATCTACCGATTTCCCCGTTTGAGGCGGTGGGTTACGCGTCGTGGACCCGCCCCGCCTGCTTGACCGCCCGCGCATATCGGCCATCGTGTGACCCATGACCGCGACGATCCAGACGATACTGTTCCTGCTCGCGGTGCTGGTGGTCGTCGCCGTCGCGGCGCGGCGGCTCAACACCGCGCCTTCCATTCTGCTCGTCGCGGCCGGCATCGGGCTTGCTCTCATTCCCGGCCTGCCGCGCATCGAGCTGGCGCCCGAACTGGTGCTGCTCGGCATCCTGCCGCCGCTGATCTATGCCGCGGGCGTCGCCATGAGCTGGCGCGAATTCCGCTTCAACCTGCGCCCGATCACGCTGCTCGCTTTCGGCTGCGTCGTCTTCACCAGCGGCGCGGTGGCAGCCGTGGTGCACTTTCTCCTCGGCATGCCGCTCGCGCTCGGCTTCGTGCTTGGCGCGATCGTGGCGCCAACCGACGCGGTCGCGCCGCTCGCCATCGTCCGCAATCTCGGCCTGCCGCGGCGGCTCATCGTCGTGCTAGAAGGGGAGGGGCTTGCCAACGACGCGACCGCGCTGGTCGTTTACCGCTTTGCCGTCGCCGCGGTCGCGACCGGCGTGTTCTCGCTTCCCCACGCCACCGGAACGTTCGCGCTGATCGTCGTCGGCGAGATCGCCTATGGCATCGCCGTCGGCTGGTTCAGCCTGCGGCTGCGCCGTTGGGCAAACGACCCGCGGGTCGAGATCACGATGTCGCTGATGACGCCCTACGCGGCGTTTCTGATCCCGGCCTATGTCGGCGGCTCGGGCGTCCTGGCGACGGTCGCCGCCGGGCTCTACGTGAGCTGGAACGGAGCGCTGCTCATTCCGGCGGCGACACGGCTGCAGGGCATCTTCTTCTGGGATCTGCTGGTCTATCTGCTCGAAGGAATGGTCTTCCTCGTTACCGGCATGGAGACGCGGGCGCTGCTCGAGCACATGGACGCTGCCCTGCTGCGGGAGCTGGCGATCGCCGTGCCGCTTACCGTCGCCGTGATCGTGATCGCGCGATTTGTCTGGGTGTATCCGGCGACCTACCTGCCGCGCTGGCTCAGTCCCGCGCTCGCCCGCCGCGATCCGCAGCCGCCGTGGCAGTGGATTTTCCTGCTCGCGTTTGTCGGCGTGCGCGGCGTGGTCTCGCTCGGGGCGGCGCTGGCGATTCCGCTGACGACAGCGGCCGGCGCGCCGTTTCCGCGCCGCGACCTCATTCTCTTCGTCACCTTCGGCGTCATCGTCGTCACCCTGATCGGCCAGGGCCTCATGCTGCCGGCGGTCGTGCGCTGGCTCGCCTTGCCGCACGATGCCGAGGACGAGCGCCGGCGCGAGCAGGACGCCGAGATCACCGCGCGGCTGCAAGCGCTCGAGGTGGCGCAGGGCCGCCTCGACGGACTAGCCGCCGACGGCGAAACTGCGCCGGAGGTGGTCGCCCTCCTGCGCACCCGCAATGACCATCGCGCCGGGCAGGTGCCGCGCGATGCCGACGCGCACGAGGCCATCGCCGCGGCGGTGGAGCTGCGGGCGGATTTGATCGCCGCCGAACGCGAATACCTCTTCCGCCAATTGCAGGAAGGCAAGATCACCGACGAGGCGCGACGGCGCATCGAACGCGAGCTCGACCTGGAAGAGGCGAGCCTCGCCTTCAAGCGCAAGAGCGAACCCGATCCGCCGTTGTAGGGCATGATCCGGCAAAGTGGAAACCGGTTTTCCGAAAAGACCGTGCCCCATTAGGGGAAAAACCAGAGCGCAGTCGATTTAGCTTGAAACGATTGCGCTCTGGTCGCCTATCGCTTCCGCTTTGCCCGCCCGCGCGGCGGAAATTTCTTGCGCTCCGCGATGGCAAGCGCGCGGCCGGCCCAGACCGCGAGCTCATCGGGATCGTCGTAGAGCCGCTCCGGCAGCCGCCAGTACGCGAGGGAAGCGCGGCCGACGCGGCCGGGACTTTTAGCCAGGGTGTAGACAAACGGTCTCGAGCCTTCGCGCTCGAAATCCGGGATGCTCGCGTCGTCCACCTTGAGATAGATCGCGCCGTCGAAGACGAGCGCGAACATCAGGCCGTCGCAGAAGATGCCGGCGCCGCCGAACATGCGCCGCACCGTCACCGGACGGAACGGCGTGAAAAGCTCGCGGATGAATTCGGGGTCCAAGCGGCCAAGTCCTACAGGCTCTTACGCCGCAGCCAAACCGCCCTTCGCCGCGCCGGTTTGCTGCGCCAAACTAAAATCGCGACCGACACCTCAGATCCACCGCCGGACCCGGCTGACATAGGCGTCGAACTCTGCGCCGAACTGCCGGCGCATGCTCGCCTCCTCGAACGGAACGTTCATCCAGTTCGCCGTGGCGAAAACCGCGAGCGGAGCCAGAAACATCGGCCACGCGCCGACCCAGAAGGCGATGCCCAAGGTGGTGATCACGATCGCGAGGTACATGGGGTTGCGCGTAAAGCTGAACGGCCCGCGGGTCACAAGCTTGCGGTTTGTCGTCGAAGCCGGATTGAGCTCAGTGCCTTCACGCCGGAACAGCACTACTGCCGTGGCGCTCAGCGAAATCCCGACCACGATGAGCAGAACGGCGAGCGGGACGAGCGGCAGACCCGGAACGCGCGGCCATCCCACCCAATAGCTCAACGCCGTCGCGGCCAGCACATAGGCGAGGCTCCAGACCGGGGGCGGAACATTCAGCATCGCGTGCTCGTTCTCAGCTCAGCTTGATCGGAATGCCGCCCAAAAAATCGCGCTTGCCGATGTCCACGCCAAGATGGCGCAGGATCGCGTAAGCGGAGGTGACATGGAAATAGAAGTTCGGCAGCAAAAAGTGATTGAGGTAGTCGTCGCCCTTCATATTCCCGGTGGTAGTGGGGCCGAGCGGAAACGCGATCTCGCGCTCGGCCGCGGCATCGATCTTCTTGCCGTCGAGCGTCTTCAGGTAGGCGACGGTCTTGGCGAGGCGCGCCTTGAGCTCGGCGATCGTCGTTTCGTTGTCTTCGTAGCTCGGCGCCTCGGCACCAGCGAGGCGCGAGGCGCCGCGCCTTGCCTGATCGGTCGACACCTGCACCTGCCGGGTGAGATCGAACATGTCCGGCGACAGCCGCGAACGCAGCAGCACCGCCGGATCGATCTTCTTGGCGGCAGCGTAGGCCTCGGCCTTGTCGAGAATGGCGGAGAGCGCATTGAGGTGGAGTTCGAATACCGGTAGCGAGGCTTGGGACAGCGAAAATGGCATGGAATGATTCCTTTGGCTTGGGCGCTTGTCGTAGGAGATCGGCGGCGATCAGACAATCACGATTGGGTGACGATCAGCGGACCTGGAAAACCAGCTTGCCGCGGAAATGGCGCGACTCGCTCAGGCGATGTGCCTCGGCGGCTTGCGCCAGCCGGTAAAGCTTGACTTCCGGCGGGCGCACAGCGCCCGCAGCAACCAGCGCGGCGATGCGTTCCAGCGGCGCGCGGGCGCGGCCGACGGCCGGCCGCAGCGCGGTGACGTCGCCGCGATCGGGCTTCGGCGCCTGTGGGCCGGAGGCGATGAAGGCGGCGCGGCCGCCGGGCTTCAGCACGGCGAACGATTTCTGCGCGACCTCGCCGCCGACGGTATCGAACACGGCGTCGCAAGCCCTCACCGCGCCGGTGAAGTCCTGCGCGTTGTAGTCGATGACCTCATCGGCGCCGAGGCCGCGTACGTAGTCGGCGTTCGCCGCGCTGGTGGTGGTGATGACGCGGGCGCCGAGGTGCTTGGCGAGCTGTATGGCGAAGCTCGCCACGCCGCCGGCGCCGCCTTGGATGAGGATGGTCTCGCCGCGCTGCAGCTTGAGCGTCGTTTCGACGCTGATGACCGCGGTGAGGCCGGTGAGCGCGAGCGCGGCCGCATCGATGTGCGAAAGTCCGTCGGGTTTCTTGGCGATGATCGCCGCGTTGATCGCAAGCTTCTCGGCGTAGGCGCCCTCGCGCCCGGCTTCGAGCACGCCGAACACCGCGTCACCGATCTTGAGGTCGTCGATGCCCGCACCCAATGCGGCGACCGATCCGGAAAAGTCCCGGCCCAGCACCAGCGGAAACGTCGCCTGCCCGTACTGGCCCGCGCGCACCCGCCAATCGGCGCCGTTGACGCTCGCTGCCGCGACGTCGACGACGACCTGGCCCGCCGCCGCAACCGGGTCGGGCAAATCGCCGTACTGCAAGACCTCCGGACCGCCGAACTGCTCGATATAGGCCGCTTTCATGCTTGCCATCCTTTCGCGCGCCGCGGCAGATGCGAGCGCCGCGGACGCCGTGCTTCACGATCTGATCTGCGCCCCGGCATGGGCGCTGGTCGCCGTTCGAAGAGGATATCCCATGACCGACACGAAGGGAGTGCCGATCCGGCGCCTCAACCCGCCCGAACTCGGCTCCCCGCCCGGCTATTCGCAGATCGTCGAAGTGCGCGCCAGCCGCATCGTGTTCATCGCCGGGCAGACCGCGCTCGATCGCGACGGCGTGCTGGTAGGCAAGAACGACTTTGCGGCGCAGGCCGAGCAGGTCTTTCGCAACCTGGGCATCGCCCTCGAAACGGTCGGCTGCACGGCGAGCGACCTGGTGAAACTCACCGTCTTCCTTCGCGACATGGGCCAATTGGCGGCCTATCGGGAAGCGCGCGATCGCTTCTTTGCGACCGTGACGCCGCCTGCCGCGCCGGCCGTCACTTTGGTCGAGGTGTCGAAACTCTACGGTTCGGATTTTTTGATCGAGATCGAGGCTGTGGCCGCAAGCGCCACGTAGCGCCTAGCCGCGATCGGCGCCAGCGGGGGCGACATGCCGCACCGACGCGGCGATCGCGAGCAGGTCAGCGGCGACTGCCGGGTACTTTGCCGCGAGTTCGTCGAGGTCGCCGATTTCCACGTCGGCCGGCACCACGCCCGGCCACTCCGTGCTCGCACCCAGGAACCAGCGGCGGCGCCCGACGAGCCGTGCAGTGTGGAACGTGTTGCCGGGGATCAGCTGCTGCACGCGCTGGCCGCCGCGAAGGTCCGGGCCGACGATGACCCGCTCGCTGCGGCCGTCGGCGTGCAGCAGGAACAGTTCGATCGGGTCGCCGAGATAGTAATGATAGAGCTGGTCGTTGCGGATGCGGTGCAGTCGCACCGGCGCGACCGGCGTCACCATGAAGTAGAGCGCGGAGCCGAGCGGCCGCCCGTCGGCGAACGGCGCCGGCAGGCCGCCAGCGGCGATCGACTGCTTGCTCACGAACGTCACGCGCACGAAGCCGCAGGTGGCATTGGGTTCAAGCTGCAGCAGCGTGCGAATCTCGTCCGCGCTCAGATCATTGCTCATGGCCGCCACCCTGGTCTTCGCCGCCGGCGTCGCCTTCCGCGAGATCTGCGCGTTGGCCGCGCGCGCGGGCGTCAGCGCCGCGACGCCGAGAAGCGCCGCGGCCTCGAGAACGCGCCGGTGGCCGATGGCGCGCGAAGGAGCTTTCTTCACGCCTGCCTCCTGGTCGCGAGCCTAGCGCCACGGGCTTGGTGGGCGCAAATTCGCCGCGCATATCCCGACCGCTTTGACTTGAATCAATTGCGGCGCATACAACTCGGCGTGAATGACGCCGCTCTGTTTTCCCGGGGAAACGATCAATGTGGAGAGCGGTAAGGGAATGGTACATCGTCGGCATCGGGCTGCTGCTCATTGCCGGAGGCCTGGCCCTCGCCGCGCACCAGAGTTCGCCGCCCGCAGCGGTCAATCAAGCGGCCGGCACGGCGCCAGACCAGACGACGCCCGCTCCTAAAACCGCTACCCGAACTGCGCAGCAGGCGGCGCCCGGCACCGCGAGCGGGATTCCCGCGCCACGCGTGACGGCTGCGGCTGTGCCGGCCGGGCAGTCTCCCGTATCTACCGCACCCGCAGCGCCAGCCGCGGTTGCCGCTGCGCAGACGACGGCAGCGAGCCCGGCACCCTTATCGCACGATCACGCGACGGCGAGCGCCGCATCAGAGACGAGCGCACAAGCGCTGCCGACGCCAAGCGCGAGCCCGGCGAGCGGCGGCGATCCGGTCGCCGGGCGGCTCGTGTTCAGAAAATGCCAAGCGTGCCACTCGCTCGAACCCGGCAAGAATATCCTCGGCCCATCGCTCGCCGGCATCATCGGCCGAAAAGCCGGCGCCGAGCCTGGCTATTCCTATTCGCCGGCGCTGAAGCAGGCGGATATCCTCTGGGACGGCAAGACGCTCGATTCCTATCTCGCCGATCCGCAGAAAATGGTTCCCGGGAACAAGATGCCGTTTCCGGGTCTCAAGACCGAACACGACCGCGCCGACGTGATTGCGTTCCTCGCCCCGCCGACAGGCGGCGCGCAACCGGCCGCAGCCGCACCGAGCGCAGCGCGGCCAGACGCGCCGGCGCCTGCCGGGCAGCAACCCGCCGCAACAGACCAAACGCGGCAGAGCCCGCCGAACTCGGACATCGGTTACATCGCCGACGCCAAGTACACATTGCGCTCGGGCATTGCCGAGGGCCGCATGGTCTATGTCGGCGTCGGCGGAGCAATCGAGGGGAAGGTCAATCCGTTGTTGACTGCGGCGGAAGGCCAGGTGGTCGAGCTCACCTTGATCAATGGCGAGGGCGCCGAGCACGACATCGTCTTTCCCGACCAGGATGCGAAATCGCCGCGCGTGACCGGAAAAGGCGCGAGCACGACGATCGCTCTCCGCGCCACCAAGTCCGGCGACTTCATCTATTTCTGCAGCGTGCCCGGACGCCAACTCGCGGGCATGCAGGGGCAGTTCATCGTTACGCCGCGGCCGGCGCCGCAAGCGGTGGTCGAAGCCGACATTTCGCGCGAGCCCGACGACCTGCCGCCGCCGATCGCCAGGCGCGAGCCGCAGAGCGTGCGCGTCGACCTGCTTAGCGTCGAGGTCGAGGGCCGATTGGCCGAGGCCATCACCTTCGGATACTGGACGTTCAACGGCAAGGTCCCGGGGCCCTTCGTCCGCGTGCGCGTCGGCGACACCATCGACATCCATCTGAAGAATTCCGCCGACAGCGCCATGATCCATTCGGTCGACTTCCACGCCGTCACCGGCCCGGGCGGCGGTGCCGCCGCATTGCAGGTCGATCCCGGCCATGAGAAATCGATGACCTGGAAGGCGCTGGTGCCGGGCCTCTACGTCTATCACTGTGCCACGCCCATGGTCGCCGAGCACATCGCCAACGGAATGTACGGGCTGATCCTGGTCGAGCCCGAGGAGGGATTGCCCCGCGTCGATTGCGAGTTCTACGTCATGCAGGGCGAGATCTACACCGATGTGCCATACGGGCAGCACGGCAGCGCCGAGTTTAGCGTCGAGAAACTCTTGAACGAGCGGCCGGAATATTTCGTATTCAACGGCTCGGTTGGCGCGCTGGCGAAGCTGCATCCGCTCAAGGCCAAAGTCGGCGACGTCGTGCGCATCTTCTTCGGCGTCGGTGGTCCGAACTTCACCTCGTCATTCCACGTGATCGGCGAAATCTTCGACAAGGTCTATTCGCTCGGCGGTGTTCTGTCGCAGCCACTCGAGGGCGTTCAGACGGTGACCGTCGCGCCCGGCGGCGCCGTCATCACCGAGTTCAAGACCAAGGTGCCGGGCAATTACACGCTGGTCGATCACGCGCTGGCCAGGGCGGAGCGCGGACTGGTGGGCATCCTGCGGGTCGAGGGTCCCCCGAATCCTGACATCTACAACGGACAGGTGATGTCCGGCATGGGGCACTAGAGCGGAGCGGATTTGCCATTCGCTACCGACGGAGCCGCTAGCTCGTGAAGCGATGTCAAATCCAAAGCTCCACTAGCACTAATATTTGCTAGCGGTCCTTTTGATTCCAACATTCGCATGAGGGCATGCGGAGCCGGGATGCGAATGTTAGAATCGGACGACTAGTGCGTGATCCGGGTGCAACCGATCTGAGCCGAAGTGATTGCACTTACTGGAAGTCGAGGTTGCCTCCATGCGCCAGCACACCATCACCGAGCCTCGCCGGCGCGGCGGCATTCCGCGTCTGCGGCCGCAATCCTCCATCGCGCTGCTGAGCTGCGGCTTTCGCCCCTTCTTCCTTGGCGCAGGGCTATGGGCGACGGTGGCGATGGTGCTGTGGATCGGGCTCGTGTCGGGCCTTTGGCAGTTCGCCAATGCCTATGGCGACGTCGCCTGGCATGCACACGAGTTTTTGTTCGGTTACGTGTCCGCCGTCCTCACCGGATTCCTGTTGACCGCGATACCCAACTGGACCGGGCGGCTGCCGCTGCAAGGATCGCCGCTCCTGGCGCTGTGTTTGCTGTGGGCCGCGGGACGGGTGGCGATGCTGGCCACGGACCAAATTGGCGTCGTCGCGGCAGCAGCGGTCGACTGCGCCTACCTGCCGACGCTCGCCGCCGTCATTCTGCGGGAAATCATCGTTGGCAGAAACTGGCGAAATCTGAAGGTCACGATCCTCGTCATTCTGGTGGCGCTCGCCAACGTCGTTTTCCAGGTGGAGGTGTTGGTCCGCGGCGCGCCCGACTACGGTCTGCGGCTTGGGACGGCGGCCATCGTCGGGCTCATCATGCTGGTGGGTGGGAGAATAACGCCGAGCTTTACGCACAATTGGCTGACGCGCGCGGGCAGCGCAAAGCTTCCGGCGCCGCTCGACCGCTTCGACATGACGGCGATCGCCATTGCCGGTGGCGCGCTCCTGTCGTGGATCGCCGCGCCAGGCTGGCGCGGTACCGCCGCTCTGCTCATCTTCGCCGCGGTCGTCCAGGCGGTTCGCCTTGGGCGCTGGGCCGGCGAGCGGACGTGGCGCGAACGGATCGTCCTTATTCTGCATGTCGGTTACGCCTTCGTGCCATTGGGCGCCTTGGCGCTGGGCGCCGCGATCCTTTGGCCGGCGATCATCGCTCCGACCGCAGCGCTGCATGCCTGGACAACGGGTGCGATGGGCACGATGACGCTCGCCCTGATGACGCGGGCGACGCTCGGGCACACCGGGCGCAGCGTATCCGCTGCGTCATCAACGAACGTGATATACGGGGCCGTCCTGTGCGCCGCCTTGGCGCGCGTAGCGGCGCCCCTGCTGCCCGGGATGTACTATGAGGCCCTGACTATGGCGGCGATCGGCTGGATCGTCGCCTTCGGCGGCTTCGTCATCGTTTACGGCCCGATGCTGCTGCGCCCGAGAGCGAGCAGCTGAGCGCTCCTACGCCCGGGCGGCGTGTGGGACACCGTTCGAAAATCCTTAACCAAGTTTGCGCAGTATGGAACTTGGCCGCGGTTTCGCGGTTTATGTCGATAAACAACACACTTTCGCCTCGGTGTCGCCGGCATTTGAGCGATTTAAGGCCATGCCCAAAGCCAGCTTGCCACTCGGAAATCTGCGCGGGGTGGCGATTCTGTTGATTTTGGCCTTTCACTGCGTTTCCGCCTACATCGTCACCCAGCCGACGCACGCGCTCGCCTTCGATGCGCCGCCGTACGATTGGCGCGCCTTTCCGATCATCGATTCGGAGCGCTGGCTCGGCTTCGACCTGTTTTGCGCCTTTGCGTTTCTCTACCTCATGCAATTGATGTTCTTTCTGTCCGGACTTTTTGTCTGGCCGAGCCTGCAGCGCAAGGGATGGATGGCGTTTCTCGGCCATCGCGTCTGGCGGCTGGGCGTGCCGTTCGTGCTTGGAGTCTTTCTGCTGATGCCGCTCGCCTTCTATCCGGTGTATCGGGTCACGGCGGTTGATCCGGGCTGGCCGGCGTATTGGGCGCACTGGACGGCGCTGCCGATCACTCCGACCGGCCCGATGTGGTTCTTGTGGTTCCTGGTGGCGTTGAACTTCGCGGCCGCCGTGCTCTACCGCCTGGCGCCCGACACCGGCCGAATCCTGGCGCCGTTTCTGGCCAAGACCGCGACGCACCCCGGGAGATTCTTCGTTCTGATCGTCGTCGTGACCGCCGTCGCCTACCTGCCCCTGTCGGCGATCTACTCGCCCTGGAAATGGGTCGGCATCGGTCCGTTCGAGGTTCAGGCCGCGTTCGCCCCACAATACATGCTGTACTTCCTGTTCGGCCTTGCGGTCGGTTCATACAGCTACGACCGTGGTCTGCTCGACGCCAACGGAATGCTGGTGCGGCATTGGGGGCGCTGGCTCGTCGGCAGCTTCGTCGCGTTCTTCGTTTGGATCATCGCCACGGCGCTGGTGATGAAGGTGCCGGAGTCGCCGGTGGCGGTGCTTCAGGTCGTCGGCGATCTCGGGCTGGTCACTTTCGCCGCCGCCGCCTGCTTCACCACGACAGCGATATTCCTGCGCTTTGCCAATGCGCGCTGGCCGGTGATCGATTCGATCTCCGAGCATGCCTACGGCATCTATTTCTTCCACTATCTCTTCGTGGTGTGGCTGCAATACGCGCTGCTCGACTTTGCCGCGCCCGCTATCGTCAAGGGCCTGGCCGTGTTCGCGGGCACTGTGCTGCTGAGCTGGGTAGCGAGCGTCGCTACCACCCGGCTGCTGGCGAGCGCCCGCCCGCTGCTGGCGCGCGGGGCGACCCTGCTCGGGGCGCCTTCACTTGCCGACGGCCGTTTCTCGGAGACGAAGTTTTCGGATTGAGATTGCGGCGTGCGTGGCGATGCCGGCCGCGAGCGTCAACGGCGTCGGCCGTCGCCGCGCTGACGCGGCAAGTCACAATTGCAACGGTTTCATGAACGCACGGCCGGCCGCAGGAACCACCCGTGGCTGAAAACCGGCTTGACGACAAACAAAAATATTTACGATATTTTGAATCAGCACATACTGCCGTCGGCGCGGCGCAAGCGGCCGTAAAACGATAGGAGCGCGTCACCAATGTCTCGGCCGATCACCGTCCTATCCGTCGGCGTCATCGTCGCCCTCCTCATCGGCGGTCCGGCTCTTGTCCTCACCCGCTCCGCGGCCGCCATGTCTGCCGCCGACAGGGCGGCGCGCAAGCACGCCTCCGCCAAATGTCGCGTGCAGATCAAGGAGCAGGCGAATTACAAGGAAATGTCGTGGTATGCGCGGCACAAGGCGGTGCGGAGCTGCGTCAAGGACGCGCTTGCGAATCAGCAGCACTGACCGCGCCTTCAGCCACCGCGCGCCGCCGCTCGGCCGCGCAGACGCTGGCAACAATGAGCCCGTGCTAAACTAGGCAAATCGTTCTTTTGCCCTGGCGCGCGCCTTCATCGCTTCGATCTCCCGATTTTTCGCCGGCCTCGCCGTTTCCAGCGATTCTATCAGGCGGCGCGCCGCTTCCGACACTTCCTCGACGGCGCGGCGGAACGCCGGCTCGTTGGCGTGCGAGGGATTGGTGAAACCGCTCAGCTTGCGGACGAACTGGATCGCGGAGGCGCGAATCTCCTCCTCCGTCGCCGGCGGTTCGAAGTTGAACAGTGTGCGAATATTGCGACACATCGGCGCCTCCTTCGGTGGGTCAGGATTCTAGCGCGGATGGGGCGCCGGCGAAACGCAGTGCCGGCGTCCGGAGGCCTTCGCCGTTCCCGGCCCCGCTCGCCCGCGATGCGGCGGCTTGGGAAACGAGGATCGCGGCGCTAAGTTGACGGCCCGCAGCCGCACAGGCAGAGACGCCTGGTGTCATCCTCTGATCCTCAATCCGTCGACATTGCCGGCGACGCCGGCATTCGTGTTTCCGGCCTGCTGCAAGCGCCGCCGCAGGCACGAGCCTGCTACGTGCTGGCGCACGGCGCCGGAGCCGGCATGAGCCACCCGTTCATGGCAGCGGTCGCGGCCGAACTCGCGGCCCGCGGGATCGCGAGCTTGCGCTATCAGTTTCCCTATATGGAACGGCGCGCCAAACGTCCCGATCCGCCGCCCTTGGCACAGATGACGGTGCGCGCCGCGGTGGCCGCGGCCGCCCGCGCATTGCCGGACCTGGCGCTCATCGCCGGCGGCAAATCGTTCGGCGGGCGGATGACCTCGCAGGCGCAGGCGAAGGCGCCGCTCCCGGGCGTGCGCGGGCTGGCATTCCTCGGCTTTCCGCTGCATCCGGCCAATCGCCCGTCGCACGACCGCGCCGCACATCTCTTCGACGTGCACATCCCCATGCTGTTCCTGCAGGGCACGCGCGACGCGCTCGCGGCCCTCGATCAGATCGAGCCGGTGTGCAAAAAGCTCGGCGGGCGTGCGACGCTGACGCTGTTCGAGAACGCCGATCATTCGTTTCACGTGCCGGCGCGCAGCGGCCGCACGGACGCGCAGATACGCGGCGAAATGTTGGATGCTCTCGCATCCTGGATCGACCGGGTGATTTAGAGCATGATCCGGAAAAGTGGAAACGGGTTTTCCGGCAAGATCATGCTCCACTAAGGAAACCAGAGCGCAATCGATTCAACTGAAACGATTGCGTTCCAGGAGAGGAACGACATGGCGCACGGGGTATTTGTCGACGGCGTGTGGCACACCGAATGGTACGACGCCAAGGCGACCGGCGGGCGCTTCGTGCCGTTCGAACCGGTGTTCCGAAACTGGGTCACGGCGGACGGCAGCCCCGGACCGAGCGGCGAGGGCGGCTTTGCCGCCGAGCCCGGCCGCTATCACCTCTACGTCTCGCTCGCCTGCCCGTACGCGCACCGCACCGTGATCTTCCGCAAGCTGAAGAAGCTCGAGGGCGCGATCTCGATGTCGATCCTCGATCCGGTCATGGGCGATCAGGGCTGGGAGTTCGGCGACGGGCCGGGCACGATCGCCGACACGGTCAACGGCAAACGCCGCCTCGGCGAAATCTACCTGCTCGCCAATCCGCGCTACACCGGCCGCGTCTCCGTGCCGGTGCTCTGGGACAAGAAGCGCCGCACCATCGTCAACAACGAGTCGCCGGAGATCATCCGCATGCTCAATTCGGCGTTTGCGTCGGCCACGGACGATCGCGCCGACTACTATCCCGCCGAGCTGCGTGCGGCGATCGACCGCATCAATGCGCGCGTCTACAACGACGTGAACATCGGCGTCTATCGCGCCGGCTTCGCCACCGCGCAGGATGTCTACGAGGATGGCTGCCGCATCGTGTTCGCAGCGCTCGACTGGATCGAGGATCTGCTGTCGCGCCAGCGCTTTCTCGCCGGTGCAAGGCTGACCGAGGCTGACTGGCGGCTGTTCACCACGCTCGTCCGCTTCGACGCCGTCTACTACAGCCACTTCAAATGCAACCTGCGCCGCATCGCCGACTATGGCAATCTGGCGAACTACCTGCGCGACCTCTATCAGGTGCCCGGCATCGCCGACACCGTGAACATGGATCACATCAAGCGGCACTATTACATGAGCATGACGGCGATCAATCCGACGCGCATCGTGCCGCTCGGGCCGGAACTGGATTTCTCCACGCCGCACGATCGCGGCCGCTTCGAGAAGGCGGCGCGGCCCGTCGAACACGTCGGTGGATAAGCGGGCAGTGGCTCAGCGGACGCGCGTCGTCAATTCGCAAAGCAGCAACGTGTCGTCGCGGGGGTCGACGATGCCGCCGAGCGGCGCTGCGCACTCGCTGCACGCGAAGCTGTAGCTCTCGAAACCACAGCTGTCGATATGCGGCGTGCGGCTTCTGCGGAACGTGAACTGGGCGCTGCAGCTTGGGCACGCGACGGTCCGCGCCTCCGTTGCCGTGCCGGTCGTGTCGGCAGGATGCGCCGCAGGGGCGGCAGCCGCCGGTCGAGCTGAATTTCCGAACATGGAATTTTCATATCCAGGCTTCGGAAATCGCCGCTGAAGATGATCTGTAGAATTTTAGTTGAATGCCGAGCGCAGCGCCGGCGCGACAGGCGTTCCCTCAAGCGACAGCGCGATGAAGCGATCTCGGCGCGCGGGGCG
>Ga0210408_10003231_pt1 | contig 15202 bp, 17 predicted proteins | sample IncBWH4MmetaG_FD_155471 | JGI IMG/M metagenome (GOLD analysis project Ga0210408, IMG submission 155471) | Forest soil microbial communities from Barre Woods Harvard Forest LTER site, Petersham, Massachusetts, United States - Inc-BW-H-4-M | ecosystem: Environmental > Terrestrial > Soil >...
ACGCATTCGGCGAGATAGGCGTTGGGACTGCCGAAATCGAAGTGAAATTCGATCCTGAGGGGGCCGACCATCGGATGACGTCCTTGGGCTTTCGGCGACGTCGTTCGCCGCGATCCGGTCCATTGCGCAATCGTCTTTATAGTTCTATTTTAGAACTGTCAATGCTGCCTAGCGCATGATTATCGGCGGCCCGAAGGGCTGGTTGAATGCCAATCAGTGCCGATTTAGAATGGTGCGGCTTCGGGATTCGCCAGGCCGGGACCGCAATAGGTGACTGGGAGAGCTTCATGAAGTGGGACGCGCTGGAGGAAGAGCCGTGTTCGCTGGCCCGTACCGTGGCCGTGATCGGCGACCGCTGGAGCCTTTTGATTCTGCGGGAATGTTTTCTGCGCAGGCGACGGTTTGAAGCGTTTCAATCCTCGCTCGGGATCACCCGCCATCTTCTGGCCGAGCGCCTGAAAAAGCTGGTGCGGTTCGGCGTGCTGCGCCGGATCCCTTATCAGGATTCGCCCAAGCGCTACGAATATATCCTGACGCAGAAGGGACTCGACCTTTACCCCATCATGATGTCGATCGTGCATTGGGGCGATATCCACATGGTCGATTCGCGGGGGCGCCCGTTGCTTCACGAGCACAAGAAGTGCGGCAAGATGTTCAATCCGGTGATGGTCTGCTCGGAGTGCGGCGAGCCGGTTGCGGCCAAAGGCGTTCACGTGCATCCCGGACCCGGGGCGCGCCAGACGCCGACGGCGGCGTAACACCGTTTAGCGTTTACTGCGTCATTGGATCCTTATGGTGAGGAGGCGCCAAATAAAGCCGCTTATTCGAGGCCGGCGTCCAAAACCTCGCCGAATTGATCCCAGCTGACACCGTTCCAGCGTTGCAGCTGCATCTGTGTCCAGACCTGGTTATTGCCGGCGCTGGTGTTGATCCTGATGCCCGGCAACGTTGTCGGCAGCACGACATCGCGGAGCGACTTGGCCTGCTTGATGATGTTGGCGCGCGAGAGATCATTGCCGCATTGCTTGAGGATTTGCTCGAGCACCATGCCCTGCTGATAACCCGTCAAATAGCTGTTATTGGTGATGTCGGCGCCGGCGAGATATTTCTCGAAGAAGGCGCGATAGGCCTTGATGCCCGGATCCTGCTGCCATTTCGGGTCGTTCGGGTCCTTGTTGGTCGTGCCGACAACGACGCCGATTGAATTCTCAAGCCCTGCGGGCTTCAGCGTTCCCGCAACCGAGCTGGATGGAAAGTCGATCAGGATCACAGGCTTCCAGCCGATCTCGGCGGCTTTGCGGATCGCTTGCGCCGCGAATTTCGGCGTGCCGGCGACGAACAGGGCGTCCGCGCCCGCGCTCTTCAAGCTGACGACCTGGGAGTCCACCGTCGGCTCGGTGATGTCATAGGCAGCGGTGACGACCCGCCTGTCGAAGTCGGCGCCGAGAAATGTCCTGAAGGCGGTGACGTAGTCTTTGCCGAGGTCGTCGTTCTGGAACAGGATCGCATACTTCGCCGCGGGCAGCGTCCGGCTCAGATATTTGGCGTAGATCTTTCCTTCGGTGTCGTAGCTGACGAGCCCGGTGGTCGTCAGCGGATAGTCCTTCGCATTGGTAAACTTGCTCGAGCCTGTGACGATCGCGAGCGTGGGAACGTTTTTGGCCGCCAGATATTTTGCAACGGCGGAATTGCCGGGAGTACCGAGCTGGCCGAACATGAACGCGACCTCGTCGCTCTCGATAAGCCTGCGGACTTGCTCGACCGTTTTCGGCGGACTATAGGCATCGTCGAGCGCGATGTAGTTGATCTTGCGGCCCAGAATGCCGCCATTGTCGTTGATGGATTGCACATAGGCGAGCGTGCCGCGCCCGACCAGCCCTATCGAGGAAGCCGGGCCGCTGAACGGAAAAACGCCGCCGATCTTGATTTCGGTCGGTGTGACACCCGGCGCATCGGCGGCGCGCGAAATTGTCGTCGATGCGCAGACCGCGATCGTCAACATTGCCGAGACGAGCTTGACGCTGTGGAACATCGATGCCTCCCCCGATCGGCTTTATGCCTGCCATGACATCGCCGGGTGGCGCCTGCCTAACAGTTCTTTTTTACAGTTCTTTTTTTGAACTCGTCAATTATAAAATCGGCTGATGGATCCGGGGAATGCCAATTCTGAGGGAATTTTTCGGCCGGCGACCGCCGCAACGGCGTCAGTTCTGATTTGGATCGAGCATTGCGGAAAAGCGCCGCCCGGCGCGGCGATTGCAGGCTTCGGCCTGGTATGGTGGTTCAGAAGTTCTCTTCATTATCGCGGGCCGGTCCATCAGAAGAACTTCTGAACCAAAACCACACTGGAATCATGGACTAATTGTCACTGTCCTTCTCGTCCCGATCTTTCTTGCCTTTGCCGTTGTCCTTCTTGCCATAGTCTTTCCTGCGGTTGGTGAAACACGCGTTGCCGAGCCCGGTGCCGATGGTCAGCACGCCCCAGCGCTCGACATCCTGCATGAACGGCACTTCGGAGAGCCCCTGCACCACGCCGTCATTGTGCATCAGCACGGCGGTGTCGTGGCCGCCGATCTCCGGGATCGCCTCGGCCAGGCTGGCCGGCAGGTTGAACTTGCTGCTCTCCCAATTGCCCGGCAGGTTCTGCGCGCCTTTCTCGATTCCGCCGTCTTCGTTGATCACGCCGGGGCAGGCAATTCCGATGAAGGGTGCGAGCTTGTGGCCTTCCGTCTCGGAAAGCGCGATCAGCTCCTTCAGCATCTTCGTGAGCCGTTTCACCGCGCCTTCGCGCGTCGGCTCATCGTCGGCATGGCGCCACAGCTCGGATTTCCACACCGACGCCTTGGATAGGTCCGGCGCCTTCTTCCAGCGCGTCTCGACCACGCCGCAGCGGATATTGGTGCCGCCGATATCGACCGCGAGGATTGAGTCATGGCCCTCGAAAATCCACGATGGCGCCAAATGCAGCGCGCCGATCAAGGCCGCCTCGTCGGGGTGAAAACGGATCGGAACCAGGTCGCCCTTGAAGTCCTCGGCTTTGAGGATGATGCTGGTGCGCGCGATCGCAAGCTCGCCGACCCGGCTCTCGCGAAAGCCGCCGCCGACCACGATACGCTCGACATCTGCCCAGGCTTTTGTCTTGAGGAAGCGGCGCGTCACATGCGCCAGCTCCTGCGCGAATTCCTCGATGGCACCGTGCACCAGTGCCGCGGCGCCAATGTCGTTGCCGACCAGCGCCTCGTCGAGTTCACTCTTGGGGATATCAGCAGAGGCTTTCTTGCCGAGCGGATCATCGCCATTGTCCCTCAGCGGCTTGCGCAAGCTATCCAGAATCTTGCGGAACGCGCGCTTGGAGGCGCGGTCGCCGAGAAAACCGTCCTCGTCCTTCAATTCGATATTGAAGCTGTCGACGTCGACCGACGGCAGACGGGTAGCGCCATGGCGGGCAATGCCCGTGGTGGTGATTACGTCCTCAGCCATCTCGCCTTGATCCGCCTGCGTCACGAGACAACGGCTCTGGAACCCATTGGTTTCATGGAAGGGGGGCGAGTAGCGAATGGACCTGCCTATTCGCCATTCGCCACTCCCCATTCGCCCCGTTTAGGGCCCAAATCCTTACGTTTCGGCCGGTTTTGGCCCCGCTTTGCCTTGACTCATCGTGTTCACCGGCTATAAGTCCGCAGCATTCGGCGCGGGATTTCTCGCGCCGCTTGTTTTTGCGTGGATTTGGCCGAGATCGCCGTTGCTCGCGCGGAAAACATACCCATAGCGACTGTAGAAAAAGCCGGCCCGGGCCCGTTCCGAGGCCGGGATCGAACACGAAGGAATTGAACGATGTTCGCAGTCATCAAGACTGGCGGCCGGCAATACCGGGTCGTTCCGAATGATGTACTCGAGATAGGCAAGATCGAAGGCGACGTCGGCACGATCGTGCAGCTTGGCGAGGTTCTGGTGCTCGGCGGCGATACGCCGGTGCTTGGCTTGCCCACGGTAGCGGGCGCTTCCGTTGCAGCCGAAGTGCTGCAGCACAAGCGCGGGCCGAAGGTGATCGCGTTCAAGAAGCGCCGCCGCAAGAATTCGCGCCGCAAGCGCGGTTATCGCGACGAGATCACGGTGCTTCGCATCACCGAGATCCTGGCGGATAACGCGAAACCTTCCATCGGTCCGCGGCCGAAGAGGGAAAAGGTCGCAGCCCCGCCGGCTGAAGACCACGACGAGGCGCCCAAGACGGTCAACAAGGCTGCCAACAAGGCCGCGCCGAAGAAAGCAGCCACCAAGGCTGCGGCGAAACCACGCGCCAAGGCGGAAACGAAGAAGCCCGCGGCAAAGAAGACCGCCGCCAAGGGCAAGAGCAGCAAAAAGTGAAGCGTGCCGAAAATCGCGCGACAAAAAGTGAAATGATTCCTTCAAGGAATTGATCTAGAGATACGGACGAGTTTGGAGGCGGGCGATGGCTCACAAAAAAGCAGGCGGTTCCTCGCGCAACGGGCGTGATTCGGCGGGCAAGCGGCTCGGAATCAAGGCCTACGGCGGCGAACACGTGATTCCTGGCAACATCATCGCGCGTCAGCGCGGCACCACCTGGCACCCCGGCCTTAATGTCGGCATGGGCACCGATCATACTCTGTTCGCCAAGATCGAAGGCCATGTCGAGTTCCATGCCAAAGCCAACGGCCGCACGCTCGTATCGGTCCGCCCGATGACGGATCGCGCGGCCGAGTAACGGTGGACAAATTTTAGTCCGCCGGATCCTGTTGAACCGGCGGAGTCCCTTAAAGGCTCCAGAGGGGAGGCGGGGAACCGGCCTCCCCATTCCTTTTGTTTGTGCGTGTGTCCCGAAAAAAAATGCACACCGGTTTTTCGATCAGAACACGCGCCGCGATCCAAGAGTTCGTTGATGGAGCCCGACATGCTGCAGGACGTCCCTACCCCATCACTGCGCGAGGCGTGCAGCTGCGTCCTCGAGACCGAACGGCTGACTTTGCGCAGGCCGACTCTCGCGGACGCAAAAGCGATCGCGAGTCTCGCCAACGACCGACGCATTGCGGAAAATACCCGCCGCCTGCCGCATCCCTATTCCCAGGAGCATGCCGTCGAATTCGTTCGCACCACCGCTGAGGATCGGCGCGATATCGCGTTCCTGATCGAACATAATCACGCGCCGATCGGCATGGTCGGCATCAATTGGCACGAGCCGGATGCGCCGGAACTCGGCTACTGGCTCGGCTTCGAGCATTGGGGCCAGGGCTTTGGAACCGAGGCCGCGCGCGCCGTGATCGATTTCTTCTTCGAGGCGTTCGACCTCGATCATATTTGCTCGGGCGCGCGCGTCGCCAATCCCTCCTCGCGCAACATCCTGGAAAAGTGCGGCTTCCAGTGGAGCGGCGTCGAGTTGCACCGCTTCGAGGCGCTGGGCTCCTCGACTCCGGTCGACTGCTTCCGCCTGACCCGCAGCGTCTGGTCGTCGCTGAAGAACTGGAGCAGCTCGACGCGGCGGGAGCCGTGACGTCTCTGTCATTGCGAGGCGACCGCCCGCCGTCGCTTCGCAATGCGAGCTATGGCGGACTTGGAGTCCGCCATAGCGCCCTTGCGCGCAGGCGGAAGCAATCCAGCCTTTTGCATCTCCGCCGGATTGCTTCGCGGAGCCCGTCATCTCCGCGCGAGCGCTGTTGCGCTCGTCGGGGGGCGCGCATTCGCGCGACCCGTCGGCTTGGCTGGGACGACGGTGTTGCTTACACCGGCGGGCTGACCACCGGCTCGCCCAGGCCCAGCTCTCGCTCGCGCAGGAAGATGTAGAGCCCCGCAGCGATGATGATGGCGACACCGATGATCGTCGCGAGCGAGGGCAGATCGCCGAACACGAGATAGCCGAAGATCGCGGCCCAGAGGATCATCGAATATTGATAGGGCACCACGACGCTCGCCGGCGCCAGCTTGAGCGACCGGTTGACGCAGAGTGAGGCAAGAACGGCGAGGCCGCCGGCCAGCATGAAGAAGCCGAAGTCGCGCAGGTTCGGCGTGAGCCATCCGAACGGCGCCATGACGATCCCGAACACGACCGTGCCGAAGAACTGCATCGACGCCAACATGATGTCGGGCGTGCCACGCAGGGAACGCGTCACCACCATCAGGAACGCGAACGCGACGCTGCCGCCCAGCGCGATTGCCGCCGGCCAGCCGAACACACCGGCGGATGGACGTAGCGCGATCAGGACGCCGCAAAAGCCGACCCCGACCGCGGCCCAACGCCTGATATCGACCTGCTCGCCGAGCAAGATCGCCGACAACGCGGTGACGAAGATCGGCGCCGCCAGATAAAACGTGATGATATCGGCGAGCGGCAGGTAGATCGCGGCCGCGAAGAACAGCGCGATCTCCAATATCGAGAGCATGACACGCAAGACCTGTAGCGCAGGCCGATGTATCAGCGCAAAAGCGCCGCGGCTGCGCCAGATCAACGGGGACATCAGAACCAGCGCCGCCACCGAACGCAGCAGCAAAAGCTGCCCGACGGAATAGGTCGCGACCATGAATTTGCCGAGCGCATCGCCCATCGAGAAGAAACATACGCCCGCGAGCATCAGGCCGATGCCGGCAAGGCGCGCGGAACGCCCCGCGGCGGTCGACGAAATGGTTGCGAGCAGGTTCATGGCAGTGCCGTCTTAAAGGCTTGGCCGCCCGGCACAAGCTTGATTGCTGCAACACATCTCTGCAATACCGCTAGGCCAAACATTGCAGGGAAGACGCATGAGCGATTTCGATCCCGCCGCCCATCGCATGGTGGGCCAGCAACGCTGGTTCGAGGACTTTGTGCTCGGCGAGCGTTTTGTCATTCCAAGCCGCACCATGACGTCGGCTGTGTTCGCCGCTTTCCAGACCGCGAGCGGCGACAGCCATCCGGTGCACTATGACGTCGAATATTGCCGCGCCCGCGGCATGCCGAATCTGCTGGCGCACGGTTTCCAGACCCTGATCCACACAGCTCCTGGCGCCGGGCTGTTTCCCTATCTGGTGGAGGAATCGCTGGTCGGCTTTCTCGAACAGTCGAGCCGGTTCTTAAAGCCAGTGTTCGCCGACGACACGATCTATCCCGCGCTCGACGTGACGGAGTTGACGTCCGGCCGCACCACGGGCGTCGTGACGCTGCGCTCCACCGTGTTCAATCAGCGCCGCGAACTGGTGCTGGAGGGCGTGCAGAAATTTCTGATCCGGCGAAGGCCGGCTTGATCGGGAGCGACGTCGTGCTGCCGCGCGCAAGAAGCCGCGAAAATTAAGGCTTATCGCGATATTTCCGGCAAGTTTGGGTTGCCGCACCTGCCGCTGTAGCCTACCTAGAGCCCATGAAATTCCTTGACGAAGCAAAGGTCTATATTCGCTCCGGCGACGGCGGCAATGGCTGCGTGGCGTTCCGCCGCGAAAAATTTATCGAGTTCGGCGGACCCAGCGGCGGCAATGGCGGCCGCGGCGGCGACGTGGTCATCGAGGCCGTCGACGGACTGAACACGCTGATCGATTATCGCTATCAGCAGCATTTTAAGGCGCAGAAGGGCGTCAACGGCATGGGCAAGGACCGCCATGGCGCCAACGGCCAGCCTGTTGTGCTGAAAGTGCCGGTCGGCACGCAGGTGTTTGACGAGGATCGCGAGACGCTGCTTCACGACTTCACCACGCTCGGGGAAAAATTCGTGCTCGCCGAAGGCGGCAATGGCGGCTTCGGCAACGCGCATTTCAAATCCGCCACCAACCGCGCGCCGCGCAACGCCAATCCCGGCCAGGTCGGCGAGGAGCGCTGGATCTGGCTCAGGCTGAAGCTGATCGCGGATGCCGGCCTCGTCGGCCTGCCCAACGCGGGCAAGTCGACGTTGCTTGCCAAGGTCAGCGCCGCCAAGCCGAAGATCGCCGATTACCCCTTCACCACGCTGCATCCGCAGCTCGGCGTGGTGAACGCCGACGGGCGCGAATTCGTGCTGGCGGATATTCCAGGCCTGATCGAAGGCGCGCATGAGGGCGCCGGCCTCGGCGACAGATTTCTGGGCCATGTCGAACGTTGCCGTGTGCTGCTGCATCTGGTCGACGCGACAAGCGAACACGCCGGCCAAGCCTACAAGACGGTGCGCAACGAGCTTGAGGCCTATGACGGGCATCTTGCCGACAAGATCGAAATCGTCGCGCTGAACAAGATCGATGCCGTGAGCGCGCAAGACCTCAAGAAGCAAAAGGACCGGCTCAAGCGCGCCGCGAAGAAGCCGCCGCTGTTGATGTCAGGCGCGACCGGCGCAGGCGTCAAGGAAGCGCTGCGCGCTCTGGCCGAGCTGATCGGCGAAGCCCCGGTAACGGCCAAGGCCAAGGGCGCGGCGGAGGCCGACCCCTGGACGGCGGCGCCGGCTGCGACACAGGGTTGACCCGTAGCGTTTTCGAGCCCGCCTTGCGCTTGTCATAAGCGGCTGCAAGGCTCGACCGTCCATACAACTGAGGGAGACATTCATGATCGGTTACGTCACCGTCGGCACCAATGACCTGAAGAAGGCCGGCGAATTTTATGACAAGATTTGCGGCGAACTCGGCATGGGACGCTTCATGGCCAATGACCGCATCATCGCCTGGGGCGGGCCGGGCGGCGGCGCAGGGTTCGGCGTCGCACTGCCCTATGACGGCAAGCCGATGACGGTCGGCAATGGCGTGATGGCCGCTTTCGGCGCCAAGGACAAGGCCCATGTCGACCGCGTCTACAAGCTCGCGCTGTCGCTCGGCGGCTCTTGCGAAGGCCCTCCCGGCCAGCGCAACGAAAAATTCTATGCCGCCTATTTCCGCGACCCCGAGGGCAACAAGCTCAACGCCTTCGTGATGGGCTGACTTAACCTTAAATTTCCCGGATTTTCTTGGCTGCGCGCCACTTCCAAAGCAAGGAGGTGGCGCGTATTGCTTCTCAAGCAATCCGCTTTATTCGATTTCAACCATGGCCCGCCCCACTTTAAAGAAATTCCGCCGTATCGTCGTCAAGGTCGGCTCGTCGCTATTGATCGATTCCGATGCCGGCGAGGTACGGGCGTCATGGCTGTCGGCGCTCGCCGCCGATCTTGCGAAACTGCACAAGGAGGGCCGCGAGATCCTGATCGTCTCCTCAGGGGCGATCGCGCTCGGCCGCAGCCGCCTCAAATTGCCGCGCGGCACGCTGAAGCTGGAAGAAAGCCAGGGTGCGGCGGCGGTGGGACAGATCGCGCTGGCGCGCATCTGGTCGGAGGTGCTCGGGGCTCACGGCATCGACGCCGGACAGGTCCTGGTGACCTTGCAGGACACCGAGGAGCGCCGCCGCTATCTCAATGCGCGCTCGACCATCGCCAAGCTGCTGGAATGGCGCGCGGTGCCGGTCATCAACGAAAACGACACGGTAGCCACCAACGAAATCCGCTACGGCGACAATGACCGGCTCGCCGCGCGCGTCGCGACCATGGCGAGCGCCGATCTCCTGATCTTGCTGTCGGACATCGACGGGCTCTACGACGCGCCGCCCGCCAGCAGTCCGGGTGCAAAACTCGTTCCGTTGGTCGAGACCGTCACCTCCGAGATCGAGGCGATGGCGGGCGCGGCTGAATCCGAATTATCTCGCGGCGGCATGCGCACCAAGATCGAGGCGGCGAAAATCGCGACCACCGCCGGCACCCATATGCTGATCGCCTCCGGCAAGATCGAGCATCCTTTGCAAGCGGTCGCCGATGGCGGGCGCTGTACCTGGTTTCTGACCCCCGCCAATCCCGTCACCGCGCGCAAACGATGGATCGCAGGCTCGCTGGAGCCGAAGGGCACGCTGACCATCGATGCCGGCGCGGTGAGCGCGCTGCGCGCCGGAAAAAGCCTGCTTCCCGCCGGCGTGATTCGGGTCGACGGGCAATTCACCCGCGGCGATGCGGTGCTGGTACGCGGTCCCGACACCCATGAGATCGGCCGCGGCCTGGTCGCCTATGACGCCGAGGATGCCGAGAAAATCAAGGGCCGCTCCTCGCCCGATGTGATGGCGATCCTCGGCATCTCTGGGCGCGCGGAAATGATCCACCGCGACGACCTCGTGGTGGGCGCCGCTCCGCCGGAGCGCTAGCTGCATTGAAGGAGCAAGGCGCATGATCCCTGCACTCCGTATCTTGCATGCGGTCCTTGGGTTTGCGGCCATCGTGATTTGCCTTTCGATCGTCCTTCTCGGTCCATCCTGGACCGCTGGCTTCGCCGAAGCACAATTCGACTGGCTGGCGGGTTTTGCCCATCCCTCAACCGGCCAATGGCCGGCCACGATGGATAGCGAATTGCGCTTTTACGCACCGTTCTGGGGTGCCTATGGGCTCGCGCTGCTCGCGGTAGCGCGCGATTTGCCGGCAAGACTTCGTTTCGTCCCGCCTCTGGCCGCGCTGTTTTTCATCGGCGGTGTCGGACGCGCGATATCCTACGTAGTGGTAGGGCCACCACACCCGTTTTTCGCCTTCCTCATGGCCATCGAGCTGATTCTGCCGGTCGTCTTTGTCACGCTCTGGCACAGCGCCAGGTCCGATCAACACTGACCGTGCTATGTTCGGGACATGACAGATCAGCCCCTGTTCTCGGCACGGATTGACGCCAACGGCGGACCGGAAATCCGCGCCGATCAAGCTCGCGTCCCGTGGTGGAGCTTCACCAAGACGGCGTTGGCCACGGCAGCTCTACAATTGGTCGCGCAGGGGCGGTTCAAGCTAGACGATCGGATCGACGGCCGCCCCTATACGCTGCGCCAGTTGCTTCAGCATCGGGCCGGCGTTCCGAACTACGGCAGTCTTGCGTCCTATCACGAGGCCGTTCGGTGCGGCGAGAAGCCTTGGGCGGTGGGCGAACTGCTCGACCGCGTTGGGCCCGACCGCCTCGACTTCGATCCCGGGCATGGCTGGTGCTATTCGAATGTCGGCTATTTGTTCGTTCGCCAATACATCGAGGAGGCTACCGGCCGGGACATCGGAAGCGCCTTGCGGCATCTCGTGTTCGATGCGCTGGGTCTGGACACCGTGCGGTTAGCCACAACAGCCGACGACCTCGCCGATACCGCGTGGGGCAACCGCGTCGGGTATGATCCCGGATGGGTCTACCATGGTCTTTTGATTGGAACGCCCGGCGACGCGGTACGCTTTCTTCACAAGCTGATGTCGGGTTATGTGCTGCCGAGCGAGCTTCTCATCGAAATGACAGGCCGTTACCCGGTCGGCGGAGGATTGCTGCCGGGACGACCTTGGGAGACGACCGGCTACGGACTGGGCCTCATGATCGGCCAAATGGCGTCCGTGGGGACCGCCGTGGGTCATTCGGGCGCCGGTCCGGGAAGCGTGAGCGCAGTCTATCATTTTGGCGATCGAGCTACGCCATGCGCGGTTGCGGCGTTTGCCGCAGGCGACGGAGAAGGTAGCGCCGAACATGAGGTGGCGCGTCTCGCGCGCGTCGTCTGACCGGTACTGGCGCGTCACCTCAGCCCATTCCCTCGCGGCCGTAGCGCCCCTTCGGCACCTGGATCAACTAGGCCAATGGCCGAGCCACCAAGGCTCTTATCCGGCCCCGCTCGCCTGCCATGCCGGTTCCGCGCCTCGCCAAACCCTCGATTTCCGTGCTAGGACATGGTCTTAAGTGAAAGCAATTCCGCCATGACCGCGTCGCTGAAAGCCATCGACGGCAGCGCCGATTTGCCGGCCCTGATGAACGAGCTCGCCGGGCGTGCCCGCGCTGCCGCGCGGGTGCTGGCGCTCGCCTCACCCGAACAGAAGAACCATGCGCTTGCAGCGATGGAGCGCGCGATCCGCAGCCAGACGCAAGCGATCCTCGCCGCCAACGCCGAAGACGTCGCCGAGGTCCGCGCCAGCGGCGCGGCAAGCGCCTTTGTCGACCGCTTGACACTGACGCAGGCGCGCATCGACGCGATGGCCGACGGCATTGCGACGGTACGAAAAATCCCCGATCCGGTCGGCGTCGTGACCGAGAGCTGGCAGCGTCCGAACGGCATGACCATCGAGCGCGTCCGCGTGCCGCTCGGCGTCGTCGCCGTGATCTTCGAAAGCCGTCCCAATGTCGCGGCCGACGCTGGGGTGCTCTGCCTGACATCCGGCAACGCGGTGATCCTGCGCGGCGGCTCCGACAGTTTCCGTTCCTGCCGCGCGATCCATGCCTGCCTGGAGCAGGGATTGCGCGAAGCGGGTCTGCCCGAAGCCTCGATCACACTGGTGCCGACCCGAGATCGCGCAGCGGTGGGGCTGCTGCTGACCGGATTGAACGGTGCTATCGACGTCATCGTGCCGCGCGGCGGCAAGAGCCTGGTCGCCCGCGTCGAAGCTGAGGCCCGCGTGCCGGTGTTCGCGCATCTGGAAGGCGTCAACCACGTCTATGTCGAGCAGTCCGCCAATCTCGAAATGGCGAAGTCGATCGTGCTGAACGCCAAGATGCGCCGCCCCGGCGTCTGTGGCGCGGCCGAGACCTTGCTGATCGATCGCGCCGGCAGCGCGACGAGCCTGAAGCCGCTGATCGAAATGCTGATCGATGCCGGTTGCGAAGTGCGCGGCGATGAAACCGTGCAGCGCACTGACGCCAGGGTGAAGCCCGCTTCCGAAGAGGACTGGGACACCGAATATGAAGATGCGATCATCGCAGCCAGAATAGTCGACGGCGTCGACGAGGCGATCGCCCATATTCATAGCCACGGCTCGCACCATACCGACGCGATCGTGACCGAAGACGCGAAGGCCGCGCAGAAATTCCTCAACGAGGTCGACTCGGCGATCGTGCTCCACAACGCCTCGACGCAATTCGCCGATGGCGGCGAGTTCGGCTTTGGCGCCGAGATCGGAATTGCCACCGGCAAGTTCCATGCTCGCGGCCCGGTCGGCGCCGAACAACTGACCAGCTTCAAATATCGGGTCCACGGCACCGGGCAGACGCGGCCGTGACTGCAACATTGCGGTGGCCCAGTTGAGTACAGCTTCAGTCGCGTCGCCATCCGTCTCGCAAGCGATTCCGCTCTACACCAACGGCATGCGCATCGGCTTGCTCGGCGGTTCCTTCAATCCGCCGCATATCGCCCATCGCGCCATCAGCCTGTTTGCGATCAAGCGCCTGAAACTGGATCGCATCTGGTGGCTGGTGACGCCGGGAAATCCGCTCAAGGACAATGGCGCCCTGCATGAACTTGACGAACGCGCCGAAGCCGCCCGCCGGATGGCGAGCGATCCGCGCATCGATGTGAGCTGTCTCGAATCCGTCATCGGAACGCGATACACCGTCGACACCATCAACTATCTGCGCCGCCGGTTTTCGGGCTTGCGCTTTGTATGGATCATGGGCGCCGACAATCTTGCGCAATTTCATCGCTGGCAAAATTGGCAGCGCATCGCGTCCCAGATGCCGATCGCGGTAATCGACCGTCCACCACAGAGCTTCCGCGCGCTCGCCGCACCCGCGGCGCGGGCATTGGCGCGCTATCGTGTGCCGGAGAATGAGGCAGGCCGGCTGGCCAATTTTCGTGCGCCGGCCTGGGTGTTCCTCACCGGCATGAAGATCAACCTGTCATCGACCGGCTTGCGGAACCCGGATGGGAGCTGGACCGCAAGAAGCTGAATGCGGGGCTTATCGGTTCAATGGAATCCGGGGTGCTGGAATATTGAAACCTTTAACCCCACATGCGTAGTATAGGCGGCGGGCGTCACGGATTCGGCGTTCGCGACACAGTGAAAGGAATGGTCCCTGGCAACATCTGTATTGTCCAAGCGTGTTTTACCCAAGGTTGCTACTAAAACGGTACCAAAACCCGCGCGTAAAACATCGACCCAAGCTGCGGCCTTGAAGGCGCAACCTGACGCCGACGAGACGCTGAATATGATCCTCTCCCGCCTCGGCGATATGAAGGCGGAAGAAACAGTCACCATCGACCTTCGCGGCAAATCCGCATTTTCCGACTACATGATCGTCACCTCGGGCCGGGCCAACCGGCATGTCGGCGCGATCGCGGAAAACGTCACGAAAGCCTTGAAGGAAAACGGCATCAAGAGCATCCATGTCGAGGGCTTGCCCAATTGCGACTGGGTGCTGATCGATTCCGGCGACGTGATCGTGCACGTGTTCAGACCCGAGGTGCGCGAGTTCTACAATCTGGAAAGATTGTGGACGCAGGGCCCGACGGCGGCGAAGGCGATCTAAGGAAGCGAGCCGAAGGGTTCGGCTGAGGCGCATCGTAGCGTTTGCGTGCGCGCGCCGCTTTGCCGGAAGATGCTGCCATGCGCCTCGTCGTCATTGCCGTCGGCCGGCTGAAGCAGGGTCCGGAGCGGGAGCTTGCGGATCGCTATCGCGAGCGCTTCGACCACATCGGCCGCAAGCTCGGCTTTCGCGGCCTCCAGATTCATGAAATTTCCGAAAGCCGCGCCCGCGAGGCTGCAAGCCGCATAACGGAGGAAGCAGGCGCGATCGCAGCCGCCATACCCGAGAAATCCATGCTGGTGGCGCTCGACGAGCGCGGCGAGAACACCGATAGCACCGTATTTTCCCGGTATCTCGGGACCTGGCGGGATCAGGGAGCAGGCCACACTATCTTCATGATCGGCGGCGCGGACGGACTTTCGCCTGAATTGCGGCGTAAGGCGAGAATCAGCATCGCATTCGGCTCCGCGACCTGGCCGCACCAAATGGTTCGCATCATGCTTCTGGAACAGCTTTATCGGGCCGCGACCATTTTGGCGGGCCATCCCTATCACCGCACATGAATACGGGCACATAAGGGCTCCTATCCGAACGATGCTGCCAGCGCGGACCCGCCATTCGTATCCCGACACCATCAGCCGCGGCAGGCTGTCCTCGGTTCCGCTCTCCATTCTGCTGCTGTCCGCCGGCCTTGCCGATGCAAGCCGTCTGCCGGCGATGGCGCAAACCGCGGCGACCATACCCCAGGCGGCGACCGCCGCACCCGACGCCGACACCATCAAGCAGCGCGAACAGGAACTGGAAGCCACCCGCGCGCAAGTGAAGAGTGCGGCCGAGGCGCGCGAGCGGTTAAAGGCCGACATCGCGGCGATCGGTCAGGACCAGAGCAAGCTCAATGCGCAGTTGATCGACGTGGCGGGGCAGGTGCGCGACGTCGAGACCAGGGTCGGCGACGCCGAAGCGCGGCTGCGCACACTCGATTCGCGCGAAGCGCAGATTCGCGGCTCGCTCGATTCGC
>Ga0210408_10003233_pt1 | contig 15195 bp, 14 predicted proteins | sample IncBWH4MmetaG_FD_155471 | JGI IMG/M metagenome (GOLD analysis project Ga0210408, IMG submission 155471) | Forest soil microbial communities from Barre Woods Harvard Forest LTER site, Petersham, Massachusetts, United States - Inc-BW-H-4-M | ecosystem: Environmental > Terrestrial > Soil >...
GGAGCCTTGCACGGCAAGGTCGGCGGCGCCTTCACCTCGACCGCAACCCAGCATGGCGGCCAGGAGACCACCCTCTTCTCGATCATCACCAACCTACTGCACTTCGGAATGGTGATCGTGGGTTTGGACTATAGCCATGCCGGCCAGATGACGCTCGACGAGATCACCGGCGGTTCGCCCTACGGCGCGACGACAATCACTGGGAGCGACGGCTCACGCTGGCCCACAGGGAACGAACTGCAAGGCGCGCGCTACCAGGGGCGCAAAATTGCCGAAACCGCGCAAAAGCTCCTTCGCTGACCGCGCGTTGGAAATCCCAAAGAACCCGTGACACGATTTTACAAAGATTAACCGCGCCGGAGATGACGGCGAGACCAGATTCCGTGGTGTCGAGCCAACGGAGCCAACGGAGGACCCCCAATGCCCACGCATACCCAAGCCGACCGCCGCCAAGATCCGCGAGGCGCAAACCGTGCCGACATCCCTGTCGGGCTCACCGCGTTGCTGGCCGACATGTTCGCTGTCTATCTCAAAACCAAGAACTTCCATTGGCACGTGTCGGGTCCGCATTTCCGTGATTACCATCTGCTGCTCGACGAGCAGGCGACGCAAATCTTAGCCACGACGGACACCATTGCCGAGCGCGTCCGGAAACTCGGCGCCCAGACCGTCAAGTCGATCGGCCACATCAGCCGGCTCCAGCATATCGAGGACAACAATGCCGACGAGGTTGCGGCACGCGACATGCTGAGGGAGCTGCTGCAAGACAATCAACGCCTTGCCGAGCAGATGCTGAAAATACATACGCTCTGCGACGAGCAGGGCGACGTTGCCAGCGCCAGCCTGATCGAGGTGTGGATCGACGAGGCCCAGGGCCGCGCCTGGTTCCTGCGCGAAGCCGTGCAGCCGGGCTGACGGCTGGGATTGGATCGCCACGATATTTGTCGAGGGGCGCCGCCGATGGCCCGTGGTCCGCAATGCGATCTACGCGGCAACAGGCAACCGGATCAGGATTAATTAGTTATGACGGTAGTCACCTCATCTGCAAGCTATGCGGCGCCCAACGCAATAGCGGGTATTGTCATTCCTGACAGCAAACTGGCATGTGAAGTGACCGAACTGGTCAGGGATACCGAGCCAGCGCTGCTGTTTCATCACTCGAGCCGCGTCTATTACTGGGGCGCGCTCACCGGCAAGCGCCGCGCCCTCCGCTTCGATCCCGAACTGCTTTACGCCGGTGCGATGTTCCACAACATGGGCCGGTATAGAAACGCGGCAACGCAGTCGTTGCTCGCCTCTGGGGCCCCGAAGGCCCGTCGACTGCAACAATGAGGTCTGAATGCTAGAGCCCCACCGATCTCCGCTGGGATCGCTGACGCTGATCGCCATCGTCATTGCCGCCGGCGCCGCTGCCTTTGCCTATACGGCAGGATGGTTTTCGCCCGAGCGTCTGACGCCGACGAGGCTGGTGGCGGCACTGGCGCCGCCCACCGGGCCGGCGCTCGGCCACCGCCGCAATCATGCCAAGGGCATCTGCTTTACCGGCGTGTTCGAAGCAAACGGAGCCGGAGCCGAGCTGTCAAAGGCCCAGGTTTTCGCCCGCGGGCAGTACCCCGCGCTCGGGCGCTTCAATCTCGGTACCCCCCATCCGGACGCGGCGGATGCGACGGTCCGCATACGGGGCTTCGGAATACGGATCGCGACGCCGGACGGCAAGGAATGGCGCAGCGCCATGATCGATGCCCCGGTCTTTCCGGTCTCGACACCGCGGGGCTTCTACGAGCTGCTGATCGCATCGGGGAGCAAGGACCCGAACGCGATGAAGAATTTCGTCGCGGCGCATCCTGAGTTTGCGCCGTTTGGCGATTGGGCCAAGAACGCGCCCTGGACCGACAGTTACGCTGAAGACCGGTTCAACAGCCTCAACAGCTTTGTCTTCGTCGACAATGCCGGCGCGGAGCACGTGGTGCGCTGGTCGCTGCTGCCGGCGGCGCAACCGGTTTCGATCTCCCCGGATGATCTCGCCAAGCGCGGCCCTGATTTTCTCGAACAGGACATCGCGCAGCGCGTCGCCAGCGCACCGCAACGCTGGACCATGGCGGTGACGGTGGCCAATCCGGGCGACCCGATCGCGGACCCCAGCAAGGCCTGGCCGACCGATCGCCGTACCGTCGAGGTCGGCACGCTGATCGTGCAAAAGATCGAGGCCGAGCAGGACGGGCCGTGCCGCGAGATCAACTTCGATCCGACCGTCCTGCCGACCGGCATACAGGTATCGGACGATCCGTTCCCGGCCGCACGGTCGGCCGCCTATACGAGGTCATATGACCTGCGCACGGCGGAGGCCAAGGATTACCCTCGAACTGCAACGGGGACCAAGCCATGATCCGCTTCACCCCGCTGCAGCGCCTGCTGCACTGGCTCATGGCCATCGGCATCCTGGCGATGCTCTTTATCGGCGTCGGCATGGTGTCCACCACCATGCCGAAATACCTGCCGCTCGTTGCGGTTCACAAATCGCTCGGCATCGCCATTCTGGTGCTCGCACTGATCCGTTTGGCGGTACGTCTGCGCTACGGCGCGCCAGCGCTGCCGGCTGACCTGCCCGAGCCGATGAAGCTCGCGGCGCAGCTGTCGCATTACGCGCTATATGCCTTGATGATCGGCATGCCGCTGCTCGGCTGGGCCATGCTGTCGGCCGCCGCCTATCCGGTCGTGGTATTCGGGGGCATCTACCTTCCCCAAATCCTGCCGCAGAGCGACAGTCTGCATACCTGGCTCTGGGACGCGCATTTCTATCTGGCTTTTGCGTTTTTCGCCCTGGTCCTGATGCATGTCGCGGCGGCGCTGTTCCATGCGCTGATCCGACGCGACGGCGTATTCGAAGCGATGGCGCCTGTGTCGGTGTCGACGCAGGACGAGCTCGTGCCCGCCGAGTGAAAGAACAGCTCTCAAAATCACTGCGTCGCTCAGGGGTCACCAGTCTGCACACACCAATCGCACTTGAATAGTTTTTTGTCGGGAGTGATCTATGACGTCAGCAACATCATTCGCCAGCAATGCAATGCCCGGTTCATTAGCGGGTGTCGTCATTCCTGACAGCAAATTGGCACGTGAAGTGACCGAATTGGTCAGGGATACCGAATCCCCACTGCTGTTCCATCACTCGAGCCGCGTCTATTACTGGGGCGCGCTCACTGGAAAGCGCCGCGGGCTTCGCCTCGATCCCGAGCTCCTCTACGCCGGCGCCATGTTCCATGACATGGGCCTCACCCCCAAGCATGCAAGCGCGCATGAGCGTTTCGAGGTCGACAGCGCCAATGGTGCCCGTGACTTCCTCCGCAGCCACGGCATGGCAGAGCGCGAGATCGAGACGGTCTGGACCGCGATTGCGCTGCACACCACACCCGGCATCCCGCAGCACATGCATCCGGTCATCGCGCTCGTCACTGCCGGCGTCGAGATGGATGTGCTCGGCATCGCTTTTTCCGAGTTCACCGAGGCCGAGCGCGAAGCGGTGGTCCGCGCGCACCCGCGCCCCGGCCGCTTCAAGGAAGAGATCATCCAGGCCTTTTACGACGGCTTCCACCGCAAGCCCGAGACGACCTTCGGCACTGTCAACGCCGACGTGCTTGCCGACAAGGATCTCTCCTTCCGACCCGAGAATTTCTGCCGCGTGATCCGCGCCTCTGCCTGGCCCGGCTAGGCACATCCAGCATCCATACAATTAGGGAGTTTCTGATGTCCACAAAGAAGGTTTTCACCAACGAAGCCGGCGCGCCGGTCGCCGACAACACCAACATCTTGACCGCCGGTCCGCGCGGTCCGGCACTGCTGCAGGACATCTGGCTTATCGAGAAGCTGGCGCATTTCGACCGCGAGGTGATCCCCGAGCGCCGCATGCATGCCAAGGGCTGGGGCGCCTACGGCACCTTCACCGTGACGCAGGACATCACCCGCTTTACCAAGGCGAAGATCTTCAGCGCGATCGGCAAGCAGACCCCGATGTTCGCCCGCTTCTCGACCGTTGCCGGTGAGCGTGGTGCCGCCGACGCCGAGCGGGATATCCGCGGAACCGCGCTCAAGTTCTATACCGAGGAAGGCAACTGGGACATCGTCGGCAACAATACGCCGGTGTTCTTCTTCCGCGACCCGTTGCGCTTTCCCGATCTCAACCACGCCATCAAGCGCGACCCGCGCACCGGGTTGCGCAGCGCCGATAACAACTGGGATTTCTGGAGCTTGCTGCCCGAAGCGCTGCACCAGGTCACAGTCGTCATGTCCGACCGCGGCATCCCGAAGAACTTCCGGAATATGCACCTCTTCGGCAGCCACACCTTTTCGATGATCAATGCGGCGAACGAACGCGTCTGGGTCAAATTCCATTTCCGGACCCAGCAGGGCATCCAGAATCTCACTGATGAGGAAGCCGCAGCTCTCATCGCCAAGGACCGCGAAAGCCACGGCCGCGACCTTTTCAATGCGATCGAAGCCGGCGACTTCCCGCGCTGGACACTTTTCATCCAGGTGATGACCGAAGCTCAGGCGAAGACACATCGCCACAACCCGTTCGACCTGACCAAGGTCTGGCCGAAGGCTGAGTACCCGCTGATCGAGGTCGGCGTCATGGAGCTCAACCGCTGGCCGGACAACTATTTCGCCGAAGTCGAGCAGGCGGCGTTCGGGCCGTCGAACGTCGTCCCCGGCATCAGCTTCTCTCCGGACCGGATGCTGCAGGCGCGCCTGTTCTCGTACAACGACGCGGTTCGTTACCGTCTCGGCGTCAACTTCTACCAGATCCCGGTCAATGCGCCGAAATGCCCGTTAATGAGCTACCACCGCGACGGAGCGATGCGGGTGGACGGCAATCTCGGCGGCACCACCAGCTTCAACCCTAATAGCGCCGGGCTGTGGGACAATCAGCCCGACTTCGCCGAGCCGCCGCTGCCCATTGAAGGCGAGGCGGCCCACTACGACCATTACGCCGACGACGACCACTGGGAACAGCCGGGCAATCTGTTCCGCATGATGACGCCGGCGCAGCAGCAGGCTCTCTTCGAGAACACAGCCCGCGCGATGGGCGACGCGCGCCTGCACATCAAGGAGCGGCACGTTGCCAATTGCCGTCGCGCCGATCCGGCCTATGGCGAGGGCGTCGCCCGTGCCCTCGGCCTCACTCACCGCCAGGCGGCAGAATAAATTCATAAGCCGCGAGCGGCGCCCTGCCGAATTTGGGCGCCGCAAACGCGGTCATCCATTCCGAGACTTCACCGAGGGGGAGCGTGATGGAATTACGCGATCATTTTCACTCATATCTAGCCTCCGTGCGTCGGGAAGACCGCTATCGCACCTTTGTCGATCTGGAGCGACGGGCCGACCGTCCGCCCTTTGCCGTTTGGCGCAACAATGGCACCGCCCGCGAGGTCGTTGTTTGGTGCTCAAACGATTATCTCGGGATGGGACGCCACCCCGCGGTCATCAATGCGATGGTCGAGACCGCGGTGCGGATGGGTGCGGGCGCCGGAGGGACCCGCAACATCTCCGGCAACAGCCATGCCGTCGTGGCACTCGAAGCGGAGCTCGCCGATCTGCATAAAAAGGAGGCCGCACTCGTCTTCACGTCCGGCTATGTGTCCAACGAGGCGGCGCTTGGCACGATTGGCCGGCTTCTGCCGAATTGTCTGATTTTCTCCGACGAGAAAAACCACGCCTCGATGATCGCCGGCATCCGGGCGAGCGGCGCCGGAAAGCGGATTTTCCGGCACAATGATCTAGCACATCTCGAACAGCTGCTGAGCGAGGCAGAGCCCCGCCGTCCGAAGCTTATTGCCTTTGAATCGCTGTATTCGATGGATGGCGACATCGCTCCGATCAGGGAGATCTGCGATCTAGCGGACAAATATGGAGCCCTGACCTATCTCGATGAGGTCCACGCCGTCGGTCTTTACGGGCGACGCGGCGCCGGCATTGCCGAGCGCGACGGGGTCATGGACCGGATCGACGTCATCGAAGGTACATTGGCCAAAGGCTTTGGCGTCGTCGGGGGCTATATCGCCGCCGATGCGGTGATCTGCGACGCGGTCCGCTCCGCCGCGCCGAGCTTTATTTTTACGACTGCGATGCCGCCGGCGGTGGCGGCCGCTGCCGCGCAAAGCGTTGCCCATCTGAAGAACTCGGTGGCGGAACGGATCGCGCATTGGCTGCAGGTCCAGAAGACGCGCCGCGCCTTGTGCGAGGCCGGCATCCCGATGATGCCGTCGCAATCGCACATCATTCCGGTACCGGTCGGCGATCCCGCCCTCTGCCGTGAAGCATCAATTCTTCTGTTGGAGAGGTTTGGCATTTATGTCCAGCCGATCAACTATCCGACCGTGCCGCGGGGCACCGAGCGGCTCCGGATCACGCCATCCCCGTTCCATACGGATCGGCTGATCGGCGAGCTTGCCGAGGCACTATGCGAGGTTTGGAAAGGATTGGGGCTGCCGCTTGAAGCCCGGGTGGTGCCGTTCCTGCGCATCGCATTCTCGAGACGCGCCGCTTGAGCGAGAATATTCGGCCGCCGCTGAAGCAATGACGGAGATTCCTGATGGAAAGAATGACGCTTAATGTCGACACCAAAGCTGTGAAGGTCGCCGAGACCTCGTTGACCGTTTCACGCATTGGTCTTGGGACCTGGGCAATCGGTGGATGGATGTGGGGTGGTACGGATGACCAAGAGTCGGTCAACACAATTCGCGCCGCGGTCGAGCACGGCATCAACCTGATCGACACGGCTCCGGCCTATGGATTTGGCCGCTCCGAAGAAATCGTCGGCCGCGCGATTGCCGAAAGTCAGCTGCGCTCGCGCGTGGTGATCGCCACCAAGGTGGGGCTGGAATGGAAGAACGGGAAGGTCTTCCGCAATGCCAGTCGCGACCGCATCCTGCGCGAGGTCGAGGATTCTCTGCGGCGATTGCGGACCGACTACATCGATCTTTACCAGGTCCATTGGCCCGACCCGCTGGTGTCGATCGAAGAAACCGCCGAAGCGATGCAGACCCTGTTCGACCAAGGGAAGATCCGCGCCATCGGCGTGAGCAATTTCTCGGTTGCCCAGATCGAACGCTTCCGCCGCGTCGCCAAGCTGCATGTCCTGCAGCCGCCCTATAATCTGTTCGAGCGCGAAATTGAGACCGAGCTCTTACCCTATTGCCGCCAACACGGTATCGCCACGCTGACTTACGGCGCGCTGTGCCGCGGTCTGTTGTCCGGCAAATTGCAAGCGGACGCGCGCTTCCACGGTGATGATCTGCGATTGACCGACCCGAAATTCCAGTCGCCGCGCTATGCCGAATATCTTGCTGCGGTCAGGCGTCTCGACCAGCTCGCCCTAGATCATTATGGCAAGCGGGTCATCCACTTGGCGGTACGCTGGCTTCTCGACCGGGGCGTCACAACGGCGTTGTGGGGGGCGCGTCGGCCCGATCAATTGCACGCCGTCGACGAGGTTTTCGGATGGTCGCTCGACGTTGCCGCAAAGGCGGAGATTGATCGCATCTTGCGCGAAACGATCGCCGATCCGGTAGGCCCCGAGTTTATGGCGCCGGCGCCGCGCCCTGAAGTAGCGGTCTTGCAAGCAGCGCAGTAACCAGGAGGCGGTATGAAGATCGATCTTTATGGCAAGACCGCGATTGTAACCGGCTCGACCGACGGTATCGGTTTCGCCATTGCCCGTGGCCTGGCACTTTGCGGCGCGACGGTCGTCATCAACGGGCGAAAGCCGGCGGGCGTTGATCGGGCCGTGGCTGCCTTGAGGGCGGCCCTACCCGAGGCGCAGCTGCGCAGCGTGGCCACCGACCTCGCGACGGCCGCCGGTTGCGCTGCCCTAGTGGAGGCCGAGCCCTCATGTGACGTTCTCGTCAACAATGTCGGCGTCTATGGCCCGCAGGATTTCTTCGACATTCCCGACAGCGAGTGGACGCGGTATTTCGAGCTTAATGTGATGTCGGGTGTCCGGCTGTCGCGCGCCTATATGCCCGCGATGATCGAGCGCAACTGGGGTCGTGTCGTGTTCCTCTCATCGGAAGCGGGGCTGAACATTCCACCCGAAATGATCCATTACGGCTTCACCAAGACGGCGGTACTGGCTATTGCACGAGGGCTCGCCAAGCGTGCCGCCGGAACCGGTGTCACGGTGAATTCGGTGCTCCCCGGGCCGACATTTTCGGAAGGTCTCGAAGACATGCTGAGGAGCACGGCGGATAGCACTGGCCAGTCGATAGAACAGGCCGCGCAGGCATTCGTCGAGGCCGCCATGCCATCTTCCATTATCAGGCGCGTGGCTACGCCCGAAGAGGTGGCCAACATGGTGGTCTACGCCGTCTCGCCGCAGGCATCAGCGACGACCGGTGCCGCATTGCGGGTCGATGGCGGGGTCGTCGACACGATCGCCTGATCCTGTCAACTGTTGTTCGAGGAAATAAACATGTCCGCGAAGAAGATCCTGTTTCTCGTCGGCGACTTCGCCGAGGATTACGAGGTCATGGTGCCGTTTCAGGCGCTCACGATGGTCGGGCACGTGGTTCATGCGGTGTGCCCTAACAAAAAGGCCGGTGAAAAGATCAAGACGGCAATTCATGATTTCGAGGGCGATCAGACATACACGGAAAAGCCGGGGCACAATTTCGTATTGAACGCCAGTTTCGCCGAGGTCAAGGCGGGGGCCTACGACGCCCTGATGATCGCCGGCGGTCGGGCACCGGAATACCTTCGGCTCGACAACCGTCTGATTGCAATTGTTCGCTCGTTCGCCGCAGAGAAGAAGCCGATTGCCGCGATCTGCCATGCGGCACAGATCCTCGCCGCGGCCGATGTAATCCGCGGACGGCGAGTGTCGGGCTATGCCGCCTGTGCGCCGGAAGTGCGCCTGGCAGGTGGGGAGTATGTCGAGACCCCGCCCGACGGCGCCATCCGCCACGGCAATCTAGTCACCGGCTTTGCCTGGCCGGCCCACCCGCAGTTTCTGGCGCTGTTCCTCGAAGTGCTCGGCACACGCATCTTGTTATAGCTGCAGGAGAACCCGAGAATGGCTGAGAACCCCGTAGTTCCGTTTGATTTCGGGTTGAGTTCGACCCGGCGCAGCCTCCTGCTTGCTCCACTGTTCGCTGCCCTGCCGCTCGGCTTGTCCGCCGGTAGTGCCAAGGCGATCAACCCCTCCGAAACGCAGGTAACTCTGCCCGACCAGATCAAATGGACGGCGTGGACCGGCGGGCCGCCGCACAGCGCTGAAATCGCGACGCTCTTCGGCGGATTGGATAAGCCCGGCGAATATGTCGTGTTGATGAAATGGTACCCGGGCTATATGAGCGCCCCGCACACTTATGTGACCGATCGGCTTTGTCTGGTGCTCTCGGGCACGTGGTGGGTGAACAGCGGCGCCGATTTCGACCCGAACGCCACCGTTCCGGTACCGGCCGGGGGCTTCGTCAGAAGGGTCGCCCATACGCCGCACTACGACGGCGTCAAGAAAGGCGCGCAGGAGCCGGTCGTGATCGGAATTTTTGGCATGGCCCCTGTCGAGCTCAAATTGGTCGATCCAAGCAAGCCGGCATGGCGCTACGCATGACGCTTCTCGTCACAGAGCATCAGAAGGCTCTTCCGTAGATCGCGGAGGCGGCTGCAGCTGCGGTGAAATAGCACAACATGACCGATGCGGCGACGGAGCGGCGGTCGGCAAAAATCGACCGGCCGCTAGGTTTCCGACGCCGCGATATCAGCCCGCGCCGCCGTCGGTTTTCTGTCGCCGGCGCGAAGTGGCCGCTCGATCCGCAGGACTTCGGACAGCGAGCGTCCTATTGACCGATGCCATGCGTTGTGTCATACGCAATTGCTTATTGATACTGGATGCCGATCGGAGATAGCAATGGCACGCGGCGCCGTCACCTGATCTCGACCTGATAAAACAGGTAGAACAGGTGCAGCCTCTCGCCCCCGATCAGCGTTTCGGAGCGTGCCAGCATAATAGGATCGCCTGCTTGCACACCACATCAGGGAGAAGGAACATCGGATCTCGACATCCAAGGTCGTGCGGCGGCTCACGCTGATGACCGGCGCGGAGTCATTGGTCGCACAACCCGGCTCGGCCGCGCGTTGGGTCGATTACACATCCGGCGTTCTCCAGGCGGCGCGTCCGCCGCTGCTCTTTGGCCTGCGGCTGTGGGCTTCGGTGTGTCTGGCGCTCTATGTCGCGTTCTGGCTCGAGCTCGACAACGCGTTCTGGGCCGGCACCACGGCGGCAATCGTCTGTCAACCGCATCTTGGGGCTTCGCTGCGCAAGGGGTGGTTTCGGATGATCGGCACCCTCGTGGGGGCCGTTGCGGTCGTGGTGCTGACTGCGTGCTTTCCGCAAGACCGGGGCCCATTTCTCGTGGGCCTGGCGCTGTGGGGTGCCGGGTGCGCTCTCGTCGCCACCTTGCTGCGAAATTTCGCCGCCTATTCGGCGGCGCTCGCCGGCTATACGGTCGCGATCATCGCGAGTGACCAGCTCGGCGCGACCGGCGGCCCGAACGGTCAGGCCTTCATGCTCGCGGTGTTCCGCGCCAGCGAAATCAGCATTGGCATCGTCTGTGCCGGCGTCGTTCTCGCCAGCACGGATATGGGTGGTGCCCGGCGTCGGGTCGCCACGCTGTTTGCCGCCATTTCCGCTGAAATTACTGGCCGGTTCACCGGCATGTTGACGCTCGCCGGGCCCGATTTTCCGGAGACGCAGCCGGTTCGGCAAGAGCTCGTCCGCCGCGTCGTCGCGCTCGACCCCGTCATCGACGAGGCGTTGGGCGAGTCGTCCCAACTGCGCTATCATTCGCCGGTGTTGCAGAGGGCGGTGGACGGCTTGTTGGCTGCCCTAGCCGGCTGGCGCACGGTGGCGGTTCGCCTCGTCCGGGTTTCGCACGAGCAGGCGCGACAAGAGGCGAACGCCGTTCTGCAGGCCGTGCCGCCGGGGCTGCGATCAGCTTCAGTTCAGGGCGAGCCGGCACGCTGGATAGACGACCCCGTCGGCCTGCGCCTGATTTGTGAGGCGGCAGTAAGGAGGTTGATCGCCCTGCCGGCAGCCACGCCGTCGCTGCGGCTGCTCTCCGATCAAACTGCGGAAGCGCTGGCCGGCATTTCGCAGGCCCTCAATGGGCTGGCTTTGCTCGTCGACGATCCCGCTGGACCCGTTCCTCGTCGGGGCGGCGTCCATCTCCGCGTGCCCGATTGGCTTCCTTCTCTGGTCAACGCGGGGCGCGCTTTCGTCGTGATCGGTGCCGTCGAACTCTTTTGGATCATCACCGAATGGCCGAACGGCGCGGGGGCTATCACTTTTGCCGCGATCGGCGCCATCCTGTTCGCGCCGCGAGCGGACCAGGCTTACGCTACGGTCATAGGGTTTATGGTAGGGACCAGCCTCACCGCAGCTTTCGCGGCGATCATTGCATTTGCGGTGCTGCCAAACTCGGAGACCTTTGCCGCCTTCAGCCTCGCGATCGGCCTTGTCTTGGTTCCCGCCGGCGCCGGGATGGCCCAGCCCTGGCAGACGGCGATGTTTACGGCCATGGCGGCAAATTTCGTGCCGCTGCTCGCGCCCTCGAACCCGATGATCTACGACACAGTCCAGTTCTACAACGCCGCGATCGCGATCGTCGCAGGCGTGGGCGCCGCGGCGGTTTCGTTTCGCTTGATGCCGCCGTTGTCGCCGGCGTTCCGGACACGCCGGTTATTGGCGCTGACTTTGCGCGATCTGCGCCGGCTCGCAACGGGTCCGATCCCGCGGACGCCCGACGATTGGGAAGGCCGCATGTGCGGCCGGTTCGCAGTATTGCCAGACGAAGCCCAGCCGCTACAGCGCTCGCAGCTGTTGGCCGCACTGTCCGTGGGTACCGAGATTATCCAGCTTCGCCGTATTGCTCGCCGCTTGGATCTGGGTTCCGAACTCGACGTGGCGCTCGCAGCCGTGGCGGAAGGGAACAGCGCGGTGGCGACTACCCGCCTAGCCGTCCTCGACCGCGTTCTCGCATCACTCCCTGGCGCCGGCACAGGAGCGCAGGCCGCTCTCCGGGCGCGTGGAGGCGTTCTCGCGGTGTCCGAGGCGCTCACCCAACATGCTTCGTATTTCGACGCAGCAGCGCCCGGGTGAGGTTCACCGAGATCAACCGGTTCGGGCGAATGCCGTCCCGATCTCGACGATGGGCTAGTATCGGCTTATGAGCGGGGCCGGGCCCTGGGCGGGCGATTCGCCACGGCGATCGAGCGTGATTTTCGACCCCAGGTGGACGGCCGATGCAGCAAGGGCCGCGGGCCCCCCGCTGCTCTTCGGTCTGCGCCTGTGGGCCTCGGTCTGCCTAGCGCTCTATGTCGCGTTCTGGCTCGAGCTCGACAACGCTTTCTGGGCCGGCACGTCGGCAGCGGTTGTTTGCCAGCCGCGTCTGGGCGCCTCATTGCGCAAGGGCTGGTTCCGCATGATCGGCACCGTGGTCGGCGCTGTGGCGATCGTGGTGCTGACCGCGTGCTTCCCGCAGGACCGCGGCACCTTTATGGTGAGCCTCGCACTGTGGGGGGCCGCGTGCGCGCTCGTCGCCACGCTGCTGCGGAACTTCGCGGCGTATTCGGCTTCACTTGCCGGCTACACCGCCGCGATCGTCGCGAGCGACCAGCTTGGTGCGACCGGGGGTCTGAACGGGCAGGCCTTCCTACTCGCGGTGACCCGCGCCAGCGAGATCTGCATCGGCATCGTTTGCGCCGGCGTCGTGCTTGCCGGAACCGATCTCGGCGGCGCCCGGCGCCGGCTGGCCGCCCTGTTCGCCGCCATCTCCGCCGAGATCACCGGACGGTTTACCGGGACCTTGTTGCTGGCCGGGCCAGACATGCCGGAAACGCAGCCGGTGCGGCGGGAGCTCATCCGGCGGGTCACCGCGCTCGATCCGGTCATCGACGAGGCAATCGGGGAATCCTCCCGACTGCGCTATCATTCGCCGGTCTTGCAGATGGCGGTCGACGGTTGGTTCGCCGCCCTGGCCGCTTGGCGAACGGTGGCGGTTCACCTCGCAGGGTTGCCTCATGAAGAGGCTCGGCGGGACGCGGAATCCGTCCTGCGAACGCTCCCGCAGGAGTTGCGAGCGGCGCCGGTGCAAGGCGAGCCGACCCGCTGGATTGCCGACCCCACCCGTCTGCGCCAGATGTGCGAGGCCGCGGTGCGGGCGCTGATCGCCCTGCCCGCCGGGACGCCATCGCTCCGCCTGCTTGCAGACCATACGGCTGAGGCTCTCGCCGGCATTTCGCATGCGCTCAACGGGCTGGCGCTACTTGTTGGCGATCCCGCTCGCCCCCTTCCTCGCCAACGCCGTCTCCTGCTTCGTGTGCCCGATTGGCTGCCTTCTCTCGTCAATGCGGGGCGCGCGTTCGTCACGATCGGTGCCGCCGAGCTCTTCTGGATCATCACCGCATGGCCGAGCGGGGCGGAGGCCATCGCCTTCGCCGCGATCGTTGTCATCCTGTTCTCGCCGAGAGCCGATCAGGCTGGCACCGACGCGATGAGCTTTATGATCGGCATCGGCCTGGCCGCCGCTTTCGCAGCAATCATCGAATTCGCGGTACTGCCGGGGCTGGAGACCTTTGCCGCCTTCAGCATCGCGATTGGCCTTGTCCTGGTGCCCGCCGGGGCGCTGAGCGCCCAGCCATGGCAGAGGGCGATGTTTACGGCCATTGCGGGTATAGGCTTCTGTAGGCTGCTCGCGCCGGCGAACCCGATGAGCTACGACACCCAGGAATTCTATAACTCGGCGTTGGCGGTCGTCGCAGGAGTGGGCACCGCCGCCCTCGCGTTTCGCTTGGTGCCGCCGCTGTCGCCGGCGTTCCGCACCCGCCGGCTCCTGGCTCTCACCCTTCGGGATCTGCGGCGGCTTGCGGTGGGCCCGATCCCCAGGACGCCGGACGATTGGGAGGGCCGCATGTACGGCCGCCTCTCGGTATTACCGGACGCGGCCGAGCCGTTGCAGCGCTCGCAGCTCGTGGCGGCACTTTCGGTGGGTATCGAAATTATCCAGCTTCGCCAGATCACCCGCCGGCTGGGTCTGGAGCCCGAGCTCGATGTAGCGCTCAAGGCCATGGCGCGGGGGGACAGCGCGATCGCGACGGCCCGCCTCCCCCAACTCGACGAAGCCCTCGCCTCTCGTCCGGGCGCCGCTGCTCTGCGGGCGCGCGCCAGCATTCTTGCAATGTCGGAGGCGCTCACCCAACATGCCGCCTACTTCGACGCAGGAGCGCCCGGGTGAGGTTCACCGAGCTCAACCTGTTCGGCGTGTATGTCGCGCCGATCTCGGTGATGATGGTCGCCGCGTGGGTGGCGACAATTGGGCTGCGGCGGTTCGTGGCCCGCTTCGGCCTGTTGCGCCATGTCTGGCACCCCTCGCTGTTTGTATTCGCCGTTTATATGATCGTGCTCTCGTCGATGGTCCTCGTCGCCGCGCGCTGAATTCGCCATGTCGGAGGTCGAAACCAAAGCGAAGCGTGAATCGGCGGCAGACACCCACGCAGCGGTCTGGTCGCCGGAGCCCACACCTCGCGAAACGCCCAGGCGGCGCCCGCGCGTCCTTCCGCTGTTGATCACCCTGGCGACGATCGCCGTCGCCGTGGTGCTCGGTCGGGCGATGTGGGAGGCCTATGTGGGGGCGCCGTGGACGCGCGACGGCACGGTGCGCGCCTATGTCGTGACGATGGCGCCCGAGGTCGCCGGGCGCATTGTCGAGCTGCCGGTCGCCGACAACCAGTTCGTGCACAAGGGCGACCTGCTGATGGTCATCGATCCGACCAACTTCAAGATCGCTGTGAGCCTCGCCGAGGCCGCCGTGCAGCAGGCCCAGGCCAACGCGCAGAACGCCGAGAGAGAGTCAAAGCGCCGGCAGCAGTTGACCGATCTTGCCGCCACGGTCGAAGAAAAGCAGACCTTTGCGACCACCGCCCTGGCTTCTCAAGCCCAATATCAGCAGGCCGTGGCCAATCTGGACCAGGCGCGCGTCAACCTAGAACGCACCCAGATCCGCTCGCCGGTCAATGGCTGGGTGACCAACCTCTTGGCGCAGCTTGGCGACTACGCCAATGTCGGTCAGAACGAGATCTCGCTCGTCGATGCCGACTCGTTCTGGATCGACGGCTATTTCGAGGAGACCAATCTCGAGCCGATTC
>Ga0210408_10003235_pt1 | contig 15184 bp, 10 predicted proteins | sample IncBWH4MmetaG_FD_155471 | JGI IMG/M metagenome (GOLD analysis project Ga0210408, IMG submission 155471) | Forest soil microbial communities from Barre Woods Harvard Forest LTER site, Petersham, Massachusetts, United States - Inc-BW-H-4-M | ecosystem: Environmental > Terrestrial > Soil >...
TTTACATAATTATGGAAATACTTTTGTTTAATTAAGGTTTAATATGATTTTGATGTAATTGTTTTAATAAGGATTAATGATTAATTTAGATGTAATTCCTTACAAATGGCAAAAATACTACTATTTAATCCCCGAAGCGCTAAGCATAAACCCAGAATACCAAACAGTATTTTGCAAGTGGCCGCATCTGTTGAAGGGAAATATGACTATGTGATAGTAGACGGAAACCTGGAGGAAAACCCTTTTAAAAAGATCGAGGATTATTTTAATTCGGGCGATTTTAATTATTTCGGAATTACAGTTATGCCGGGTCCGCAATTAAAACAAGCGATACCTTTTTCGAAAAAAATAAAGAGTTTATTTCCGAACGTAAAAATTATATGGGGCGGGTATTTTCCATCGAATCAACCTAAAACGGTATTAGAGTCGGAATTTGTGGATGTAATAGTTAATGGTCCCGGCGACAAATCTTTTCCTTTATTAATTAATGCGTTTGAAAACAATTCCTCTCTCGAAACAATCAACAATCTTATTTATTTAAGGGAAGGAAAAATGTTTTTTACTAAAAAAGATGAGCTCTATGATCAAGACGAACTTCCGGCTTTACCTTATGAAAAACTGAATACTTTTTATCCGATTAAAAAATATCTTGGTAAAACCTATCTTGGATCTAAAACCATAGCATATCATTCAAGTATTGGTTGTCCGTTCACTTGTTCATTTTGTGCAGTGGTTCCTATTTATAATGCAAGATGGAGAGGCAAATCTCCTATAAATATTTACAACGACATAAAGTATCTTAAGGAACAATTTGGTGGTAATGCAATTGAGTTTCATGATAATAATTTTTTTGTTTCCGAAAAAAGAACAGTAGAATTTTGCCGTTTAATTAAAAAGGAAAACATGATATGGTGGGGAGAGGGCAGAATTGATACGATTAATAAATATAAAGATGAGTCACTTCAATTGATGAGGGAATCAGGATGCAGAATGATTTATTTCGGAGCTGAAACCGGTGATGACCAAACTCTGGCACAAATAGATAAAGGCGGGACGCAAACCGGCGAGCAGATCCTTTCCTTCGCAGAGCGTCTGGGAAAATTCGGAATTATTCCGGAGTATTCATTTATACTCGGATTACCTGCTCCTACCGAAGAAGAAGTAAACCGGAAAATTGACAATGAAATTAAATTTATAAAAAAAGTAAAACGACTAAATCCGGCAACTGAAATAATTATGTATGTATATAGTCCGGTTCCGACAGTAGGTTCAGAGCTTTTTGATGCTGTGAAAAAAGATGGGTTTAAATTTCCTGAAAAACTGGAGGATTGGATTTCCGGTGACTGGGAAAATTTTGATCTGAGAAAAAATCCGTTAACTCCCTGGCTGAAACCCAACATGATAAATAAAATAAAAAATTTTGAAACGGTGATCAATGGTTATTCTCCAACTCAAACTGATGTCCGCTTAAATATTTCCCAGCGCTTTTTTTTAAGAAATATAAGCAAGTGGCGATACCATAGTGGGGTTTATAAATTACCTTATGAAATTAAATTATTTCATAAGATCTGGAAATACAGGCAGCCTGAAATTGAAGGTTTTTGAACACGAAAAAACATAATTTTATTAATAAAAATAAATTTAAATGAGCGACCAATTATATGAAGAACTTAAAATAAACAAACCGAATGCTCCCGTTTCGCTCTTAAAAAAAGCAATACTGGAAGTAATTTGCTATTATGATGTTTTTGATCATCCCGTAACACTCATCGAAATAGAAAGGAATCTTTCATTTCCGGTGAAGAACTTTTCCCTTATTCAAGAGCTAAATGAATTGAAGACTAAAAACATTATAAAAAACGTTGATGGGTATTTCTTTTTAAATTCAAGGGACGCAAACATTACAAGAACGAGATTAGAAAAGGAGGAGTTGGCGCGAAAAATATCAGGAAAAGCTTATTTTTTCGGCAGAATAATCGGTTCATTTCCTTTTGTGCATGGAGTTTGTATATCAGGCTCTTTGTCGAAAGGTGTGCTTGAAAAGAATGGTGATGTTGATTTTTTTGTTATTACCTCGTCTCAGCGCTTATGGGTTTGCCGGAGCTTTCTTATCCTATTTAAGAAACTGATCTTATTTAATTCGCGCAAATATTTTTGTGTTAATTATTTTGTAGATAAGGATGATCTGTTCATCCCGGATCATAATATTTTCACAGCAACTGAAATAAGTTCGCTTCTTCCCGTAATAAATTACGATGCATATAGCGGATTTTTAAATAAAAATCGATGGATAAAACAGTTCAGGCTAAACTTGATTCCGCATGATCGTAATAAGTGTAAACCTTACAATAAGAATATAATTAAGAAAGGTATTGAATTTGTTTTGAATGGGAAATTAGGGGAGAAAGTCGATAATTGGTTTTTCAAATTAACTTTGAAGCGCTGGAAAAAGAAATTTCCGGATTTCAATTTAGAAGAATTTGATTTAAATCTGAGATCCCGAAAAACTGTATCTAAACATCATCCGAGAGGCTATCAGCAAAAAGTGCTGTTAGCATACGATGAAAGAATGACCGGTACATTGAATTTACTAAAGAAAAATAATTCATAAGGTGGAAATGTCATTATGAAAATATTATTGACGCACTCCTATTTTTTAAAGCTGGATATAAAACAATATCAGGCTCAAACGCCTTACCCGCCATTGGCCACTTTATATGCTGCGGCTTTTTTGAGAAAAAATAATTTTGATGTTAGCTTCTTCGATACACAATTTTGTAATTCAGGAAAAGATATTGTGGAAGTATTGAAAAAAATAAAGCCCAATCTTTTTGTCATATGTGATGATAGTTTTAATTATTTAAGCAAAATGTGTTTGACAAACATGAGGGATGCAGCCTTCGAAATGCAGCGGATTGCCAAACAAAATGGATGTAAAGTTGTTGTTTCAAGCTCGGATGCTGCTGATAATTATGAAAAGTACCTTAATGAAGAGGGAGCGGATTTCGTGATCTCAGGAGAAACAGAACAAACTTTACTCGAATTGGCTTGTTATCTTGAAAAGGATAACAAACAATTTGATGAGATCAAGGGACTTATTTACAAGAAAAATAATACGACCATTAAGACTACTTCACGGCCGCTCATGAAGGATCTCGATCAATTACCTTATCCCGCTTGGGATCTTGTAGATATTTCCTCTTATAAAAAGATCTGGCAAAAAAAACACGGATATTTTTCAATTAATCTTGTTACTACGCGCGGCTGTCCGTTTAAATGTAATTGGTGTGCTAAACCTGTCTATGGGAACCGTTATAATTCGCATTCTCCCGGATATATTGTTGGGCTTATTGAATATTTGCAGCAGAAATTTGAGTTTGATCACATTTGGTTTGCCGATGATATTTTTGGATTGAAACCTGGTTGGCTGAAGGAGTTTGCTGATCTAATGAAAAAAAACCAGATTGAAATTTCTTATAAAATACAATCCCGCGCTGACCTTTTATTGGAAGAGGAAAACATTAAATATCTTTCACAATCAGGATGTGAAACAGTTTGGATGGGAGCGGAAAGCGGTTCGGAAAAAATTCTCGATGCGATGGATAAAGGAATAACGGTGGAACAAATTTATGATGCGGTTGAAAAATTAAAACAGCAAAAAATTAAACCTTCTTTGTTTTTACAGTTTGGTTATCCGGGTGAAACGATGGAGGATATAAGTTTAACCATTAAAATGGTGAACAAGTTGGTGCCGGAGGATATTGGTATTTCGGTTTCATACCCCTTGCCGGGAACGAAGTTTTATGAAAAAGTGAAGAACGAACTGGATCAAAAAGCTAACTGGAAGGATAGTGATGATCTTGATCTGATGTTTAAAAATACATTTAGTCATTTGTTCTACAAACAATTGCACCGGTATATTCATAAATCGTACAGGGGGAGACAATCTTTAAACGTATTTAAAAATTTTATTTTATTTTCGAACAAAGACCATGTATCATTAAAGAGATTGTTTGGTTTTCCTTTTTACTTTGCCGGCGCATATAGGGAAAAACTAAAACTTAAAAAACTTGGACCAAAGTTACCGGACAATTTTTTTAAATTAAATCCACTGGAGCCGGAAATAAAAATTTAAAGATCCGGTTTTTACATTTTTAATACATTTGATTTACCTGAAAAAAATATGCAAGACAAATTGAAATTTCAAGGAGATGACCTCTTAACATTAGTTTTTAAATGGAGAAAAAGCCTTTTTATATTCGTTGCTTTGTCCGTAACAAGCGCTGTAATTTTTTCTTCGGCTTTTTTTATAGATCCATTATATAAATCGGAAGTGATTTTATATCCTCCTGCCACCAATTCCAATAAAATACTCATTGATTATGACACGCGTTTTGGCGCTGATAAAGAAATAGATGAGCATCTTCAAATTTTGCGATCCGGGATCTTGAAAGACTCGATCATAAGGAAATACGCGCTTATGAGCCGATATAAAATAAATCCGGCCGGAAATTATCCTCTTGATTATCTCTATAAAAAATATGATGACAGAGTAATATCAGATAGAACTTCATTTAATGCAATCTCTGTAACAGTATATGATTCAAGTGCTGATACTGCAGCCATAATAGCCAACGATATTGTTGTTTTAGCGGATAAAGTTAAAGAGCAGATCCTGAAAAGAAATTTAAGGTCAGCTTATGAAGCACTCGAAAGACAGTACTTTTGGATGAAATCTGCATTAGATTCTTTCAGGGCGGATCTAAAAAATTTAAAAAATTCTGAAACAGACCTTGAAACAAAAATAAGCAGACAGCAATTGAGAGAGGAAGCAAAAGTGAAGCAGGAAATTCCGGTGATTTCTCTTTTAAATAATTATGAACTCAAGCTAGAAGATTTTAGCAACATCGAAGTAAAATATTATGAGGCCAAACAAAAATTAGACGACAAGTTCCCTGCTTCTTATGTAATAACTCCTGCAAAGGCCATCTCGAAAAAAGTTTATCCAAGCAGGTGGCTTATTATTATTATCGCGGGTATGACTTCACTTTTAGTTGGGATCACTTTTGTTTTTTGTGCTGAAGGAATAAAACATTTAAAAGCGGAAGACAATGTTTAACCTTTCGAAGCAATTATATTTTAATGTCTTCACAGGTCTGTTCATCTTTGGATTATCTTTTTATATGATTAGGGATGCGGCAGGAACTATGAACATACTTTTTATTATTTCTTTTATACTTGCGGGGTTTCTTCTTTCTTTTTTCGATCTTTCTATCAGTTATAAATTGCTTGTTTTTCTGATCCCTCTTTCTGTAAAATTCACTTTTCCAAATTCAACTGCAACTATTCTTTTACCCTCCGAATTTCTAACAGGACTACTGGCAATTGCATTTTGCTTCTCTTATTTTTTTAAGGTTCCGGTGATAGACAAACAATTTTTAAAACATCCGCTTACGATCTTAATAGTGTTCTATGTTTTTTTCCTGATCATCAGTGCCGCCTTTTCCGGTATGCCGATTGTATCGCTAAAAGCGGTGATCGTAAAAACAACTTATATGATCGTTTTCTATTTTCTTACTTACATGGTATTAAAAAAGGATGCATTGATTGGCAGTTCTTTTTTTGTAATTTACGGTATGGCACTTATTCCGGTAATTATGTTTACACTGATGAACCACAGCATTTATGGATTTTCCAAAGACACTTCCAATACCGCAACACTTCCTTTTTTTTCCGACCATACAATTTACAGTGCTTGTATTTCTTTTATTATTCCTCCCCTCATAATTCATTTGATCTTTTCAAAATCGTTAAGGTTGAGCCGCGTAAAAATAATTTTATTTTCAATTTTAATACTATGGCTTTGTGTCGGGGTTTTCTTTTCTTATTGCCGAGCTTCATGGTTAAGTCTTGCCGCAGGTGGTTTGTTCTGTATTATGATTCTAATGAGAATAAAAATAAAATGGCTAATAATTTTGTTTCTATCAGCAAGCCTATTTACGATTTTTAATCGTAATCATATCGTGTCTGTAATTAAACAAAATAAAAGTGATTCTAATGCTAAAAATGCGGATTTAATTCAACAAACGAAATCCATTGCTAATATAACCAACGATCTGTCAAATGCTGAACGTATTAACCGGTGGTCGTGTGCCGTGCGAATGTTTTGTGATAAACCTTACACAGGCTTCGGTATTGGTACATATCAATTTGAGTATTTACATTATCAGCGGAAAAAGGAAATGACTTCACTAAGTGTTAATTCGCCATATAATAATAAATCCGGACGCGGAGGTTCAGCGCATTCGGAATATCTGTTAGTGTTATCTGAATCAGGTGTTTTTGCTTTCCTTTCTTTTATAGGTATCATACTATCGGCTTTATACATTGGCATGAAAACTTATTACGGTCGTGATTCTCAGAATTCACGAATAGTTTCTCTAATGGCGCTCTCGGGATTAGTGACATACTTATCTCATTCTTTATTCAATAATTTTCTTGATGTTGACAAAGCCGCTTTTCTATTTTGGTCGTCGTTAAGCATGTTAACCGCTGCAAGTATCAGTATGAAACAGTCTGCCTCATGAACGAAATAATTTCACAGGAACAAAATGTAAGTGAAGCTTTTTCAAGGCAAGCAGTCCATTTTGATAACTATGACCTTCAAAATCCGGTCATACAGCGAATGCGAAAGCAAGTGCATACCCACTTACTTTCTTTATTAAATCCGGGTGATCAGATTCTTGAATTGAATTCGGGTACGGGTATTGATGCAATTTTTCTCGCGCGGAATAATTTTTCGGTTCACGCGACAGACAACGCTGAAGGAATGTTGAAAATGATCAAACAAAAAATCACGGCACTTGGGTTAGAGAAGAAAATAAGTCTACAAAAATGTTCATTTAATGATCTTGAAGATATTAAAGGGAAAAAATTTGATCACATTTTTTCTAATTTTGGCGGATTAAACTGTTCTGAAAATATTGACATTGTAATAAAACAATTTGAAGATCTTCTGAAACCGGGTGGTAGAGTTACCTTGGTTATCATGCCAACTATATGTCCGTGGGAATTGCTGCTTGCGCTGAAAGGAAATTTTAGAACCGCATTCAGGCGTTTGACGAAAAAAGGAGTGCGTTCGCATCTTGAAGGAATTTATTTTGATACGTATTATTATAGTGCCAGGCGTGTATTAAATGCGTTTGATAAAAAGCTCTATGAAAAAATCTGCATCAAAGGTCTGGCGATTTTGAGTCCTCCGCCTTACTTGGATAAGTTTTGCAAAAAATATCCTAAAATATTCAAAATGCTCTGCAGGGCCGAGGAAAAAATCGATCAACTTCCTCCTTTCAATTCATGGGCTGACCATTTTATAATCAGCATGAGAAAAATGAATTAGTTCCAATGGCCGAAATTAGAAATGGACTTTAATTCGTTACCAAAGCCTTTTGTTTTCAATTATTGAATAGAATTTAATTCAAGAGCCTATAGAGTTTTTTTATTTTTCCTTTGCTAAAGTAGAAATTATATCCCAGATGAATTGAAAAATAAAAGAAAGAACTAATTTGTTCATTGTTGATTTTTACCGGTATGTTATAATGGAAATTAGGTTCGAATTCTAAGTTTTTTATTTTTATTGAAACCGGCAAACTAAATTCAAAATCAACCAATTTAAATTTGTTTTCATTTACATAGCCTGCAGGGTAATCAGTATATATGGGAAGAAAAGCCTGGCTGGCAAGAGTAGTAAGCCATTGTGGTTTCAATGAAACATTCCCGCTTTTTAAAAAAGAAAACAAATTAATTTCACTATAAAGATTAATATCAGTTTGATAAACGTTTACATTTCCAAACATATAATAAAAAGAAGGTTCAATATTTATCCAGCCCAGATCATAATTTACATTGGCCTCAATGTAATTTGCGAGAGCTTTTTTTACATAAGAATTATTAGTATTAAAAAACCATCTTTCATAACCCAATGAACCGTAAAATCTATCTGTAAATTGCCGTTCATAACCTAAACCAATATCGGTTTTTGCATAAGGCTTTGGCATTGCGCTCCATATATAACCTGTATAACTTAAGAAAAATCCTTTTCCTGTTTTATATATCAGATTATTTTCAAAACCAAATTGCTTTCTGCCGAAATCTCTGCCCCAAAAAGTAACTTTGCTGTTGTAATCACTGCTTACTTCAATGCTGGGTGTAATTTCCTTCAAAGAATCAATAAGATCAATTATTGAATCATTTTTTGTGATCTCCTTCTTGTTTTGCGACTTAATTACAATCGAACACAAAAAAAACATGCTCACTAAATATTTTATTTTAGTTTTTCTAGTGGCCCGCATATTTAAAAGTTTCGGTATAAATATTTTTTGCTTTTAATGCGAATGCTCCTTTAAAGCCGGATTTAATTTTAATTTGCTGAATGGTCCACGAATTTTCGTTATCAAAATTGGGGATAGAAATCGGTAAGTTTAAAAAAGAATGAAGATCATAATTTGGAAGTGGCTTTGTAAATCCGTCTGCGAGCGCCTTAATAACTGCTTCTTTCATTGTCCAAAATTTGAAAAGCATCGACAATTGTTCCTGTTTATTAATTTGCATTTCAATTTCTTCCCGCTCTTTCTTTGAAAAATAATTTGCAGTGAAGGAATGTATATCATCAATGTTTCTTATTTTTTCAACATCAACTCCAATGAATTCACAATTCGAAATGCCTGTCAAAAATATGTTATCGCGATACGACAGATTAAAGTATAAAGGTAATGGCAATTGATTTTTCAAATAAGGTTTATCATTGATGCCTTTTGAGAATTTTATCTCCGCCGGAGGAATTTCAACATATTTACTCAAAATAACTCGTAAAAAATAATGCGCTGTAATATAACGGAGGCTGTCAGCTTTATTTAAAAATAATTTAGAGCGCGCTATTTCTTCTTCTGAAAGGAATTGCAGTGCAGCATCGGTGTTAGTAATTACATTAGAAGAATCAAATATCCACAAATGAAACCACTCTTTTTTATCCGGAATGTGCAAATTCATTAGTGAACAAATTTTGCAGGAGAGCCCGCCCATTTTGTATTGGAAGGAATAGATTCGCCTTTCATTACCAGCGAAAGCGCATCAATAGAAGAGTTTTCTTCCATCACCGAATCATACAATACAACAGACATTGCACCAAGGGAACAGTTTTTTTTAATATACAGATCCGACATCTTCATTACTCTATCTTCAAACAAATGGGTTTGTATTGTTGCAAGCTGGTTTAAACAAACATTATCCTCAATATGTACCAGATCAAATTCGGTGATCTCGGTTGTATCCATAAAAACTTTTTTTCCTATTTTGCTTCCCATTAGGCGGAAGAAACACGGAGCGTAAGGGGTTCCGAGAAACATATTCACTAACATTGGATACACCATGCTTTCGCATAAAGAGTTTATAAATTCATTTTTCCAGACAAAAACACTCCATAAAGGTTTGTTGGAAGGCTTGCATTTCCCAATTAAAGTCCATTTAAAAGCTGCTGTAATAAACGGAGTTAATAACATTAATCCAAATAAAAGAAGCGGAGCAATTAAAATAACATAAAAAAAACTTTCTATTAAAAGTACATCGTAAATTAATTTATAAAAAATGGCCAGTAAGCTAATAGAGAACGCTAATGGTAAAGTTATTTTGAAAAATTCTATTATCCCGCGCTTTGCAACTAATATTTTTGTTGGATTAAAAGTAAGTTCTGATGGGAAATCTTGACTTGCCTGCCGCTGCGGTAAATACATGGATGGTGAACCCAACCAGGAAGCATTATTGTTTTTTTCAGAAGAAATATTTATTGGGGCAACAGAAAGAACACCAATTAAACTGTTGTTTCCAATAGAATCTCCACAAGCTAATACAGCGCTGTTACCAATAAATGTTTTACTGCCAATAGATGTTTTTCTTAAAAACATTACACCATTTCTTACCACAGGCGATCCGATACTTACTGAGTCAGCTAAAAAACTTCCTTCGCCTATGTCCAGCAAATCCGTTGAGATCTGATTTACAGTGGAAATTTCTGCACGCCATCCTATTTTAGCTCCCATTAATCTTAACCATGACGGCAAATAAATTGTTGCATAAATTGATTTAAAAGAAAGTAAAACAAAATGCATGATCATATCAACAGTCCATTTTTGAACATACCTAAAGCTGTATACGCTAAAGTCAGCTTCTTTTGCTTTGCCAATGATGATCCATTTTATAAAAGCAATAAGCACGCAAAATAAAACGACGTAAACCGCGGCGCAGGGAATAGTAAGAAAAAGCGCGTAATGAAATCCATAATTTAAATCTATTTCATATAAAGTAAATCCAAAAGGTACCATTAGCACCAATGGAAATAATAAAAGGAATAATATTGCAAAAAATTGAACGCCCAGGTATAAAAAGAAAGGCATTCCTTTTTTTTCTTTTGTAAAGAGTTTATCAAACTTAGAATTGTCTGTTTTTTTTGCAGGAGAACCTTCCCAATTTTCCCCTTCAGGGATTCCGTCACCGGAAGGTAATAATGATAGATCGCCTAGTGTGGAATTATCGTTCATAACACTATATTCTGAAACTACTGATCGGGTACCCACAAAACAATTTTTTCCAATGGATATTGGACCAATAATAAGCTGGCCGTTTTCTACCGTATAACCTGTAAGATGAGCTTCCCGCGAAATACTGGAATTTTCTCCTATTTCTAACAGATCAAAAATTCTTATCCGGTCGGAACCCAAATAAGCGTTCTTACCAATTTTAGCTCCCATTAATCTGAAATACAAATTAAGAAATGGAGTGCCTGACAAAAGTCCCAATGGAGTCATATCAACAAATTTTTTCACCAGCCAAAACCGGAAATAATACCAACCCCACAAAGGATGAGAGCCTTCTTTAAATTTGCCAATGACGAGCCATTTTACAATAATGGAAACAATAATTAATGCGGGAAAAGTTGAAATTACAAAAATCGATGAAAGAGTGATTTGCCAGTAAGGGGTAATTTCAGGATAGATCCTTTCAATAACAAACGGGCTTAGTAAACCGGTTGAACTTACCAATATGAATAAAAAAAAAGAAAGTGTTTGCAAAAAGACAACGAGATTAAAAACAGGTGTTGTTGTTGTTTTTATTTCTTTTTTTGGTTTTTGTTTAGAAGTAAAAATTCCGTCGGAATGAGTATGTTCTATATGCTGAGATAGTTTTTCTATTGTGCGAAATGTATAAACATCCTGAACCGAAATTCTTTGAAATTCTTTTATCTTTCTCAGATCTGAAATAACAAGAGAAGCGAGTAAGGAATGCCCTCCAAGATCAAAAAAGTCATCCGTAACAGAGATTTCCTGAGAAGAAAAATATTTTTGCCAGATCCCGTGAATTGCTTTTTGTAAATTACCGGTTGGCTCAATAATTTTTCTGTTATTATGTTTTATTTCAAATACCGGTTCAGGAAGTTTTTTACGATCGGTTTTACCGCTTGGTAGTACAGGAAAATGATCCACAGCCACAAACACAGTAGGCACCATATAAGAAGCAAGTTTTGTTTTCAAAAAATCTTTACACGCTTCTTCTTTTAATGCGAGTGTTGTATCCTTTAATAAAACATACGCAATTAGCCGCTGTACTTTAAAGGTATCTTCTTTTACAGCAACTACTGCGTTTTTAATATTTTCGAACAACATTAATTGTGATTCAATTTCCGAAAGTTCTATTCTGTATCCTCTAAGTTTTACCTGTGAATCGATACGGCCAAGAAATTCGATCTGCCCCTTTTCATTAAATCTTGCCAGGTCACCGGTGCGATAAATTCGATTGGGAAAATCAGGATTAATTTTGAGTTTTGGCTGAATGAATTTTTGTAATGTAAGTTCTTCTTGTTTCAGATAGCCTGTTGCCAAACCTTTTCCGGCGATACATAATTCACCCGGAACACCATTTGGAACCAAATTTTGTGAATTGTCGGTAATGTAAACCGCGTAATTTATAACGGGACGACCAATAGTGATTTTTTCGTCGGGTTTAAAATCGGCATAGGTTGCAATAACGGTTGCTTCTGTCGGACCATATGTATTAACAATGCGAAGAGTTTCTCTATGCCAATTGAGTAAAAGTTCGTGTGGACAATTTTCACCGCCGAGAATTAATAACTTCAGAGAGGGCAGAGGCGGTTTCATCATAAATAGCATTGTAGGAACCGTAGATAAAACGGAAATGCTATTTTGATCTATGAAATCGGAAAGATCACTTCCGGAATGCATAATGTCTTCATTCACCGGAAAGAGAGTTGAACCCGAAGCAAACGCCAGCCAAATTTCTTCTACCGAAGCATCAAAAGCAACTGAGAAACCCTGCGCCACTTTTTCATTTGGGTTTAATTTGAAAATTTCTTTTTCCGCTTTTACCAGGTTTGAGGCTGAAGCGTGCGGAATAACAACACCTTTAGGCCGTCCGGTAGAGCCGGAAGTATAAATTATATAGGCGGGAGATGAATAAGGAATTTCAATTTCCGGATTATTTTCACGGGAATTTTTTGTTAAAATAGAATTTAATTCATTTTCAATATAAAGAATTTTTCCGTCAAAATTAGTATGAAAATCTTTTAGTGAGGATTGCGACACAAGGAATTTTACTCCCGCATCTTCTAAAATATAATGCACCCTGTCTTCGGGATATCCCGAATCAATAGGGACATATGCTGCGCCGGCTTTGAGTATTCCTAACATTGCAATATAAACTTCGGGCGAACGTTTTAAATGAACACCAATAAAATTACCGGGCTTTACACCATTTTCAATAAAAAAATAAGCGAGGCGATTGGCTTTTTTGTTTAGCTCATCATACGTTAATTTTATATTGTTAAAGTGTACCGCGGAACCGGAATCATATAGTGACACATTGTTTTCAAACAAACTATGAAGCAATTGTTCTTTGCCAACAATATCATCTGTTTTTGCATTGGCGTACAATTGAATTTCATTTGTTTCTTCAGGTAAAATATAATTTATTTCGTTTAGTAGAATCTCCGGATTATCATTTGTTTTATTTAAAATAGTAAAAAAATGTTGCGTTGCTTTTTTAAATACAGTTTCAAAAAACGCTCCGGATTTGCAGTTAAAAGAAATCTTATTAATTCCATCTGTTTCGGTTATAGCAATAAGGTATGTTCCGGTTGATTCGTTATCAGTAAACCATTCGATATTAAAGGAGTTTATTTTTTTGTCTGATTGATTTAATACGTTCTTAAATTTAATATGAACATCATTTCGTAATCCGGAAAATGTTTGCAGTCCGGAAATGTTAAAAACTTCTTTTCTGCTCATTTTCTCGTTTCCATCTAACCAAATATTGAGAGTTATGGTTTCAGATAGAAAAGAAGAATATTTAGAAAGGAGGATAACAACGGAGGATATATAGGAATCTAATTGTATACCCTCAATAAATGAATCTATAAGGGGTTTATTATTTGTTTCTTTTTTTGACAAGCTGAACGTTTTTTTCAAGCATTAGTGGTACTTTTAGACTCTTATTTAGAACAAAGGTTTAATGTAATTAAATGTTTAAATGAAAAAAACATCAATAACAAAAAACCCCGTTGCAACTATGGGGTTTGCAATGGGCTACGCTTTTTTTGTGGTACCTTCAGGAATAGAACTTAAGCTTATAACTAACTGTTTACGATAATAGTAAATTATTTTGCCGGGCTAATGTGAAACATAAGTTTTGGATTCTAAAAAGTATTAGGCTATCTGCATTATTTTGTTTGTTTTTTAAATACTAAAAGGCGAAGTGTTGGCTTACTTTTTGTCTCAAATGAAGTTGGATAATTATCGCCTAGGTCGTAACAAATTGTCAACTGTTCGTTTTCAAACTTATAAATTGCAGTGACATGTTTTCCTGAGTTGTCCCCTTCCTTTTCGTAAAAGTCCATTTTATTATTTCCATATTTTAAAACCCCTTTGCCAAAACTCTTGTAACGACCCTCGTCAATACGAGTATAACTGGTGTCTGTTAAGATGACTTTTATCTTTTCAAGATCAACTGGGGGTAATTCTTTTCCGCCTATTTCTCCTCTTATAGCTGTCCAGGTACCGCTTAGACTATTTGAGATTTTTTTTGTCGTGGAGCAACCAATTGCTAGGCAAATAAAAATAAATATTAATGCTTGTTTCATATGTCTGTTTTTTACCTTGGAATGCAAGCAGGCGTCCTTTTGCTAAGTCCAATTTACACATTTGAGCGTTAATGCGCAAAAAATAGAGCGTAGTTGCTGTTAGCCCTAACAGTAGATTAGAAAAACCTTTTCAAACGAACTATTTTCAGGATATCTTGATATAAATTAGTTCTACATTTTAAACCTTCGCCTGCAATCATTTAAAAAAGAAATTGATGTTTCTAATCTTTCAAGCGGTTGTTATACTATTAAACTAACAACATCTGACAAACTACAATATCATTCTAAATTCATAAAAGAATAAATCAGACTCCGACCACATGACTTTTTTCATTTCTCCAATGTAAAACTGGGTTAGGGAAGGGGAGTTGTTAAACAAATTGATTTTCTTATTCATGACTTCGCTCCGCCACCTTGAACCGAATTGTGATCAGTGTTTTTTTATCTTAAGCTTTCGTATACTTTTACAAACCAGTTACTCAGCAAAAAAACTTATTAGTTCGACACTTTGACTCCTTGGGCTAAAATAATAAATGTATAGAACCGCTGAGGAAAAGGATAAGAAAAACCACTAAAAGTACAATTAACACGACAACAGTTACGACTAACCAATCGATACTTTTTTTATGTTCTTCCTTTTTCAAAAGTGGATAATAGGTCTTTATGCTTCCTGGATCTTTCCAAATTTGGAAATTAGATATTATATTAATCCTTTTAAGAATTGGTAAAAAATCTTTTTTTTCATTGCTGTCTGTAATTATTTTGTTTTCAAACTCAGGAATTTGGGTACTTGAATTTTTTTTGGTTTCACTTACCTGTATTACTTCAGACGGAAGTTTAGTCTTCAGAGCTCTTACCTCCACTTTTGAATGCTCATAATTATTTGAAACAAAAAACCCTTTAGTATATCTTCTTTTTTGTAATGAAAATTTTGTATTACAAGAACTTAGGATAAGGTAAATGGCGCAAAAATATAGGATT
>Ga0210408_10003236_pt1 | contig 15183 bp, 9 predicted proteins | sample IncBWH4MmetaG_FD_155471 | JGI IMG/M metagenome (GOLD analysis project Ga0210408, IMG submission 155471) | Forest soil microbial communities from Barre Woods Harvard Forest LTER site, Petersham, Massachusetts, United States - Inc-BW-H-4-M | ecosystem: Environmental > Terrestrial > Soil >...
TTCTCGGAGGGAGGGACCCAACCAAAAGGCGCTAAGGAATTTCCTGATGACTCCCGGCATTTGCCGGATGTGCCGTACACCGCTTTGGGCAAGACGGCGCGCATGGCCAACAAGGCGGGAGAGGGAGAAGAACAAGTTCCTGTTGCGCTCGTGAATGACCCCGTGGATTCCTGTGACCCGGTCGGATTCCCGCGTTCAGATCTTTTTGACTTAAAAGCGATGGCGATCGTTCAGACACCGAACTACGTGCTTTGGTTGAATCAGTTTTTCAACGTGTTCCGCACGATCTGGACGGATGGGCGGGAACTCCCCAAGAATCCCGTACCCAGGTACTACGGGTATTCGGTCGGTCACTGGGAGGACGATTACACGCTTGTGGTCGACACCGTTGGGCTGAATGAAAAGACCTGGCTGGATAATGCGGGCCGTCCGCACAGCGACCAGATGCGAGTGCAGGAACGCTTTCACCGGCCGAGCCGTGAAATCCTGGAGCTCACGGTAACGATCGATGACCCGAAATTCTATACGAAGCCCTGGGTGGCCGCGAACAAATTGACTTTTCATCTGCTGCCGGCCGATTTCGATATGGGGGAGATGCTCTGTTCCCCGCAAGAAATGGAAGAATACAAAAAGCAGGTTGCCAATCCTGTTGCTGGCGGAGGGAAATAGCCCTCGCTTGGAGATAGTGAAAGCCGGGACTTCGCGAATTCATTCAGAGTAGCCTTGGGGGCTGTGAATCGCATGCCACAACCGCGCGAGAACCATTGTCGTTAGGGTACAACGATTTCTCCTCGATGCAATGACTGCGCCCGCTGTCTAGTTTTCCAGAGTCCGTCGTGTGTTCCCACCTCACGCTCTACATGCCTTCTGAGTGAACAGCTCCAACATTCAGTCAAGCGGTTCAATCTTTGCGATCTTGCCCTGATGGACTTCCGCGACCCACACCACGGTTGAGTTTGAAGAGTTGTCCACGTCGATATGCCGAATGTTCGCATCTACAGTCGGCAATAGATATTCGACAAATTGGCCTGTCCGGGGATTCAGCCGGAGAATCAGGTCCGTGGACATTCCCGCGGTCCACACGTCGCCGTGTTTATCCTCCTTTGCGGGGTAGGGGCCGACCCAAGGCGTAGGCGCCTTCCATTCCTTGAACTGTTCTGTCTTGGGGTCAAACATCCCGACACGATTCGCGTAATACTCCCCAAACCACGCCCGGTCTTCGGAATCAATGGAGATTCGCCGCGGGCCGGAATTCAAAGTCGGGGTCTTGAACAAAGTCACCTTACCCGTCTTCGCGTCAACTTTTCCTATATTGCCCCCTACAATATCGCAAAAGTAGACGTTCGATTTGGAATCAGCGGCCACTCCATAGGTGAAGTGGCCCTCGGGCTTTTTGTTATAGCTGAACTGGATGATGATCCCGGATCCTGCTTGTTCCGGGTGGTAATCGGGATACATCGGGTAGACAGCCATGTGACCCGTTTTCGGATCCAGCCTGTAGAGGTTACGGTTGTCGAGGTTTGGATACCACACGGTGCCGTCGGGCGCGGGAGCAACCTGCGCGTCGATGGCGCGGACATCATTGTATTCATTCAGATCAGGCCACGTTTGAAACTTCTCCGTCAACGGATCGAACCGCGTGATTCCTGCCTGGCGGAAACGCGGGATCCAAACGAATCCGTCCACGCCAAATTCGATGGAGAGCGTTCCCGGAGGAAAATCCGGTTTCAACGGAGGGAAGCGCCACTCTTTCGTTTCTCCTGTTCGTGGATCCAGCCTGCCGATGAGCGGCTCTCGGAAATCGTTGTACCAGACCATTCCCTTGTCGTCGAGGTCGGCGTCATGCGGGAGGCGTTCCGGGTCGGGCAAGTCGTATTCAGTGATAATGACTCGCGTCGCTCTACCCGTCGGACGAGGCAGAGTCTTAAGAGCGTAGTCCCATTTTGTTTTTGAACTTAAATTGATCGTGGTCAGATATTCCGCGAACTCCGGATCGGGCTTCACGGTCACCTTGTAGGGCAATGCGACGGGATGCGTGATGACGGACTGCTCCGAATAGCCGCGCATCCGCGCGAAGGTCGTCAGCCATCCCTTTGTGTCGTAGGTGCTTTGAACGATTGGGGCGAGCGAGTGGCAGGCAGCGCATCGAAAGAGCTGGCTCTTCTGTTCTTCCGTGCCCGGAATGCTGAGCAGCCACTCTGCACTGGTGAGCTGCGCAACAAGGTCTTTCGTCTTTGCGAGTTTGAGGTCCGCACGAGTTGTCTTGCCCGACTCAATCTTGACGGAAACCGGGTCCGGAAGTTCGTAGCCGGTTGCTCGAATATCAAGGTTATACGTTTGAGGCGCGAGGCGAGCGGCCGGGAACGAATACACTCCGTTGCGATCGGTCACTACTGTTACGCTCACGGTGCCGCCCGCGGCCTTCGCCCGGACCAGAACACCCTCCATCGGTCGTTCCGTCTCGAAGCTCACTCGACCCGCGAGCGCCAACGGCGCCCGATCATCCGAGCGCGTGTCGAGCGAGCCGGCAATGCCGACACCGATACCCAGCACGAGTATGAATATTCTCGACGTCATTCCCTTTCTCAAAGCGTGATATCGGCCATGTATCCGACGCGTGCTGATCAAGAATTGACCCTCGGAATCTGAAGTTTCTTACCGCACTTCACAATCGCCGCTAATTTCCGAAAGCTCATGACGAAAACAAGATGTCTATCTGGATCCAGAAAAGTGTAACCCAGGATTTCCAATTTGACTCCCAGTTGCACGGTAACATGCACCTGACGGCCTCGAAGCACAACCGTCGAAGACAATACAAGAACGAAACACGCCGCTGGTTATGGCCTGTTAACGATGCGGACAGAAATTTGGCGAAGGGCGGCCATACAATCGGAGAATCGGCTCACCATCCAGCGCACGAGACGCTTGCTACTTGGAGAAGATGAGTAGCCGAAGTGATCCAGGCGCCGGCTTGGGGTAAGGCTTTGCCGGTACGAGCTTCGCCGTCACGAGGTAAACATTGTGTGTTTTCGGGTCGACCTCCATCGTGCGCGCACCTTCCCCGGTTTTTACGTTTTCAACGACTGTGTATTTGTCCGGCGTGTCTTCATGCACGACCGTCAGCGTTTCACTATCGCCGTTCGAGCTGAACGCCAAGCCAGTCCCCGGATCGAAACGGTTCGCGTCCACGCCGTCCCCGATGGCCAGCGTGGTGACCACTTTGCCGCTCTTGGCATCGACTACAGCCATCATCTTGTTGTCACACCCGATGAACAGGCGGGAGTGCTCCGTATCCATGGCCATTCCGGACGGCGATTTGCATGGGGCTAGTGGCCAGTGGCCGGTCACTTTCAGCATCTGCGAATCAATCTCCGCTAGCTCGCTCCTGCTCTCGATGTTGACAAACAAATCGCCATGCCCGTCCGCAACTGCGAATTCCGGCCGCCCGGGAAGCTTCACCGTTCCGGCAACTTTTCCGGTGGCGGCATCGATCGCCGTCGCACTGCCCTCCGCATTCATCGTGAAGACTCGATGAGAAACCGGATCGTAAGCAATCGCGTCCGGTTCTTTGCCTGTGGGCGCTTGGTCAATCTTCTTGAGCGTTTTCAAATCGAAGATGGTCACGTTGTTGGCCTCGCCGTTGCTCGTGAAACCGCGGCCGAAGTCCGCCGCGATCGCCACACCATGCACTCCAGGCGTGTCCGCAATGTCACCCACAACATCTCCCGTGTCCGCGTTGAGCACCACTACGTGCGTGTCATGCGATATGAAAAGCCTGCGGCTCGAAGAATCAATCGCCAGGTAGTCCCAGCCGCCCGGGCCGTCGACTTTCACCGTCTTAGTCAGGTGGTAGCCGGAGCTCCCCTGCTGCGCCAACGTGCTGCCCGCCAGTGCAATGAGGCCTAGGCACGCCGTCGCCAGCATCCCGCCAAACGCCGCCTTCGTAACTCTGTACTTTCCTTCCATGATATTGATCTCCCTCTTGCTAATTTTTTCCGAGTGAACTTAGCGAGCATCTGGATCGGGCTACGGAACTCCTGATTATTTTTCTTATTCGTCTCGCCAAACTTATTAGGAAAGCAATGAGCCAGACATCCGTAGGTGAGACTCTAGTCCCTCGATCTTCGAGGGGATAGACTCAGGAATCAAAGATAAACACACGATTAATCCTGCGGGGACACGACCGCGCGCGGGCGAGTGAACCGCATTGACATTTTCTTGTGCTGTCAAATAGACTCCGCGCAGTTGCCTGCCGAATTTTGGGTGCAGAGTAGACGGAGGAACATTTCATGCAGATTCGGAAGAGTTGGAACGAAGTGTCTGCCGTAGCGATCGGCTTTTCCTGCTTCTTAACTCTAGCCGCTGTCCCAGCGGCGCGAGCTCAACAATCACCGGTTTATGAACTCGCGATTCCGGCCGCGCGCGCGCAAGCGCAGCAGAAACAAAAGCAAGCTGTGGATGCGCAAGGCGCGCCCGTCTTCCGAGTGGACCCGTTCTGGCCCAAGCCCTTGCCCAATCGATGGAGTATGCAGCAGGTAACGGGTCTATACGTGGAGGCAAAGAACGACCACATTTGGTTTCTGAATCGTGGAGCCGCCGCTGACGGCGATGAAATTGGCGGCGGTGACAACCCGCCGCGAATTGACTGCTGCGTTCGAGGTCCGGAGGTCATTGAGTTGGATCCGGAAGGCAATGTGGTCAGTTCGTGGGGAGGCCCCGGCTATATTCCTCAGTGGCCAACCGGATTGCAAACCATCGTCGCAGACCGGGAAGGTAACATCTGGATTGGTGGAACCGCACCGCAAGACAGCATCCTCAAATTCTCCCGTGACGGGAAGCTTCTTTGGGACTTTGGCCACCGGCCGCCGAAAGATTCGCCGCTCAAAGAAAACAATCAGCAGACCGACATCATCGGATCGAAGGGGCGCTTTAACCTCGACGAAGATGCTCGCGAGATTTACATGGTTACCTCGAAGCGACTTCTGGTATTTGACATGGACACGGGTGCATTCAAGCGCGGCTGGGGCGGGCACGGTATGCCCTTGAGCGAGATTTCGAACGAACCGATCCCTCCCTACACGTGGACTGGAGGCCCGCCACCGGAAGAAAAGCAGTTCGTACCCGACCTGCACTTCGCCGAGATTTCCAAAGACAAACTGGTTTACGTGGGCGAGCGCGGCCAGGACCGAATCGAGGTGTTCACGACGGACGGCAAGTTCGTCAAGGAATTCTACGTCTCACCCAACACGCCCGCCCGCGGAGAAGATTGCGGCGGTCTTCCCCCCAAGACGAAGATGCCTCCGTGCGGGACTACCTACAAGATGGTCTTTTCAAAAGACCCGGAGCAAAAATATATGTATGTGGCCGACGGAACCAACAACCACGTGTGGATACTGGATCGCAACAGCGGCAAGACTCTCGGGTCGTTCGGCAGCAATGGCAAATACGCCGGCCAATTCCACTGGATCAATGCGATCGGTATGGACTCGAAGGGGAACATTTACACCGGGGAAGTGGAGCAAGCGAAGAGGATCCAGAGGTTCGTGCCCGTAATGGCAGACCACCGTTAGGGCTTGTAACACGCCTTCGCAACGCGAGCAGAGCGCGTGAAGAAGTTTGGCGCCAACGCCACCGTCGTCCCGGACAACTTAGTTGCGCCGAAAAAAAACAAGGCGGAAAAGAGATGTCAGCAATACCGCTGCGGATAGCGTGGAGCAGAAGCTCCGCCGCGCCGACCATGGCATTGTGGACAGCGAACTGCGATCCCGTGCCGCCCGCCGAAGGCGGTCCTGTCTCTTTTCCGGACTGCTACAATCTGCGAGGCAACTCCAGTTTGGATTGAAGATCATCTGGCAAGGGTGTAAAGACATATGAAATAGAGGCGGACTTTTCAACGGGAGGATCATGAACTATGAAATCAATCATCTCGCGCAGGGGATTTGGCAAGACGGTGGGGGCAGGAGTCATTGGGAGCCTTGTGGGGGAATCGGCGAACGCGCTCGCTTCACCTCCGGCCACCACTTCGCCTAAACGCATGACCACTGTTTTGCGGGAACTGATCAGCCGCCGAGGGATTATTGCCGCTCCGGGAATTTTTGATCCAATCTCCGCACGGATCGCGGAATCGCTCGGCTTCCTAGTCCTCGACCTTCCGGGCAGCGCACTTGGATATGAAACCACGCTGATGGAACCCAATCTCGGACTCGAAGATATGGTCGAGGCGACTCGCCGCATCACGAGTGCCGTGAATATTCCTGTTGTCATTGATGTCGGGGCCGGCTTTGGCGAACCCGCGCACCTATTGCGCACGGTTCGCTTTCTCGAACAAGCCGGCGCGGCAGGGATGCATTTGGAGGATCAAGTTTTCCCAAAGCGTTTCCACTATCATGTGGGGCAGGAGCACACGATCTCGGCGGAAGAAATGCTGGAGAAGATTCACTACGCCGTGGAGGCGCGCCGCGACCCGGACTTCGTGATCGTCGGCCGCACCGATGCTTTCCGCACCGTAAGCTTCGCCGAAGGCGTACGTCGGTCTAATCTGTACGTCGAGGCGGGCGCGGACATGATTATGCCCTCGCATGTCACGACCGGCGAGCAAGTCAAACAATTGCCGCATGAAATTCATGCTCCCCTCAACTGGACTCACAGTGCCGGAAGGCCTGGGGAAGCGCCTGTGTTTTCGCTGCAGGAACTCGAGGCGATGGGGGGCGAGAAGGGCGGATTCAAACTCATTAATTACGTTGGCGGGCCGATCTTCGCGGCGTTCAAAGCCATTAAGGATGACCTGATGTATCTGAAGCAGACAGGCAGTCCGAAAATGGATTACGCGGCATTCGCGCTGATTGAAAAAGACGCGCAGGAAATTTGCAATCTTCCTGAGTACGTGAAGATTGAGAACGCCACAACAGAGAAGGGTTGAAGTTGAGGCGGCTGAGTGCATGAGCGCTTGATTGTATGGTTGCTTGCGATTACACTCCGCAGATCAGAGCTCTCTGGTAGGAACGAATCCAGCATTTCGAGGAATGGTGCCATGAGTCTAAAAGCAAAAGTGCGAACCCTCTGTTTGTTGCAACCTTTGTGGATGCTGCTCGTTGTGCCCACGTCGGCCAGCACAGCGCGGATCTACGTCACGAACAGCGCCGGAGATACCGTCGATGTTGTGGATGCCTCCACTAACAAAGTTGTGCAGGTCATCAAAGGCATTGAAGTACCACATGGAGTCAATTTCTCGCCGGACGGAAAGTGGGTTTACATCAGCAACGAGACGGACCAAGTACTGGATATCGTGGACCAGAAAACCGGCACGATCGTCAACAAAGTTTCCTTGAGCGGCCATCCCAACAACATCGCTGTAACGAAAGACGGGCTCGTGCTGGTGTCCATCGCGTCTGCTCCGGGCGCTCTGGACATAGTTGATCCAAAGGCCGTGAAGCTCGTGAAGACAATCCCTACCAGAGGCGGACTGCACAACACTTATATAACGCCCGATCAAAAATATGCGGTGGCGGGATCGGTCTCAGCAAAGCGCATGACGGTCTTCGATTTGAAAACCCAGACCGTGGCATGGGAACTGGACTTCGACGCCGGAGTTCGGCCCATGACCATTGAGAAGAATCCCGACGGTTCGACCAGCCGAATTTTCGTGCAGTTGTCGAATCTCCACGGATTCGCGGTTGTCGATTTTGCGAAGCACCAGGAAGTGGCGAGAATCAAGCTGCCCGATGGGCCTTACGGCAAGGCAGAGTGGCGCCTTGGTACTCCGTCGCACGGCATAGGCATCGCCCCTGATGGCAAGACGCTGTGGATAAACAGTGTCCTGGCGAACGCGATCTTCGAATATTCGCTTCCTGACCTCAAGCTCGTGGGCCATACCGCATTGCCTGAAGTGAAAAATCTAGGCCACGCATCCTCTGGCTCAGTGCCCGAGTGGATTACGTTCACGCCGGACAGCAGAATGGTTTATGTTTCGAACTCCGCCGATCGGTCCGTTTCAGCGATCGATACAGAAACTTTGAAACAAGTTGCGCGTATCACGGTCGGGGAAGTACCGAAGCGAATCAATACACTGGCGCTGCCTTAGCCCGCATTTCTCACAAGCTGCAATGGCGTCAGCTAGGATGATCTCCTCTTCCTCAATCCCGCGGAGAGATTCTTCGGGGCATAAATCGCCCCTCAGAATGACACACTCCTTCACGTTGTCATTCTGAGCGAAGCGAAGAATCTCTCTGAATCCATCAATACTAGAGAACCATGACCCGGACTGTTGAGAAATGCCGGTTAGGCAATTAGATTAAGGCCGAGTGCATCGTTATTCTGAGGTGCGTGCTGGCTGAGGAATCCTTGTCATAGCTGATCTTTGAGCAGAGGAAAGTTTCGCGCCGTTTGCGATTTATTCGACACCCCGCCAATTCTGAATAGTCATTTCTCAGAACAGAGTCCTAATTTGTCTTCCGCCCGCGGACCCAATCCGCGAGTGTCTTCCAGTCGGGATCGTTTTGTGTTTCAAATTGCCTCCCACCGGAGTGAAACGCATCACCACCGGCTTCGGGCGCCAGCGGGTGATGCAGCAGTGTGCTGCCGAGGGGATCTCCCGGAGTCACAAGTTGAGAGACCGTATCGAAGTTGCGGCGCGACTCCTCTTCCGTCCAGGTCGTATTTCCCGGCGAGAGCTTGGCTAACTTGAGGGCATGATTCGCTTCTTCGTGACACGCGTAGCAACGCGCGTGAGTCGGCCGCTTTTTCAGGAAGATCGGCTCGACTCGAGTCTTGAAATATTCGTAGTCCAGAGCCGGCGTTTCGGCAGAGGAAGAAGTCGCGCCGGATGCCGGCGTACCAGGTTTGTTCGGGGATTGCGCTCTGGTGCGCGGACTTGCGAAATGCATCATCAAAGCCAACACAAGCGCAAAGGAAAGTTCGATGCCTCTTCTCATTTCTTCCTCCTGGGCACAATTCCGTGACATCCCGGCAACCGGGCAAAATGTCTCATCTCTTGTCTTGCGTTTGCGAAAAAATCTACGATCCATGTATCATTCGATCCAGAGTGTGTCAAGTCCGGCGAGATTGGATTAGAATTTGAAGTAGTCTTGTAAGTCGTGGCCGAAATGAGAAATCTATCCGAAGTTCTCCGTTTTTTCTCGCGTTTCATGCTGGCCTTGATCCTGTTGCCACTCACACGGGCATCGGCGGCATCTATCCCTCACGGCACGGTTGATGTCGTTGCGGAGAATCAATGGATCACCCCCGGCGGCCAAACTTACTTCGGGTTGAATTTTCAACTTGAGAAGGGCTGGCACATTTATTGGCTTAACCCAGGCGACTCGGGCCAACCGCCGCGAGCGGAATGGCATTTGCCGGCAGGGCTCAGCGCCGGAGAGATCGAGTGGCCGGCACCCCGGCGTCTGGGGACCTCCACCATTGTGGATTTCGGATATGATGACGCTGTGATGTTGCTCGTTCCCGTGCACGCATCGTCTGCCGTGGCGACGAGCCGGGCAGTGAAGCTTGGCGCGGAGCTGCGGGTGCTCGTTTGCAGGGAGATATGTATTCCAGGCAAGACCCAAGTTTCGCTGTCTCTACCAATCAAATCGATGCCGCCTGAGACCGACGCTCGGAGCAGCGAATTGTTTATTGCCACTCGCAAATCCTTGCCGCGGAAGGCTCCGCGTGATTGGGAATTCAAGGTTAGCGACCAGAACGATTCTTTCGTGCTGACCGCGAAGCTTGGCCGGCGGATGACGCGAGCGACATTTTTCCCGCTCGAAGAGTCTCAGGTTGATAACTCGGCGGCCCAGAAGGTTGTGCCCGCGGCCAACGGTTTCCAACTCACTCTGCGCAAGTCGGATCAGCTCCTCAAGCCGATTAAGCGGTTGAAAGGCATTCTGGAATTCTCCGCGAATCAGGCGTATGTGATTGACGTGGCGGTTAGCAATGACCACGCGTCTTGATAATCGGGTATATTGATTTTTGGAACGGCCAGGAGGAATTACGGAAATGAAACGATTCATCCGATTCTCGATGCTTTTCGCCATGGTAGTGCTTGGGGCTGCGAACTTGATTTACGCCGCGAAGGTCGGCCAGCCCGCGCCGGACTTTACGGGGACAGCGAGCAACAATCAGACCTACCACCTTGCGGATTACCGCGGAAAGTTTGTGGTTCTGGAGTGGCATAACAACGGCTGCCCGTACACCCAGAAGCACTACAACAGCGGCAATATGCAGAAGCTGCAAAAGCAGTGGACGGCCCAAGGTGTCGTCTGGTTCACGATTCTCTCTTCGGCGCCGGGAAAGCAAGGATACGTGGACGCGAACGGAGAGAACAGCTACATGGCAAAGATGGGAGCTGCGCCCACCGCGGCTCTACTCGACCCTGCGGGCGCGATCGGCCATTCGTTTGACGCCAAAACAACTCCGGAGATGGTCGTAATCAACCCGCAAGGCGTAATCATCTACGATGGCGCGATTGACAACCGCCCCACGGATGAGGTGAAAGACATTACCGGCGCGACGAATTACGTGAATTTGGCGCTGGGCCAAGCCTTGGCAGGCAAGCCCGTAGAGACGGCGGCGACGCGGCCCTATGGCTGTTCAGTGAAATATAAGGGCAGTTGGTTCTAGTCCTGGAAGCGTTGCGCCTTAAGAGCTCCGCCCCCAATTCGGCAGTAATTTCCGCTTAGCGATTCTCCTATTTTCCGGCTTAGTTAAACTCTACGCCCTGTAAATCAGGATTGCCGCAACTCAAACCGGACTTCCCAATTTATCGCCAGTCGAGAAGCGTCGAGAGACGCGCCTGATGCAATCGCGTTCTGGTTTCCTATTGGTCTCGTGAATGGATTTATCCAAGACGATTCGTTTGCAGTCGCGTTGCGCGCCTTTTGGGTATCTCAGTTTTCACAGGGAAATCCAACGCGTGTGACGTTTTCACTTGACAGGATTCGCGGTCGAGTGTTAGATGCCCGGTCATACCCCGAGCGTGTCTAGCATACGTTTCCTAAATAGATCGTTGGTCCTTATCCGTGCGTCGGTAAGGGTTCTGGATGTGTCCGTCTGTCTGATTGATCGGAGGACTTCGATGGGCCTTAGACTGTTTAGGGATGGGTGTGTCTCCGCTTTCTGGATATTCGTCGTTGCGATAGTCAGCCTGACGATAACCGGCCGGGCTTATGCTCAGGTTTCTGGAGCGACGCTGACCGGCACGATTAGGGATTCCTCCGGCGCATTCATACCAGGCGCGCAAGTGCTGATTACGGACGTGGCCACCGGGGTTGCACGCACCGTTTCGGCTGACGGGGCGGGACTCTACGCAGCACCTAACCTTTTGCCCGGGACTTACGAGATTCGGGTAACGGCGACAGGATTTAGCACGGAAGTGCAGAAGGGCATTACGCTGACAGTGGGAGCCCAACAGGCCCTTGATTTCACCATGCGAGTTGGGCAAGTGAGTCAAACGGTTGAAGTCACTACGGAAGCGCCCACCGTCGAGCTCACTTCATCCGAGTTGGGCGCAACCGTCAATTCCACAACTGTGCGTGAACTGCCTTTGAACGGCCGCTCGTGGACCGACCTGGCCAATCTTCAGCCCGGAGTCGTTTCCGCAACGAGCCACACGAAAGTGGACGTAAACCGAGGCTACGGCGCCCAATTGAGCATCTCCGGTGCGCGCCCCCAACAGAATAATTACCGGCTCGATGGTATTAGCATCAACGACTACTCCAACGGGGGACCCGGTAGTGTCATCGGTCAAAACCTCGGAGTGGAGGCCATCCAAGAATTTAGCGTCCTGACCAGCAACTATTCAGCCGAGTATGGGAAAACCTCCGGCGGAGTAGTGAATGCAATTTCTCGTTCCGGCACGAACCAGTTCCATGGCTCTGTTTATGAGTTTCTTCGAAATAGCGCGCTGGATGCTCCCGGTTATTTCGATGCAGGTGTTTCGCCGCCGTTCAGGCGCAATCAATTCGGCGCCTCGGCCGGAGGCCCTATTCGAAAAGACCGCACCTTTATCTTCGGGGACTATGAAGGAATTCGCCAGTCACTGGGAACGACAACGAGTAGTGGGGTACCCTCCCCGAATGCACGGCAGGGGATCCTTGAATTCCCCGGTGGCCCATCCACGTTTCCATCCGGGTGCAACTCAACTAACAATCCAACTGACCCAAACCAGTGCCAATTGACAGTCGATCCTGCGGTCCAAAAGTATCTGCCCTTTTTCCATTTGCCCACTGGAGCGGTCAACGGGAACGTTGGACAGTACGTTTTCACACGGCAAGCGGTGGTCAGCGAGAATTATTTCACTACGCGAGTCGATCAGAAGATTTCCGACAAGGATAGCCTGTTCGGCACCTACGTCTATGACTACTCTCCTTTGACGCAGCCTGACATTCTCAACAACATCCTGCAGCAATCTATCGCCAAGCGCCAAATTGCCGCCATCGAAGAAAACCACCTTTTCGGTCCTACTGCCAGCAATAGTTTCCGGCTCGGCTACAACCGGGATCGTACAAATGCGGTTCAGGCAATCAAAGCCATCAATCCAGTGGCAGATGATACTTCCCAAGGGTGGGCCCCGGGGTTTGCCCCGCCGCGAATCACTTGCTGCAACCTTAATACGATTCCCGGTTTTGCGCCTCCTACATTTTCTTACGCCTGGAATGCTTACCAGGTTTATGACGACGCTTTTGTGACCAAAGGTCTCCACACAATCAAATTCGGTGTGGGTGTGGAACGTGACCAACTCAACGAAACGACGGCCACGGCTGACTATCTCGGAACTTTTAAGTTCGGGTCGATGGCGGCTTTCTTGCAGAACAAACCCAAGAGTGTCGTCGGCTCTGTCCCAGGATTGGTTAGTCCCCGATATATGCGTTTAACCATCGTCGGCGCCTATATTCAAGACGATTGGCGGTTCCGCCCAAACCTGACGTTGAATCTGGGCCTTCGCTATGAAATGTCAACGGTTATCACGGAGGCAAAAGGAAAGCTGACCAACCTTCCCGCTCTAGACGCTGCGCAACCCCATCTGGGCGATCCCTATTTCTCGAATCCCACGCTCCGTAACTTTGAACCGAGAGTCGGTTTTGCCTGGGACCCTTTCAAGAACGGCAAGACCGCAGTGCGCGGTGGCTTCGGGATGTTTGACGTCCTTCCCATGCTTTATACGACAGTCACTTTGAACGGTCGGGGGGCCCCGTTCTACGAGCTCGGAAGTTCGACCAACGCGGCTCAACTGAAAGGGACATTCCCCGGAGGGGCGCTTCCAGCAATCCTTTCTAATGTTACCCAGATACCCTTGGAATACGGTTTCGTGGAACACCACCCAAAGCGCAATTATGTAATGCAGTGGAACCTCAACGTGCAGCGTGAATTCGCAGGATTCACCGCAACGATTGGGTATGTCGGTTCACATGGTGTGCATCAGGCATTTCGTGCCGATGACGCTAATATGGTCATACCTAAGCTGACCTCCGCGGGGTACTTGTGGCCGAGACTGGATGTCAACGGCAATCTCTATTCTTCGCTATGCAATACCACAGATCCTAGCTTAATGGACGACCCGAGCTGCTCTCCTCCTTCCCTCGTCAATTCAAACTCCAATGTGGGAGCCATCCGGTACCTGAGTTGGCCGGGCAGCTCCAGTTACAACGCACTTCAAATTGGGGTTTTGAAGAGAATGAGCCATGGCCTGCAAATCCAAGGTTCATATACCTGGGGAAAGAGCCTCGACAATAATTCCGGAGTGGTTGCCGGCGACACATTTGGAAATGGGATAGGGAGCCTCCCATGGTTCGACATGAAATTGAATCATGCACTGTCAGACTATAACGTCGGCCGAACTCTGGTGATTAACGCGAACTGGCTGCTCCCTTCGGTCAAGACCGACTCCTCTGTGCTGGGTTGGGCGGCGAATGGTTGGGAACTCGGTGCGATTTTCAAGGCTAATGATGGGCCGCCGTTCACTCCGACTTTCGGTACCGATGGTGATCCCGCGGGGATAGCCAGTACGGACCCATGGGACTTGCCGGACCGTCTGAGGACATCTGGATGCGCATCGCCAGTCAACCCTGGAGATCCCAACAACTATGTTAAGACTCAATGCCTGTCCGTTCCTCTCGCGCCGAATGCCGCTTTCTGGGCAGCAAACTGCGATCCAGCGCCACCCAGTGTGGGCGGCCCCATAGACCCCACTTCGCTTCAATGCTTCAATCTTCGAGGCAACACCGGTCGCAATAGCATACCCGGACCCGGACTCATGAACCTCGACTTCTCCCTTTTCAAGAACAATTACATTAGGAGGATTTCCGAATCCTTCAATGTGCAATTCCGGGCCGAAATTTTCAATATTCTGAACCACCCCAATTTTGCGCTGCCTGTGGAACCGGACAATACGGACATTTTTGACAGCACCGGCGCGCCCTTGAATCCTCCTGACAACGGCGCGGCCGGAGTGTTGAAATCCACAACAACGGAATCAAGAGAAATCCAATTTGCTCTCAAAGTGATTTGGTAACAGGGATAGTCGCGCACGATTCGGGAAAGCGTGGCCGCCGCGGCGCCCGCTTTGCCTTGGCTTACTAGACGTAGATCGATGGCAGCATAGCTGTGATTTTATTCAATCTTAGTCGGAGGGAACCAATGGCTCGTAAGTTTCTGGTGTCATTCCTTTTTGTATTCTTCGTAGTGGCAACCCCGTTCTGGGCTCAATCTCCTCAGGTGGTCGCAGTGCGGGCCGGTCACTTGTTTGACAGCAAGTCCGGCCAAATGTTGAACAACCAAATCGTATTGATTAACGGCGAAAAAATTTCTGAAGTTGGCGCCGCTGACCGCGTTCAGATTCCCTCGGGCGCGCAGGTCATTGACCTCAGTCAAGCTACCATCATGCCCGGTTTCGTCGACGCACACACGCATGTCTACAGCAGTTTGAGCAACGCGGCGCGCGTCACCACCACCAAGGAAGCCTGGACTCTAATGGCGGTGGAAAACGCCCTAACAACTTTGCGGGCAGGCTTCACAACCGCGCGTGATGTGGGAACTCACGGCGAAGGCTACGGCGACGTCGACATACGCAATTCGATAAACAGGGGAATTATAGATGGCCCCAGAATGCAAGTCTCCACTCGAGGAGTCGGTGCATCCGGTTCAGACTTTATCGGCAGCTCCGAGACAACGATAACCGGCGGCAACCAAACC
>Ga0210408_10003237_pt1 | contig 15180 bp, 14 predicted proteins | sample IncBWH4MmetaG_FD_155471 | JGI IMG/M metagenome (GOLD analysis project Ga0210408, IMG submission 155471) | Forest soil microbial communities from Barre Woods Harvard Forest LTER site, Petersham, Massachusetts, United States - Inc-BW-H-4-M | ecosystem: Environmental > Terrestrial > Soil >...
CTCCGGTACTCGCTGGATCGCGACGGAATTGAGAAACCGTCGCGGTCGTGCGCTTCCAGTTCAGCGATTTCGACCCGGTCCCGGTCCAGTACCTCTCCCAATATGCGACTCCGTCCTCGCTCCAGAAGCACCGCGGCTTCTCTAGCACCGGCATTGGAATGATCGCTTTGCGCAACCGAATACGCCGCCCGATGATGCAAATCGCGCACGATCGCCAGCTCGGACTGCTTGCTCGCCATCAGGACGGAGCCCTCGTAAAGGATGCCTGCGGCCTCGACGGCACGGCGGTAGCTGGCCGCAGCCTCCGCCCATCGACTCCGGCGGAAATAAATGCCACCCAGATCCCCGGCCATCCGGCGATTGTCCTCGGGGTAATCCTCCATCGAAACCAGTTCGAGTGCCTGGCGGTAATATCCGGCGGCCGTCTCCAGATCCTCGGCTGAAGGTGTCGCAGATCGCAGCTTGTATGCGGCCGCCAAGTTGTTCAGAATGCGGCACTGCCCAAAGCGGTCGTCATCGGAGGCCGCGACTTCGAGAGCCTCGCGATAGGCGCGCACGGCTTCATCGCACTGCCCTTGCGCCTCGAGTGCCATTCCGAGATTACTTAAAATCGCGCTCCGGCCTTCTCCGATCGCTGGCGCCGTCCGCAAAGCCTGCCGGAAGCAGTTCACAGCTTTCTCGAGGTTGGCGCCACGATCTTCGCCGGCAGACGCAAGCTCCGAGTAGATGGTCCCGAGCGTGTCCTGGACGAGACGCCATTCGGGAGGCATCGCCGTTTCGGAAAGGTGTCTCAATACCTCCTGGCAGTAGTCGAGGGCTCGCCTCAAATTCTCGACTCTTACCCCATCCCGTCGGATGCGCCAGGCGACTGCCAGATCGCGCATCGTAGTAGCCCACATACCCGGCTGTCGCTGCCAAGTCAGAATCTCCAGCGCCTTACCGTACCATGTGATGGCGTCTTCGAGATTTGCCGCCTGGTCTCCCGGGGCATCATGCACCAGTACACCTGCAAGAGATGCGGCCGTCATGGCCCAGAGATCCGCCCAAACTTCCTCTGTCTTGCTGGACTCCAGTTCCGCAAGCCCCTGCCGATAGGCGCCAATGGCTTCTTCGATACGCCCCCCTCGCCCTTCGCCGGAGGGGTCCTGACACAGACAGTTCGCGAGGCTCACTTCGAGTAAGGCCCACCGGCGCCCATCTTCCAAGCGCCTAACCAGGCTCAGCGCCTCCCGGTAAAGGGACACTTTCTTCGGAAACTCGGTTGCCTCGCCCGCCTGGGCACTTAAATCGTCCGCTAAGTCGGTGAATGCCTGTCGTACGCCCACCTCCATGCACCTTTTGATCAGGTGGCCCCGGAGCTCGTCCGAAGGCCGCCCTTCGAACCACTCCAGCACCGCATCGCTCAGCAACGTGGGAAACGCTTCTATGACAAACCGTAATTCGGCGCGGCTTACAGTCTGTTGGTAGGCGCCGAGAGCCTCTTCTAGATCATTTTGTGGCTCAGGGAAAAGCAGCAGGGCGGCTACAGTGGCGCGAAGCGCGGTCCTGGGAACTGTTCGCATCTGTGCAACCCATTCTTCATTCCACTCCGCACCCATCACCGTTCGGAGGCTGTCTAGGGAGAGGTTCAACGATTGTTGGTTGGGTGTCGTACCTGCTACCTCCACAGCCTGCAGCGTTTCCCGGGCCACGTCCATTATCCATTTCGGAGCTTTTGAAGGTTTATCTCCCCCCGGCTCGGGCGAAAACAGCAACGGACGACTTCTGCCCGGCGTGAACAACAGCAACGGGGCGGAAACGGAATCCATTCGCCCGCAGCGTTCGCAAGTGAAGCGGTTCAATCTGCCCGTCCGGATCTGGTCCATCACCTCAGGCTGTTCCCTGGTATCGATCAGCCTCCATATCGTGCGAAGCGAGCGAGCTCCGCACCCGGAGCAATATGAGTGAAGAACGAACGCTCGCGAGCGCTGCGCGGCCATTTCACTCCTCTGTGCCCATGAAAGTTTCGACCTTCTTGCCTGAAATGGCGAGCGCCACCAGGAAGTACAAAAAGAAGCCCGCCGCCAGGCCGATCGAATACCAGCCGAACATGGTTTCGCCCCTGAACAGGGCCGTCACGGCGGCGCCGCCGACGACCCCAAGCACTGTCGCGATATCGGATAAACCCGTCGGCCCTGTCTTCCTACGCAATGTCCGGTACGTGATCCAGCCCATCACCGCGCCGAAGCAAATGGCTCCCGCCTCTGCGATAGTCAATCGATCCTCCTGAATCACCTGATTGCCCGATTGTGTCGTAGCCGCCGGGCTTCATAGAACAGTGCGGCCACATTGCCTTACATTTACTGCACCGCGACTGCGGGCGTCGGTCCGGGACCCACAAGTTTCAGATCCGCCGAACAATAAGCTGTATACGCCAACCCAAGCAGATTCCCTTTCTTCAAAAGCCGTATCCGCATAAGGTGTAATGCTTCCCCCACATTCCGACTCCCGCGGAACTGCGCAAAGAAAAGCTCAGCCGCCTCTCCTGCCAGTTTCTGTTCGAGCGTGATTTCGGTTCCAATTACGCCTGCCGCGTTTGCTGCCGTAAAGCTATCCACGAAACTGAGGAGGGACTCCGGCGTAATTTCCACGGTATGGCACCCGTTGATAAAGACCAGAGGAGAGGTCTTGCGCCAATGTTCAGGAGGCCAGATCTCGGCGGACCTCCACGCCGTCACATGCCCCGGTTCCAACAGTTCATCCTCGCCGATCTCGAGTCCGGCGATCTTTTCGTCCGAGCCAGCAAGCTCGACTCTTCTACCGTGCACGTAGAAATATGCGATTTCGACATCCCGGGCAAGCGCGTCGCGAACTTCATCGATCGAATCGCACGGCAGCACGGGAGCGAGACGACCTAGATGGGAAGCCGTGAGCTCCTTATCGAGATTTCGGCTCAGCCCGGCAACCACCCGCGGCGGATTCTGCGCCACGGGAATCGAGATTGGTAACCTCCGTCCCGGGGCCATCGATGGCGGCTGCTCGATCACGTGCCTCATCCCCCAGAAGCCGAAGGGGCAGATAGTATTAAGTGAACCATGCTCTGCTTCAAACGGACACCTCTGCGCGGTATCGTCGATCAGCGCCGCTGCGTTATCCCACTCCCGGAGGAGCCGGCACTCAGAGTACCGTGCCCGATTTCCGGGTTCAAGTGCCAAGTCGTAAACGAGCGCCCACGGAAAAACGAACCGGCTGTTGGCGACGCGAGACACTTGGACGGTTCCGGGTTGACGCAATGGCTTCCACCACTCCGGGCGGTCCTCGAACAGCATGGCCCAGAGTCTGCTCCCCAGCTCGGCCATTTGTCTCACATCGGAAACAAAGTCTGATTTCCCTTTGGCATTATTAGCATCGAAACGGTTCCGGAGGCGTTTCCCGCCTAGAACGGTTGTGGTCTCTTCGATGTGCGCGTCGCGGAGGAACTTTCGTGCGGCGCCAATGGCGTTGCGCATGACGCCCTCGGTAAGTCTCAAGGAAAGGGCTGCCTTGCCGCTGTCCTTCAATACAATCCGATGCGTTCCTTTGGACTCATCGTTCGTCAGAATGTGAAATGTCCGTGGCTTCAGGAAACTCACATCGCTAAGAAAGTTGGTGAGCGTGTAATCCACGGCTGCGGAATAACCTCGCCCACTTTGTTCGGTGGCCTCTATCCGTGCTCTGAGGAGCATGGACTGGACGAGATTATTGGCAAAGTACAAACCGATTCGCACGCGAGCATCGCCGGCCTTCTCCGGCGTGCGCACGGGCAGGAACAAGTATCCGGAATGCGATGCGCGCGGAAGAAACAGCCGGGCAACCTCTTCCGGAATGAGAAAGTCGCTGCTGGACGCAACGATATCCAGCCAATGTCCCTCGGCGTCCTCGGGAAGGCGGTCTGCCGGAAAGTGCGGAGGATCCGCAACTACACTCTCCGGAGAGATAGGCCCGATATCCAGGCGCAACTGGTATTCACCGTTAACCGCGAGCGAACGTTCGGCCGGCAGAGGCGCAGTAGACTCGCTTCGGGTGATGCTGAGATTAACCACGCGGCCGTTCTCGCGAATGTCCTCCAGGTCCGATCCGGGTAACTCCAGTTTCCAGGATGCGTCAAGCTTCTGGAACAGTTCCTTCCAGGGAACAGAAATGAGAGTAGCGGACTCCTGTCGTCCGCGCACGCCTTCGGGTTTTAGCAGACGCGAGACCTCAGGCTGCCCGGTAATTTCGCGGCTCAAGTCCGGGAACCGCCGGATCAATGCTACAAGTTCCGCGGCCACAGACTCTTGCTTTGGCGTCGTGTCCGCATCCTGCCCCCTGGCGATCATCACACCAAGGCGCGGAAGCACCTCGGGCCAGGCAGGCCCTAGGAGCTGCGGCAGACGCTCCCAAACCGCCAATAATGCACGAAGGAGGATCGCCAGTGTCATCTTTCAGCAGACTGATCCTAACACTTATTGTTGTGACCGGCGTCTGTTATCGACATCGGGTCGCCCCAACCCGCCGCGAACATGAGCAACGGAAGCTTCAGGTAGACCTTCGATGGCCAACCGTCTGAACATAAAAGGAAATCACCTTCTCTGCTTTAGCGTCGATGACGACGGCGAAGGATCTGACTTCCATGCCTCGTACATCGCGGCACACAGGACAACCTTCCCAGCTTCTAGTTCTGGAACTCCTTCGCGACGGCCATTCGTCCGAGCAGCGTTGCCCCTACCGATGTGTAGCGGCGGTCGAGAATCAGGCTGCGAAATTTCAATTGAGTTCACCTCAGCCGCGAAGCTGGGTAGCGAAAGGGTCGATTTCATTGGCAGTGACACCGGCGCAGAACGTGAAGATCGGCACCTGGATCACGCGACAGATCACATTCTTTCACGCCAATAAGTACGGGAAGGAAGTTTGCCAAGGCCGGAGAGGATGGATTGCTGCCCACGACCCTCTTTAAGCGGGTGTTTATCAGCTACGGGAACGGCTTCCTGATGCTCGACCCTAAATAGGCGGCTAAAACGGCCGTCTTGACGGCACCACGCTTCGGGCCCAAGGTGCGGTCTCAGATGCAACGAGGGCACGGCTCATGTCGCGCTGATGGATTGTCGCAATGCGGAATGTCGGCGGAGTATCCGGTGATCGTCCGCAGCAAGCGGTGCCAACTGTTGCGAATTGCATGTGCTCAATCGACGATGATTTGCGCGTAAATAGTTGGATGGATGGTAAACGCAGTATCCAACGATCTGCACCCCTTCGCGCTTGGGTAGGCTGATCCGGCATCGGCCACTCCAGATGTCCGGTTGGAAAGGTGCAACGCAGTCTCAGCGTCCAATTGCCTTCCAGTCCTCTCCCGGCATGATCCGTTTCATGAATTCGTCGAAGAGTGGCACCGTAAACGCGGTGTCTCCATGAGTGGGGCTCCAGATCATGCCTTTTCCGATCAGGCCGGCGCGCGTGGGCCCGAGTGAACTCACGCTTCGTTCCAACTCGTCCGCAATATCTCCGGACCGGTGCGGACCGGGACCCAACTCGGCCATGGCGCGAAGATATCTCTTCTCAGTGGGAGTGAGACGGTCAAACCGCACTCGGAAGAAGCTCTCGTCGAGTGCCGCCACAACTTCGTCCGAGGCGTTGACAACATCCTCACGGCGGATCGGACTTGCTGGCGCGATGTCCCACGCGTGCTTGCCCCATTCCTGAAGGAAATATGGATATCCCTGGGTCTTCGCGAAGATCAGTTCGACGGCCGAATCGTCGATCTTAGCTCCTTCGTTCTCTGCGGGGCGCACAATCGCCTCTCGTGCGTCGAATGCATTGAGAGCACCAATCTCCGGGAAGTCGAACAGGCGTTCAGCGTAAGACTTGGCGTCTCCCATACGCGCTCGCAGTTGGGGCAGACCTGCGCCAAGAACGGTGACCGGCAGCTTCTCTTGTGCGCAACGGTGCAGCGCAGAGATCAGCGCTGCCATTTGCGATTCTTCCACGTATTGCAGCTCGTCGATAAATAAAACCACCGCGGTTCCAGCAGCTCTGGCGGCAGCTCCTACCTGGGCCAGCAGGGTAGCGAGATCACGTTCCAGGTCGCCATCATCGGCCAGGCCCGGCTCGGGTTCGTAATCGAGACCAACCTGGATGTCGTGGTATTTCACCTTGAGCTTGCTGGCAAACCCGGCCAGCGCCTTCAGGCCTCGGATCGCATAGTCCTTGGCGGCTTCTTTTTTGCTCAGGTGAAGCAACTCCAAACGGAGTGCCGGAGCCAGCAGCGCCGGTAGGGAGCGGTTTTCAGGTGCCTCGATACGTACCGTTTCGATCCTGTGTGCCCCGGCGTCGCGCCGCATCTGGTCGAGCAGAACTGTCTTTCCCACCCCGCGCAGCCCGACCAGCATCATGCTCTTGGCAGGGCGGCCCTGGCGTAGTCGCTCCAGTCGCACTTCGATGTCCTTACGGAGGACGCCACGGCCAGCTAATTCCGGCGGCGGGCTGCCTGCACCAGGGGCGTAAGGATTGCGGACAGGGTCCATCTGTACAGAGTTTAGCAGAATTATCTTGAGTAGATAATTTCAATAATTTGGCTACAATTCAGAACACCGCGTGTGACCTGGCGCTGACGGATATCGAAGTCCCAAAGGACGCAACTTGGGTCCAATTTGGGTCCATTGGCTGCCGAATATCATGGTGAAACAGGGTGGAACACGCAGAACAAACCTAAGCGAGACAACAGGTTAGTGAATCGGTTGTTGGTTCGGGACCAGGGGGTCGGAGGTTCGAATCCTCTCTCCCCGACCATTCTTTCTCCTGCACAGTAAAGGGGATCGGCTACGGTTTAGAAGTGCCAGACTTTTAACTGAGTGGTAATTCCGTATACGCGATGATTTCCCCGCGATTGTAAATTCGCAGGAAGACAAGCTGTTAGCCGTCGGTACCGTGAAAACATCTTGGCGCTTTAACGGCATACTAGTTCGGAGATGGGCGCTCTACATGATCTATGACAAGAACTTGGACGGGAGCGGACTTCTCCGATAGCAATTTCAAGCCGAGTTGGTCCCTCAACGCCTCCGTTAGGTCGGGTCCACCTGCATCAGATTGAACGCCCGTCGATAAAGACATCGTGGAAGTTGGCTCTAGTGCCCAGTTGAGGGAGAAGTCAAACGTTCCACTCAATCCCGTTTGATCTACTACGGGCCGACCAAAATCCCGCACCGAAGACAAATAGCTGGCAATATGTGAAAGTGTGATATCGCGTGCGCCCATGATAACTGTGTTGTTCGGACCGGAAATCGCTTGAGTGGTGCCGCAGCTAGGCAAGAACCCACCCGGGGGGACGGACGGCGAGCTGCGGTCTGGCGGCAGAGTCCACTTGGCTTCGCACGAAAGCCCTTCCGCGTGGAGTCGGAGCCTCGGACCGAGCCTTCCCACCTTGACCAAAACGAGAGCAAGCACTGGAGACTCGTGCGTCTCGAAGTGCACAGCCAGCTTGAATCGCTCAGCGAGGAGCGACTGCATCATCAGACGCATTTGGTCCTTCGTGGGGTTACCATCCGCCCGCGCCTCAATGGTGTAATTGTCCACTCCGACCCAATCTGCGAGGTGAGCCAGCATCGATTGTTCTTGTTCTTTTGTGGGCATGACCTTGTAGGCAAATTCGATATAAGTCTTTAGAGAGAAATTTGCCGAAAGGTGCCCTCCCGGCGGAATGGAAGTGTCGTCGATGCTCAAGCCAAAGTTAGCCCGGACTTGCGAGTCGGAAGGCCTGATCGATGCGACGTCAAAAGCCATTGGATGCGAACCGGATGACCATGCCGTGTCCGTTGTCGCCTGTGCATTCAACAGCGTGCTGAGAATGACAGTGGCAGCTAGTGCTATCAATTCGACGACATCTAATTGTGGCTTCAAGCGCATGCCATGTCCTGCACACCAGACGTTCGCTGACGTCCACACGTTCAGAAAAACTGCGCTCGCGTATGGAAATCGTCACGGTATACTTTTGCGCATGACGCAAGAACGAATTCTCTCATCAATTGACGCCGAAATCGCACTCCTCACAAAGGCCCGTGCATTGCTGGCAGACTCTCCGACCAAGAGCGCTGCTCCAAAACGTAGAAAGCTCAGTCCAGCAGCTCGAAAGAGGATCTCAGATGCGCAGCGGAAACGATGGGCGAGGGAGAAGGCCACGAAGTGACGTACACGTTATGCCTGATGACAATTGGCTGATTCCGCAAATGCTAGTTACTGATGCTGATATCGCACTCGCCTTAGCGGATATCGCGGCCAACCATCACGACCCTCAGCCCGTTGACTGGGCGATTAAGAATGCCAGATTGACATACGATTACATCTCAAAGCGATGGCTATCGGTTCCCATGTCAGCGGACTATGCTGAAGCACTAGAGTCAAAGCTCTCAGAGCTCAAGGAAGCCTTGGTGCGATTGGGCGGGCAGTTTTAGATGCGGTCAGAAATCCATGTCTGAATGAGTGAAGCCCTTCTCCATCAGAGCAAGTCTTCGGACCTCGTATTTTGCTTTCGCATCTATCAACAACGGCAATCGGTCCGTCTCCATCTGTTCGAACATGAACGCGCGGTCCAAGTCGCTCCATCGACCAGATGCTTGCTGGACCACAAAGCAGCAGCTCGTAGGTCTCGTGGAAATCGAGCAGTTCCAAGGTCCAGTACTCCCTGCTCCGCAATCGGTTTCTCATCTTCACCGGGTCGGGCAAGGACTTCCTGACTCACAATCATAGGTTCTACTCTGCGGTCTCGGCTGAAAGCCGTTCTGTGACGGTCATCACCGCTCCTCTGTTTCATGGAGTATACTTAACGCCTCACACGAAAATCACAGACTGAAGAACGGTGCCGAGATGAACCTTGGTGGATTCAGTTGGAAGCGCTTTTTGGGCATTACAGCAGCCAAGCAACGCGTGTCCCGACGGATTGGAATCCCTCTGACCCGCTCTGGACGCGAACGCAAAGTAGGAGCGTTTGTCTTGGGACTGCTGTTTGGGCAATCAGGCAGGCGACGACGAAGGCGAACATGGTAGATCGATCAATCGGGCAGCGGAGAGGAACTCAATGACGCGAACCATTGCACTACTATTCTTGACACTTGCCGCAAGCCTGCTCGGACGTGCTCAATCTATTGCTGCGGCGGATGCGAAGAACCACATCGGGGAACACGCAAAAGTCTGCGGAAAAGTGGCTAGCGAACACACCGCGAGCAACAGCCGAGGACAACCCACCTTTATCAATTTGGACTCAGCCTATCCAAAGCAGGTTTTCACCCTTCTCATTTGGGGCGAGGACAGGGCGAGTATTGGCGAATTGCCCAAGGATGGCAGTCGAGTTTGTGTAACCGGTAGGGTTCAGGAATATCGGGGCGTCCCTGAGATCGTGGTGAAAGCTAAGGATCAGTTGAGCAATTAAACGGCGATTACAGAATGCGGGTTGTGAGCCTCTAGAGGCTTGCACACTGTCCGCAATTGAACCCCCAATACCGACCCTACACTTTCCGAATTTGAACGGAGGACCGATGCCGCACAGTACCGAAATCAGCCGCAGTAATCCTACTGCATTTCTTTTCTTGATTGATCAGTCCGGTTCGATGAGCGACAAGTTGCCTTCCACTGGAAAATCGAAAGCTGAACAAGTTGCCGATGTTCTAAACCGTACATTGGCGGTTCTCATCACACGTTGTACGAAAGCGGAAGGCACTCGCAACTATTTTGAGATCGGTGTCATCGGCTACGGGGGGTCAGATGCGTCTAACGGGTTCCAAGGCCCTCTGGCTGCTTCCATCATCAATCCGATTTCCGCAATTGAAGCGTCCCCTCTGCGGATCGAAACATCGCGACTCCCGCCGGATACGTTCCGAATGGCACGGGCACATCCGTGAAGTTCCGGACTCCCTGGGAGGAGTCCAATACGTGCATGACGAGGGCAGCGGCAATTACAACGCTCTCAGCGTGAAAGCGACCCGGCGCTTCAGCGCGGGATTCAACCTGATTGGCTCGTACACCTACGGGAAGTCGTTGGATGACACCAGCGGTGTTCGTGTGCAGGGCAATGACGTTCTTTTCCCACAGGACAATCGCTGCCTTCGCTGCGATTACGGTCCGTCGGCTTTCGACGTGAAGAATCGAATCGTCACGTCGGCGCTGTACGAACTGTCATCGATCATCTCAAAACGTCTAAAAATGGACATCTGCCGGTATAGAGCAGCTCGATATCATCCGCGCCGGAGGGCGCGATCATCGGTCGATCATCGTCTGGAGGTCTGAAGTTGTAAGGTATTTCCGGGAGAAGGCGGTTGAAAAAAGAACCCCGCTGTTAGAGCAGCGGGGTTCTTTGTAGGTAGCCTTCATGCCAAAACGAAGGCAACCTCGGAGTTGTTTTAACCTTGGCATGAACTGCTGCCGTTGTCAAAAGCCGCTTGCAAGCGGGGATGGCAGTTCACGGGGAAGTTGTTCTCCGGCAGAGGTTTTGCCGCAATCCAGATTGCCGGTCGATGTTCTGGATTTGCAGGTGCTGCGATCGCGGGCAGCGATACTGCAGCACGGAGTGTCGCGCCGAGGCGCGACACCGGCAGCATCGAGCGGCCAATCGGCGGCATCAGGGGAGCGCCGAGGGTCGTCTGGATCATCGCGATCGGCAGCGTGCGTATCGTTGCCGGCAGTTGCGACGCCGGGTGACGGATCAAGGTTCCCAACCTTTCGCATCTCGTCCACTATCGGGTAGTGGAATAGCGATCACGACGCCGGCGGTTGCGCCGCTAGGTGTTCAGGTGCGCGACCAGGCGGATGCCTGGCCGCGCTGCACGGTCTGCGGACGCTGGAGCCGCTTGGTTGATCCTTTTCCGCGTACATCTTCTCGCAGGTGAGCAGAAATGATGGATCCGGAAGTGCGGGTACAGATCCGCCGCTATTTTTTCGCTGAGCACTGGAAAGTGGGTACGATCGCGCAGGCGCTCGGAGTTCATCCCGACACGGTGCGCCGCGCCATCGAGGTAGAGCGTTTTCAGCGTGCCGAGCAGTTGCGGGCCTCGAAGCTGGATGCTTATCTGCCGTTTTTACGCCAGACGCTGGAGGAGCATCCGCGGCTGCGCGCCACGCGTTTGTTCCGGATGCTGACGGAACGCGGCTACACCGGCAGCGTTGTTCAACTGCGGCGTGTTGTTGCCCGTCTGCGTCCACGGCCGCAGGAAGCTTTTCTGCGTCTTCATGTCTTCGTTGCTGAACAGGCACAGGTCGACTGGGCGTCGTTTGGCACGGTCATGGTGGGCCGCGCTCGATATGCGCGTTTCTTGATCCGACACCTGAGCCGGAATCCGGCGGATGCACCGGTAGGAGGAAGTGGGAAACACTCTACTTTCCTTGACCCACGCGTGATTGTTGGCCCTCCGGCTGGAACAGGCGCGGCGCGAAATCTTTTAGATCGCGGCGCCACGTCTGCCATTCGTGGTTGGTACCGGGCGACTCGTAAAACACGTGTTGAATTTTGCCTTCATCCAGAGCCACGTGCAGACTCTCGAGCCCTTCCTTCATGCGGGCCGGCTCGTCCGTTCCCACGCCGATCCAAAGCAGGCGGACGCGCTTTGCGAACGCAGCCGGATCGGACATCGCGCCATGAAATGCCGTCTTTGTATCCAGCTTGTTGTTCCCCATCGCGAACGCGTTTGCCGCACCGCTGAATCCGCCGATGTAGGAGAACAGGTCGAGATGTTCGAAGGTTACCTGGAACGTCTGCATGCCACCCATCGACAGGCCGGCCATGGCGCGGTGGTCGCGGTCGGCCAGCGTACGGAACGTCTTGTCAATGAAAGGAATCAGCGCCCGCGTCATGTCGTCTTCGAATGCGCCCATCCGCTCCTGCATCACCTTCATGAACTCCGGCGAACCAAAGGGTTTTCCGGTCAAGTCGGGAACCACATAGCCGGCGCGGGCGGCGTAGCCGTTCGCCATGACGATGATCATTGGCTTCGTGTTCCCGCTGGCGATCAGATTGTCGAGGATGAAGTTCGCTTTGCCTTGCCGGATCCAGCCCGTTTCGTCCTCGCCGCCACCGTGCTGCAGGTAGAGCACCGGATAACGTGCCTTGGAAGTGTCGTAGTCAGGCGGCAAGTATACGAACGCGTCTCGCGTGGTCCCCGTCACGGTGGAGTGATACCAGATTTCGCGCACCTGTCCGTGCGGAACATCCTGCGGCAGGTAATAGTCCGCCGCTCCCGCTTCAGGTACTTCGACGGCGCTCGCCCACTTGCTTCCGCCAAAGTATGCCGTACTACCCGGATCGCTGATCTCCGCGCCATCCATGTTGATGGTGTAGTAGTGAAGTCCCGGAGCCATCGGCGGGGTCGTAAACGTCCAAAACCCATCGGGCTGCTTCTCCATGTCAGCCTTGGGACCACTCCAGAAGTTCACTCGCACTTTCGAAGCATCCGGTGCCTTGAACCGGATCTGCACGCGAGAGTTGCTGTCCACCTTTGGATACTGCGCATCGAGAACATTCGAGGCCGCGGGCTTGAACTCGCTCGCCTCCTGCGCGACACAGAAGCTCGCTGTCAGTAACACTAGAATTCCAACTATTCTCATTGAGTTCCTCCGAGAAAAGCGTGCCTCGAGGCCAAAGGCAATATGGAACAGAATCGCCCTGCCAGCTCCGCGCATGGGAATAGTAATCCACCGAGTCGATGTGAATAAAGCGATTTATTTACGTTGCTCACAATGGTGTGGCCTCGATATATTCGGAGGGTTCCGGGAACGGGTCCCCGACGACTGCCGCCGAAGCCGCTCAAAGGAAGGCCACACCAAATGAGGGTTAACAGAATCCCGCTGCTCGCGCTTTCTTTCTTCTGCACCTTCGCTATTGCTCACGCTCAGTCCTCCGAGGCATGCGCCGGCCTCGTCGAGTTCAAGCTCACAGGTGTGGAGATTACAAAGGCCAACTTCGTCCTAGCCGGCACCAATGTCCCGCCACCGTACCCCGGCGCTCCCAACGTCGGGCCTCTGCCTGCGCACTGCCGCGTCGATGGGATCATCAACCGCCGCAAGGGTGTGGACGGGCAAGAGTTCGGCATTGGCTTTGCAGTTGCTCTCCCCGACAAAACCGCCTGGAACGGCGATTTCATGATGCAGGGCGGGGGAGGCGGTAACGGGATCGTCGCCTATCCGGCTGGCGCGAATTACGCGGGCGACACTCCGGCACTCTCCCGCGGATTTGCCGTAGCGAGCACCGACACGGGGCACAAGGCAAAGACCGGCCCGTTCGATTTCTCGTTCATGCGCGACCAGCAAGCCTACCTCGACTTCGCGTTCCTGGCCAATGCCGAAGTCGCAGGAGTTGCCAAGCAGATCATCGCGCACTACTATGCGAGACCGCCGGCTTACTCCTATTTCGTCGGTTGCTCTACTGGCGGACGGGAAGGCATGATCCTTTCGCAGCGGTACCCGACCGAGTTCAATGGCATCGTCTCGGGAGACCCCGCGATGCGAACCGGCCTGTCCAACCTTGCCATCGCCCAATGGGTCCCTGTCGCGTATAACCAGGCAGCCCCGAAAGACTCCTCCGGCAAGCCGCAGATCGACAAGTTCCTCACAGACGACGATCGCAAAATCTTCATGACAGCCCTGATGAAGCAGTGCGATGCGAAGGATGGTGTGGCCGACGGCATGATCTCCGATCCGCTCGGCTGCGACTTTGACCCGGCGGTCCTCGTCTGCAAAGCCGGCGAGACCGATTCGTGCATTGCGCCCGAAAAACTTGCCGCCATCAAGAAAGCCTTTGCGGGCCCGAAGAATGCTTACGGAACGCAGGTCTATCCCGGCTTCCTTTACGATGCCGGCGTCGCTATGAAAGGCCCTGTTCCGGGTCTACTCGCGCTCGCCAAGAGCGGCCTTTTCGGGCCCTATACGACCGCAACAGAACTCGACGTGGATAAGGCGACTCTCCACGCATCGGATCCGCTCGTGGAGCCTGCATCGACGAACTTGTCGACCTTCTCCGGGAACGGTGGCAAGCTCATCTTCTTCCATGGCGACAGCGATCCGTGGTTTTCGCCGCTCGACACGCTGGCTTATTACAAATCACTTGCCGAAGTGAACGGCGGCTCTGACAAAGTCTCGGAGTGGAGCCGAATCTTCCTTGTTCCCGGTATGGCTCACTGCGGGGGCGGCCCAGCTCTCGATCACTTCGATATGCTGACGGCCGTCGTCAACTGGGTCGAGAAGAACGCGGCCCCCGATTCCGTCGTTGCCACCGGTGCAGCGTTCCCGGGTCGTAGCCACCCTCTCTGCGCCTATCCGAAGCACGCTCATTACACGGGAACGGGTGACACCCAGGACGCCCGCAATTTCCAATGTGAATAGCCGAGCACGCTCAACTCAAGAGGTCTCCCACTGCCGGCGCTCCATCGCGGAGAAGATCTGGCCAGGAACGATGGAGGGAGCCAGACCGAAATGAACTACACCCTGGGGCCCAAATTGAGCCTCATTCGAAGCCAACCTTGGAGAAAAGCATGAAAAGCCGTGTGACGCGAATTATTAAATGTACCGTTGCCTGTGCCGCAGCGCTCTTTTTTGGCTCAGCCCTGCAGAATGCTGTTGCCCAGGACGCATCGAACCTTCCATATACGAATCCACAGCTTTCACCCGACCAGCGCGCCACCGACCTGGTACACCGCATGACGCTGGCGGAGAAGGCTACACAGATGCAGAATAACTCGGCCGCGGTCCCGCGGCTCAACATTCCTGCGTACCAATGGTGGAGCGAAGCACTTCACGGCGTGATCAACGAGGGCGTCACCGAGTATCCGGAACCGATTGGCTTGGCCGCCACTTTTGACGCGCCGGGCATTCACACCATGGCTGGACAGATTGGAATTGAAGGCCGAATCAAGCATGTGCAGAATCTGCGCGAAGGACACACCGGTATCATGGGAGGCCTTGATTTCTGGTCACCCAATCTCAACATCTTCCGCGATCCGCGCTGGGGGCGGGGGCAGGAGACCTATGGCGAAGATCCCTTTTTGACCGGGAGGATGGGGGTCGCTTATGTAACTGGGTTGCAGGGCAACGACCCAAAGTACTATCTCGCCATCGCGACACCGAAGCACTACGCCGTGCATAGCGGGCCGGAGCCCACGCGTCACTTCGCCGATGTGGACGTAAGCAAGCACGACCAGGTGGACACCTATG
>Ga0210408_10003238_pt1 | contig 15178 bp, 17 predicted proteins | sample IncBWH4MmetaG_FD_155471 | JGI IMG/M metagenome (GOLD analysis project Ga0210408, IMG submission 155471) | Forest soil microbial communities from Barre Woods Harvard Forest LTER site, Petersham, Massachusetts, United States - Inc-BW-H-4-M | ecosystem: Environmental > Terrestrial > Soil >...
CCTGAGCGATGTTGCGCGAACGATCAAGCGGCCGCAGCAGGCAGGCCGCCTGCATCGCCGGATCGCCGAAGAAGCTCAATTTGTCGAGGTCGAATGCGCACGGCCCCATGCCGGCGAGGTGCACGACCGGGCGTGGCCGCCGCGGCTTGCAGATGGGATCGGCAGCGGCGTCAAATGAGATAACGAGCAGCGCGGCCACCAATGCCGGGCCGCATTGCCTGCATGCTTTGCCAATTGCCGCGGCGCATCGCGCGAGCGCGTCGATGCAAGCGGCCGCGGCCGCTCCGCCCCGAATCATAAGCCCCATCCCCGCCGCAACGGTAATATCGCGGCAGGTCGGGATAAAGCTTCATTTGTGTCAGCGACGGCCCGAACGTGATTTTGCTAATTGCGTGCGGCAAATACGTCACACATCGGGGTGCTTCGTCGCAGGACGCGCCTTACGGTGCTGCATCCCGAGTAGAGCGAATTAATAAAAATTCACCCCACCCGGCGCCGCCCGCTTGCGCGGGCGTCGCCACCCTCCCCGTTCCGGGGATGGATTACCCGTGTTTGATGAACGTGCCGTTGCGCAGTTCGGCGACCGCTTGCTGCAGTTCGGCGTTCGTGTTCATCACGATCGGCCCATACCAGGCGACCGGCTCCTCGATCGGCTTGCCGGACACCAGCAGAAAGCGGATGCCCTCCTCGCCCGCCTCGACGGTCACCTCGTCGCCGCGGTCGAACAGCACGAGCGAGCGGTTGCCGGTGCGCTCGCGCACGAGCGTCTCGCCGTCCGCGCCTTCCTTTTCGGTGAGCACGCCGAACGGACGCGAGGCGTCGCGGAACGTGCCCGACCCTTCGAATACGTAGGCAAAGGCGTGGCGGTCGGTCTCGACCTTGAGCGTCTTGCGCCGGCCCGCAGGCACCGACACGTCGAGATAGCGCGGGTCCGCGGCGATGCCGTCGACCGGTCCGCGCTTGCCCCAGAACTCGCCGGTGATGACGCGCACGCGCGTGCCGTCGTCGTCCTCGATCTGCGGGATTTCGATCGCCGGAATGTCCTGATAGCGCGGCGAGGTCATCTTCAGCCCCGACGGTAGGTTGGCCCACAGCTGAAAGCCGTGCATGCGTCCGCGCGGGTCGCCCTGCGGCATTTCCTGATGCAGGATGCCGCTGCCGGCGGTCATCCACTGCACGTCGCCGGCGCCAAGCTTGCCCTTGTTGCCGAGGCTGTCGCCGTGGTCGACCGTGCCGGCGAGCACGTAGGTGATGGTCTCGATGCCGCGATGCGGGTGCCACGGGAATCCGGCGCGGTAGTCCTCGGGACGATCGTTGCGGAAGTCGTCGAGCAGGAGGAACGGATCGAACTCGCCGGTGTCGCCGAAACCGAAGGCGCGGTGCAGCTTCACGCCGGCGCCTTCCATGGTCGGCTGCGACTTCACGATCCGCTTGACGGGTCGGATGGACATGGTGGTTGCCCTTTTGATGGATTGGTCGGCGCGTATGTGGGAGCGCGCAGCCGCGCCGTCCAGTCCACGGCGGCGCGGCCGCGGAGGCGCTGTCTCGCACGTTTTTGTTATCGTCCCGCCGGCGCGACTGCTTCGCCCTGCATGCCAGCGCGGTCGAGCGCACGCCGCACGCTGCCTGACGCCTTCGCCTCTTCCAGGAACGCGCTCACGTAGGCGAGTGCGGCCGGCCGTCCCTTGGGCACGCAGATGCCAATGCCAACCACGTGAAAGGCTTCGTCGAGAATGCGCGCGCCGGGGAAATCGGCGGTGAGCGGGCGCAGCGAATCTTTCGACAGCGCGAAGGCGTCCGCCTCGCCGGCGCGTATCATCGCCATTGCCTGCTCGACCGAGGGGACGGGCGCGATTTCCGCGACCTTGAGCGTGCGGGCGGCGCTGCGGATCGTCGTGGTGTTGGCGATGCCGATCACCCGAACGCCCGGCCGATCGACGTCCGCCAGTGTTTTGATTTCGGAGCCCGGCCGCGCCAGATAGGTGCTCTCGCCGAGATAATAGGACGGGCCGAAGTCGAGCTTCTTCCGCCGTTCGTCGTCGACCGGCATGAAGGAAACATCGAGCGCGCCGCTGCTCGTCGCCTCGGTGACCTCGCCGGAATTGGGCGCGATGGTGAACTCGAGCGGCAGGCCGAGCTTGGCGGCAAGCTCCTCGGCGAGATCGACGGTGACGCCGTGCGGCTTGCCGGCGGCATCTTTGGTGACGAAGAACGCGGTCGCGACCGGCGCTTCCACGACGCCGACCCGCAGCTTTCCGGTAGGAGCGAGTTCTTTCAACATCGAGTCCCTTGCTGGTTAGGCGCGCCGGCGGGGTTGTGCATGGCGCGCCGACACGGTACGCGGTCAGCCTAGCAGACATGAAGCGGAGGAAACGACAGTCATGATCCACGTCGTCGCGATCATCACCACCAATCCCGGCCAGCGCGAGACGGTGCTGCAGGCGTTTCGTGCCAATGTGCCGGCGGTGCACGCCGAAGACGGCTGCATCGAATACGGCGCCACGGTCGACGCGGAGGCCGGCCAGTTCCAGACGAAGTTCGGGCCGGACACATTCGTCGTCGTCGAGAAATGGGCGAGCCTCGACGCCCTCAAGGCGCACGCGGCCTCGCCGCACATGGCCGCCTACGCGGCCAAGACCAAGCCGATGATCGCCAAGCGCGTCATTCATGTGCTGTCGCCGACGTGAACTGACATGGAGGCATTCATGAGGATTCTGGTATCCGCCGCCGTTGCAGCCTGTGCGCTCGCGATGATCGAGCCCGCTGCCGCCGCGCCGCTCGGAATGAACCCCGCGATAACAACCGGGGCAGCGAGCGACGTGATCAAGGTCGAGGCGGTCCGCCGCAAGCACGCCCGGCGCGCTTACGTCGACGTGCCGGTTCGGCCGCGCGGGCCCGTGGCCGCGCCGGGCTGCCCCGGACTCTATTCCTGGAACCCCGCCAACCCGGACCGCGGCTACTGCGATCCCGGCTTCGCCTACCACGGGAACGTCAACGGCTGCGCCGAGGATCTGGGCTACGGCCGCTGGGTGCCGTGCAACAACATGCGGTGACGCGATACGCGTAGGGTGGGCTAAGCGCGCCGATGGGCGCGCGTGCCCACCAAACAACTTGCTTCAACTCTCAGCTACCAGCCGATCGCGGCTCTTGCATTACAGACAAAGCGGCAAGGCCGCGATCGGCAACGCAAAGATGGTGGGCACGCGCCTTCGGCGCTTAGCCCACCCTGCGGCCTGCGCCCCGTTCACCCGCCGTGCGCGAAGCCCGGATAGAGCGTCATGCCGCCGTCGATGAACAGCGTCGCCCCCACTACGTAATCGGAATCGTCGGAGGCGAGCCAGACCGCCGCGCGCGCGACGTCCTCCGGCTCGCCGATGCGGTTGTAGGGAATGAGCGTCATCAGCGCGTCGTAGGCCTGTTTGGTTTCCCACGCGGCGCGGTTGATCGGGGTGCGGATGGCGCCGGGCGCGATGCCGTTCACGCGGATGCGCTGCGGCGCGTATTCCTGGGCGAGCGTTTCCACCAGCATCATCACGCCGCCCTTCGAGGCCGCGTAGTTTGCGTGCCCGGCCCAGGGAATCGCCTGATGCACCGAACTCATGCAGATGATCTTGCCGGCCGCGCAGGAAACCTCCGGCACCACGCCGCGGCGGAGGAACTCCCGCACCGCTTCGCGCGCGCACAGAAACTGGCCGGTGAGGTTGACGCCGATCACCGTGTTCCATTGATCGAGGGTCATGGCGTGGAACGCGGCGTCGCGCTGCAGCCCGGCGTTGTTGACGAGAATATCGACGGTGCCGAACTCCTCGAGCATGCGGGCGAACATGGCGACGACCTGATCTTCGCGTGAGACGTCGGCGCGGTGCGCATAGGCGCGGACGCCCGCTTGCGTGATCGTTGCGACCACCTGTTCGGCCGCCTCCTCGCCCGCGACCCAGTTCACCACCACGTCGGCCCCGGCTTGGCCGAGCGCGATGGCGGTGGCGCGCCCGAGGCCGGAATTGGCGCCGGTCACGAGCGCCTTCTGGCCGGTGAGCACCTTGAAGATCGGCCGCGCCGGCGCCGTAGACGACGAATGCTCCGCACGATCGTTCACGGTGGTCTCCATGATCAGGTGATGCCGGACGCTGCGCTCGGTCTGAAACGCGCGGGGCGGCGAGATGTTCTCGCCCGTCGGAACCCCATGTTACCGCCGCGTGACCGAAGCCAGACTTTTCAGCCTACGCTTGCCATACCTTTGCTGAAATCTTGGCGAGGCTAAGCCGCGCGTGAAGGACCAGTAGCAGTCAGGGGAAGAAGCTACATGAGCGGTAAGCGCAGAATCTACGGGGTAGCGACGTTGGAGCATTCGGGCGGATGGGTGCGCTTTGAGGACTTGCAGGAGGCGATCATCTCCTGGCGGCACCTGCCCTCCGAGCACCGGACCAACGCCACGATCAAAGTGAAGAACGGCCCGATCTACACCGCGCACGAAATCGAACATCTGCGCGCGGGGGCGTAGGGTCGTAGGGCGCAATAGCGAAGCGTATTGCGCCGCTTCACGGTAGGCGGTGCATTACGGCCTTCGGCCTAATGCGCCCTACACATTACTGTTCATCAAATATTGCGACAGCGCGGATCGGCGAGCCGGTCCCCTCGCGCCACTTGAGCGGCAGGCCGATGAAGCGGAACTCGCCCTTGCCGATGAGCGTCTCGAGATTGCACAGGCTTTCGATGTGCGTGATGTCGAGTTCGAGGCAGGCCTTGTGCACGAGCGAGTTGACGACGCCTTCCGGTCCCGGCCGCATCGAGTCGATGCCGAAGTGCACGATGCCCTGACCCGCCAGCCATTCGGTGGCGGCGACGTTGACGCCGGGATTGTCGGTCGAATAGGCCGCCGTCGGAAACGTGCGCGCGTGGTGCCCGGTACACAGCAGCACCGTTCCGCCCTTCGGGACGGGGACGCCCGCCTTTGCCGTCGCCGCTTCCAGATCGGCGGGCGTGATCTCCGCTCTGGGCGCGATGTGGCGCAGGTCGAGGCAGATTCCCTTCACGTAGCAATTCTCCAGCGGATACTTGTCGATCGACACGCCGCTCTTGCCGAAGTGGCGCGGCGCGTCGATGTGCGTGCCGCCATGGTCCGGCATGGAAAAGAACATCACGCAATTGCCCTGAATATTGCCGGACTCGGCAAAAGCTTCTTCATGGCTTTTCCAGACGCCGTGAATGATCGGCGGCTGTCCCGGATAGGCGGGCGTGCGGTGATAAAGCTCCCGGCTCAGATCAACGATTTGCATGGTTCAAGCCTCCCTTTGTCCCCGCCACGATAGCACGGCGTGGCATGGACAACCGATTGAGCTGTGGGTGAAGGCCATCACCAAACGCGCTAACGTCGAAAGCGGGAAGGAAGCGGATTGCGGGCTCCCTTCTGGGCATCTGTCCGCATGGCGCTTTTGTCAGGGCTGCTATGCATTTTGACGAAGATTAATCAAAGCCCCGTGAAGGCGGGGCATAAAAGCTTGTGCCGAATCGTCGCTGAGTTAAATCGCTGTCCGCCGGGTTGATCTAAGAGATTATGAGACACGGCCATGCGCGCCAACAGCGCCCGAACAATCGATGCCGTGCGGATCGCCGCACGTGTTGCCGTTGCGGCGGGCGCCTTGTTCACAGCCGCCCCGTTCATCGCACCCCAAAGCGCCGGCGGCGTAGAACCGAGTATCGCAGCTGCGCCCTGGCACGGCGGCTTTGCCGACGTAGTGCAGAGAGTTCGCCCGGCGGTGTTCTCGATCAGCGTCAGCGTGGTGGAGGAAACCCGCGGACAAGCCAAGCCACGCAACGGGGCCTCGACCGGCTCCGGGTTCTTTATTTCCCCCGACGGCTACGCCGTCACCAACGCGCACGTGGTGCGGCCCGAGCATACGACCGCGCTGTCCACACAAATCCGCACGCCGGACGGGGAGATCTACGACGCCAACGTGATCGGCGCCGACCAGCAGACCGACATCGCGTTGATAAAGGTCAAGGGCCGCTTGGATTTTCCCTTCGTCCGCTTCGCCGATGCCCTTCCCCGGATTGGTGACTGGGTGATAGCGATCGGCAGTCCGTTCGGCCTCGACGGCACGGTGACGACCGGGATCGTCTCGGCGGAAGACCGCGACATCGGATACGGCCCCTACAACGACTTCATTCAGATCGACGCGCCCACCAACCAGGGAAGCTCGGGCGGGCCGACGTTCGATCTCAACGGCAACGTGATCGGGGTGAACACCGCGTTGTGGCGCACGCCGGGTGCGCCAGGTTTCATCGGCATCGCCTTTGCGATCCCCGCCGACGCGGTCAAAAGCATCATCGCCCAACTCAAGGAGAACGGCGCGGTCACGCGCGGATGGCTCGGCGTCGAGGTCGAGCCGGTGACGCAGGAAGTTGCGCTGCGATCCGGCCTGGAGCGCGCGCGCGGCGCGCTGGTGGGCCCCCGCCGCGGCGGCAAGGCGGCGGCAAATGCCGTGCTCGATCCGGGCGACGTGATCACGTCGGTCAACGGTGAAGCCGTGAAGGATTTCCGCTCGCTCGCACGCATTACGGCGCGTATGCCGCCAGGCACCCGCGTCGAGGTCGGCGTGCTGCGGCGGGGCAAAGCGAAGACGGTGGCGCTGCAACTCGCCAAACTGCCGGACGGGCCGGTCCAGGAAGCGGGCTCGGTCGGCAGCCCCACCTCAGCGCGCAAGCGCGGACAGTGACCAGTAATCAGTGACCAGAAGCGATCACTGGTCACTGGTCACCGATAACTGGTCACTGATTGGCCAGCCAGTCGCGCGCGGCGCGCTGGGCGGCGGCGATTTCGCTCTCCGACAGTTCGGCGGCAATCTCCAGGCGCAACGCGCTCGCCTGTTTGCTGCCATGCATGGCGGCGAGGTCGAACCATTTGTGCGCCGAGACGAGGTCGGGCGTGCCCGCGCCGGTCGAACACGTGATGCCGAGATCAAAGAATTTCCGCGCCGCCGCCGCGTCACACGCCGGCGGACGGCTGCTGTGCACTGCATGCGATCGAAACATTTTTGTCTCCTGTCCGCGGGCTTCTTTGAGCATCCCCGCATCAAGTGCGAGGCAGGCTTTTTTGGGATCATGCTCAGACGCCCGCTCCATCGATGCGGGTCTATCGCGGGGTGGGTCGCGAGCGACGTGAGCGGCCTCACACAAGGCGCGCCGGGCGATCCACCGCGACGACCTTTCCGCGCCGTGGGTGACCGGCTTCACATTCGCGCGCGCACGACTGCGCGACGCTGCGATCGGCAGAGCATGATGGCTTCGCCTCTCGCCGGGAGCCCGCCATGAGCGTAACGACCGCCCGTCTTCCCGCAGCGCGGATCAACCCTTCGGTTCGAGCGAGCCTTGCGCGGAGGTGGCGCACGCTGACCCACGACCTGTTCGATTCCTACCGGCCGGAACGGCATTACATGCGCGGCCCAGGGCCGAAGTGGCGCACCAAGCACGCCGGACTTCCGGCGGCGCAGCCGGCGTAAGTCCTCAAGCCCGCGCGGCGGCGGCTGCGCAGCCGCTGGAACACCACATTGAGCAGCGGGATCAGGAACACGCCGATAGGTGGCGGCGATCAAGCCTCGGTCGCCGCGATGGTTTTTCCGATCTTCGCGCGCCTCCCGATGGCAACCAGCGGTTTTTCCGGCGCGACGTACCGCAATCCCCGGCGCGCAGGTCAAACGCGAATTCCTTGCCGGCGGCTTTTCCTGTACGATCGAAGTCCCTTTGGCGGAATGTGGCTAAGGAACCCGGCGAAAAAACCGCGTCCAGCGAGGGTCTTGTTGGATGCCGCTCTACACGTTCGAACTGCAGGACGGCCAACACCCGGTCGGGGATGAGACCGGCGTGTGGTTCGCCGACCGCGAGCGCGCCCTCGACCATGCCCACCGCGTGGCCCGCGAGCTGATGAGCGCGCGCGAAGTGCAAACGCGCACTTGGCGTCTCGACGTTTACGAGGACGGCAGCCGGGTCGAGCAAGTCCCCTGCGCTCACGCTCAATTGCCTCAATCCGACCCTGCGGACCGACGTGGAACGCTGTTACGACACATTGAGAGATTTCAAGCAGGCCATGTCGGTGGCGCGGGCGACCATGCAGGAATCGCGGGCGCTGGTCGCGCGTTCGCGCGGCAAACCGTATCTGGCGACGGACGGTGGCAAACCCACCATGGCCGTCAGCTTTCAATCGCAAAAATGCTCTGAAAAAAACTGAAGGGGCAAGGAGGGGGAGATATGGAGTTCGCGTAATGACCGCGCAACCATCTGATCGGAATGCATTCCTCGCCGAATTGTCGGCGACGGACTACGAACTCTTCCGCCCGCATCTGACGAGCTTCGCGCTTACCGTCGGCGAGCGGCTGCAAGATCTCGGCGTCCCGGTCGAGCAAGTAGTGTTCCCGCACGGCGGGCTCGTTGCGCTCACGATGCCGTTGCGCAGCGGCGGTGGTGGTGGGGCGATCCTTGTTGGCCGCGACGGCATCGTCGGCGCCGTCGGTGCGGCGGCGACGGCGCCCGCCATGTCCGACGCCGAGGTTTACATCGGCGGCCGCGGGGCGCGCATCTCGGCCTCGGCGTTCCGCTACGTCCTCGACCAGAGCGCGACCGTGCGCCGCCTTGCCGCTCGCTATGCTGCGGCGCTCATGGTGCAGGCGCACCAGACCGCGCTGTGCAACGCGGCGCATCCGGTCGAGGCGCGCATCGCGCGCTGGCTGCTCGAGGTGGTCGATCGCAGCGGCGGGTTCGACGTGCCCCTCACGCAAAGCACGCTGGCGCTCATGCTCGGGGTCCAGCGCACGACGGTCAATCTGGCCGCGGGGCGGCTCGAGGCGGCCGGCGTGATCACCTGCCGCCGCGGCTACATGCGGATCCTGCGGCGCGAGCAACTCGAGCGGCACGCGTGCGAATGCTATCGCAACGTGAGAGCCTACGTGTCGCATGTCCACGCGGTCCCGGCCGCGGCTGCCCCACCGGCGCCGGTCGCCGAGGTCCTCGCCCGCAAGCCGGCGTAGCGGTCATTGCGACCGACCCGCCTTCGCTCGCTGCGCGAGCTACGGCGCGCTTAAGTCCGCCGAAGCGCGGAGCGCAAAGGCGGAAGGGCGACGAAGCAATCCAGGGATGAACGTGACGCCCTGGATTGCTTCGCTGCACTCGCAATGACGGAGCTACGCCGCGGTCGCCACCGTGCGCGGCTGGCGCCAGCCGATCACCAACACACAGATGGTGCTGACCGTCGCGACCGCCGCGATCGGCATCAGCGCCAGCGGGAAGCTGCCGGTCTCCGCCTGAATCCAGCCGATCAGATAATTGAACACGAACCCCGACAAGTTGCCGAGCGCATTGATCTGCGCAAGTCCCGCCGCCGCTGACGCCGCGCCGAGCCACTCCGAGGAGAGCGCCCAGAACGGTCCCTTGCTGGCGTAGGTGCCGGCCGCGATCAAGGTGAGCAGCGGGATCATCGCCCACAGGCTGCTGATCGCCCAGAACGTGGCGAGCATCGCCAACACCATCCAGGCGAGCGGCAGGGCGTTGTGCCACACGCGCTCGCCGGTGCGGTCGGAGCTGCGGCCCCACAAAATCATCCAGATCGCCGCGATCCCGAACGGAATCGAGTTGAGCAGCCCGGTCTCCCAGTTGGTCAACCCGAACGACTTGACGAGCTGCGGCATCCACAGCGCGATCGCGGTGGAGGCGCCGACCGCGCCGGAATAGACCAGCGCCATGATCAGCACGTATTTGTTGGAAATGACGCGCCACACCGACTCGTGCTCGACCCGCGGCACGCGCCGGCGCTCCGCGTCGATTTTCGCGACCAGCCACTGCTGCTGCTCGCGGGTGAGCCAGGAGGCATGTTGGGGGCGGTCGGTGAGCCAGATGAAGGAGGCAAGCCCGAGCAGCAGCGCCGGAAGCGCTTCGAGGATGAAGATCCATTGCCAGCCGCCGAGGCCGAGCGCGCCGTCGAGGTAGAGGATTGCGCCCGAAATCGGCGAGCCGATCAACCCGGCGACCGGGATCGCCACCATGAACACGCCGACGATGATGGCCCGGTAATGCGCCGGGAACCAATAGGTGATGTAGAGGATCACGCCAGGGAAGAAGCCGGCTTCCGCGACGCCGAGCAGGAAGCGCAGCGTGAGGAACGACATCGGCCCGGCGATCAGCGCGCACGCCGCCGACACGAGCCCCCAGCTGATCATGATCCGCGCGATCCAGGTGCGCGCCCCGAACCGCTGCAGCGCGAGGTTGCTCGGCACCTCGAAGAAGAAATAGCCGAGGAAGAAAATCCCGGCGCCCAGGCCGTAGGTCTTGGGGTCGATGCCGACCGCCTTGTTCATCTGCAGCGCGGCAAATCCGACGTTGACCCGGTCGATGTAGCAAATGACGTAGGCGGTGAGCAGGAACGGCATCAGCCGCCACGCGACACGGCGCATGGTGGCGGCCTCGAGCGAGTTGACGGATGGCGAGAGCATGATCGTTGTCCCGGTGTTGTTTGCTCCCCCGTGCTCGGACTCTGGGGTCGAAGGGAGCATTCCGGGGGCGCCGACTGATGAGCTTACACGCGGCCGTCACATGGGGTAGTGTTTGCGGACGCATACCAGCTCGAACCGAGGCGCGGCATGGGCCTGGTGACACGAACGACCATCGCGACCGTGTTGGCCGCCGTTCCGCACATGGTCCTGGCGCAGGAATATTCGCCGACGCCGCCGATCGCGCCCTCGGACATGGTCAATTATTGCGTCTACGGCGGCCTGATCTATTCGGTCGGCTCGCAGATCTGCATCATGAAGGGAAGCCCGCCGCTCTATTGCGACCAGCCCGCCGCGCCGCCGGCTGCCGGCGCGCCGCGCCCGCGCGCGACCTGGACCACGAGCCAGCCGCCCGCGACCATCAATTGCACTAACGACCTGATAACCGGCGGCCCCGCCCGGCCTTTGCGCTAAGCTTTTGCGCCCATCGAATATTGCCGAGTGTTGCCGAGGCGACACAGCGTTCGCGACCCGAAGGTGCTGTAATGCGGCCCGGTCCGAACGGCACGGGGACGGGCGACAAGCCGTGTCCGCGCCGCTCGCCGGGGGAATTGTTCGCGTTCGGGGAGCGAGTCGGACATGGGCATGACGGCCCTTACGCGCGCATTGCTCGCGGCAGTCATCGCCGTTGCGGCGATCGACCCGGCGCGCGCACAGGTCGCGCCGCCCCCGAACAATCCCGGGCCGCCGATAATAGTCCCGCCGCCCGTAATAATCCCTCCGCCCACGCCACCGCCGTTCGGCTCGGGATCGGGCACCCCTGGCAGACCCGGGCCGTCGCATAGCGACGGTGGACTCTACATTGTCACCGCCATCATCTTCGCGGCGGTCGGCTGGGCGATCGGCACCCGAATTTTTGGAGATTCGCCGCCCTCGGCGCCGCCGGTCTTCGGTCCGTCCGACGGGGGTGGCACGCTGCCGCCGCCGGTCACGCAGGTTCAAGCGCCCCCCGGTGGTGGCGGCGCAGGCGGCGGCCCTGGCAACGGGACCAGCGGTGGCAGCACAGGGCCGGTGAGCGCACGCTTCAACCTGCCGCGGCCTGGCGAGACCCAGTTCGTGCCCAATGAAGTGCTGGCCGAGTCGTCGCAAGATATCGAGTCGATCGCGCGACGGCACCAGATGACCTGCCCGGAAACGGTCCAGGTGCGCCTGACCGGCACCACATTGCATCGCTGCATCCGTCTGGCGAACCAGACCCCGCAGGACATGATCATCGCGCTTCGCCAAGAGGCGCGATCCGGGGCGCCGATCGACGGCGCCCAGGTGAATCACATCTATCGGGGGATGGAGGACCCGCCGGCCGGCGGGAACGCCGAACAATACGCGCCGGAGAAATTGGGAGCGGTCGAGGCGCATCGCCTCGCGACCGGCAACGGCGTCATCGTTGCCGTCATCGATTCCGGCGTCGATCAAAACCACCCGGACCTCGCCGGCGCGATCGCCGACAGCTACGACGCCGCCAGCGCCGAGCGGCCGCACCCGCACGGCACCGGCATGGCCGGCGCGATCGCCTCCCGGGGCAACGTGCTCGGCATCGCGCCGGGCGCCGAGCTGCTCACGGTGCGTGCGTTCAGCGCCAATTCGGGCAGCGCCGAGGGCACGACGCTCAATATCATAAAAGGGCTCGACTGGGCGGCCGAGAAGGGGGCGCGCGTCGTCAACATGAGCTTCGCGGGTCCGGCCGACCCGCGCCTGCGCGACGCGCTGACCAAAGCCATCGCCAAGGGCATGGTGCTGATCGCGGCGGCCGGCAATGCCGGGCCGAACTCGCCGCCGCTTTATCCGGCCGCCGACCCGGGCGTGATCGCGGTCACCGCGGTCGATGCCTCCGGCGTGCTGTTCTCCGGCGCCAACCGCGGCAAATACATCGCGGTGGCGGCGCCCGGCGTCGACGTGCTCGTGCCCGCGCCCGACGCGAGCTACCAGCTCACCACCGGCACCTCCGTCGCCGCCGCCGAAGTGAGCGGCGTCGTCGCGTTGCTGCTGGAGCGCAACCCACGGCTCACGGCCAAGGACGTGCGCCGCATCCTCATGCGCAGCGCCAAACACCTCGGCCCGCGCGGCAGCGAGCGCGAGTACGGCGCCGGCCTCGTCAACGCGCTGCAGGCGGTGACGGCGGCGCGGGCGGCGGGGATGTGAATCCCCCATGCACTACGTCAATCTCGGCACGGCCGGCGTGAAGGTTTCGCGCGTTGCGCTCGGCTGTCTCACGTTCGGATCGAAGCGCTGGCGCCCATGGGTGCTGGAAGAGGATGAGGCGGTGCCGCTGATCAAGCGCGCGCTCGATGCCGGCATCAATTTCTTCGACACCGCCGATTTCTATTCGCTCGGCGCGAGCGAGGAGCTCCTCGGCCGCGCGCTGCGCCGTCTCGGCGTGCCCCGCCATCGCGTGGTGATCTCGAGCAAGGTCGGCCTGCCGGTCGGCGACGATGCGAACGCGCGCGGTCTCTCGCGCAAGCACATCCGTCACGCGATCGACGATTCGCTGCGCCGGCTCGGCTTCGATTACCTCGACCTTTATCAGATCCACCGTTTCGACGCCGCGACGCCGATGGACGAAACCATCGCCGCGCTCGACGGGGTCGTGCGCACCGGCCGCGCGCTCTACCTCGGCGCCTCGTCCATGCACGCCTGGCGGTTCGCGCGCCTCTTGGCGCGCTGCGACGCCGCCGGCGCCGCGCGTTTTGCCACCATGCAGAGCCACTACAACCTCGTCTACCGCGAAGAGGAGCGCGAGATGATCCCGCTGTGCGTGGCCGAGGGCGTCGGCGTGCTGCCGTGGAGCCCGCTCGCGCGCGGCTTTCTCGCCGGCAACCGCGGCACCGTGCGCGCCGAGACCGACGACATCGCGCGGCGGTTCTATACTCACGAGTCCGACCACGCCGTGCTGGCGCGCGTCGGCGACATTGCGCGCCGGCGCGGCGTCTCGAACGCGCAGGTGGCGCTCGCCTGGCTGATGCAGCAGCCGGGCGTGGTCGCGCCGCTCATCGGCGCCACCAAGCCGCACCACATCGACGACGCTTGCGCGGCCATCGAGCTAAGGCTGGAGGCTGAGGAGATGAAGAGCCTGGCGGACGCCTACCAACCGCATCCGGTGATTGGGCACCACGCGTGAGGCACCGTCATGGCCGGGCTTGTCCCGGCCATCCACGTCTTATTTGTTGAAGAAAGCAAGGCGTGGCGTGGATGCCCGGCACAAGGCCGGGCATGACGTGCCGCGATTACGCCGCCTCTTTCCGCAGCATCCCGGCGTCGCGCAGCGCGGCCTTGATGGCGTCGATCTCGGCGGCGGAGGGCGGGCGCGTCGGCGGCTGCACCGCCGGCGATTTGAGGATGCCGGCGAGGTACATCGCCATTTTCATCCGCGCATGCGCGTCGCCCGAGGGCTCGCCGCCGCCGTAGACCACGTCTTTGAGCGGATTGATGCGGAACTGGATGTCCATGGCGCGCTTGAGGTCGCCCGCGCACACCGCGGCGTAGAGGTCGACGATCATCTGGGGAAGGAACGAAGCGAAGCCGACGAGCGCGCCATCGACGCCCTGCACCATCGAGGCCAGCAAATACTCATCGTGGCAGGTGAGCACGGTGACGTTCGGGTTCGCCTCGCGGATCACGCGCACATCGCGCGCGTATTTGTTCATGTCGCGCGTGCCGACCTTCATGCACTTGACCCACGGCAGCCGCGCCAGCCCCGCCAGCGTCTCGAACGAATAGGAGGCGCGCGTCCACGACGGATAGACGTGCACGATGAGATCGAGGCCGGACGCCTTCCCGATCGCGGCGAAGTGGTCAACCACGTTCTCCGGCTGGCGCATGCCGAAGCGCAGCCACTGATGCGGCGGCATCACGAGGAGCGCACTCGCGCCCGCTTCGCGCGCCATTCCCGCATGCTCGACCGCCTCGGAAATCCCCTCGCAGCAGATACCGGAGACGACCGGCAGCCGGCCGGCGGCCTCGCTCGCCACGATGCGCGTCGCTTCGGCGCGCTGTTTCGCGGTGAGCGCGAACACCTCGCCGGTGTGCCCGTTGGTGACGAGCCCACCGATGCCCTTGTGGCCGGCAAGCCAGCTCGTAAAGCGGCGCAGCTCAGGCTCGTCGATCGTCAGCGCCTGATCGAACGGAAGCTGCATGGCAGGAAGTACGCCGCGGTATTCCCATTTGCTCGGCATCGTGGAGCCTCCGTTGTGAACTGTAGCCCGCATGAGCGGAGCGAAATGCGGGGCCGGCCCCGGATTTCGCGCTGACGCGCTCATCCGGGCTACGTTGACGCTATTATGCGTCGGAACGCCGGACAATGGGGAGGATGAAATGGACTTCGGCATTGCGCTGCCGGCGGCGGCGGATTCCTGGACGATCGTCAAACGCGCCGAGGAACTCGGCTTCACGCACGCGTGGGTCTACGACACCCAGATGCTCACCGCCGATTGCTTCGTCGCCATGGCGGCCGCGGCGGTCAACACGCGAAGGATCCGGCTCGGCACCGGCGTGCTGGTGCCGTCGAATCGTATCGCGCCCGTCGCCGCCAACGCGCTCGCTAGTCTCAACAAGCTCGCGCCCGGCCGGATCGATTTCGGCATCGGCACCGGCTTCACCGCGCGGCGCGCCATGGGCTTCGGCGCAATCAAGATCAAAGCGATGGAGGC
>Ga0210408_10003239_pt1 | contig 15177 bp, 9 predicted proteins | sample IncBWH4MmetaG_FD_155471 | JGI IMG/M metagenome (GOLD analysis project Ga0210408, IMG submission 155471) | Forest soil microbial communities from Barre Woods Harvard Forest LTER site, Petersham, Massachusetts, United States - Inc-BW-H-4-M | ecosystem: Environmental > Terrestrial > Soil >...
AAGCCGCCCTGCTCGTTCAGCATGCCGGTGTACACGATGTGGCCCGGCGCGACCGCCACGTCGTTGGCGCAGAGCCGCTGGAGCGCCGCCTCCGCGTCGGCCCCGCGCACCAGCAGCTTGGCGAAGGAAGTCTGGTCGAAGACCGCCACCGCCTCGCGGGCGGCGCGGTGCTCGGCCGCCGCGTAGGGGAACCAGTTCTGGCGCCCGAACGAGTAGACCGGCTCCGGGACGACGCCCTCGGGGGCGAACCAGTTGGCGCGCTCCCAGCCCATCTTGGCCCCGAAGGCGGCGCGGCGCGCACGCAGGCGCTCGTGGAGCGGGGAGCGCCGCAGGCCCCGGCCGCTCGTGAGCTCGCGGTTCGGGAACGCGATGTTGTAGTGCACGCCCACGATCTCGCTCACCCGCTCGCGCAGGAAGCGCGGGTCGGCGTGGAAGGGCGCGAAGCGCCGGATGTCGGCCTGCCAGAGATCCATCGGGGGCCGGTCCTCCACGATCCACTCCGCGAGCGCGCGCCCGGCCCCGCCCGCCGCCGCGATGCCGCCCGAGCAGAAGCCCGCGCCCACGTAGTAGCGGCGCACCTCGGGGGCCTCGCCCAGGATGAAGTAGTTGTCGGGGGTGAAGGACTCGGGCCCGTTGAGGAACGTCCGCACCTCCGCGGTCTCGAGATCGGGCAGCCGCTGCACCGCGTTGGTCATCAGGATCTCGAACTTCTCCCAGTCCTCCTTGAGGGTCTGGAAGGAGAAGCCGGCCGGGATGCGCTCGGTCCCCCACGGCTTCGCCCACGGATCGAAGCCGCCCATCAGGAGGCCGCCCACCTCCTCCTTGACGTAGATGTGGCCGTCGGGATCCCGCAGCACCGGCAGGTCGGTCGAGACGCCCGCGATCGGCTGGGTCACGATGTACATGTGCTCGCAGGCGTGGAGCGGGATCGTCACCCCGCTCATCCGCCCGAGCTCGCGGGCCCACATCCCCGCGCAGTTCACCAGGATCGAGGTCTCGATGGGGCCCTCCGAGGTCTCGACCGCGGTGACCGCGCCCCGCTCGATGCGCACCCCGGTGACGGTGACGCCCTCGCGCAGCTGCGCGCCGCCGGCGCGCGCGCCGCGGGCCAGGGCCTGGGTCACGTCGGCCGGGTTGGCCTTGCCGTCGCCGGGGATCCACACCGCGCCGATGACGTCGTCGGTGCGCATGAGCGGGTAGCGGCGTCCCGCCTCCTCGCGCGAGATCACGTGAGCCTCGATGCCGTAGGCGTTGGCCACCGAGGCGTTCCGGCGGAGCTGGATCATGCGCTCGGCGGTGCGGGCCACGCTGATGCTCCCGCATTGCTTCCAGCCGGTGGCCTGCCCGGTCTCGGCCTCGAGGCGGCTGTAGAGATCGACGCTGTATCGGATGAGCCGCGTGAGGTTGCTCGAGGAGCGAAGCTGGCCGACGAGGCCCGCCGCGTGCCAGGTGGTGCCGCCGGACAGGCTCCCCTGCTCCAGCAGCACCACGTCCCGCCACCCGAGCTTGGTCAGGTGGTACGCGACGCTCGTCCCGACGATGCCGCCACCGACGATGACGGCGCGGGCGGCGCTACCAGCCACGACGAGCGCGACGGCTGTCCGCGGGAGGAAAAGGTAGACGGTTGTCCGCGGTGAAGCTCGTGACGGGTTGCCCGCCGTCGGGGGGAGTGCGGGGGCCATTTCTGGGCCCCCGCAGATGAAGAGCCTGAAGAACTAAACGGTCGTCAGCAGACCCCCCGCCCTCACGCGACATGATTCAACGCGAGATCGAAGACGTCAAAGTTACGCAACCGCCGCGCGGCGGGCACGCCCGTGGTCGGGCGGCTCAGCAGGAGCGGCACGGTCTGCTCGCTGATGCCGCCGTGCGAGCGGAGGGGCGCGTCGAGGCCGGAGAGATCGTGGCGCGCCTCGCTGGTGCCGATCACCACGTGGCGCTCGGAGACCGCCACCAGGTCGCCCACCCGGTCGGGCGGCAGCTCGAAGCGACGGCAGGCCGCCTCGCGCCCGAGCACGACCTCCATCCCGGGCAGGACCGCGACGCGCTCGCGCATCCGCTCCGCGTCGGCGCCGGCCGGCAGGTACACGGTCGCGAAGGAGCCGAGCGCCCCGTGGTGCACCACGTACGGATCGGTGATCGGCAGGATGACCCGCGCCTGGCCCGCGCCCAGCTCGGCATCGACGAAGTCCTGGAGGTAGATCACCCGCGGCCGCCCGCTCGGATCGGTCTTGGCGTTCATGCCGTGGTCGGCGGTGATGGCGAGGGTCGCGCCGAGCCCGGCGAGCTTGGCCAGGTAGCCGTCCATCATCCCGTAGAACTCGTTGGCCTCCGGGGTGCCCGGCGCGTGCTTGTGCTGCACGTAGTCGGTGGTGGAGAGGTACATGATCTCCGGCCGCGTCGATTCGAGCAGCTTCACCCCCGCCGCGAACACGAACTCGGAGAGCTCCGCGCTGTACACCGACGGCAGCGGCATCCCGACCAGGCCGAGGCCGTCCGCGATGCCGTGCTCGTCCGCGGTGGTCTCGTCGGCCTTCTCGGCCGAGAAGCAGACTCCGGACATCTCGTGGCCGAGGAGCCGGCGCAGCTTGTCCTTGGCGGTGACCACCGCGACCCGCGCGCCCTCGCGCGCGAAGGCGGCCAGGATGGTGCCGCAGCGCAGATAGCGGGGGTCGTTCATCATGACCTCCGCCCCCGCCTCGCGATCGAAGAAGTAGTTGCCGCAGATGCCGTGCTCGGCGGGCGGCACCCCGGTCACGATCGAGAGGTTGTTCGGGTTGGTGAAGCTCGGCACCACGCAATCGGCCAGGCGCTCGGTGCCTCCGGGCAGTGCCGAGGCCAGGTACGGCATCGCCCCCGCCCCGATGGCCTGCCGCACGTAGTCGGGCTCGCAGCCGTCGACGCACATCACCACCAGGGGACGATCCGGCCAGGCGTACGACCGGCCGTTCACGGTCACGCGTCGAGTGGTCATGGTCAGCTCCATCCTCGGCAGCGGGCGTGGGGGAGATGCTGCTCGGCCCGGGGGCGCAGCTCGGAGTAGAGGCGGCACACCGACTCCGCCACGCAGGGCCAGCGGTGCTCGGCGGCCCAGCGCGTGGCCTGCTGGCCGAGCCGGCGGCCCTCGCCGCCGTCGAGCAGCGAGGTGATCGCGGCGGCCAGCGCGGCCGGATCGCCCTCGGGCACGAGACGGCCGGTCACACCGTCCTGCACCGTGGTGGTGAGCCCGCCGACGCGCGAGGCCACCACCGGGCTGCCGCACGCCATCGCCTCGAGCGCGACCATGCCGAAGGACTCGTAGTGCGACGGGACCACGGTGGCGTCCGCGGCGGCGTAGAGCAGCCGGAGCCGGCGCTGGGGCTGCGCGCGCAGGAAGCGCACCCGCCGCTCGAGGCCGAGCGCGGTCAGCCGCCGGCGCAGCGCGGCCCCGTGGGCGCTCTCGCGCTCGTCGTGCTCGCCGCCCACGATCAGCAGGCACGCCGGCTCCGGCACCGCGGGCATCGCCTCGAGCAGGGTGTCGAGCCCCTTGATCGGCTGCAGCCGCCCGACGTAGAGCAGCAGCGGATCCGGAGGCAGCTCGAGCAGGTCCTTGGCCTTGGCCGGATCCATGGGCTGGAACAGCTCGGTGTCGACGCCACACGGGATGACCGCGATGCGATCGGCGCGTGCGCCGTAGTGCCAGACGAGGTGCGCGCGCTCGACCACGTTGGCCGCGACGATCCGGTCCGCCTCGGCCACGATGCGCGTCTCCTCCTCGAGGCGGAGCGCGGGCTCGAGCTCGGCCGGGCTCTGGGCCACCGTGTTCTTGAGCCGGCCGAGGGTGTGGAACATCTGCACGAGTGGGGCGCCCCACTTCTCCCGCAGCCGCAGCCCGGCGACGCCGGAGAGCCAGTAGTGGGAGTGGATCAGGTCGTAGGTGATCCCGCTCCCACGCGCGAACTCCTCGATGCCCGCCGCGAACTGGCCCAGGTGGGCGTGGACCGCCTCGCGCGGCATCGGAGCCTCCGGGCCCGCGGGCAGGTGCACCACGCGGGCGCCCGGCCCCAGCTCCACCACCCGGGGAATGGTCGGGTTCTGCGAGCGGGTGAACACGTCGACGTGCAGCCCCATGCCGCCGAGCTCGCGCGCGACCTGGCGCACGTAGACGTTCATGCCCCCCGTCTCCTTGCCGCCGAGCGCGGCGAGGGGGCAGGTGTGCACCGAGAGCATCGCGACCGAGAGGTTCATCGCGCCACCCGCACGTTGAGCACGTCCTCCGGCGAGGGGCCGAAGCCGTACTTGTACGGCTCCTCGCCGCGCAGGAAGTCGAACACCGGGAACCCGCGGTCGATGGCGTCGCGGATCACGTGGGCCAGCAGCACGATGCCGGGGGCCAGGGCCGCCCGCGCCGGATCGAAGCCCGAGTTGTAGAGGCCCACGCTGCCGCCGTACTCGAGGCAGAGGAAGGCGGCCACCGCCGCGCCCTCGAACTCCAGGAACCAGAGCCGCGCCCAGCCCGCCGCGGCCAGCCGGGCGGTCGCGGAGCGGAAAAAGCGCTCCATGCGCTCGTCCATGAAGCGCGCCTTGCCGACCTTGGAGAGGCGGTGCAGCGTGAGGAAGCGCGTCATGGCCTCGTCCCAGCCCGCCACCGTCGCGTGCGAGCTCGTGCTCGCCCCGGGCAGCTCGCGCTCGAGCCGGCGGATCTTGCGGCGCAGCTCGTGGCGATCCTTGCCGGAGAGGCGCGCGAGGTACTCGTCCCAGCTCTTGGGCAGAGCCAGCACGGGGCAGCGGTCCTCGCGCTCCACGCTCGCGGTGAGGCCGTGAGCGGGCGCGAGCTCGGGCAGGAGCGTGGCGGTCGGAGAGGCGGAGCGGATGCCGTGGAGGTCCCACGCGACCGCCTGACTCGAGCGGTGCTGGAGCAGCGCGGTCCACACCTCCGCCTCGCCGCCGTCCGGCGCGATCAGGTCCAGGTAATCGGAGACGTCGACCCCGCCCAGGATGCGCTGCCGCTCGGGGCCGTCCTCGTAGAGCGGGAGTAGGCCCGCGAGGGTCCCGGCCGCGTCGGTGGCGGCGAGAATCTGGATCGGGCGCTCCGCCGTGAAGGCCTGGCTCCACTCGGTCTGCCACTGCCAGGTCAGGAACACCGAGGGCAGACGCGACCGGTCGAGGAGCCCGTTCCAGCGGGCTTCGTCGAAGGCGTGGAGATCCGGATGGACCTCGATCTTCATGCGATCTCCATGGCTCAGAGCTCTCCCGTGTCGTCGGCTCCGCCCCCGCCCGCGTCCATCACGCTCTCCGCGCCGTCGCCGCCGCCCCCGTCTCCCTCCGACATCGCCTCGTCCATGGCCGCGTCGAGGTCCGGGCCGAGGTCCTCCCCCATCTCGGAGCCCATCTTCTTGACGAACTGGGCCACGCTGCGGGGGTCGTTCTCGTCGAGGTCACCGAAGCTTCCGGGATCGGAGAGGGCGTCGAGGCGGGCGTCTTCGGACTTCACGGTGGCGAAGCGGGACATGAGGCGAGACAGCTCGGCGCTGCCACAGCGCGGACATCGGGGCGATTCGGCGGACTGAAGCGTGCGGATGAGCAGGCTGACCCGGCGTCGGCAGCCCTGGCACTCGTACTCGTAGATCGGCACCGTCGTGCGTCCTCCGCCCGCTTGAGATGCGCCATTCTAGCACGCGGATTCAGAGGGGTCCGGGGGGGTCTCCGGCCGCGTCCGACGGCGGGCCCGCCACTCACGCTCGACCGCGGCGCGGTCCGCGGTCTCCTGCCCCAGGAGCTCCTTGATATCCTCGGCGTTGAGGGCCGGGGCGTCGCCCACGTTGTTGTTCAGCTTGAAGTAGACGCGCCGGGCCTGGCCGTCCAGGGCCCGGCCCCGGGCCACGATCGCGCTCAGCTCCTCCCGGTTGTAGAGGTAGCCGTACTTCTCGGCCACGCTCGGGCCCTCGCCGCGGAGCTGCTTCATGAAGCCCTCCCGGTTGCGCCCGTGCAGGCGCAGGATCGCGGTCGGCGCGGTCAGCGCCACCGTGCGGTCGACCGAGGCGGGGGTGAGCGGGGCGTCGACCGACACGTAGGCGAGATGCCGGTCGCGGAGCACCGCGAGGGTCTCCTCGGCGTGCCGCGGCAGCCAGGACGCGTCGCGGAACTCCACCGCGATGGTCACCCCGGGCACACGCGCGGGCAGCGAGGCGAGGTACTCCACCGCCCGCTCGCCGTACCTGAACCACGGGGCCATCTGGAAGAGCACGTAGCCGAGCTTGCCCGCGTCGGCCAGCGGCCGCAGCGCCTCGCGGAAGGTGGCGAACGCCCACTCGCGCGCCTCCTCGCCGAAGACCGCGTTGTCGAGGCGACCGTCCGCGTCCGGCCGCGCACGGGCGGGCACCAGACCGAGCAGCGGAGGCGGCAGTCGCCCCGCGTCCAGGTGATGGCCGGTCAGGAGCGCGTAGGCCTTGACGCTGAAGAGAAAGCCGGGCGGCGTGCGCTTGGCCCAGAGCACCGCGTTCTGGGCCGAGAGCGGGGCGTAGAAGGTGGAGTTGACCTCGACGCAGTCGAAGAAGCGGCTGTACCACCAGAGCCGCTCTTCCGCCTTCATGCTCTTGATCGGATAGAACGAGCCCTCGCCGATCATGCTCTTGTCCTGCCAGGCGCAGAGCCCCACCCGGTACTCGGTGGCGACCGGGCCCGCGGGGTGATACCGGATCAGCGGCGGAGGCGGCGGGCTATCGGGGGACGACTTCGACATTGCGGCTGCGCTCGGCCAGCCCCAGGCGGCGGTGGAGCGACGCGAGCGGGCCGGGCGCCCACCAGTTCCACCGCCCCATGAGCCGCATGGTGGCGGGCACGAGCAGGGCGCGCACGATCGTGGCGTCGATCACCACCGCGAGGCCGATCCCGACCCCCACCGCCTGGATGATCACCGAGCCCGCGGTGGCGAAGCCGAAGAAGACCGCGGCCATGATCGCGGCCGCTCCGGTGATGAGCCGGCCGGTGGACTCGAGCGCGTCCGCCACCGCGCGGGTGGTGTCGCCGTGGCGCTCGTACTCCTCCCGCACCCGGCTCAGCAGGAGCACCTCGTAGTCCATCGAAAGGCCGAACACGAAGCAGAACATGATGAGCGGGGTCGCGGTCTGGATGGGGCCGGGGGTGAAGTCGAGCCAGCCCGACAGATGTCCCTGCTGGAAGATCCACACCAGCGCGCCGTAGGACGCGCTGATGGACAGGAGGTTCATGATCACCGCCTTGAGCGGCAGGAGCACCGAGCCCAGCAGGAGGAACAGCACCACGTAGGTGGCGAGCATCACGAGCCCGACGGTGCGCGGAGAGTGGCGCGTCACCAGGTCGATGATGTCGAGATCGAAGGCGGTCTGGCCGGTCACCAGCACCTCGCCGCCGATCGCGGGGTGCGACGTGCGGATCTCCTGCACCAGCGCGCGCGCCTCCGCGCTCGAGGGCTTGAGCGCGGTCGCGACCACCAGCAGGGCGAGCCGCCCCCCGACGGTCTGGCGCAGCACCTGGTCGACGCCGGGCGGCCGCATGCTCGCGGGGGCGGTGGCGAGCTGCTGGTACTGCTCGCGGGTGACGCGGGGATCGAGATCGACCATGCTCTCGACCCGCCCCACGTTCGGCAGCTTGGCGAGCCAGCGGCTCAGATCGTAGAGGCCGCCGACCCGCTCCGCGGTCAGCGGCGAGCCCTCCGCGTAGCGCACCACCACCAGGATGCGATTGCTGTCGCCGCCCGCGAAGTGCTCGCGCAGGGCCTCGTCGCCCTTCCGGGAGCTCGCGGAGGGCGGCAGCGCGTTGACGTCGCCCGAGCCGACCTGGAGGTGGAGGAACGGCATGCCCAGCACCAGCAGGAGCGCGGAGACCGAGAGGAACACCGCCCAGGGATGGGTCATCACCGTGACCGCCACCGCGTGCCAGAGCCCGCGGCCGGTGCGGGAGCGCTCCGGGTGGATGAAGGGCAGGCGCAGCGAGTTCACGCGCGGGCCGACCACCGCGAGCAGGGCGGGCAGGAGCGTCAGCGCGTAGAGCACCGCGAGCGAGACCACCATGGTGCCGGCCCAGCCGATCGAGCCGATGTTGCCGAGGCCCAGGAACACCATGCCGAGCAGGCCGATGGCGACGGTGAGACCCGAGAAGAGGATGGCCCGGCCCGCGGTGGCCATGGTCCGCGCGAGGGCCTCCGGCCCCGGGTGGGCGCGGATCTCCTCGCGGAACCGGCTCACGATGAAGAGCGAGTAGTCGATGGCCACCCCGAGGCCGATCATCGTGACGATGTTGGGCGCGTACACCGACACCGAGGTGTAGCGGGCCATCAGCAGCGTGCCCGCGATCGCGCCGGCCATCGAGAGCGCGCCCACCAGCAGCGGCAGGAGCGCGGCCACCACCGAGCCGAACACGAGCAGCAGCAGGATCACCACCAGGGGCAGGATCACCAGCTCCGCCCGCTGCAGATCGGTCCGGGTCACCTCGGTGAAGTCGTGGTTCAGCGGGATGTTGCCCACCGGCAGCATCTCGAGCGGCCCCGGCTTGACCTTGGCCAGCAGCGACGGGTAGACGTCGGGCGGGAGCACCGAGAACTCGAGCGAGGAGAACGCGGCCGCCTCGCCCTTCAGCTCCACCACCGCCAGCGCGCGCCGGCCGTCCCGCGAGATCATCTGGGCCGCCGGCACCGACGCGTCGTACACCGGCGGATCGTACGCGGTCAGCACCCGGGCCACCCGCTCGTCGCTCCGGAGCGGCGCGACGGCCCGCTCGACTTCCCGCCGGAACGCGGGGTCCTTGGCCGAGAGGGTCGGGCTGCTGAAGATGAAGCTGAACGACGGCGGCCGGCCGGGAAGCTCGCGGCCGATCAGGTCGAGCGCGCGGCCGGACTCGGTGGTGGTCGGGACGTCGGCGGTGGCGAGGCGGCCGCCGTGGGCGATCAGCCAGAGCGACGGGGCCAGGGTCGCGACCGAGAGGGCGACGACCGCGAACCGGAAGCGATGGACGAACCGACCCCAGCTCGCGAGCATAGGAATCTATCGTACCCCACAAACCCCGAAGGGACCCGTGGACTAGGCACGGCCGGCGGCCTCCGCTACCGGCACCCCGCGCCCGCCGCTCGCGGCCACGATCGCGCCCACCAGGACCAGCGCGCCGGCCAGCGACCAGAACACCGGGCGATAACCGCCGAGCAGCGTGTAGAGCACCGCGGCGCCCACCGGCCCGAGCGCCCGCGCACCGTTGGCGCCGAGGGCGACCGCGCCGCTGATGGTCGCGTAGTGCGCGGGACCGAAGAGCTCGGCGAGCGTGGTGGCCCGCGCGAGCGTGGCCATGCCGTTGGCCGCGCCCAGCACCGCGATCACCAGGACGAGGCCGCCGGGCAGCGACGGCGCGAGCGCGACCAGGCCGAGCCCGAGCGCCTGCGCCAGGAACACCGCCATGGTCACGCCGAGCGGGCCGAAGCGCCCGGCCACCGCGACGAAGAGGAGGCGCCCCGGGATCTGCATCGCGCCCATCCAGCCGATCGCGATGGCCACCGCGGCGGCGGCGTGACCCTGCTCGACCATGTAGGGGATGAGGTGCAGGGTCACCGCCGTGGTCGAGAAGCTGCCGATCGAGAACGCGAGCGAGAGGGCCCAGAAGATGGGCGTGCGGGCCGCCACTCCGAGCGGAACGCCCGGCCCGCGCCCGGCGGCGCCGGCCTTTGCCGCGCCGCCGGGTGCGAAGTGGGGCGGCTGGCGCCGGAGCACCAGCGCGTGGAGCGGGATCGTCACGACCGCGAGGATCGTGGCGAGCCCGAGGAGGGCCGAGCGCCAGCCCCAGTGCTGAAGAAGGCCGGCGCTGATCGGCATGAAGATGGTGCTGGCGAGCGCGCCGGCGAGCGTGACGACGGTCAGCGCGCGATCGCGGTGATCGGTGGGGAACCAGCGCACCACCGCCCCGAAGGCGGGCTCGTAGAGGGTGGCGGCGAGCGCGAGCCCCATCAGGCTCCACACCACGTAGAGCCCGAGCACGCCCGACACCTGGGACCACGCCAGCACGAGGGCGGCGCCGAGGCACGAGCCCATCGTCATCAGCCCCCACGGGCCGCGCCGGTCGAGCCAGCGGCCCACCGGGAGCGCGGCGAGCGCGGCCACCGCCATGCCGACCGTGAACGCGCCGGTGATCGCCACGCGCGAGGCGGCGAGATCGGTCTCCATCGCGGCGAGGAAGACCGGGAAGCCGTAGTACATGATGCCCCACGACACGATCTCGGTGACGCAGAGGGTGGCGACGACCGTCCAGCCGTAGCTCAGAGCAGGCGCTCCATGATCAGGACGTCCACCCAGCGGCCGTCGAGGCGGCCCTGCTCGTGATACACCCCGACCGGGCTGAAGCCCATCTTCCGGTAGAGCGCCACGCCCGCCTCGTTGTAGGGAAACGTGGCCAGCACCATCTTGTGGTAGCCGAGCGTCCGGGCGAGCGGCAGCAGGTGGGTCAGGAGCGCGCGTCCCACCCCGCGGCCGCGCCAGGCCCGCTCCACGTAGACCGAGAGGTCGACCACGTGGTCGTAGGCCGGCCGCGCGTTGAACGAGTTGAGGCTGCCCCATCCCACCACCTCGCCCCCGGTCACCGCCACCACCACCGGATGGCGCGCGGGGCGCGCCGTCATCCACTGCCGCCGCTCCTCGGGCGTGCGGAGCTCGGTCTCGAGGGTCGCGACGCGGTCCTCGATGCCCTGGTTGTAGATGGTGCAGATCGCCGCCGCGTCGTCCGGGCCCGCGGGGCGGATCGAAACGTCCCCCATGGATGTCGCCCTCCTGTCCCGCAGTGTGCCCACCGGCGGTTCGATAAGGGAAATAGATTGTTCTCATGCAAACGATGAGGAATACTTCGGCAAGGATCCGAGCCCCATGGACCTGAATCCCGTCCACGTGCGGACTCTCCGGGAGATCGCCCGCCACGGGAGCTTCTCGCGCGCGGCCGAGAGCCTGCGCCTGAGCCAGCCCGCGGTCAGCCTGCACATGCGCCAGCTCGAGATGCGCTGCGGCACCGCCCTGCTCGAGCGGGTGGGCAAGCGCGCCTTCGCCACCCGCGCCGGCACCATCCTCCTCGAGCACGCCGGGCGCGCCTTCGCGGAGCTGGACGCGGCCCAGGAGGCGCTGCGCCGGCTGCGCGGCGTGGTGGCGGGCCGGCTGCGGCTCGGCACCGGCGCCACCGCGAGCATCCACCTGCTGCCCCCGCTGCTGCGGCGCCTGCGGGCCCGCTACCCCGAGCTGGAGCTGATCGTGGTGACCGGCAACGCGCCGGAGATCGCGGCCGCGGTGGCCGCCAACGAGCTCGACGTGGGCCTCGTCACCCTGCCGGTGACCGGGCGCCAGCTCGCGGTGACCCCGTTCCGCGCCGACCCGCTGGTGGCGGTGGGACCGCCCGGCCACGCGTGGCCGGGTCCGGGCGCCCTCACCGCGGCGGAGCTGGCGCGGCAGCCGCTCATCCTCTACGAGCGCGGCGGCACCATCCGGCGCGTGATCGACGCGTGGTTCCGGCGCGGAGGCGCGCGGCCGCGGGTGGTGATGGAGCTCGGCAACGAGGAGGCGATCAAGAAGCTGGTGGGCGCCGGCCTCGGCGTCTCGGTGAGCCCGGCGATGGCGGTGCGCGACGAGGTGCGGGCGGGCGCGCTCCGGATCCGCCCGCTCTCCCCCGCCCTGGTGCGCCGCCTCGGCCTGGTGCGCCGGCGCGACAAGCCGGAGACGCCGGCCCTGCGGGTGTTCCTCGCCGCGGTGGAGAGCCTCAGTGAAAATCGTGCGAGGGGACGCTCTCCAGGCGATGGCGCAGGGGGGCGAGCCGCTCGGCGCGCACGGACGTGACGTTGTCCTGTCGCTGCAGCGTGCCCTCGATCAGCAGGAACGATTCGTTGACCAGGGCGAGCCGGTGCCGCTGGAAGAGGGCCGGGCGCACGATCACGTTGATCAGGCCGGTCTCGTCCTCCAGGTTGAGGAAGACGAAGCCCTTGGCGGTGCCGGGCCGCTGGCGCACCACCACCGCGCCCGCCACCTTCACCCACGCCCCGTGACGGAACGCGGCGAGATCCGCCGCGCGCGAGACCCCCATGCGCAGCAGGCGCCCGCGGCGGAACGCCATCGGGTGCGGGCCCAGGGTGAGGCCGGTGCCCTCGTAGTCGGCGAGCAGTCGCTCCTCCGCGGTCATCGGCCGCAGCGGTGACGCCGCGGGCGGCACGGCCAGCTCCTCGTAGAGCGCGCCGGCCGGCCGCCCCGCGCGCTCGGCTTCCCACAGCGCGGCCCGCCGCTCCGGCTCGAGGCTGGCGAGCGCGCCCACCCGCGCGAGCTGGGCCACCTCGTCGCGCCGCAGCCCGCCACGCTTGACCAGGTCCTCCACCGAGGCGAAGGGCCGCCGCGTCCGCTCCGCCTCGAGCCTGCGCCCGGCCTCCTCCCGCAGCCCGCGGACGTAGCGCAGACCCAGGCGCACCGCGCCGGCCGGCGAGCCGGTGGGCTCACCCGTGGGCTCAATAGTGCAGAGCCAGCCCGAGTAGTTGACGTCGGCGGGATGGATCACCTGCCCGTGCCGGCCCGCGTCGTTGACGATGGTGGCCGGATCGTAGAAGCCCATCGGCTGGTTGTTGAGCAGGGCGGCGTAGAACGCGGCGGGATGGTGCGCCTTGAGGTACGCGCTCGCGTACGCGAGCAGCGCGAAGCTGGCCGCGTGGGAGTTGTGCACCACCAGGCCGTCGGCGACGAAGTTGTGATCGTCCTCCACCGCGAGGTCGTAGGTCGGGCTCATGCCCTCCGGATCCACGCTCAGCACGCAATCCCAGCCGACGCACGAGGCATCCGGCTCCGCGGTCGCCACGTGATCGTCGAACTGGAGGCTGCCCAGGGGCCGCCAGCCTGTCTCGGTGAGCACCAGGTGCTCCGGGGTCGCCACCACCTCCCGGCCCAGGAAGGTGCGGAGCCGGTACACCATGCGCGATCCGCTCGCGGTCGCGGCGAGGACGCGGCGGGGCCGGATCTTGAGATCCGGATCGCAGGCCAGGGTGTGGGGCAGGGCCGCGCGGCCCTCCACCACGTCCTCGATGCGGACCGAGCGCCCGGTCTCCGCGTCGATCACCCGGGTGTCGCCCGCCACGCACTCCGGGAAGCCGTAGAGCGCGAACGCGGTGATCGAGTGGATGATCGCCTCCGCCGCCTCGCCGGAGATGCCCTGCCGGGCCATGCCCGCGCGGAGCTTCACCTCCACCTCCTTCATGGCGCGCTCCGAGCGCTTGAAGCCGAAGGCGCGGCGCAGCTCCTCGGCCTCGCCCCCGGTGAAGCCGGCGGTGGCCATCGCCATGCGCAGGAGCTGCTCCTGGAAGAGCGGCACGCCGAGGGTGCGGCGCAGGATCGGCTCGAGATCGGGATGGGGCACCGTGATCTCCTCGCGCCCCGCGCGGCGGCGCAGGTAGGGATGGACCATGTCCCCCACGATGGGGCCGGGGCGGATGATGGCCACCTGCACCACCAGGTCGTAGAAGCACGTGGGCCGCAGGCGCGGCAGCGTGGCCATCTGGGCGCGGCTCTCCACCTGGAAGACCCCGATGGTGTCCGCCTCCTGGAGCATGCGGTAGACGGTGGGGTCCTGGGGCAGATGGGCGAGGTCGACCGCGCCGCCTCGGACCCGGATCATCTCGAGCGCGTCCTGGAGCAGCGACATCATCCCGAGCCCGAGCAGGTCCACCTTCACGATGCCGAGCGCGGCGCAGTCGTCCTTGTCCCACTGCACCACGCTGCGCCCGGGCATGGTGGCGGGCTCGAGCGGGACGACGCCGTCGAGCCGGCCCTGAGCGATCACCATGCCGCCCGAGTGCTGCCCGAGGTGCCGCGGCAGGTCCTGGATCGCGCTCCAGAGCCGGGCGAAGTGCTGGATCCGCGGCGCGGCCGGATCACAGCCGGCCTCGCCGAGATGCGCGAGCAGGCTGTCGCCCGGCTCGTTGTACTCCCAGTTGCTCACCAGCTGGGAGAGGCGCTCGATCACGTCGGGGGGCAGGCCCAGCACCTTGCCGATCTCGCGGGCCGCGCTGCGCCCCCGGTAGGTGATCACGTTGGCGGTCATGGCCGCGCCCAGCCGCCCGTAGCGCTCGTAGACGTACTGGATCACCTGCTCGCGGCGGTCCCCGCTCGGCAGGTCGAGATCGATGTCCGGCCACTCCCCGCGCTCCTCGGAGAGGAAGCGCTCGAAGAGCAGCTCCATGCCCACCGGGTCCACCGCGGTGAGGCCGAGTGCGTAGCACACCGCGCTGTTGGCGGCCGAGCCGCGCCCCTGCACCAGCACCCGGTGCGCCCCGCAGTACTGCACCAGGTCCCAGACGATGAGGAAGTAGCCGGCCAGGTCGAGCCGGCCGATGAGGGCCAGCTCGTGCTCGATCTGCCGCCGCGCCTTCTCCGCGAGGGACCCTCCTCCGTAGCGGGTGCGCGCCCCCGCGTGGGCGAGCTCGCGCAGGAAACCGATGGGCGTTTCCCCGCGCGGCAGCGGATACTCCGGGAAGCGGTAGCCCAGGTCCTTGAGGGTGAAGCCGAGCCGCAGCGCGAGCTCGCCGGTGTTGGCCACCGCCTCCGGGCAGTCGGCGAAGAGCCGCTCCATCGTCGCCCCGCTCTTCATGAAGTGCTCGCTGTTGCGGGCGAGCCGCCGCCCCGCCGTCTCGAGGGTGACGTGCTCGCGGATGCACGTGAGCGCGTCGAGCAGCGGCCGGTCCCGCCGCGCGATCAGCCGCGGCTCGTTGGTGGCGAGCGGCTGCAGGCGCAGGCGCCCCGCCTCGGCGCGCAGCCACTCGTTGCGCGCTTCCTCCGGACGGCTCAGGTGCCGCTGCAGCTCCACGAAGACGTTGAAGCGACCGTAGATCGAGACGAGCCGCTCGAGCCGGCGCCGGCTCGCGGGTGCGCCCTCGCGCTCGAGCCCGACGGCCAGCGGTCCCCGGCCGCCGCCGGTGAGGCAGACGAGCCCGCCCGCGAACTCGGAGAGCTCGTCGAGCGTGGCCGCGCCCTCGCCCTTCGGGGCGCGCATCTTGATCCGGGTGAGCAGGCGGCAGAGGTTCTGGTAGCCCTCGCGGTCCTCCACCAGCAGCGGCAGCCGGCTGCCGTCGGCCAGCGTGACCTCCGCGCCCACCCGCGCGGTGATGCCGAGCCGGGTGCAGGCGCGATAGAGCCGGGGCGCGCCGTACACGCCGTCGGCGTCCAGGAGCGCGAT
>Ga0210408_10003240_pt1 | contig 15172 bp, 17 predicted proteins | sample IncBWH4MmetaG_FD_155471 | JGI IMG/M metagenome (GOLD analysis project Ga0210408, IMG submission 155471) | Forest soil microbial communities from Barre Woods Harvard Forest LTER site, Petersham, Massachusetts, United States - Inc-BW-H-4-M | ecosystem: Environmental > Terrestrial > Soil >...
CGCGGATGGCGCCGGCCCCCTGCGCCAGTTCTACTACGACATTCTTGGCGTGGGCATGACGCTGCGCGTTGTTCACCGCTTCCTGAACCACGCGGTACACGCAAAGCTTCAGTTCGTCTGCCAGATCCTCCGTCACATTTTCCGATCGCACGTCGACCTCAGTCTCTCCGCGAGCCGACATTTCTCGTGCATACCATTCCACCGCAGCAACCAGCCCCAAGTCATCGAGCATCGAAGGGCGCAGAAGAAGCGCTATATTGCGTACCTCCTGCAGCGTCCTCTCCGCCAGGGTCTTGATCCGCTGCACGATTTCTTGGCCCTTTTCGTCGTCGCTCGCTAGCTGTTTGGATAGTCGCCCCGTGTCCAGCAGCAGCAGCCCCAGCGCTTGCCCCACTTCGTCGTGAAGTTCCCGCGAAATCGACCGGCGTTCGGTCTCCTGCGCATCAACCAACCTGGTGGAAAGCTCCTGCAACTCATGCTGGCTATGCACCAATTCCGTATAGCGAAGCGCGCCTTGACGCTCAAGATGAAGGATATAGATCGCGCTTCCACTAGCCAGCAGCAAGCCGGAGGTAAGCGAAAGAATCAGCATCCTGGTCAAACGGTTCTGGAGGCGATCGAACTGCAGGAAGCCTCCCTGCTCCGCGGCGAGCATCTGGCTGTCGTTTAGCAACTCAACCTTTTGTGCGATTGCCACAAACTGCTGCCTTCGCGGGAGAATGCTTTCGGTGATTACCTGTTCAGCGCGACTCCGGCGCTCTTCTGGTTTCCATTCCTTGCTCCCGCGTACAACACCCTCTTGTTCCGCCAGAAATGTTTCCAATTGTTCTATCAATAACTGCTCTTCCGGACTCCGGTCTGCAGGGTAGGATTGCAGCGACGCCCGAGCCGCATCCGCTCGTTTGGAGATCTCTCCGCGGACATCTTCCTCCTGCTGCTGCGGGCTCAGCAGAAACTCCTCCATGTGATCGCTATAAACGCTCGCAGATATGATCACCGTGGCAAGCACTCGCTCCCGCTCGAGCGACCTACGCTGCACGGATTCCTCTACTTCGTGAAGTTTCCGAAGCGTTTGGAGCGCACTCGCCCCTGTAAAAAAAAGAAAAATTAGGAGTCCGCCAAAGCCGAGGAAAAGAACCACACGTAATCGGCGATTCGAATGGTTGCCGTCACGATCCGATGCATGACCTCGGATACTAGGACCTTCGGCGCTTGCCCCATGAGGGTTCATCCTGTAAATAAATCACGTTTTCTCTCTCCCGCGCAAACGCTAGGGTGAGAGGGCTCATGCGCACGAGGGTGACTCGGCCGAATTGAAAAAGTGCGCTCTAGCCCTTCAGCAGGAACCCCTCAAAAGAGGAAAGGCCAGCACTCGCTAAGCCTCAGACAGGCGGCGGACCGCCACCGAGATCATCAACCTGCTCACACCGGTCATCACCATGCATATGCCAACCAGCGTCCCCACAGCCCACATCGAACTCGCCAACCAGTGTTGCCATATCATGAGCCCCAGAGCCAAGGCCACGATTCCATTAAGCAAGATCCAGCCCGATCCGTTGACCTTACGATCCTTAAAAAATGCCGAAAGATCCATAATTCCTTCAGCAAAGAAGAAAATCCCTATGGCTAGAGTCAACGTAGCAATTCCTAGCAGCGGATTATTGAGGAGATAGATCCCGACCCCAAAATACAAAACCGCGACCAACAGCTTCCACACAATGTGGCCTATTCCCCTAGACTGCAACGCATGCAGCACCTGGGCCGCGCTGCTGAAGATCATCATCCACCCGATGACAAGAACGGCGCCAAATGAACTTGCCAGCGGCGAGGCAATCGCGAACAGTCCGAACAGAATCAACAGCACACCCCAAACCATGGACCATCCCGTGCTTCGCCTCGTGATTACTGCTGCGGCTGTGCTCATTTGACCCTCCCGGTTCGATGACTGTTCGAACCTGTAACCTTCACCAAGAAGTCCCACGACTCTCCTTGAATTTTCGGATCGTGGCGCCACGGGTTCGACTGGTAGAACTTACAGCTGCCTGCAGACAAATTCGCCAAGTCTTCGGCCAGGACTTGGGCTGCTTAACCCTCACCATACGCTCGCGCCCCCCGCTTGGCTTTGGCGCGACTCCAATGCACTGGCAGTTTTGACAGTGCCACCGAGTCAAGGTTCCGGTTATAAGGAACGGGTCGTCAAATGTTGCTTGGCTCAGCTCGCATCGTTAGGGACGACCGTGGCGCTCTGAAGTCACACATGTCACGCCCCATTCTAAGAAGTGCCTCGGCGCGCTAGGTTTCCGTGGGCTCGGGAGCGACCCGTGCATGCTTTGGACGAGCCCGTGATCAAGCACGCCCATTGTGCGAGGAGGCTGGAATGAACAGAATTATTCTCCGCATTGCAATTTGCACGTTGTCATTTTGCTTGGTTACTTTGGCGCTACCAATCACCGGAGCCGCCGGCCAGCAAAGTGGAACCAGTGGGAACTCATTCGTCAGCCAGCCAGTAAATCGCGGGGAAAAGATCAAAATGGAGGGCTTGGTCACCGGTCGGCAAGGCGACATTGTCACCGTGCGAACAGCGGACGACACCAATGTTCAGGTGGCCCTGACCGATTACACAAAAGTAGTGACGCCCCGCGGCTTATTCGGGAAAAAGCATATGCCGGTAAGCGATCTTTTGCCCGGCCTATGGATCAAAGTGAAGGGTGTGGGCGACAGCCCAGGGCACATCTTGGCAGAATCGGTAACTTTCTTGACCAACGATCTTAGGACCGCGAACGCAATTCAAGCCGGGTTAAGCCCGCTCGATGCCAAAGTTCAAACGAATCAGCGCCAGATTCAAGCCAATACGCAAAACATCCAGGCGAATCAGCAACAGATCCAAACCCATGAACAACAGATTCAGTCTAATCAGCAACAGGCTCAGCAGCAGATCGGAGAAACCAATCAGCGCATCTCTGAACTCGCGGATTATAACGTGAGGTACACCGCGGCGGTCAATTTCCCTGTCGGTAGCGCAACTCTGTCACCTCAAGCTAAGAGCGAACTCACGAAGCTGGCCACGGACGCAACAACGCTCAAGGGCTATGTCGTTCAGATCAAAGGCTTCACAGATTCATCCGGGAGTGCAGCTCTAAACCAGGGGCTGAGCATGCGTCGCGCGCAATCCGTCATCGCTTACCTCGAACAGGCTGGCAATATCCCGCTTACACACGTACTCACTCCGGGCGCCATGGGTGAATCCCAGCCTGTTTCGTCCAACCAAACCTCGGAAGGCCGCGCCGAGAACAGGCGCGTGGAAGTAAAAGTCCTAGTAAGTCGCGGCATTTCTGGACCCTAGGTCTTTACGCTACCCGCGATACCACGACGGTCCGACAATCCGCGCCTGCCACGCCAAGCGCACTGCGCGAGAGATAAACCTCCCGGCGATTCGCGGCGCCCACCGCCAGCGTCAGTTCGCAACCCATATCGATTTTGTAGACAAACCCCATGCCCCCCGCCCCCACACATTCCTCCACGCGGTCCACATCTGCACTGACAAACACGAAGGGGATGTCCAATCCCGCGGCCTTCAGTACCTCCATCGCTTCCGGTCCTGTAAGCAATGGCATCGACACATCGCTCACAATGACATCCGGAAGCAGGCTGATTGCAGCGTCGACCAGGTTTCTGCCGTCTGCCGCGGCCCCCACAACGCTAAACTCGTCAGACAGTAGCCGAATTGCGGCCCATCTCATATCCCCGTGATCATCGGCAACCAAAATCCGTAACTTGCGCATAAGCGTGTCTACCTCACAATCGAACTTCGCTCTCTGCAATAGCAGACTACGACGGCCAGTACTTGTCGTTGCCGCGCAGCAATCAAATCGTAAATTCTTTGCACGCCCCCGGACTTTCCGCCTCCACTTCGCTGGTATTTCTGACAGTATGCTTGGCCGCATTCCTCCTTTAAACGTAAAGCTGGGGTGTGGTTTCCAAGCCAATCCGCGTAGCCCGGTTTGTCTTTGGGGGCGGACGTAAACGAGCACGCCCGGGTAACTCAACAGGTCTGATTGCCAGCGAATCTCGAGATCAGTCGAGGGGAACAACTATGAAGCCAGCTCTTAGATTTCTCGCCTGCCTGAGTCTGCTGCTGATTATTTGCAATGCCCGCGCTCAGAGTGAACACGAAAACGACGACCCGATTGTAACCACAAGCCTCGGCATCCCATTGAGCTTAGCTCTGAACCCGACTGCTCGATTTGTAAGCGGAGGCTGGGGCGTGAATTCTGGGGTCGGCTACAACTTTGATCGGCGTAACGCACTAATAGGCGAGTTTATGTGGAACACGCTTAACCCGACGAACGAAGCTCTTCAACCGATCCGGGTGGCGCTGCAATCCCCCAACATAAGTGGTTACACTAACCTTTTTGCCCTCACGGGAAACTACCGATACGAGCTACGCGGCAAGACGTTCGGAACGTATTTCATCGGCGGCGGCGGTTGGTATCACCGCAGCGCGGGCCTCACGAAGCCCATCCCGACAGGCACCAGCAGCAGTTGCGAACCTGCGTGGCTTTGGTGGGGATACAACTGCACAACCGGGATAGTCATCACGAACGTAACTCTTGCAAGCTCGGGTTCAACCGCTTTCGGTGCAAATGGGGGGATCGGTTTCACAATCAGGGTGGGCGAGGCGCCCTACAGGGTCTACGTCGAGTCACGCTACCACTATGCGCCGACCAGGAATGTCAACACGCAGTTAATCGCGATCACCGTCGGAATCCGCTACTAGCCGCTACCCTCCCTGTACTCGTGCACAAACGCTGCCTTCGCAGGGAAGCCGTTCAGTATTGGCACAACTGAGACACCCAGTCTCCGCAAGACCTTCTTGAATCAGAGAGAGTCCGGCACACTGGGCTACGAGCCTTCTTTCAAAACCTGCGCCTCGCCATATTTTTCAAGATCTTTTTCCAGGAAATAATTCAGGAAGGTCCGGATTGCACCGATGGCGGCGAGTTGGCCGATATCGACCCAGGTTGGCGTTACGACGGTGCGCACGATATCAGCAGCCAATTCGAATTCCAATCCCAACAAAAGCCAGACACCAAAGCCCAACCTCGCTGCTCTCCTTTGACCTCTCTTTGCTTCGCCGGCAAACAGTGTCTTGGCCGTGCTCCAGAGTGCCTCCATCGCACCATACGCGATCAGCAGAACCGCAGCGGTCTCCACGCCTAGCGCGATGGACGCCGCAAACACTCTTAAAATTTCTTCCATGCGCGGACCGGAATGAAGCCGCCGCCGAACAACTCTTAGATACCATGCAGCAGAACGCGAGCTGCGAAGCGAGCATCGTGCCACTCTTCGCCGGAGAGTGTGCGCGCGCCGCGCCCAGGCCAGGGATCGCGGACCGCAGCTTCCACGATGTGCCACCGCCCGCTGAACTCATCGGTCTCCAGGGTTACCGCGGTCAGGACCACCGTGTGGCCCAGCGTGCCAAGAATCAGCGGCCGATTCTTGCGCAGGTCGGAAACGCCTGCGGCAGGCTCGTTAAAGAAGTCGGCGCTTGAGCGAAAGTGACGCCCGCGGTCGTCTGTCCACCGGCGATTAAGATCGTCGATGAGCTGGCGCTCGTGCACTGGCCTGTCCAGCAGCGCGCCCCACGTCTCGCGCACGATTCGCGACTGCGAAACTTTGTAACCGTAGTACGCGAAGACCATTTCGATGCACGCCGCCCAGCACCATTTGCTGGATTGCTGCTGCGTGCCGAAGCAGAGACGCTCTTCTTCGATTCCCACCGTGCAACGCGAGAATCGAGGCCCTACCCACTGGCAGAACTCCGAGGCTCGGACCAAAGCGCCGCTAGAGAATCCACACACTGCAAGACTCCCGAGTTTCGCCAAGAAGTCGCGTCGATGCATAGGAGTCCAGACGTTGCGCCGTACTCTATGGGTCCCGCACCACAGTACGCAGGATCCCGACCACTACAAGCTGTCAGAAATAGCAGACGCGCGGAGGGCCGTACGGCAAGGGCCGGAGCCAGCACTACTTAAGTTGTGTTTCGAAACAATTCAACTCAAAAGCGTCACGCTACCGCTAGCAACATCGTAGTAGGCCGCGACTACCCTCAGCTCACTCTTCTTTACCGAGTCTGCGATTACTGTCGACGCCTGCCGCAAAAGCGCTGCCTGTATCTTCGCGTTGGCCTTCGACGCCGCTTCCAGGTTGGACCCCGCCTGATCTACCGCAGGCTGGATATGCGGAAACAATGCGCTGATCTGCCCGGGAACGCCTTTAGCTTGTATCGTTGCGTTGACTGCTCCGCAATTGCTGTGTCCCATGACGACGATCACCTTCGTTCCTAACACCACTGCTCCATACTCGAGACTCGCGATGATCTCCGACGTGACCACATTGCCGGCGATGCGCGTTACAAAGATGTGCCCGATACTCTGATCGAACACCAGCTCCACGGGCACGCGGGAATCCGCACAGGAAAGCACTGCAGCGAACGGCTCTTGTTTCTCGATTGTGTTTTCTCTAAGAATCGCAAGGTCGTGCTCGTGCGCCGTCGCACCGTTCGTAGTGAAGCGTCGGTTGCCCTCCATCAGTTCCTGCAGCGCCGCATCGGGACTGAGCTTGCTCTGCGCCTGAACCACGTGCGGTGCACCGAATCGCACCCCTGCGGCTGTTATGATTCCGGCGACTGCTCCCCCCGTCGTCAGTTGCATAAACCGGCGCCTCGAGGACCCTCGCTCAGACATACGCGGCTCGGTGCTCCCGCCGGGACCGGAGCCTCCAGATCGTGTTTCCCGATCGCGTCTACCGTCTCCATGGCGCGAATAAAGCGAAAGAGTCATTTTGGGCCTCCTAAACCAAAATTATCCGTAGGCTCCGCGGAGTCGCCTCGTTCCCACTCACTTGTAACCCATGAGACTCCTCAGCCGGGCGTACGCCTGGCGATATTCGAGCTCCGCCCGATACATGTCTGCTTCCATTTTTGCTTGCGCCGATTCAACTTCCGGATCATCGGACCGGTAGCTCGCCTCGACGATTCGAGTCGCGGACATCATCCGGCGCGCCAATTGAACGAGTTGGCGCGAGCGCTCCAGTTCCAAATAGCTGCTCTTGACGCCCGCTCCCACTTTAGCCTTGGTCAATTGCACGCCCAGGTCTGCCGCTTCGGCTTGCGCCTTGACCTCTTTCACTGCATGCTCACGCTTGCCGAAATCAAAAAGGGTCCATGTACCCAGGACGCCGATGTAGGAAAAATCTTTGGGCAACACAAGATTGCTGACGAGGTTCTGATTGGCGTAACCACCTACGATTGCGACCGTGGGGAAATACGCCATTTTTGACAGTTTCAAACCAGAGTGGGCCTTGACTGCGGTTTGCTCCGCCTCGACAACCTCGGGATTCGCCGCTTCCGCTCTAGCAGCAACTTCCGTGAGCGACAAATCTTCCACTAGAGGTTCCGGCGGGACGAGCTCCAGTTTTGTTCCATCTGGCAGGCCAACCATTTCGACAAGCGACGCGGTCAGTTGCTTCACCTTGCTGGCCGGAAGCGCAACGGCCTTTTCGGCGGCGATCATGTCCGCCTCTTGTTCCGCGGAGATCCTTGGCGCCCCCGAACTGCTCGCCGTCAGCCATTTGGCTTGAATCTTCTTGGCCTCTGCTTGCGCACTGATCAGTTCCCGTTCGGCGACGAGCAAGTCGAAGTAATTTTTCTCGACCCTGCTTGCCGTTTCCGCCACCGGCATTCCTGCCTTTGCTTTGGCGATGTTTTCATCCGCGCGCGCAATTTTCACGAGCTGATAGATCGCGAAAAGTGGTGTAACGGGTTGAGTCGCGTTCACGTCAAAAACCGTTTGATTCTTTGCAAATATGTTTACGGGAACGCTCAGGGTCGTACCGGCGATTGGACGTCGAACCGTCAGCACCTGGCCCGTTTGCTTATTGAGGTGACCGTTGAAAAAAGTCGCGCCGATACTCGGAAAGTACTGCGCCTGCACGCCCAGCCGGTGCTGCTTCGCGATTTCCACCTGCAGCTGCCCGAGGCGCACGAGTGGATTGCTTGCCCCTCCCGCCATCTGCTGCGCTTCCTCCAGCGTGACGCGGCGCACAGCGAGCGGTGCATCGCCCACGTTCGCGGCAAAGGAAGATCCGCCGTTGTAAGCCTGTCCGCCAAGACTGTTGGCGAGCGGCACCGCTTCACTCGCTTTGACACCGGGGACGCGCGGGAATGCGACCTTCAGCGGCATTCCGGTCGGGGCCTGCAGCGACAGGTCTGGTTTCGACGGGACGGTGGGCGGGTCTTGCGCCGCGAGGACGCCGCTGAGCAGCAGCCAAGCTGCCAGGCCAACAAAACTTTTCCGGCAGCCTCCTCGTAGAATGTGCGGGCACTTGCATGACCGAGACATATTTTTCTCCTTGTCCGCTCATTGCCATGAACGGGTCAGACGCGAGAACTTTCGAGCGGCCACCGAGGTTTGCCCAAACGAAGGAGAATGGGCTACGTTCAAAAGTGACCATGTTGCTGCGGTTCGGCTGGGCCACGGCATCCGGCCCAGCTGTCCCAATCGCCCCACACCGTGCATACCTGTGACTCGGGCCACACAGCTTGGCCTGATCCACCCGAAGCGGGACACCCGCAACGCACATGCTAGGAATTTCTAGATGTCGCGAAAACTGTCAGAAGTTACAGGAAACCTGCCCAGCCTCGCGAACCATGTGGCAGGGCCTTGGCGATTCGCGATTTCACGCCGAGCGTAAGTTGCACCGCAAATCGTTCATAGCGGTCTTGCGTCTGCGCTCGCCTGCGACTTGCTCTCTGCCCCTCGAGCAAGGGTCCGAGCATCGCGCCTCCGAACACACACGCGAACACGATCAAGCTGATTGTGATGGAACTCATGCTCCACCCTTCAAAGCAGCCGACGATAGGGCCGAACGTTCTCGAAGTGGATCGTCTGCGGCGTTAGTACGCGCCGCGTTTCTGGTAATTGGAGTTTGTCGTCGTTACCTGGAGCTTTTTGGCGGTCGCATCAAGAACCGTCTGCTGCGCATAGTTGGTTCCATCGGGCAGGCTGGCCATCTGAACCGCCAAGGTCACTTTGTCTTTCGGTTCGTCCATATAGGTGTTCACGTTCACCGACCTGATCTTTCTTGCAGTCGTGTCAAAAAAGAGGGTCATCTGATCGCCGGGCTGCGCATAATCCGTGAACACCAAATTCACACCGCCGCCAGCGGGATTCAATGAGACTTTGCCCGCCTGATAGGCTTGTCCCATTTTCTGCGCATCAGGTGGCACGTACATGCTCAACAGGCTCTTCACCTGTCCCATATACTGCTGCATCTCTTCCGTCTTCTTCTCGATAATCCTTTGCTTGACCCTCCGTCCGCTGGGAGGTTCCGGCGGGGGCCCCATCGGAGTCTTCTGTACTGTCCCGTCAGGACCGTACTGGCACAGGGACTCCTTGGCGGGTTTAGCGTCGCCATTGAGCGTGAGCTGCGTTGTTTCCATCCATTGATACTGCTGTAGTTTCTGCTGATTCTCCGCAACCGATTGTTTCACGGCCGCGAACCTTTGCTGCACGTCACTATTCTGCGCAGGCGTCGGGACAGTGGCTAAAAACGCTGCCGCGCCGATAATCATCAAGCGCTTTCTGGTCGGAACGACATTACCAGCGACACGCGGCATGGGGTACGTAATTGGAATGCTCCGATTCATAGGGCTCTCCTGGAAAGGCTAAACCGGTTGCTGAAACAATCAGGGAATCAATCCGCATTCAAACATCTTATTCGCGATGGGCGCCGCTACTCGGTTGATGAATTCAGCGCGCATCTGGGCATCGGTGTGAAGCAACTGGATGACCCGCTGTTCCCCGGGGCTCGGCGGAGCTTTCTGGCTTTTCTTTTCCCACAACTGTTCGCAGGTAGAAGTCTGGTACTTCTGGATGAGTTTCCCCGCCGCAGCGTCGAGAATCGGATACTGCTGTGGCGCCCGCGCGTGAGCTCTCTTTGCATAAGCGCCCGCGAACAACACCAAAAGCAGCGCGAGGCACGCTGTAACGATGTTCGAAGATTTCTTCATTACTTTCCCCCATTACTTTTTGCTCTTGTTGCGCTCACTTCGGCCACTGCTTGAACATCTTCTGAATGGCTTTCTCCACCATCTGCTGATTCTTATTGCCGTTTTGGTTCAGGGTGTTCTGAGCAATCCCGCGCCAGACCAAACTTTGCGTCTTCGCCTCATAGAGGTCGACGATCAACGTTGCCTCAACACTTTGCTCTGGGGTGATGCCGCCCATACCGCCGCCGATCCCGCGCATGCCCCACGCACTATAGGAAGTCTGCTGTCTCATCCCGCCATTGCCGGTGACAATCAAGTCGGGATTCTGGTTCTCCTGCACCATGCGCAGCCCCTTGCCCTGCAGTGCCGAGTTGATATCCTGCTGCGCCACCTGCGCCAGTATCGAATTCTGGACTTGGTTGGCATTGTTGGAACCCCAGGCATACGTGTGGTACTGCGCGAAGCTCTGGTTGTGGTTGTAGTTCACCGAGACTTGTTGCGCCGCAGCGATCGATGAAATCAAACAAATGGCTACTGTGCATGCTGCGAGTCTGGTTCTCATAACAAGGATCCTTTCTTGCATGTAGATTGCCGGCACTGGACGGCCGCACCCGGCGCTCACAAACTTCCGTACTACCAGACTTGTAATCGAGCCAAAGGATGCCCTCAACTGGCAGAACTATCAGTGGCTCAACCTAGAAGTAAAGGTTCAGAATCAACCCGAACTGGTTCAGTTGTTGATTGGGTTTCTTGCCGGTATTGTTCTGGTGCTCGTAGTAGGGATCGAACTGAACGTGCTTGCCAATCGGAAACAAACAGCCCGCGTAGAGGGCGGTTGTGCTCCATTTATTATATTGACTTTCGTAGAACGGCTCCACGCTGACGTATGGTCCGGCGTGATACGACTTGATTGCTAGCCACCTTTCTACCGTCAACCTGTTGCGATAGCGCCACGTGAACTTCCCGCTCTGCCAGTCCAGGTCCGCACGGTTCCGGTCCGAAATCAGTATCCCGCCCCTGAGGGGGAAGTGGGAGGTAAGATCCAGACGCAGCCGGTTCTCCGGGGGCGAGGATGGCGAGGGCAGGTACCTGTATCCGACGTCCAGCACCAGCAACCTTTTTTTCGTGTCGTCCAAATCAAACGCGGTGACGTGTTTAAGCTTTATCAAGGGCTTTAGATAAAACTCGATGCTGGGCCCCAATTCCGCTTGTGTGGGATCGCCGCCTTCTCTCGTTTGTTTAGCCTGGAAATAAACAGTAACGTTCGAATTCACCTTGAAGTAGGTGTCCACCTCAGGCAGAAACTGGAACGTTTGCGCACTCGTCGGCACAGTTGGGAAGATCAGAAGCGCAGGAATCAGCCACGAGTGTCGAACCACGTCATTCCCTCGGTCTACACGGGCACAGGAGTTCATGCCGTAGCCGCGCGCTGCTTCTTCCGGTGTTCGCGCAATGAGCTCGCTTCCACCCAAGAAACTGCAGGCCCGGCCGACTTCGCGGACTTTCCCTTGCCGGCACTCATCGGCTTGGCAATCGTTGCCCGCGCACCGATCGCTAACAACTGTCAGGAGTAACAGCTGGTGCTTGGTTTGCCCTCTGGACTGCTCTAGTGGCCCTACTCCAGGCAAGGCGCGGCATTCAATCGGAGGAATAATGGACATGGCGGCGCGATTCTGCCAAGACGCACAATATTTTCTACGCGCTGGTCGGAGCAACCGCGCAACAATCTTCAGGGCTCTATGTTTGCGCTATTTTGCGAGGGGCCAGCAACGAGGACTTCCGACAGTTGGCCTAGGAGAATGCGAGACGATGATCGCGCATTCCTCCAATTTATGCCGGCCGATTGATCGGCACGGAGGCTTCAATTGTCGTGCCCTTCGACGACGCCGACTTAATCGCGAATGTTCCGCCTAGCGAGAGCAATTGCTCGCGCATGCTGGTCAGCCCCAAGCCTTCGCTGTGCTCCGGATTCATACCCACTCCATCATCGGCGATCCGCAACAGCACTCGCCCGCTGCTCACGGTCAGCTCAACCGCGGCACGCTGAGCGCGGCTGTGCTTTACGATGTTTCGCAAGGCCCCATGCGCAACGCGGTACAGGCGGCGAGAAGCATCCGTGGGGATACTAGCCGGCGCGCTATCCTCCTTGAAAGTAATCGCCATGTGGCTCAATGCGCCTGTGTCCCGGCACAGCTTTCGCAGCGCGGAAGCGAGGCCGAGATACTCGACCGCAAAAGGATACAGGTCCTGCGATAAGTCGCGCGTAGCTTCGGACACCCCGGAGAGTTGATCATAAAGTTTGTCCAAACGCGGCTTGGCGGAGGGTCCGGACTCGTCGCGGAGCTGTTCAAGGTTGAGGCCAACGAGAGTAATTTGTTGAACGATATCGTCCCGCAGTCCTCTCGCGATTCTGTAGTGGTCCTGCTCTTGTGCCTGGATCAGTTTATTCCGGGAATCGCGCAACGATTCGTCGGTTCGTCGACGTTCAGCGATGATTGCAGCCATCAACATCAACGGTGCGACAAAAACAGCGAGCAAGGTGTGCAGAAAGAGCACGTCCTGAGCCAGCGAAGTTCCCGCTAGCAGACCGCGCCCCTGAATTGCATCCCAGAGGGAAATTAATGCGACCAGTAACGCTGACCCGCTTACCGCGCCCACGCCGAAGCGCACCGCTGACCAAATCAAAAACGGCAATGGAGTGTAAATTAGCGCTGGGATGCTGCTCGCGTTTGAATTGCCGAATGCCAGGACGCTCGCGAATACAATGGCAACCGCGAGCACGCCAGCCTCAAAAGCCTTTGCCGGACTTGTTTTTCGGATCCACGAAGTTCCATTTTGCGCGAGTATCACAATGGATGGGACGATTGTGAGTTGGGCGAGGACATTCGAAGAGAGCCTGGTAGTCCACAACATCCAGTAACCGATGGCCCGTCCCGTCAGAACGACCACCGCGGCATCCAGAAACGAAGTCAGCAGGGTTGAGAGAAAGACCCCAAACACCAGAAAAATGGCGACCCCGCGGACGCTTTCAAACAGGCGCTCATCCTTGTTGAAATAGCGGATGCAAGCAGCGGCTATCAAAGCTTCGCCAGTATTTCCTACGAACCACCCGAGTGCGGTGAGCAGAGGCACACCCTCGTGTAGCTGAATAAAAACATGCGCGGGAAGCACCGCTAACAGAAATGCCCACCACATCCGAGTCGGGGCCAACAGAAAAGCGGCGAGCAAAATTGCATTGGGCGGCCACAAGGTGGCGATGGGTGCTTGCGCAGGGGTGAGGAGGAAACCGATCCGCGAACCGGCGTAATAGCCAATTGCAACCAGCAGGGCGATCAGCGCGGTTCGAGAGAATTGGGTGAGTGGCAGGGTGGTGGGCGCAATGGTTTTCTGCGCCGAATCCACAGCGGTGCTCACTCTGTAAGAAGCGAAAACTGCCTGACGGCTTGCCATATCGGACGACCCCCAACGAACCTAAGTCTGCAAATCCGCCTTCCACGGTCGTGAAGCACCCTCAATTTGATCTGGCGGAGAAACACTCATCTCATTCAATCGACTCCGTGCTTCCTCCTACTGCAACGCCCGCTTTAGAGCATACTTCATCCGAACACTTCGAGCGGCTCAGCAAGGGAAAGAGGGTTTACGAAAGTTTGCCATAGGTAGAGGCGAATTGTCCCAGGAGTTTAGATAAAATCTCAGTGGCTGAGCAGTGGGAAATGCCGTATGAGACATGAACGGATAATAAATCGGTTCAATACGGTCCTAGTACTCCGCCAGGATTCCCTAAAGGGAGACAAAGGACTGACCCTCGGCGGCGAATTTCACCGCGGCAATCAGATCCTTGGCGACGTGTGTCTTGGAGACGTAGCCTAGCGCACCAGCGAGTATGGCGGCCTCAACAAATTCCTGTTCATCTTCCACGGAGCAGATCACCACAGCGGGACAATGAGGCTCTTTCTGGAGAGCCCTGGTGAGCTCGATGCCATCAAGCACCGGCATTCTCAGGTCCAACACAGCCACATCGGGCTTGAAACGACGGATAGCCTCCAGGGCTGAGCCGCCGTCGAAAGCGGTGGCTACAATGTCGAATTCCTTTCCCAGCAAGGAAACAAACTGCCGCAAAACGGCGGGATTGTCGTCAGCGATCAGAATGCGCAGTTTCACGTAAGCTTCGGATCCAGAGAAACGGGAATTGGAATCAAGTGCCGAGTGAGGAAAAGGCGAGTAGCGCTGCACTGATTCCCTAGGAAGAATTACAGATGAGGGCAGTTGCGTCGTTGCGCAAAAGCAACTTCGATTATTGACGAAGGGCAGAAGGAGAGTCTTGCGGAAAGGAAAAAATGATTAGTACAGGAGCTCGGTAGACGTTGGGGGGGCAGCGCCTTCGGAAAAGCGGAGCAAGACCTTGCCGCGAGTTTTTACGACCGCGCCCTTGCGTTGCCAGGCGCTCAACAAACGGCTCACGGTGAACAGCGTGAGGCTCGCGGCGGCGGCCAAATCCTCGTTGGTAACCTCGATCTCAAGACCGCCTGGCACCTTTTGGCCGATGTCGCGGGCGAGCCCAAGCAGTATTGCAGCAAGCCTTTGCCGGGCAGAGCCGCCATTCAGAGTCGCGTGGAGATCAAGATCCCACTGAATGTAGTCGGCAGCGATGGACAAAGCATTGTCCATTAATTTTGGATGTTGCACGGCAAGGCCGCGGATAACGGCGCGATCCCACGCAAACACGTGGCTGTCTTTTAGCAACTCCGTGCCGACAAGATAGAAGGCAGGCCTGGACAAAATGGCCATGCCGCCAAAGACATCTCCAGGGACAAGCCAGCGAAGGAGAATCCTGCGGCCCTCCGGCGTAACAAAGAAATATCTGGCGCGACCGCTGGTCAGGAGATAGAGACTAGTCGCTGGATCCCCTTGGCTCGAGACCACCGTGTTGGCGAGGAAGTGGCGCTGGGTTGCGGCAGCCAAGATGGAATCGATGTCCCGCGGAAAGAGCCCAAGCAGGAGCGGCGAACTCAAGTCGGTACGTAGTGCGGCTCCCGAAGCGGTCATGACTGTTCCCATGGCAGACAGCCAAAAACTAGCGCGTAGATGGGCGCTTGAGGACTGTCAGAAGTACCAGTTTGG
>Ga0210408_10003242_pt1 | contig 15170 bp, 12 predicted proteins | sample IncBWH4MmetaG_FD_155471 | JGI IMG/M metagenome (GOLD analysis project Ga0210408, IMG submission 155471) | Forest soil microbial communities from Barre Woods Harvard Forest LTER site, Petersham, Massachusetts, United States - Inc-BW-H-4-M | ecosystem: Environmental > Terrestrial > Soil >...
TCTTGACGCCGCCCACCTTGACGAACTCGGCGGACACGCCATCAACCTTCATACCGTTGATCTTCTCCACCAGCGCGGGTGGGAAGGTGTTTTCCATGCCAAAGATAATTCCGATTTTATTCATAACTGCTCCTTGCGGAACTGACCTCAGTTACGGGCGACTGGGACCATGCTCAAACGATCTGCGACTATGAATTGGTTTTTCGCTCAAGCAATAAGTAGGAGTTTCGAGCAAACAGCGCGTACCAGAGGGCAGCAAAAACCTTAACGCCCCGAAGATTCGACTTAGCGCAAAATCTGATCTCGTCACCTTCAGAAACCGTGAAGTCCACCGTGTTCGATCCACACCAATCGATCTTGAGCCAGAATCGGTGCTGGCCTGGGCTGATCAGAAACTGCTTTGTCTCACCATTTCTAACCTCGCCGACTTTCGTGCCGTCGATGATGACCTGATAAGCCCGCATTCTGTCGGCGTAGCCCGAATCCCTCTCGATAGCCAGCGAAGCCATTCTTGGCCTCCTTGTGTAGCAACTTCAGCCAAAATATTTTCCCGCCATCTTCAACCACAAGGGCCAGTCATGCCTGGAGTTATCTCCCCACACATCGAGCCAATGCGGAACGGCTTTGCCATTCAAAATATTCGATAGCTTGACATTCTGATCCAGACACATGTCCCAATCGGCGGACCCCAATACGATCTTCATCTGCCGGTAACGGCTGAGAAACCAATCATCATTCATCTTCGGCAGGAAGTCCTGCGGGGAGTTGAAGTAACAGTCGTCATCGTAGTATCCATCCAGGAATTGGTGAAGATCGTAGGCCCCGCTCATGCTAACGCAGTGGGTAACGATGTCGGGATGCTTGAGCGAGAAATTTACCGCGTGATAGCCGCCAAAACTGCACCCCGTTACCGCCAACTGAGGTGTCGGATTCTTCCAGCGCAGAAAGGGAAGCATCTCGTGGAGAATATAGCGTTCATACTGCAAGTGCCGCAGCACCCGCAGTTTGGGAGGCACCCTCTTGTTGTACCAACTCTCGGTATCCACCGCGTCCGGGCAAAACACCTGCAACTCGCCGCGGTCGATCTTCGGCCCTAGCAAGGCAATCATGCCGCGGTCTTCATATTCAAAGAACCGGCCCATGGAGGTGGGAAATACGAGCAGAGGCGAGCCGGCGTATCCAAAGACCAGCACCTCCATGTCACGATGCAGTTCGCTGCTGTATCCCCTGTGGTACTCGCGGTTCATTTTCAGAAATCGAGTTCAGATATCGAGTTCAGAGATCTAGTTCAGATATCGAGGGCGCGAAGTATCTTACCCGACCACCCTGAAGTTTTGAATAGGAGTTCGCTGGCCATCAATTCTGACTTGCCCGGTGCGTTATGCTTGCACCCTCACGGGATGAATACCCTGACCGAAGACGACGTACGCCGGCAACTCGATCCCGCCCGCGTCATCGGCGCGATCGAGAATGCGTTCCGCGACCTCTACCCTTCTACGGTCGTGCCCGCCCGCACTCACATCAATCTGGACGGCGGTATTTTTCTGGCCATGCCCTGCTACGACGGCAACGGGCATATTTTGGGAATGAAGCTGGTTGTAGTGCAGGACAGTCCCACATGGCCAGAGGACCGAGTCCAGGCCACCTACATGCTTCTTGATCCAGCGACCGGGCGTCCGAAGATGGTGATACCGGCAAAATATCTCACTGACCTGCGCACTGCCGCGACTTCGGCAGTGGCGACCAAGTTTCTTGCCCGGGAAGACGTGCGAGTGCTGGCAATTTTTGGCACCGGACGTCAGGCGCGAGCCCATATCAGAGTCGTGCCTTTGGTACGACGATTTGAGCGAGTGTTGGTGTGCGGAGAGAACCCGGAGCAAAGCCTAGAATTCGCAGAACAAGTGTCTGCGGAGGTAGGGTTGCCGGTCGACCCGGCTGATGGGTCAGCTTGCGCCGCCAAGTCCGATGTGATCTGCACATGCACCACCGCGAATACGCCGTTGTTTGAAGGCAGCCTAGTTCGTCCCGGGACCCATCTGAACGTGGTGGGTGCATTTCAGCCCGATGCCAGAGAAGTGGATGGGCTTACGGTGCAGCGCGCGCGGGTTGTCGTGGACACCTACGACGGCGCGCTGGCAGAAGCTGGCGATTTGCTGATCCCGATGCACGAAGGTACGATCGGCCGTGATCACATCATTTCTGATCTCCACGAGTTGCTAAGCGGGAAGAATGCGGGCAGGACCCGAGCCACGGACATCACATTATTCAAAAGCGTCGGGTGCGCGCTGGAAGATCTGGTTACCGCCCAACTGCTGACTGGGCTCTGACGATTCCCAATTAGAATCATGTTATGCGTGCCATGGTCCTCGAACGGGCGCGACCAGTGGACGAATCCCCCCTCCACCTCGACGACATAACTTTACCCGTGCCTCAGGCGGAACAGGTTCGCGTGCAGGTGCGCTACTGCGGGCTTTGCCACACTGATCTGCATACGGTTGAAGGTGATCTGCCGCTTCCGCGATTGCCTCTGGTTCCCGGGCATCAGATCGTGGGTATGGTGGACGCAGTGGGCACGGGCGTGCGCCGGTTCAAGGAAGGCGACCGGGTAGGAATTCCATGGCTCCACTCGACCGACGGCCGCTGCGAGTACTGCCTCCAAAAGCTCGAAAATTTGTGTGACAACGCGCGGTTCACCGGCTACCACGTGGATGGCGGCTACGCCGAATTCACGGTGGTGGGCGAGGCTTACGCCTATCCGATCCCAGAGGTTTTTTCTGATGAGAGTGCCGCTCCGCTGTTGTGTGCGGGAATCATTGGCTACCGCTCCTATCGACTAAGCGGCGCTCGCGCGGGTGTTCGTCTGGGTCTCTATGGCTTTGGAGCGTCGGCACATCTGGTGCTGCAACTAGCGCGGCATCTTGGCTGCGACGTGTACGTCTTCACGCGGACCCCAGCGCATCGCGAATTGGCTAAGAAGCTGGGCGCGGCTTGGATCGGAGCGGCGGAAGACACACCGCCGCAACCCCTCGATGCCGCGATTATCTTCGCCCCCTCGGGTGGGCTGGTCCCCCAGGCCCTTCGCGTTCTACGCAAAGCCGGCACACTAGTCTTGGCGGGGATAACCATGACTCCGATTCCACAGATGGACTACTCATTGCTCTACCACGAACACGTGATACGTAGCGTAGCCAACAGCACCCGGCGCGATGCCCGCGAATTCCTGGAATTGGCCGCGCAGGTACCGCTGCAAACCGAAATTGAGGTCTTCGAGTTAGAACAGGCAAACCAAGCCCTCCAAGCGATGAAGAAGAGTGAGATTCGGGGAGCAGGCGTGCTGCGGATCAGAGGAAATTAATTTTCCAGATCTGCATCGCCGCGAAGTTAAAGGGGATCAATCTAGCCTTTCTTTTTCAACGACTTACCCACCAAATAATGCGCCATTACACCGCTAAACCCTGATTTTCCGCCTTTCATTGGGTTAAGGGTGTTATCGCCCCGGAGCTTCAATAGCATAGTGTACTGACCCCGAGGGAGAGGCCTATTTTGGTCTCACGAGGGTGAAGGTCGCCAGGTAAGCCAGAATTTCGGGTTCAAGGTTCGTACGAAACCTAGGAACGAGTGGCAAATAGCTGATTTGCCATAGCGTTCCGGGAGTGAAAGCGAGAGAAAATGCACAAGCCAGTAAAGTACATGGAGAAGGCAGTTACCGTTGCCGCCAGAGGCGCGTGGGTGGTGTTTGACCGGTTAAACCGGATCAAGCAGAATCCGTCGCCCACGCCCAAGTGGTCGGACAAGCCGCTGCTCAAGTCCTACGAAAAGACCAAGCCGCCGCTGGGTTGGCCGCGGAGCACGGACTCTCTCTGCCCTAAGTGCATTCCGGAAATCCGCCAGCAAATTCTCGATGGCAAACTGCCGGTCGAAATCCTGCTTAACGAGAAGGTCGGCGAGATCAAGGCACAGATCATCGAGCGCGATGGCAGGATCCTGATGGTTAAGGACTGTCCGGTGCATGGACACTTCGAAGACGTGATGTCGATTGATCCAGAGTTCTCGCAGCACCTGGAAGAGGTTTTCCCCGGCCGAGACATACGCGCTCATAACGATGAGAAGCTGCACAATCACGGCTCCAGCACGGTGAAGTACGGCCGCGGTTCGGTGCTTACTATCGACCTGACCAACCGCTGCAACATGATGTGCGATCCCTGCTTCATGGACGCCAACCAGGTCGGGTTCGTCCACGAGCTGAGCTGGCAAGACATCAAAACCATGCTCGACAATGCCATCACCATTAAGCCGCGGCGCCAGATGTCGGTGCAGTTCTCCGGCGGAGAGCCGACGCTTTCGCCGTACTTTCTGGATGCGGTGCGCTATGCCCGCAAAGTTGGCTACAACAGCGTGCAGGCCGCAACTAATGGGATTGAATTTGCCAAGAGTCTGGAGTTTGCCCAGCAGGCCGCCGAAGCCGGAATGCGTTACGCCTATTTGCAGTTCGATGGCATCGGCAACGCCGCTAACGCACACCGCAAAGTTGGAAATCTGTTCGATGTGAAGTTGAAGGCGATCGAGAACCTCCACAAGGCCGGAGTTGAGATTGTTCCGGTAGTCACGATTGTGAACGGCATCAACAACGAGCAAGTCGGACGCATCATCAAGTTCGCCCTCGACAATCCCAAGAAGATTGGATTCCTCTCCTTCCAGCCGGTATCTTTTACTGGCAGGGATGAAGCGGTCACCGACGATCGTCGCACCGCGCAGCGCTATACGCTGTCTCATTTGGCGCACGACGTCAAGAATCAGACTGGTTTGGGCGAGCCCGCGCGCGACTGGTTCCCGATTTCATTCATGGGAACATTCTCCGACTGGGCCGATCTCATGCACGTCGAGGACAAGAACAACGACTGGGGTCAATTGAGTTGCGGATGCCACCCGAATTGCGGCACCGGCATGGCCGTCATGATCGATAAGGAGACCAAGGAAGCGGTCCCGGTGACAGCTTTCCTTAAGGGCGATCAGCTTGCTAAGGACATTGCCAAAGTCAACGATGCGGCGCGAGGGAAGTTTCTTACCATCGTTGGAATGGCGCTATGCCTGATGAAGAACTACGATCCATTTCAGTCACCCACGCACTTCAAACTGATGGACCTGCTGAAGAAGTTCGACAAGAACTTCAACGCGACGGGCAAGAACTACGGCAAGGTGGGGCCTGATCGTACTATTGACGATGTCATGAGGCGCCGCCAGGACCGCTGGAACTTTCTGTTCATCGCTGGCATGTGGTTCCAGGACCTGTTCAACTACGACTTCCGAAGAACCGAACAATGCATCATTCCTTATGCCACCCAGGAAGGGGAAATCTCCTTCTGTGCCTACAACACAGGCGTGGGCTGGCGCAACATCATTGAGAAGATGCACATGACCGCCACGCTCACCAAGTGGTATGAAGAGCATGGGCGGCATGAAATCTTCGCCGGCGGCAAGAATGTGAAGATGGAAGACGCCGGGCATACCCTAGTCTTGAAAGATGAGCTCGTCACCAATGAAGTGCAGCATGACCTCGATAAGCTGGGCATTGCGAAGAATTCCCGTGAAGAGAAATTGCGAGCACGGGATGAGAAGCAGAAAAACGATCCGGCTTACAACGCCCGCATGGCGGCTCTCTATCGCGAAGTGGTGTTGAAGGAGAAGCCGGTGGTGGCGGAGAACGGCTTCATCCCGCTGGGAGCGCTGACGCCGGCAAATGGCCAGCCGAAGCCGGAAGTCAGCGAACCGGTGCTGGGAGATTAATCGGGTCACGCCTCACTCGGCACGATGATGAAACAGGCCGCTTGAAAGAGCGGCCTCTTTTATTGTTCGAGAATATAGTTCGAGAACTCAAGCGATGAAAACTGCAGGGATTATCGGCGGCATCGGGCCGGAATCGACGATTGAGTACTATCGCCAGATGGTCGCTGCGTACCGCGAGCGGAAGCCGGATGGAAGTTATCCTCCGATCATCATCAACAGTATCGATTTGCAGAAAATGTTGGGGTTGATCGCGGCAAATGAACTAACTGAAGTGACCGACTATTTGACTGAGGAAGTCCAAAAGCTGGCTAAGGCAGGAGCGGATTGCGTGCTGCTAGCGGCCAACACGCCCCATATTGTCTTCGACGAAATTCACCGTCGGTCGCAGATTCCGCTGATTAGCATCGTGGAAGCGACGTGCGATGCCGCAAATGCTCTGCAACTCAACCGAGTTGGGTTGTTTGGCACGCGGTTTACCATGCAAGGGCAGTTCTATCCCGATGTATTTTCCAAAGCGGGCATTTCACTGGTCGTCCCCAATGAGGGCGACCAAACCTATATTCACGAGAAGTACATGAGTGAATTCGTAAAGGGCATTTTTCTTCCGGAAACGCGTGAGCGCCTGTTGACGATGGTAGATCGACTGAAGGAAAGCGAAGGCATTCAGGGCTTGATTTTAGGGGGAACAGATTTGCCACCGATCTTTCGTGATTCGACTGCTCGAGGAATCCCTTTTTTGGATACGACCCGGATTCATGTGAAAGCCATGGTGGCTGAATTGTCGTGGTAGGGCAATGCAAAGCCTTGACTGGACGAGCTCCTTGGCACGCGCGTAGCCGAACCAAAAAGGGAACGGTAGTAACCATCGAAGATCGCGGACATCTTGACACCGGTCGTTTAGGGCCCTAGGCTGAAGTTGCCTCACAGCCGAAAATTTCACGCGTCGTCGAGCCTCGTGGGCTGTTCCTACGTGGGTTGTAGCCCCTTGACGGTCAGGTTTTGGACTCAGCGGGAATCGCTGATGGCTGATTTGGCATCCAAGCAAACATGAGGGATATGGCGATATTCGACCAGCAGTATAGAGTGATCGCTGTTGACGCTCAAAGCCTGATTCTGCGAGGTGTTGTCACCGGAGACGTGCTGACTATTCGGAATGCTGATGGTGCAGCTCCGCTTTCAGAAGAAGACTATCCGCCGGGAAAGCTGATCGCCCTCAACAATCCGTCCGACAAGGATGCGAATTGACTGGTGAGGTTCGCGTACTAACCTTCTGATCGGTGTCCTAGTTCAAAGTCTCGAACACCCGCGCAAGACTCTTTAGTTTTGCCAGCAGCAAAAACAGTATCCCGACCCTTCCTCTTCAGTACCGAAGGCGTCAATTCTGCGCTTTGTCCTTTTGACCCAACAGTTTAGAATAGAAAGCTTCACCTCCAATTAGGGGGCATCCCGAGCCATTCGAGTCTCGGCACAGAGAATATTGGTACAGCCAAACCACAATCCACGTCCTGAGCTCCCCATGTACTGGCGGGTGGAAGGCAGCCTATTAGACCTGACTACGGTCCAGCCGGTCGCCTTTTTTACCTGGAACTCCCAGACCTTTCTGGAGCGCTGGGTGCGCCGCGGGCTGGTCTTCCTGATGGCAGTACTGCGTCCATTCCTGTACGCCTCCAACCGGGTGTATGCCACGCGAGTGGTGCACACGGTGTTGCGAGGAGTCAGTCGCGATCGTCTGGATCTGCTGGGTGAGGAGTACTTCAAGTACAAGCTGCAACCGTATCTCAAACCCGAAGGAATTCGGCAGCTTAAAGAGCTGATTACTTCAGGAGCGGAAGTGGTCTTGGTCAGCCAAGGGCTGGACCATGTGATGCGCCCCCTGGCCAGACATCTGGGGGTGAGGTGGCTGATCGCGAATCGGCTGGAGTTCCGCGATGGGATCGCCACAGGGCGATTGCTCGAGCCGGTCATTCGGCCACGCGGGTTCTTTGCCCGCATCACTGGAGTAGGTCCGGATGGGAAGCGAACTCCGGGTTCGCTTCTCCGCGAACTCGCGCTGAGCAGAGAGGTCCTGCAGTCAGCAGTGATTCCCGCGGAACGGCGCGTCCCATTAGTTGAGCGACCCATTGTGCACTTTGACGGAGAGCGGCGAGTAGGCCCGCTGTCGGTGCGCAAAGCCTTCGCGGGTAAGCATGTCCTGTTGATCGGGGTGACCGGATTCATCGGCAAGGTTTGGTTGGTCAACACCCTGATGAATTTGCCGGAGATCGGACGCATCTATCTACTCATTCGACGGCAGAAATCGAATCCGGCTTTGCGGCGTTTCGAAAAGTTGGTTGAGGAATCGCCAGTCTTCGATCCATTATTTGCGCGCTACGGTGCTCAGCTGCGACGCTTTCTGCGTGATCGCGTGGAAGTGGTGGAGGGCGACGTCTGTCAGCCTGGGTTGGGTCTCAATGTGGAAGTGGCGGAATCCCTGGAGAAGAACCTCGATCTGATCATCAATAGCTCGGGCCTCACCGATTTCAATCCGGACCTGCGCGAGGCTTTGGCCGCGAACGTGGATGCTCCAATCCATATCGTGGATTTCGTACGTCAGTCGGATCACGCTGGTCTGTTGCATCTTTCTACGTGTTACGTGGCGGGAGCCCGCGATGGCCGGGTAGCGGAGACGCTACGCCCCAACTACACGCCTGCCGGAGTGAGCGGATTCGACGCTGAGCAAGAGTGGCGAAGCCTCCACGAGCTGACTAAGAACGCGGAGCAACAAGCTGAGAGTGCCGAAATCACTAAAGAACTTCGGCGGCAGGCGCTCGACAAGGAACACGCAGCCAAGGATCTGCACGGTGCCGCCCTGGACAATCAGATTCGCAAGAATCGCGTACGCTGGTTGCGGAATCACCTGACCGAGGCAGCAACCAAGCGGGCCACCGAGCTGGGATGGCCGAATACCTATACCCTGACCAAGAGCCTGGCCGAGTCTTTAATTCGCAAGCACGGTGCCGGGCTCCCGATTGCCCTCGTGCGTCCGGCGATCGTCGAGACCTCAGTCGAAAAACCATTTCGAGGCTGGAACGAAGGCATCAACACGTCAGCGTCGCTTTCGTATCTGCTGGGGACGTCATTCCGTCAACTGCCGACAAACGAACGCAAGCGCCTCGATATTATTCCAGTGGATTCGGTGTGCACTGGCATGACTTTGATTGCCGCCGCGATTCTCCAGCGGCGCAATCATCACGTATACCAACTAGCCACCTCAGTCACGAATCCGTGTGATATGCGTCGTTCGATCGAACTCACGTCACTCGGCCATCGCAAACACTATCGTGCCCAGGAGGGCCTGGAATACTGGTTGCGTCTGCGACTGGACGCAATTCCAGTCTCCAAGCAGCGCTATAACCGCATGTCTGCGCCGGCGCAGATGGCGATTATCAAATCCATCCAGCGAATCATGTCGCCATTGCCGCTAAAGAAGACACCGTTGGCGCGCGCGGAACGCAACCTCGAAAAAGTAGAAAAGCTTATTCAGCTATTTGAGCCGTTTATCCTGCACAACGAGCATGACTTCGTGGCAGACAACGTGGAACAGCTTTCGCACGCGCTGGTGGCTGACGAGAAAGCAGAGTTTGGTTATAACACACGATCCATTGACTGGTGGGAGTATTGGATCAACATCCATATTCCCGCCCTACGCAAGTGGACGTATCCTCTGATTGAAGGACGCCCGCTGGAGGCTCGTCCCGCCCGCAGCTTTGAGATGGAAGAGGCCGGCGCGGGCGACGAAGTCATCAAGACAGGCACCAACGGAGCCACGTGGCGATATTCCTGACTGGATCCACCGGATACATCGGCGCGCACGTCGCCGCCAATCTGCTGGATGGACACGGTGCGTCGCTGAACCTGCTGGTCCGAGCGCCGGACGCCCAGCAGGCCGAGCTGCGCCTATGGCAAGCCTTGCAATTGCACATGGACTTTCCGCGATTCTATGAACATTTGCAGACCAGCATCCGGATTTTTCGCGGCGATCTGACCACACCTTATTTTGGCCTGGGGCGGGATGATTACGACCGCCTGATCCATACCAGTGACTCGGTCGTCCACTGTGCCGCGTCGTTGAATCGCAAGTCGGAAAAGAGTTGTCTGAACGTGAACCTGCGGGGCACGCTGGAAGTGCTACAGCTTGCCATGCGCTCGTATCACTATCATGGTTTGCGGCGTTTCAGTCATGTCAGCACTGTAGCCGTGGCGGGAAAACGCAACGACGAAGTGGTGATTGAAGACAAATCCATCGACTGGGACCTCTCAGACTACGATCCTTATGCGCGTACTAAAAAATTCTGCGAGCACATGATCCGGGAACTGCTGCCCGAAGTTCCGATCACGATTTTCCGTCCCAGCATCGTGCTGGGTGACAGCCGTTACGCGGAAACCACCCAGTTCGACATGGTGCGGGCGTTCGTATTTCTGGCCGGCCTGCCGGTGCTTCCATTCCGTTCGAGCGACAAGATTGATATTGTGAATGTGGATTTCGTGGCCGACGCCATCGCGACCCTGCATCAGAAGGAAAATCCACGATACGACACGTACCATCTTTCTTCAGGCACTGACTCCCAAACGTTTCGCCAATTGACCAGTGCGCTGGCGGCCGCGCAGAATCGGCGCGGACCTATTTTCCTGCCGTTTCTCGAGCGACCATTCGCAATGACGGTGAATACATTGGCGAATCGACGCAGCGCCATCTCGCAAAGCACAGCTTTGATGAAAGTATTTCTGCCGTATCTTGTCTGGAACACGGTCTTCGACAATACGCGTGTCACTTCCGAGTTAGGACGCAAACCCGTCCCCTTCTCGCAATACAGCTATCCGTTGCTGAAGTTCAGCCGGGAGAGCAACTTTTCTTACCAGTACCGGGGCTGGCCCGCAGCCAAGGCAGGAGGGTCTGCGGCATGATGGACTTCGTCCTCCAGGCCTGGGTAAGCAGCCTCATTGAGATGTCCAAAACCAGATGGATGCTGGGCAAAGGCAAACCATGGCAGCCAGGAGAAAAACTCAAGCTGCTGTTTGCCGGCTATAACGGTACGCGCAATACCGGGTCCGATGTGCGTCCAGAAGAGACCCTACGTCAATTGCGGCACATTCTCGGCGCCGATAATGTTGCCTTCAGCGTGATGTCACAGAATTTCGACTTAACGCGCGGCTACTTTCAAGATGCGGAGCAGGCTCATCTGCCGGACATTTTCCCGCCGTTCCTCTCTCGCGAAGTCCCAAAGCACCACGGAGTGGTAGTTCATGAAGGCTCGGCGTTCAAGAGCAAGTTCGCCAATGCGCTGACGACCATGATCATCGGCTCGTTAGGACTGGCGGCAGCAGAGAACAAACTGGCGATCGGATACGGCTCGGAGGCGGGATACATGGATCCGATGGTCGCCAAAATGTGCGGACGCTACTGCAAAAATTCTTTCATCATCACGCGCAACGAGGAATCGCGCACGGTGCTCCGCAATCTTGGAGTGCCGAGTGAGCTGGGAACTGATACTGCCTGGACGTTCGAGCCGCTTCCGCCTGAGTACGGGCGCAAAACTCTGATCGACGCGGGGTGGGATGGCAAGCAGCCGGTTTTGATCGTCTGCCCTATCAATCCGTTCTGGTGGCCGGTGAAGCCGTCGCTGGTGAAATACGCCGCTCGCATGGCAACAGGTGCTTACAAAGACAGTCATTATCGCACCGTTTACTTTCACAAGTCCGGCCATGAGGTGGACGCAGCTTTCGAACGCTATCTGACGGCAATTGCAAGAGCGGTCGGCGCATTCCGCCACAAGCGCAGCGTGTTCACGGTTCTGGTTGCCACCGAGGCGTTAGACGCCCGCGCTTGCCGGCGTATTGCGGAAAAACTCGGTGGCACAATCCCCGTGTTTAGCTCCGAAGACTACGACATGTATCAGATGGTGAGCATCCTGCGTGCCGGCCACATGATGGTTTCGTCGCGCTTCCACGGCATCGTCACTTCGATGCCGGCGCTGGTGCCGTCAGCGGGAGTCACGATGGACGAACGCATCCGCAATCTGATGGGCGAACGCGGGCATGAGGACCTGTTGATGAATGTAGACGATCCCGACTTGGAGTCCAAGTTGCTCGTCGCCATGGACAGGCTATGCAAGGAGAGAGAAGCGATCGCGGCAGGAATTGGGCGCACTGTGGTGAAGAATTTGAAATTGATGGCGCGCATGGGTGTGTACTTTGAGGAAGAGGTGCAGCGCCGCTATCCGGAATTTCCGACGCGCAAAGGTGAGTGGGGTTGGGAAGATTATTTGCCACCGATGAGCAACGGGTTGAAGCAATTGGTGGAAGCATTCGGCTAGCTGGAGCCGCGTAGGAGTAAACCTCGGGGCCGCGGGGCTCCTCAGAACTGCTGAGCCTGGACAGGCGAGGACGTCTGACCTTCACAATCGATGAACTTTCTCGAAGAAATCTTCACGCGGCTCGAAGCGGCCCAAGACCTTCCCGTGCTACAGGAACCTCGGGATCGTGGACCAGCGATAGCCACAGGCGGCCAGCTCCTGCAATCCGTCAGCAAAGCTCGCGCTTTTCTCACGACCAAGGGTCTGAAAAAGGGCGACCGGTGTGCCTTGCTGGCGCACAACTGCATCGATTGGGTGGCAACGGATCTCGCGATCATGGCGGAGGGGTTGATCGTGGTACCGCTCTACGCGCGCCAGGCGCCGGCAGAACTCGTGGCCATGATGAAAGATTGCTCGCCGGCATTGATCTGCTGCGGTGAGGCGACGCTTCGCGACGCAGTCAAACAGAACTGGGCAGACGCACCCCAGCAGGTGCTATTCGAGGAATTGTTCGCAGTCGCGGAATCCGCGCCGATAGCGAGACCCCAGCAACTGACCGACTCCGATCCGGTCACCGTCATCTATACCTCGGGAACATCCGGCGAGGCTAAAGGAGTCGTGCTGAACGTGGGAAACATCAGCCACATGCTAGGTTGCACTTCCGAGCGGCTCGATCTTCTGATGGAGACCAAGTCCGGCCAGGACCGGGTTTTCCACTATCTTCCATTCTGTTTTGCGGGTTCCTGGATCATGCTGCTCACCTCCCTGCGACGTCGCAATCTGATGACGCTGAATACCGACCTGACCAAAATATCCAATGAAATGCGCGCCACCGGTCCGGATTATTTTCTGAATGTCCCAGCCTTGCTCGAGCGTATGCGCAAAGCCGTTGACGAACAACTTTGGAAGAGTGGCGGATTTCCGCTCAGTCTTTACACTCGAGCCAAAGCCACCTGGATGCGCCGGCAGGAAGGGCGAAAAACCTTCTCGGATTCTGTCTGGCTAGCATTGGCGAAGGCGATTGTATTTCCGACTATCCGCAAAAAGATGATTGGTTCGAATCTCAAAGCTCTGATCTGCGGCTCGGCGCCACTAATGATGGAAACACAACTCTACTTCATGATGCTGGGCATCCCGGTTTTGCAGGTATATGGGCTGACCGAGACCACTGCCATCTGCACCATGGATGACCCACATCAAGTCGAGCCCGGGCGGGTTGGGCCAGCGATCAACGGCGTCGAAATGAAGCTTGGGGAGAATGACGAGATCGTAGTGCGCGGCCCGAACGTCTTTCCTGGCTACTGGAACCGTCCGCAGGAAACCGCGCAGGCACTGCGCGACGGCTGGTTTCACACTGGAGATCAGGGTGAAGTCGACGCGACAGGGAACTGGAGTATCATCGGGCGCATCAAGAATCTTATCGTGCTCGGTTCCGGGCATAACGTCGCTCCGGAGCCGATCGAGGATCAGTTGTTTCAGGCTTTGTCCGGCGCACAGCAAGTGGTGTTGGTCGGAAATGGGCGTGGCTATCTTTCCGCGATCGTGACCGGAAGCATTACTCGCGAACAAGTGCAGGCGGCCTTGGACGCAGTGAATCCACAGCTTCCGCATTACAGGCAGGTACGGGCGTTTCGTATTCACGCAGAAGCGTTCTCGATCGACAATGGTTTGCTCACTGCGAACGGCAAACTGAAGCGGGATCTGATCGCTGCACGGCTCAAGTCGGAGATCGAAGACATGTACGAGGTGAAACAAGCCTCATGAACCGGTTTCACGGCCAATCCCTTTCCTGGGAATTTAAAAACGGCGTGGTCGAGCTTGCTCTACACCGCGAGCCTTGCAATGAGATTGGCTCGCTCACGCTAGAAGAGTTGGAGAAATTCGTTGCGGCGTTGGAGACGCTGCAACGTCAAGCGCACGCCCTGATTATCTACAGCACGATGAAGCCAGGGTTTTGCGCCGGAGCGGACTTGCGCGAGCTTTACCTCCGGCTCCAGGAAGGCGACCAGAGTCAGGCGGCGGCCGGCGCTCGTGCTGAACTGGAGCGCATACACCGGGTGATGAACACGCTGGACACGTCGCCTTTGACTACCATCGCCGCCGTCCATGGAGTGACGTTCGGCGGCGGTTTCGAGCTGGCTCTGGTGTGCGACATTATTATTGCGGACAAGATGGCGCGCTTCTGCTTTCCCGAACTGCGATTGGGACTGATCCCAGGATTCGGCGGCATCCCTCGTCTGAAGCGCGATCTGGGGAACGGCGTGGTCCGCGACCTCTTGTTGACCGGCCGCAGCATCAATGCGACCAAAGCTCAGGCAGTGGGCTTGGTCAGCCAAGTAGTGGCGGAGGGCGAAGCCCTGAAAGTGGCGCGCATCACTGCGGACCAACTCAAGAAATTCGATCGCCGCGCCGCCATCGCGGCCAAGCAATTCATCAAGCCAATCCCATACGAAGAGTTGCTAAAGGAGATCGATATCTTCTGCGAGCTGTTCACGCAGCCGGCGGTGGAACAAGGATTGAAGAAGTTTGTGGAGAGCACCGAGGCGCTATCGTATTTGCCCTAGATTCGTGGAGACACACGACACAAAAATGAACTCGTAGAATGTTCTTATGCGAACCGCTGATCAAACCCTTGATGAAGTTCTTGACCTCGCCGCGACTCACTTCAAGGTTCCGCGGGAGAAGCTCACCGGCGATGACGACTTCTTCAAGACGCTCGGAATTGACAGCTTGCAGGCTCTGGATCTGCTGACCCGGCTCGAACACCATTTCAATGTCGAGTTGCCGGATTACGAGTTGCAAGGCGTATCGGACTTTCGCACCTTGGCGGGCCGAATCCAGGCGAGGTTGTGATAAGGCGAAATCCGCTTCCCGATTTCTGCGTGGAAGATTCAACTATCGGATGGACGAGTTATAAATTCAGTTTTCGGTTGCCCGTTCTCGCTCCTAATGAGCCAGCCTTGAAGGATAATGAACTGATTAACATGCTTTCCTCTGTGGTTCCGTCTCTCTGTGGTGAAATGAAGCTTTAATGCTGAATCTCGATCAATACAC
>Ga0210408_10003245_pt1 | contig 15163 bp, 11 predicted proteins | sample IncBWH4MmetaG_FD_155471 | JGI IMG/M metagenome (GOLD analysis project Ga0210408, IMG submission 155471) | Forest soil microbial communities from Barre Woods Harvard Forest LTER site, Petersham, Massachusetts, United States - Inc-BW-H-4-M | ecosystem: Environmental > Terrestrial > Soil >...
ATTTGGTAAAGCTGATCTCGACTGCGCATCTCGACGGATTTCACTACCGGCCGAGGATCGATAAGGAGCTGCTGGCCCAACATTCCGCGGGGCTGATTGGCCTCAGCGGGTGTCTCGCGAGCGAAGTGAATTCGGCGATTCAGGGGAACAACATTGAGAAGGCGAAGCAAGCCGCTGCGGAATATCGCGACATTCTCGGCGCGGAAAATTTCTTCATCGAAATGCACGATCACGGACTCGAAGAGCAGCATCAGTGCAACCGTGTGCTGCCAAAGATCGCGAAAGATCTCGGCGTCGGTCTGGTCGCAGCGAATGACGTTCATTTCCTGAGCCGGAACGATCATGACGCGCACGACGTGATGCTTTGCATCGGCACCGGCAAAATGGTGCAGGACGAAAGCCGGATGCGTTACGCGCCCGAGCTTTATTTCAAATCGCCGGCGGAAATGCGTGAGCTGTTCAAAGACTTTCCGAAGGCGATCGACAATACACTAGCGATCGGCGAGCGCTGCGACGTCACGATCGAATTCGGACGTTCGAAATACCCGGAATATACGGTTCCCGCTGGACAAACGCGCGAAGTATACCTGCGCGATCTCTGTTACGAGGGACTCGAAGAACGCTACGGCGAACGCGCCACGACCGACCAACAATTGCGTGAACGACTTGCCTATGAACTGGCCGTGCTCGAGAAAACTGGATTCGTCAGTTACATCCTGATCGTTTGGGATTTTATCCACTTCGCGAAGGGTCGCGGAATTCCGGTCGGCCCGGGTCGTGGCTCGGCCGCTGGGTCGCTGATTGCTTACGCTCTCGGGATCACCGATATCGATCCGCTTCAATACGGTCTGCTTTTCGAACGTTTCCTGAATCCGGACCGCGTTTCGCCGCCGGACATCGATGTCGATTTTTGCGAAGCGCGTCGCGGTGAGGTCTTGGAATATGTGCGCCAAAAATACGGCGAGCGCCGTGTCGCGCAGATCATCACTTTTGGAAAACTGAAAGCGAAGAGCGTGGTGCGCGACGTCGGCCGGGTGATGGGTTTGCCATATCGCGATGCCGACCGCATCGCCCGAATGATTCCGAACGAGCTGAACATCACGCTCGACTCCGCGGCGGAGAAAAATCCAGAACTGAAACGTGCGATCGCTACGGAGCCGCAGACCAAGCAGCTGTTCGAGTACGCGAAGACCCTCGAAGGAATTTCGCGCAACGCCGGCGTACATGCGGCCGGCGTCGTCATCGCAGATCGCGATCTATCCGATTACATCCCGCTCTGCCGCGACGTGAAAGGCAACGACGTGATCAGTCAGTATCCGATGGGTCCGCTAAACGATCTCGGTTTGCTCAAGATGGATTTCCTCGGGCTCAAAACGCTGACCGTGATCGAGGATACGCTGGCGCTGATTCACAAGCGACAGCCGGAGTTCTCGATGAAGAAGATTCCGCTCGACGCCAAGGCGGCGTTCGATCTCTACAACCGAGGCGAGACAATCGGCCTGTTCCAAATGGAATCGGGCGGCATGACGAACTTGTCGAAGCAATTCGAAGTCAAAAAGCTCGACGACATCATTGCGTTGATCGCGCTCTATCGGCCGGGGCCGATGGAACTGATTCCCGAATATGTGAAAGCGAAAAAGGGCATCACGCCGATCAAATATTTGCATCCGCTGCTAGAAGAAATCTGCGCCGACACCTATGGCGTCATGATTTATCAGGAACAAGTCATGGCCGCGGCGAGCAAACTCGCCGGCTATTCACTCGCCCAAGCCGACCTGCTCCGCCGCGCGATGGGCAAGAAAGACAAAAGGACGATGGCGAAGGAGCGCAGCAATTTCATCGAGGGTTGCGCGCGCACGAACAAAATTCCCGAGAAAAAGGCGAACGCGATTTTCGATTTGCTAGAAAAGTTCGCTGGATACGGATTCAACAAAAGTCACAGTGCCGCTTACGGCGTGATCAGTTACCAGACCGCATACCTGAAGTCGCATTATCCCGTTGAGTTCATGGCCGGGCTGCTCAGCAATGAAATCAACAACACGGACAAAATCTCCGTGTTCGTCGGCGAGTGTAAGCGAATGGGGATCGCGATTTTACCGCCCGACATCGATAAAAGCGCCTTGAAATTCACACCGGAAGAGCACGACGGAAAGATGGCGATCCGCTACGGTTTGGCCGCGATTAAAAACGTCGGCGAAGCGGCAATGCAGTTGTCGATCGAGGAGCGCGAACGGGCAGGGGATTACATTTCACTGGACGATTTTTGCGGGCGAATCGGAACGCGCATCGCCAATCGGAAGATGCTCGAGAGTTTGATCAAGGCCGGAGCGTTTGACTTTATCGGCCGCGATCGGGCCGAACTTTATGCCTGTATCGACGAATCACTGGCCTGCGCCGCCGCCGCTCACCGCGACCGAACAGCCGGACAAGTCTCGTTGTTCGACGATGAAATGCATGCGGCGACGACGAGACAACGAGCTGTCACGCCGTGGACGGACCACGAAAAGCTTTCTTACGAGAAGGAATTGCTCGGATTTTATGTAAGCGGCCACCCGCTCGACGCGTATGTCGATCTTTTCGCGGCAAAAAATTATCAACCGATTTCTGGGTTAGGCGATCTCGAAGATCGGTCACAGTTCCGAACTGCTGGTGCAATCGCGCAAGTCGACAAAAAATTCACACGCAAGGAAGGCAAGCCGTTTGCAGTGATTTGGATCGAGGATTTAACCGGAACGATCGAGGTCGTGGTTTGGAATGATGTTTATGTCACGGTTTCAGAAATCCTCGCGCCCGGTCGGGTGATTGAGATTCGGGGCACGGTTGATACCCGCGGCGATTCGCTGCGGGCCACGGCACAGAAAGTGAAATTGGTGACGCGAGAAAAATCAAACGGCTCGAATGGCGATGATAAGAATGTCCGCGAGGCGGTAGTGCTGTTACAATTTTCGCCTGCAACAACAAGCGAGGAACTTCGCGAGGTGCGCGAACTCTTGGCCAGCTCGCCCGGCCATCGCCGGGTTCAACTTCTTTTCGACCGCCCAACCGGCGATCCATTGCGGGTCGATGCCGGTTCGGATTTGCGTGTGGATCTGACGCGCGATCTCGAGGAAAAACTGACGCGCTGGCTGGTGACCACGAAATCCGAGCGACGCGGCGACCTCAATTCGTCCGCGGTTTAACGGCGTTTTGCTTTTTTGCGCGGCCGCTGCGGCTCGGGCGTCGGCTTGGGATGAAGACCGAAAGTAAAGGTTTGTTGGGCCGGTCTCTCGCCAAAACATAACGGGATGTTTGCGCTTTCGGACGGGATCGCCTGATTTTGAGCGGGAATCGCGGCCTGTCGCAGCGTCATTTTCCAGCCGCCTTCAAAGAGTCCGCCGCGCAGCTCGATTTGGTTGATTATGGGCGCGAGCGTGATGCCGACCGGTTGGAGATTAATTCGATTCACGCAAGCATTCGGCAGATTCGCCAGTTCAAATACCGGTATGCTCGGGAAGATGTCGATCCTCGCCTCGGCCAAATCGTGCAAATCGATGTCGCCACGAAGCGAGACATCGACATCGGCGGTCGCGGCATTGAGGAACTCAATTTTGCCGTTCTCGCCGTCGAAAGTGAGCCGGGCGCTCGCCTGAACAAAATCCAGAGGCGCATTTTGGAGCTTGGCGTTGAGCAACTGAACGTCACCGGTGATGCGTGGATGCTGAAGAGTCTGACTCCAAGAAATCTTGCCGCTCAAAATTCCTTCATTGAAAACTGCGGGATGAAGAAATTGAGGGGAACTTGCCAGCACAACCGCAGGAAAATTGATCTGTGCTTCCAAGGTTGAAGCCAGAAGAGTTTTCCAATCCTCGCCGATCTTGAAAGGAAACTTTCCCGTGAAATCGACCGGGCTCGAACCGGGCGGGGTGAAGGCGGCGTGGGCGTCCCACATCCCGGAGGAAATCTTCGCCTCGACTTGAATTGGAATCGGTGCGCCGCTCGAAGCAGGGCGGCCAAGCAGAAAATATTCGGAAGCGTCCCCGACCTTTGCCTCAATGCTGCCGGAATAATCCTGTTCGTGCGCGATGTCGATCTTGCCTTGAGCGCGGACGAAGTCTTTTTTTCGAACGAGCTCTAATTGCTCGAGCTCCAGCTCGCTGGCTTTCAAATTAATCTTCGCGGTGAGTCGATCGATTGTTCTCTTAAATAAAGACAATGAACTTCCGCTTGCGATCAGGTGGCCGCCGAGCTTTCGTTCGCGCGCGTTGAGTGTCCCTTCAATCACGATCGCCCCGGCGAAATCACCGCGCTCGGCGCCGAAAAGCTCGGCAAACTGTCCGAGATTGCTGATTGATCCCGAAATTTGGCCGCGGAAGTCGGGATTGAGCCAGTCCGCAGACTTAGAGGGCAGAGCGCCTTCCCCGCTCATATTCAACTGATTTTGGCGCTGCTTAATGTAGAGCTGCTGCAGTTGAATCTGCCGATTGTAGAAAATCGCGCCGACCATGATCACGTCGGCCGCGCGGTTGCGCCAGCTCAAGTCATTTAGCTCGGTCCAGATCGACGCGGTTCCGGTAAATGGATCGCGGGGATCGCCGCGGAAGGTGAAGTTGCAAGCGCGAAGCGAGCCGTCGAGGCGATCGGTGAAACCGAGTGCCTCAGACGTTTGGGCGAGCGAAATGCCGGAGGCGTTCCCGGCAACATTCCAAAGCGAATGTTGACCCGGCCATTCGTTGGAGATGCTGGCTCGAATTTTACCACCCAGAACATCCAGATCGAATTGGAGGTCGGCACGTTCGTTATCGAGCCGCGACAAGTCGATGACGATGGATTGAAGATCAAGTCCGCGCGCGAGATTCAGTCCGCCGACGGTAAGCCGATTGCCCTGCCACTTGGTCGCGCCACGCAGCTGGGAGAAGGTTTGCCGAAACAACGGCGACGTAATCGAGAATTCACCCGCGGAAAATCGGCCGGACTCGATTTGGTTTCCGGAAACGGCTGCGTTGCGCAAAAGAACTACGGTCGGACCGTTTTCAACCCGCAAGTCAAGGTGAGCGATGTCGAAGTTGGCGGGCAGCAACGCTTGCAGCGCGCGCCAATTAAAATCGGGAGGCCGCTTTCCTCCGGCGAAATCGCGCCGGATTTCGGTGCGCGCATTTTGGATCGACAATCCTTGAACACCGTTCGCCTTGGCGGCCACAATTCTTGCCAGATTCAAACGCAGGATCGCGTGGTCGGCGTTCAGTTCAATTTGAGTCGAGACACCGGCTGCGTTTGTAATCCGGATGCGCTCGATGGAAACGGGTCGCAGAAATGGCGCCTCGATTTTTCCGAGCTCGAGTTTCAAATGTTGACGGCGCGCTTGCCAATGCAGCCAGCCGCGAAGCGCGCTCGCGATGATGACCGGCGAGAGGGCGAGGCCGGCCAGCGCAGCCAACACGACGAAGGCGATCAGGAGCAGACGTTTTCGTGGCATCGCGTGGTCATTGCTTTAATCGCAAACGAACAGCGCGCAAAGCAGCTTTATTTGGGCGCGTTGGCGGCGGGGGATTCGGTCGGCGATGGGTTGGTGAAGACCAGACGAATCGGTTGGCCCGCGCGGATCCGTTTGTTGAGCTGACGTAGCAACTCTCGCTCGGCATCTGCCGGCAAACCGACTTCGACCGCCTGCCGGCGCGCCATCTCCGGCAGCTGAGCGAGTTGGTCTTGCAAATCAGCTCCCGAGATGTGGTTCCAGAGACCGTTTTCGAGTGTGAGCACGTCCACGTGTTTTTCCTCGATCCCGACAATCTCAGCGTGCGGCAGTTGGATCACGATTTCGTCCGGGTGCACATCGACCGTCACGTCCTGTCGCAAATCAAAGCCCGCTTTGGCGAGAAAGGTTCCGCTCAACTTGATCCGCTTGGAGCTGCCGGCCCAGGTGTGGGTGAACTCGCGTTTCACTTTCAATTGGCGGGTGAGAGTTGCGAGCTCGGCGGTGGGTGAAGAAGTTTCACCGACGACCGTTCGATTGTTGAGGGTAATCCGCGGTTGCAAATGCGCGATGTCGATCAACGCCGAGCGCAAATCTTTGCCCAGACGCTCAAGCTCGTCTGTTCCCTGACCAACGGTGCGAGCCGGCCAGGTTTCGAGACGCCAAAATACAAAAAGCCCTCCGCCGACCAAAATCAGCACGACAAGGGTCAACGCGACCGGCCACGATATTCTTGCTGAGTTCGACATTGGAGGTTGAGCGTTCGCGTTGGAGTTTTCGTTTATCCCCAAAAAAGTACCGCCCCCCACGCCCGATGGGCGTGAAGGGCGGCTGTTCCCCCCAGAACAATTTTTAAAGCTGTGGTGCTAGTAGCCGAGCTTGGGCAGTGCCGCAACAAAAATTTCCATGAATTATCAGCACTTTTTGGGTTCGTATGCAAGTCGCGTGTTTTCGAAAAGTTAAGATCGACAATCAGCCGCAGGTGACTCTTTCCGCTGATACTTGCGGAGGCTGGTGATGCGCGTTTTAATTTTGTATGCGCGAGTCGGATTCGGAAAAGCCACTCAACCTCGCCGGTTCGTTGCTGGTGGCGCATCCGAACATGCTCGATCCGAACTTTCGGCGGACGGTGCTGTTCATCTCCGCGCACGATCCCGATGACGGCGCGATCGGCGTCATTATTAATCGGCCCCTCGACAAGATCGTGTCCGATCTGGTGACGGAGAAACCTCCGGAAAATCTGGCGGACGTCCCGGTTTTCTTCGGTGGCCCGGTTGGGAATAATCAATTGATGCTGGCCGCGTTCGAGTGGCACAAAGGCGAGGGGCTGAAGTTGAATCAGCACGCGCTCGACGCGCTGGAGCCGGTCGCCGACGGTCCGGCAGTCCGCGCATTTTTGGGATACGCCGGTTGGAGCGTGGGCCAACTGGAGGCGGAGATGAAACAGAAGGCGTGGATCGTGCAAAAGCCGACTCGAGCGGCGTTGAAATCCGAACGGCTTTCCCGGCTTTGGTTCGACATCATGAATCAACTCGGCCCGTGGTACCGCCTGCTCGCCGCCGCCCCAGACGACCCGTCACTAAATTAGTGGCGAGTGATCGGCGACGAGTGACGAGATTCCGATGATTTGTCTTGTCACTTGTGACTCGTCACTTATCACTTGCTGAGTGATCATCGGCGTCCCCAAAGAAATAAAAGAGCAGGAACAGCGCGTGGCCTTGCTGCCGTCGGCTGTTGAGCAACTCACCAAGCGCGGCCACACCGTGTTGGCGGAAAGAAATGCCGGCGTCGGTTCCGGCTATTCCGACCAGGAATACAAGAATGCCGGCGCGGAAATAATTGATCTCTCCAAAGACGTGTGGGCTGGCGCGGACATGATCGTCAAAGTGAAAGAACCGTTGCCGACGGAGTTCCCGCTTTTGCGCAAAGGCCAGATCCTTTTCACTTATCTGCATCTCGCCGCGAGCAAACCGTTGACCGAAGCGCTGCTCAAGTCTGGCGTCATCGGGATCGCTTACGAAACGATTCAGGTGAACAATCGCCTTCCGTTGCTCGAGCCGATGAGTGAAGTTGCGGGGCGCATGTCGGTCGTGATGGGTGCGAATTATCTGGCGAAGTATAATGGCGGCAGCGGCGTATTGCTCGGCGGTGTGCCGGGAGTTTTGCCGGGTCGCGTGGTTGTTGTTGGCGGCGGGACGTCGGGCGTGAACGCGCTTCGGATGGCGAAAGGGCTCGGTGCCGACGTGACGATACTCGATATCGATGTCGAGCGATTGCGCTTTCTCGATATCGCGATGGAAAATCTGCACACGCTCTATTCGAGCGAAGCAAACCTGAATCATTTGATGCCGGAGACGGATCTGTTGATCGGGGCAGTGTTATTGCCGGGGGCGAAAGCACCGAAATTGATCACGCGCGCAATGTTGCGGCAAATGAAACCCGGTAGTGTCTTCGTAGATATTTCGATCGACCAGGGCGGCTGCGCTGAAACATCGCGGCCGACTACGCATCTTCAGCCAACTTACATTGAAGAAAATGTAATTCATTATTGCGTAGCCAACATGCCGGCGGCCTACGCGCGCACTTCTACCCAGGCACTCACGAACGTGACCTATCTCTATGTGCAATTGCTGGCTAACTGCGGTCTCAAACAGGCGTGTTTGAAACAGCCTGCATTGGCTGGCGGCATCAACACGCTTGATGGCAAGCTCACCTGCAAAGCCGTGGCCGAGGCGCATGGTCTGAAATACGAAGCGCCGTTCTAAAATCGGATAATTCTCCAAACCGCCGGGCATTCCTGCTCCGAACCTTATTTGACGACCTTTTCGCTTATGAAGAGATATATCTGCATTCTGATCGGGGCTGCATTGGTTGCGGCTTGCGAACAAAAAACCGAAACCGTAACTCCGCCCGCCAGTACGACCGCTTCGCCTGAAGCAACCACCGAAACAACGACCCCCACGACACCGCCGTCACCTTAAATAATCCACAACCCAACATGCCCAATACTTATGAACAAATACATCTGCCTCTTGATTAGTGCCGCATTCCTTGTGGCTTGTGAGCGAAAAGAAACGACGGTAAACAATCCGCCGGCCGAGAAAAAGGAGACCACCATTGTGAATCCGTCGCCGGCGACGAAAACGGAAACCAAGACCGAGATTAACGTCAATACATCGCCGTCTCCCTAGACCGGCGAAGCCAAACATTCGCGAAGTCTTTCGTTCGCTCCGGCGGACGAAAGATTTCTGCTGTACGAATACTTTTCCGGCCGCATCGACATCGCTAAGATCGACAATTGCATGTCCCGGCAACGTTTCAGGTTTTCGAAGTCACGACGGCTAACCAAACCACGAGAGTTCGATCAGGTGAGACAAAGCGCACGCGCTCAACGCGGAGAGTTTCTTGTTCTCAGCGTGCTGTCAGCGGCGGCGGTCGATCGATTACGCGCCGGCTTTGTGACTTCGCGAGCGGTTGGTTCGGCAGTTGTGCGGAATCGCGTCCGTCGTCGCCTGCGCGAGATCGTCCGCAAACATCAGCACGAAATACGGGACGGTATTTGGATCGTAACGATCGCACGCGGGGGCGCATCGGCTGCGAGTTACGAGCAATTGGAAGCTGAATGGTTGCGTCTGGCCAGACGCGCTTCTATTCTAGCGCCCTGATGCGCGCACTCATTCGCATTTGCATTCGAATTTATCAGGTCACGCTCTCGCCGCTGCTGGTCGCGATAGGCGGGCCCGGCTCCGGTTGCCGGTTTCAACCCACTTGCTCCAAATATTTTCTGCAGGCAATCGAATTGCATGGGACTGCGCGCGGAATTTTTTTGGGACTGAAACGAATCGCCCGATGTCATCCCTGGGGCGGCTCTGGAGAGGATCGCGTCCCGCCCAAAGCGGACGATGTCGATCTTACCAGGCGGTGCGCGTGATTCGAAGTCGCAGGCAATTTTATGGATCGAACCGCATGGATTGTTGTTTCGCTTTGCACGCTGGGCTTGATCGGCTGGTCCGTATACGGTTACAAGCAGCAGCTGCTGCTCCGGCAACAGCAGGTTGTCGCGATGGCGTCACCGACGCCGGCTGCATCGCCTAGCGCAAGCGCGGCGACAACCGCACTGCCCGCTCCTAGCGCCACACCTCAGACGCAACCAACCCCAGCGTTCGCGGAAAAAACCGAAACGCTCCGCAATGACGATGTCGAACTTCACCTAACGAATCGTGGCGGCGGGATTCGCGAGGCAGTGTTGTTGAACCAAGTCCGCCAGGGGAATGACCGCGTCACTCTTAATTCGAAAGATCTTCCACCGATCGGCGCGATGTTCGATCAACCAATCGCGCCAAGGGTCGACGAATTCATTTTGAGTCGCGAACCCGACGGTGGAATCAAGTGCGAGCACACCGGGGACAGCGTCACGGTTCGGAAAAAGTTTTTCTTTCCGCCCAGCAAGGAGAAGAAAGACAACTTCGTTGCTGAGATGGATGTCGATCTTGTAAACGGCGGAACGCAACCCTACACGAATCCCGGTTATTTTGTCGCGCTCGGTTCGGCGGCGCCGATTCATCCAAAGGATTATCCTTACTACACGCGTCTGGTTTGGTGCATCGATGGCAAAGCGAAAGGCGTCGATGTAAACTGGTTTGGCGGCGGCGGCGGATTGTTTGGAATCGGCGCGCGCGCAGCGCAGGCGTTCTACCAACAGGACCTGGCCAACGCCGATTGGGCAGCGATCAGCGATCAGTTTTTCACTACCTTAATCGCGCCGCTAACGGTGAAAGCGAACGGCGTGTGGGGCCGGCGTTTCGATATTTCGCCTGAACAAAAAATGTACGGAATCGCCGGCGCGTTGCGGATGCCGGGCTTTCAACTGCCGCCGGGACAAACTTACAGCGCGAAATTTGAAATCTGGGCCGGGCCGAAAATCTATCATCGGCTCGCGCGGCTCGATCACAACGAAGCCGAAATCATGGATTTCGGGATGTTCAAGATCGTCAGCCAGTTTTTGCTGAACTTTCTCAACTGGTTGCACGGCTTCATCGGTTCCTACGGCTGGTCGATTCTCGCGCTTACCGCCGTTGTAAAAATCGTGCTCTGGCCGCTTCAGGACAAAGCCAACAAGTCGATGCGGCGGATGTCGCTTTTGAATCCGAAAGTCCAGGAGCTGCGCGAAAAATACAAAGACGATCCTACGCGGATGAACCAGGAGGTGATGAAACTGTACAAGGATTACGGAATCAATCCGGTCGGCGGTTGTTTACCGATGATGATCCAAATCCCGATCTTCTTCGGGTTATTCAAAATGCTCGGGCAGGCGGTCGAGCTACGAAATTCGTCGTTCTTCTGGGTGAAGGATTTATCGCAACCGGATACCGTCGCCGTTTTGTTCGGCGTGCCCGTCAATGTCATCCCGCTTTGCATGGCCGCGAGCCAGATCTGGTTGATGGCGATGACGCCCAAGACGGGCGACCCAACTCAGCGCCGAGTGATGATGTTCACGCCGCTCATTTTCTTGTTTATCTGCTACAATTTTGCAGCGGCTCTGGCATTGTATTACACCACGCAGAATATTTTCAGTATCGTGCAATTCTACTACAACAAACGACAACCGATGCCGACTCTCGAAAAAGTCGCGCCGTCGGGGAAGCGCAAATGATGACGCCGAAAGAATTACTCGACACCATCCTGGGCTACCTCGGCTTTGTTGTTGAAATCGAAGAGTCGCAGAACGAGGCCGGCAATTTGGTTCTGCAAATCTACAGCGAAGAAAGCCGCCGATTGATTGGTCGCGATGGAGAAACCCTGGAAGCGATCCAGTTTCTGCTCAACCGATTGCTTCAGGCCAAAAATAAGGACGCGCTGAAAGTCGTGGTCGATTGCGAAATGTACCGCTCGATGCGGGAAGATCGAATCGTCCAGCAAGTGCGCGCGCTAGCCGAGCGGGTTCGGGCCACCGGCCGCTCGCTTCAACTCGAGCCGATGAATTCGTACGAGCGCCGTATTGTTCACAACGCGTTCAAAGACGATCCCGATATTGCAACCTGGAGCCCGTCGGATTCGGCGCGGATCAAACAAATCACGTTGCTAAAACGCCAGCCGAAAAAAGAAACGGCCAACAAGGAATAGTTCAGCCTTCGAAGCGGGCGGCTTCTTTCGTCACGCCGGATTTTACTTCTGGGCGCCAGCGAAATTTCTGCAACAGCGGATTCGGTTTGCCTTCAACCGCATCGGCGATGATTTCGCCCAACGCCGGCGCGAATTTGAATCCGTGCCCGCAGTCACCGGTTGCGATAATCAGGTTCGGCCGTTCCGGATCCGGCGCGATCCAAAAGTCGCCATCGTGTGTGTCTGAGTACATACAAATGCGCGTGTAAACAATCGGCGCCTCGGCCAGCGTGGGGATCGTCGACCTGAGGAAAGTGCGCAACTGTTTTTCATCATAGCGTGTGACCACGCGCTCGGACGAGTCGGGCGACATTTCTCTGCCGGCGCCATGATTTGCAATCTTCACGACGCCCTGGTTTAAAGGAAAACCGTAGAAGCCGGTCGTCGAAATGTCCGCACCGAAAAACGGAAAGTGCTTTGCCAGAAAAAAGTTCGGCTGCTTCGGCCTTAAATGAAAAACCGGATGGCCGGTAGCGTGAAGAAATTCTCCGGTGAACGGCAGCAAGTATGGCGTCCACGCACCGGTCGCCATGACCACGGCGTCGCCGCTAATCCGATGTCGATCTTCCAGAACAATTCCCGCGACGCGATCGTCATGTTCGTCAAGCTGGGCGAACTTTGCGCGTTCGCGCAAATCCACGCCGCGCGATCTCGCATATTCGATTAGCGTCGCGACAACGCGTCCACTTTCGGCGTAGCCGGCTTGCGGATCAAAGAAGCCGTCATGAAACCGGTCTTCAGCAAAAGCCGGAAAGCGTTGGTGGAATGTAAAGTTGTCGAATGGCTCGAATGAGTGGCCGAGTTTTTCCAGCATGCGCGCGCTTTCGAATTCAAAATCGCCCGGCTGCATTTTCTGCTTACAGACAAACAGAACGCCGGTCTCGTGATAAAGTTCGATTCCGAATTTCGTGTTCCACTCTCGCCAAATTGGAATGCAACGTTCCGCCAGCGCCGTGTAATCCTCGTCCGGACCATAAGCCGCGCGCACCGCTTTACTGATATCGGTCGAAGCAGCCAGCGGATGAGGCAGGGGACCTGGATCGACCAGCACGACTTTGTGCCCGCGTTTTCTTAACTCGATCGCGGAAGTAACACCGTTAATCCCTGCACCGACAACGATTACGGTCACGTGTCGAATTGGAAAATGATTTTGCCGGTGCGCCTGCTTTGTGCGGCGTGAGCGACTGCGGCTTTGGCGTCGTCGATTAGATAAGCCTTCTCCACTTTGGTTCTCAACAGGCCGCGCTTGGCCATGTCGAACAGCGGATTAAACGACGCCATTCGCTCAGCCAAGGTCGCATCGTCATACCATTTGTTGATCCAGATTCCACGGAAACGCAGATCTTTAAATATGAGCAGGCCGGTTGGGATTTTCAGCGGCTGAAAACTCATCGCGCCGAAGCTGACCAGTGTTCCGCCGAACGCGAGACAATTTGCTAACCGCAGGGCGCTGTCGCCGCCAACCGAGTTCAATCCCAATCGAATCGGCGCGCCATTAGTCGCGGCTTTGACCTCGTCGCGCAATTTTTCGCCATCGACAAGGACAACGTCGCCACCTTCCGCGCGCAATTCGTCGATCAGCTCGGCGCGTCGGACGACGTTCACGGTTTTGAATCCGAGCTCGCGAGCAATCTGAATCACGGCGCGGCCAATCGCGGAGTTCGCGGCGTTTAGGATCAACCAATCGCCGCGGGCGAGATCGACATAATCGTGTAGCAATCGCCACGCAGTCATCGGATTAATTTTCAACATCGCGGCGTGCACCGGCTCAATCTCCGGAGGCACCGCGACCAGTTCGCTTGCCTTCACCGCGACCGCCTCCCGCCACGTGCCGATGTGGTGCGGCAAAATCACCAACGCGCCTTTGGTGATGTTTTTCGCGCTCGCACCAACTTCGACGACGACGCCCGCACCTTCGAATCCTGGAACGGCCGGAATTGCGCGCCGGCCCGGATATTTTCCCTCGATCGCGTTGATGTCGGCGGGATTGATCGGCGCCGCGCGCATGGCGACGACCGCTTCGTCTGGCGCCGGCTGCGGCCACGGCTCGGCTTTAATTTCCAAAACGTCCGCCGGATTTCCGTGCCTTTGGTAAACAACAACCTTTATAGTCTTGTTCATTCGATGAATGCGGCGTCGCATCCTCAACCGGCCAGGTTAAGTCTGCAAACCGGCGCTCGCCTCGCGCTCATCGGTTTGGTGGTCAACATCGCGTTCGCCATAATCAAGATCGGCGGAGGAATTTGGGGACACGCGTATGCCCTTATCGCCGATGGAATGGAATCTGCGATCGACGTTGCCGGGTCGATCGTGATCTGGGGCGGTCTGCGTTTCGCGGCGCGGCCGCCGGATGAAACGCACCCTTACGGTCACGGCAAGGCCGAACCGCTCACCGCAATTTTTGTTGCTGGCATTGTACTGATCGCGGCAATCGGACTCGCAGCTGACAGCGCCTACACAATGTCTTCTCCGCACGCGGAGCCGGCGTCATTCACTTTGCTCATCTTGCTGATCGTCGTCGTGGTAAAAGAGACACTCTTTCGCTACGTGATCCGATTCGGTCGCTCAGCCGGAAGCATCGCCATCGAAGCCGACGCCTGGCGTCATCGCGCCGACGTCCTTAGCTCGATCGCGGCTTTTATTGGAATCTCGATCGCTCTGATCGGCGGAGAAAGTTGGCGAAGCGCCGATAATTGGGCGGCAATCTTTGTTTGTTTGGTCATTGCCAGCATCGGCGTGGGACTTTTGCGCCCGGCGCTCTACGACATTTTGGATACCGCCCCGCGTGGCGAAATTGTCGACCGCATTCGCGCGGCCGCGGCGTCAGTGAAACAGGTCGTTCGGATCGACAAAAACCTCGTGCGCAAGATGGGGCTCAGCTTTTATGTCGATCTTCATGTCGAAGTGGATGGCGATATTTCAGTGCGCGAAGGACATGACATCGCCCACGAAGTAAAGCGCGCCATTCAGAAAAGCGATCCACGCATCGCCGACGTGCTCGTTCACATCGAGCCAGCGAAAAATCTATAGCTGCTGCCCTGGAGGTCGCGCGCATCGCACCGCGGCTACAGCGCTCTGGTCAATTCGACGAGCGCATCGGTCAGAACGGCGCGGGCCTCGCGTATCTGTCGAGAAAATTGAAGCAAACGAATGATCGCCGTTGGACCCGCGATTATATGACCGAACAGCTTTCTTGGGTCTGTTCGCTGACGTTCGATGTCGAATAAAACGTTCGGCGGTGCAGGCAACGGTTCCTTTGGCGTGTCGCTGATGGCGCGGAGTGAGAGCAAAGGAACACCATGCGCGTTGCAGATTCCAACGATGGTGCCCGTCTCCATGTCGACCGCTTTCGCGCCGGACGCTCGGGCGATCTCGTTTCGCTCGGTCACCGAATCGACGATGGATGGCGACGTAAAGAGCTTCGCGACCCGCGGGCTGCGATCGCGCAAGATCCGTTCGGCGTTGGCCAGCAATTGTCGATCCGAATAATTTTCGGCCAGGACCAGATCGCCGACGTTCAGATCTTCTACGACCGCACCGGCAAAACCGGAG
>Ga0210408_10003246_pt1 | contig 15161 bp, 8 predicted proteins | sample IncBWH4MmetaG_FD_155471 | JGI IMG/M metagenome (GOLD analysis project Ga0210408, IMG submission 155471) | Forest soil microbial communities from Barre Woods Harvard Forest LTER site, Petersham, Massachusetts, United States - Inc-BW-H-4-M | ecosystem: Environmental > Terrestrial > Soil >...
TTGGCTATACAGTCAAGCCAGGAGGCAAACCAGCGTTGATGGACGCCGGGGCGCGACGCGGATTCCGCGGAGAGCTGCATCATGTACGGTACGGAAGCGAGTTGCTGCGCATTCGATCCGGAGAGACCGGGGTCGACATGCATAACGAAGCCTGAGAGATATAGGCAGCCGGCCTTCGATCGTTTTGAACCCGCATGTTTGCGAAGGTCTCTATCTTGGCTGTGGCGGGGTCGTGGCTGGGCTGCCGAATGCGTGGGGAACCGCTGAAAACTTGATATCGGCACTCGCCTTCAACAACCCAATCATTGGCTCAAGCACTAGCGAATTGTTGGGAGCGGGCAAGTCGTTTCCCGGTCCCACGACGCCATTTGGCATGGTACAACTCAGTCCCGACACTGGCGCCGGCCGCCAAGTGGTGGTGCGCGTTGCTGGTTGAGCAGACCAGACTCAGCCAGCACAATGGTTCCAGCACAGGCAGCGCTCAATGTGGCTCCGTCGTTTGCCCACTTTTGAAACGCCTTCACGGCATTGCGGACGTCAGGCTTGGCTAGAGCTGCTTTCAAAGTGTCGGGTGCCCCTGCATGCGACTGCCGGGACAAGATGAACTGCTTTCGTCCAACCCCAGTCGAGAGCTTCATCGTAAGAGAGGCCCGCATATTCGGGCCAGCGGGCCAGCGGGCCAGCGGCGATTTAAGATTTCAGGGGAACCGTCCGGCCGAGCCGATCAAAACCAGCGCCGGAATCGAGTCGATAGTCGCGCGAAGCTGTTCATCGGAGGTGTTCATTCCCAAATCCTTCGCGTCGGGACTTCAGAAGAAGCCGTGGACCGTCTCGCCGTGCGGCCAAGTTAAGCAGAATGCGAACTGGCGACATGCCTGGGCGGCGGCATCACTTGCCCGGCGTAACAGGCGTCACCCATGGGGAGTCGTAGTTTGCTGCATAGGCACGGCCATTCGTAGGATCGACGGCCACCGCATAGGGATGCTTCCCGCCATCCCGGACGCCGATAACCGCATTCTTCACGCCATCGATCACTGTGACGCTGTCGCCGCGGACATTTGCCACAAACACTATGTTGGACTTGGCATCGACTGTCACTCCCTGAGGATGTTGGCCCACATGCAGGGTGGCAACGACGTTTCGATTCTGCAGGTCGATAACGCTGAGGGTTTCGTCGCCGTAGTTCACCACATAAAGCCGGCGCGTCGTTAGATTGATCGCCACAGCACAAGGAATTCTGCCTACGACAATTGTGCTGATAGCGTGGGTCTTCTCGTCGAGAGCGACGATTTCTCCTGTCGCAGTATGGGTAAGAAACAGCGTCGACGACATTCCGTCGAAAACCATGCCCCAGATGTGCGGCCCGACGGCAACCTTGGTGACTGCGCCGGTGGCCTCGTCAACAATGCGGATGTCGGGATCTTCATAGGTCGACAAGAAGACTTTGCCTCCTTGGGGATCGACCGCCAAACCATCGGCATCGCCGACCTTGAGCGAGCTTGCTCTGTTGGTTGCCCCGTCGATCACCGTCACCGAAGCGCTGTAGGTGTGCGTCACGTAGACCTTGTTGGTGGTCTCATCCACTGCCAGAGTGTACGGAAGACGCGCGCTGGAAACCGTAGCGATCACTGTATCGTTGCTCCCGTCGATGACGCTCACGGAAGCGCTGCCATCGTTGGCCACGTAAATTCGGTTAGTGACGCGATTGAGCGCGATCGCGATGGGCTCAATTCCAACAGCGACGGTGTGCGGGACGCCCGTTGCCGCGTCGATCACTGTTACCGAACCGGCGCCCTCGTTCGCCGCGTAGATCTTGTGCGTCGCAGGATTACAGACAATGCCGGCACTGGTGATGAGGCGTCCCCACGGGCTGACTTCAGCTGCACACAAAGCAGGATGTGCGATGACCAACAAAACGACAATGACAGCTGCCCGATAGAGAGGGTCTGAAGCGAAGTGCGACGCGCGCGAAATCATCGTAACCAGAACTCCAAATTGCACTATATTATTATCCATTAGTAAGTCCGGTGCCGAGCGAAATTCGAGACTTGGCCGGATGGGAGGATCCCCTTTGCGTCGGCATCTTCGCTCGCTGTGCTTTGTTGTCCCCGCCATCTTCGCAGTATCCGGTTCAAGCCAGACAAAGTCATTTCATGTGCTGGCCTTCTACTCCCCCCACGTGGAGCAGGATCACGTAGACTTCGCCGTGCAGGCGACTTCGTTTTATCAAGCTATGGCCGAACGGGATCACTTTGATTTCAAAGCCACCTCCAACTGGGACGACTTGAACCCCGCTGTCCTCAAGGACTATCAGGTGGTGTTGTGGCTCAACGAGTTCCCTTCCACCGCAGCGCAGCGCAAGGCGTTTAAAGAATTCATGGAGCATGGCGGCGCGTGGATGGGGTTTCACGTTGCGGGCTGGATGGAGAGCCGCGCGACCTGGCCCTGGTTTGCCGACTTTCTGGGGACCATATTTTCAGGAAACAGCTGGCCCCCGCTCCCAGCCACATTGACTGTCGATGATTCAAATCATCCCGCTACGAAGGGGCTGCCCGTCACCTTTGTCTCACCGGATAACGAGTGGTACAGCTGGCAGCCCAGCCCGCGCCAGAACCCGAACATCAAGGTCCTGATGACGCTGGCTCCCTCCAACTATCCGCTTGGATTCAAGGACACGCTGGGCGGAGGTGATATTCCCGTAACCTGGACTAACACGAAGTACAAGATGATCTATATCAACATGGGCCACGGCACAAAGATCCTGGATAGCGCGACGCAGAATCGGTTCTTTGAGAATGCCCTTTTGTGGCTGGGCGGAGCTGACTAGAGCAGCGTCCGCCGCCCTTCCGGAGCATCATGTGATCAAAAGGAAACGTGCGCACTGATCTGCATAGTGCGGCCGCCCACAACAGTGCTGCCGATCGTGCCGGCACCCTGCGGTCTGTCGGGAGTAGAGAAGTTCACCGGATCGTTGAAGTTGCCGTCCGGTGCGCCAAAGCTCGTGTGGTTGAAAACGTTGGTGGCGTCCGCGCGGAACTGCAAGACCGCATTCTCGAAAAGGTGGAACTCCTTCCCAATCGACATATTGGCCGTATTCACAGCCGGCGCGCGGAGCGAGTTACGCCGCGAATTGCCGAATGTCCCGTTCGCGGCGGTCACATAGGCGGTCGGGTCGTACCATTCGTTGATGCTCTTGTGGACGCTCTGCGCCGCGCGCACCAAGTTGGGATACCAGCTGCCGGCCTGAGAGTAGGAGTTGTTCGGCCCGTTATACGTCACCGTGAACGGATTGCCGGCCTGGTCAATGACGATCGCCGAAACCTGCCACCCACCAAAGCCGGTATCCAGCCAACGGTTGCGGTTCAGCCAACGCTTGCCTCGGCCGAATGGAAGCTGATACACAATGCTGCTCTTCAGCGAGTGGCGGATATCGAAGTTTGACGGGGCGTAGTTGCTGCCGGGTTCATGGAAGTTCTGGTAATTCACTGTACCACCCTGTCCATTGAAGGGCGAGATGTCCATGTCGTTCAGGAACTTCGACCAGGTGTAGGCGGCACTAAAGGCGAGCCCGCCGAAGAGCCGTTTCCGGGCCTGCGCCTGCAGAGAGTTGTAGTTTGAAACTGCATTAAACGTGCTGCCGCCGATCGACTGATACTGCGGATATGGGCGGCCATTCGGGTTGTCGTCAGGCGCGAGCTTAGCCACCGGCACCTGGTTGATATCGCCCTTGAACTGCATGTTTGCGCCGTGTTTGCCCACATAGGCCACTTCCGCCGTGATGCCGTAATGGAACTCATGCTGCATGCCCAGCGACCAGGAATAAAGGCGAGTCAATGGTGTGTGGTAGGGATCGTAGTTCGACGTGTTCTGGCCGTTGTACGCGGTAGGATCCTTCGAGGCATTGATATACGGCAACGAAGTGTTGGTCCCGTAGAAAACGCCTGGACCGGATAGCGTCGTAACCGGAGTGATGCCGTTGGTCAGATCCTGGGCATTGCCGGATTGTCCATAGCCGACGCCCTTGGCATTGCCGTACTGATCTACGCTCCAGGGGCTGGTATAAATGCCCCACCCGCCGCGGAGCACGGTATTCGCAAACGGCGTGTAGGCAAAGCCGATGCGCGGCAGCACGCCGGAATACACGTTGGCCTGTGCCTGCGTGCGATGATTCGACGGAGCAAACCACATGGCGCCGTAGTTCCCAGATGCCGTGTTGAAGATCGTGGGATCGAAGTCGCCCATGCGGTCATGCACTTCTTTCCAGCCTTCCTGGATCTGGTAGCGAACTCCGAGATTGATCGTCAGATTCGGGCGAAGCTTGATGTCGTCCTGAACGAACACTTGCGGGCTCTTCTGGCGTCCGCCGAAGAGCGAGGAATTGGCCGCTCCCCAGCTCTGCACATCACCCAACAGAAAGTCAGCCCAGCCTGCGCCGCTGCCGCTGGCCGCGAGGCTGGCTTGCGTGTATTGGCCGGAGAAGCTGAAATCACCGGCGTCCTTATTGCCCCAAGCAGTCGAGTTGTCTTGCAGCATAATGAGCTCGCCGCCGAAGTGGAGAATATGCTTGCCGCGGATGAGAGTCAAGACATCCGAGGGCTGAAAGACGTTCTGCGCATAAGTGACATTGGTGCCGGCATACGGCGAATCGCAGCAAATGTTGCCGGTGATCGAGATGTTCGGAAAGACATTGGCCTTGGCGTACTGCAGCCCCAAAGCAGAGGGGATGCCCTTGTTCAGCGAGAAGGGAGTAAGGAAACTGCCTTGGCGATTGAAGCTGAAGCGAAATTCATTCACTATCGTGGAATTGATCGTCCACACATCCGAGGTCTGGCTTGAGTAATCCGAGGTATCGTCGTGATAGCAGGCGACCGGACAGGTCCACTCTGAGTAGACCGGTGAATTCGCATCGCGCACCGCAATCGATGAGGTTAGGCGATTGGCGCTGTTGAAGTCGTAATCGATGCGGCCGAAAATGCGTGTCGAAGGATACGGGGTGGGAACGACATAGTAGTAGTCGCCGTTGATCCCGAGGTTGGTGGGCAAGTTGGGCTTGTGAAAATATTGCAGGATGTTCTTGGCCACCGGATCGACCCGGTTCGCGGGGATGACGTTGTCCGTAGCAAAGGGATAGCGGCACATCTCGCCGTTAACCGTGCTCTGCGTGACCGGGTCGAAGATCTCCCCTTGATAGACCAGGCTGCCGGTGCAGGCATTGATGACGTTGTTGCCATTCGAATCGGTGACCGGGATGCGGTTGCCGTTTTGATCCAGCGGCATGAGCTGGGTTAGATCGAACTGGCCGTTCGGCGTACTTACGCCCTTGAGCTGATCTGTGGGCATTGTCGTGATGCCGGTGTAATTCTGGTTGTCCTTGGCTTGATCGTAGTTGAAGTAGAAGAACATCTTCTTGCGCAGAATCGGACCACCCAAGGATCCGCCGAACTGATTGAACTTGAGCGGGGGCACGGGCTGGTTGGGCGCTTGAAAGAAGCTCCGCGCATTGAGGGCGTCATTCTGAAAATGCTCATACAGAGAGCCGTGAAACTGGTTGGTGCCCCCCTTGGTAACCTGGTTGAAGACCGCTCCGCCGATGCCGTATTGAGCGGAGAAGTTAGAATCGTCAATCTCGACTTCGGCCACGGTTTCGAAGGTGTCGGTTTCCACATCGGCGCTGTGCGGATTGGTGACCGAACCGCCGTCCGAGAGAAAGTTGCCGCTGAAGGGTTGGCCGCCGTTCAACGAGACGGCGGCACCTGGATTCGTTACGCCGTTGGCAGAAGCTGCTCCGGCGCTGCCGGGAAGCAGAATGGTGAAGTTCGCCCAATCCTGGCCGACCTGCGGAAGCTCCTGCATGGTCTTTTCATCGAGCGTGGTCGACTGCTCGCCGCTTTCGGTGCGCAGCAGCGCCGCCTCGTCGGCGGTAACCGTGACCTCCTGCTGGGTGCTGCCCACTCGCAGCCTACCGTTCAAGGTGATGGTCCCAATGTCCAGAGTGATAGGTCCAAGCACGAGCCTCTCGAACCCTGCCGCGATGATGGTAACTGCGTAGCGCCCGTGAGGAGTCGAGACGGTATCGTACAGGCCATCCTTGTTGGTGGTGAAACTCTTTTCTTCGCCGGTGGCGATGTTCGTGACCTGCACGTCCGCTCCGGGCAACACCGCCCCCGATGGATCAGTAACGGTGCCGCGAATCTCGCCGGTCGCGCTACTCTGCGCGTGCATCCAGTTGCCCGTACTCATCAGCAGACTAGCGACCACAAGAGAGGACCAAAGCCTGCCGCGATTACAAACTAACCCCTTCTCCATACCCTTCATTTGTGCCTCTCCTCCATCCGGCTAACGTTCTGCAACCCCGAGGAATGATCTGTCGAAAGGAAACAAATAGACTTCCTTCGTAATGATTAGTTACTATGTACTCTCACTAGCGGAGGTTTTGCAAGGGGATTTTTTTTATGAAGTTTTAGAAATCTTCCCCGTTTGGAGCTAGAGTGGGCTCCGACTCATCCTCCGTGCGGCACATACACTTTCAACTATGGGCCCGCGGTCGACGGGCTGCAGCCCGGGGGTGAATCCTGAATCCTCTGTTCGCGCAATTCTACAAACGCAGATCTTTGCTGGTGCTGGCGCTCTGTGTGGCCGCAGCCTCCACATCCCTGCCACAGTCGGGCATTCCCCAGGCTGCGTGGAAACGGCCTTTAGGGCTGCCATTGGAAAACCCTGGCACCACACGGACACCTGGCGACATCGACGACGGCTACTGGCAGGGCGTACCCGTAGGCGGCCTCGGAGCTGGCACGTTTTCGCGCAGCTACCGCGGAGACTTCGCGCGCTGGCACATAAAAGCCGCGGTCCATAAATATGAGCCGGTCTATGCCAATCAATTCGCGATGTTTCAACAATCCGAGGGAAACGCCCAGGGTGTAGCCCAGGTGCTGATGAACGGCAAACCGCAGGGCGGCGAGCTCTCCGCGTGGCAGTGGAACTACCCGGTCGGCGCCGGCGACTACTATGCTCTCTTCCCCAAAGCATGGTTCGACTACAAGTGGAATAGCTTTCCGGCCCACGTAACGCTGGAACAGTTCTCGCCCGTCATTCCCGACAACTACCGCGAATCCAGCTTCCCCGTTGCCGTGTATCGCTGGCATGCGGAGAATCCAACGGACAGCACCGTGACCGTCTCCGTCCTCTTCTCTTGGACCAACATGGCGGGCTGGTTCAGAACCTTCACTCGCGACTTCGCGGGCACTCCAAATCAGGGCAACTACAACGACTACCGCAGCGAACAGATCGAAGGCACGGGCACCATGAAAGGCATCGTCTTCGAGAGGAACCGCGGCGGCGGTGAAGCCAACGAATGGGATGGCCAGTTCGCAATTGCCGCTCTTGATTCTCCTGGAATGGAAGTCAGCTATCAGACCACCTGGCTCCCCTCCGGAGACGGGAAAGAGGTCTGGGCCCCGTTCTCCAGAGATGGCCGCCTTGCGAACGACACGAAATCCTGGGTGAGCGACAAAGAGAAGCTGGCTGGAGCCATCGCACTGCGCTTCACGCTGAAGCCGGGCGAGAAGAAAATCATCCCCATGGTGCTGGCCTGGGACTTTCCCGTAGTGCAGTTCGGAGAAGGCAGAAGGTGGTATCGCCACTATACCGACTTCTACGGAACCTCCGGCCAGAATGCCTGGAAGATAGCGCGCGATGGCTTGCTACACGCTACGGAGTGGAGTGAAGCGATCGACCGCTGGCAGGCACCCTACATCAACGATCAGAGTAAGCCGCTCTGGTATCGCGGCATGCTCTTCAACGAGCTCTATGCGATGACCGACGGCGGAACCTTCTGGGGCCGGCAAGCCGGGTCGGACCCGAAGAAAGCAGCGACCTTTGCGTTGCTTGAATGCTTCGATTACGCCTACTACGGCACGCTCGATGTCGGCTTCTATGCCTCGCTGCCGCTCTTAAAGTTCTGGCCGCAGATCGACAAGCAAGTGCTGCGCGAGTTCGCCGATACGGTACCGAAAGAATGGCCCGAACAAGGGCTGTGGGTATGGAAGACGCAGCAAACCGGCCAGCCCATTACGCATAAACGCAAAAAGATCGGTGCAGTGCCGCACGACCTGGGAGTGCCCGAAGGCGATCCCTTCGTCGCGGTCAACGAGCCGGGATGGCAGGACACGAACGACTGGAAGGATCTCAACTCGAAGTTCGTGCTCATGGTCTATCGCGACTACGTCTTGACCGGCAGCCAGGACGAGCAATTCCTGTGCGAAACCTGGCCGGCCGTAAAAGACGCGATAGCATACCTTCGCCAATTCGATCACGGCGGGGGTGTCCCGGAGAACAGTGGCTACCCCGACCAGACCTACGATGACTGGGTAGTGAAAGGTGTCAGCGCTTACTCGGGTGGCCTGTGGCTGGCCGCGCTGCGCGCCGCCCAAGAGACAGCGCGCATCGTCGGCGACACCAAGATCGCAGCCGAATACCATGCGCTGTTCTTGAAGGGGCAGAAGACGTACATTTCGCAGCTTTGGAACGGTGAGTACTTCCGCTACGACACTAACAGCGAATCCAAAGACGATATTCAAACCGACCAGTTGGCCGGCCAGTGGTATGCGAATCTCACCGGCCTGGGCGAGATTGTGCCGCACGCGATGGAGATGTCGGCGCTGAAGAAGATCTTCGACTTAAATGTGATGAAATACGGCGATGGCCAGATGGGCGCGGCCAACGGCATGAGCTCCGATGGCAAAATCCTGGCTAACGCCGAAGCGAAAGAAGTGTGGGTGGGCACAACCGAGGGCTATGCCGGATTGCTGATGAGCGAAGGTTTGCGCGACGAAGCATGGAAAGCCGCCTGGGGCCTATACCACGTGATCTACGAGAGCAAGGGCTACTGGTTCCGCACACCGGAGGCCTGGGACGTAACGGGGAACTTCCGCGCCGGTATGTACATGCGGCCCATGGCAATTTGGGCATTGGCAATGACTCCGCCTCGCGCGAAATAGGTGACTCGCAGATACTCGCAAACCAGAAACCGCAAGACAGCCCGCAACACACTCTATGGAGAGACGATGCGATTGATCGGCAGGGCTCTTTGGCGTGAGGCAGTTCCCTTCCTCGTCCCGGTGTTCTTGTTGGTTTCAGCTGTGGGCGCCAAAGCAGCGGCGCCCCAACCCGAGGCTCCAATGTTCCGCGTAGTAGCCATCGCGGAACCTGGCGGCATTCACTCACCGTTTGTGGAAGCCGCGAGGGCTTGGCTAAATCACCTAAGTGCTGAGAATCACTTCGCCATCGACTACATCCAGGACACGGAAAAGATCAACGACGAATTTCTCTCCCACTATCAGCTCTTCATCCAGCTCAATTACCCGCCGTATCGTTGGACACCGACGGCTCAAGCCGCGTTCATCAAGTACATCGAAGAGGGCCGCGGCGGGTGGATCGGATTTCATCACGCCGGACTTCTCGGTGAATTCGATGGCTACCAGATGTGGCCGTGGTTTTCGAAGTTCCTGGGCGGCATCCGCTACACGAACTACGTTCCCACATTTGTCGATGGCACAATAACGGTCGAGGACAAGTCGCATCCATCAACGAGAGGCGTCTCCAACCCATTCAAAGTTCTTCACGAGGAGTTCTATACATGGGACAAATCGCCGCGGCCGAATGTGCGTGTCCTGGCTAGCGTTGATGAGAACAGTTACATCCCGGACACGAAGATCAAGATGGGCGACCACCCCGTGATCTGGACCAATGAGCACTACAAGGCGAGAAACATCTATATCTTCATGGGGCATCATGCCGATCTCTTTGAGAATCCGGCATTCACCACGATCTTCAGGAACGCGATCTTCTGGGCTGCGAACCAAAATCCGGTACCCTGACCAGATCATTCCCCCTGGCAACCCAGGATTCAGTCCAAGGCCTTGCTTAGTTCCCTTGCCAATATTGCTGGAATCCAATGTACTCCGCCGGCACGGATGCTAAAATCTTGCGGCGCAGTTGCAGCATGTCAACCGACCCCGTGGTGCTGAACAGGACCTCGCCGCCCGGAGCGAGCAGCACCGTGTAAGGCACGGCCGACTCCCACTTGGGATCGAATGCCCTCTGCAGCGCGGCAGTGTCGTCAGAGGCAAACAGCAGATTACGGCTGGTGGCATGTTTGCGCTGCACGAACTTCAGCACAGACGCCCTCTCATCCGGCGTATTCGCCGAAACGGTCACTAGAGTGAAGCCGCGGTCGCCGTACATGCGGAAGGTGTCCTGCAAATCGGCGAACTCCGCCACGCAGGAGCCGCACCATGTCGCCCAGAAGCTGACCAGCGTGTAATTATCCCCCGCATTGGCGCGCAGCTTCTTCAGTCCTTCCTCATCGACCAAGTCAAGCGTGACAGGTTGCGCACTCAGCTTTTGCTCCGCTGCCTCTCGTAGAGCTTCCTTCTCCTGCCACTTGGTCGAGCACCCGAACACAGCAGTGTGAGTGACCGAGACCGGCTTACCCGCCAACAAAGCGTTGATCGCGTCGCGGGCGTCTTCGGTCTTTACCTTCTCCATGCGATAGTTGTCGTCAAAGCGGCCTTCATATTGGAGGCGACGGCTCTTATCAAAGATGAAAACATGCGGAGTAGCCTGGGGCCCATAGGCACGCGTGACCGACTGCGTTTCGCCATCGTACAGGTATGGATAATGCAGATGTTTCCACGCAAAGCGGGCCTTCATCTCCCCGAGAGTGTCGCTCATGTCCGAACAGTCCAGTTCATCGATGGTGAGCGCCTTGGGATCATTGCCCTGAATCGCCACGACCGCAACGCCGCGCTTCCCGTAGTCTTCATAGAGTTTCTCGATGCGCTGCTCGTACATCTGGGCAATTGGGCAGTGGTCACACGTGAAAACGACGACCAGCACGGGACTCCTGGCGTAGTCGCTCAGCTTGTGCACCTTTCCATCCACCCCGGGAAGCTTGAAGTCGGGCGCGCTTGATCCCAAGGCCAGGATGGGATGAGCCTGGGCATAGACACTCACTGCTGCAATGGACAGCAGTGTAGAGGTCAACAGCTTTTGCATGATAGCCTTCCCTCGCGCAATTCGATTGGCCGCTCCCGAGGCGCGAGCCGATGGATAGATTCCGCGCCGAAGACAGCCGGGAATGTTTCTAACGTTGTATAACAAAGGTGCCGCGCTTGCAAGCATCGAGATTCCCCAATCGAAATCACTGTGCCGGCCGCGGAAGAAGAACCGAGGGAAGAGCTTCCATGGCTAGCGAAATGCAGCCCCAGAGTACCGCCCGTTCTTCCGGCGGGCTCGATGCGATTTTGGTCACTGCGAACTCGCCGCCTTCCAGCTGCTTCTGGACAAAATCAATTATCACCGGATGGTTGCCAATCTCGCCACCCAAGACGATTAGCCCCGGATTCAATATCAGGGAGAGGTTCACAATGATGTCGGCGACAATCTCCGAGCGATGGCGCACAATCTTCACTGCGCATCCGTCGCCCTTCTGAGCCAGATTGAGAACGTCCAGAGCGTTGACGTCTGCTTTGTCCGAGCCTTGCGATGACTTGCAGCAGGCCTCGCGCCAGCTCTTCAGAATTCCCGGGCTCGTCAACACAGTCTCCAACTCCCCGAACTCGTGAATGGTCAGCTGCCGGCGAGAGGTCGAGGGCAGACGGAGATAGGCGATTTCGCCCGCGGACCATTCCGCGCCATGATGAATCCGGCCGCTAAGAAAGATTCCCGCTCCCACGTTGGTGCCGATGTTGATGAAGACGAAGTCCTTCACCGCCTGGGCCACACCGCGAAAATGCTCACCCTGCGCAGCGAGGTTCGTATCGTTCTCGACGATCACCAGGCATCCGGCAATCTTGCTGAGCATGGCGCGCAGAGGAACCGAACGCCAGCCCTCGAGGGTGCTGATCGAAAGTACGCTGCCCTCCTCCACGTTCGTAATGGCAGGCACCCCCACCACGATCGATAGCAGCTTGTCGCGGCTCTTCCTATGCTTGCGCAAAAGGCCCTTCAATTCCTCCCCGATCAGGCTGCAGATCGCTTCCGGAGTGGTCTTCTTCTTGGCTAATGAGACTTCCATCCGGTCCAGTTCGCTGCCGTTCAGATCCGCGAGGAGAAAAGAAATGTTCCGCGCCGTGATCTCCACGGCCAGCAAGCAACCTCGCTCGGCCTTGAAGCGCAACATATCCGGCGGTCTGCCACCGCTGGACGGTCCCTCACCGAGCGGCTCGACCAAATCCGCTGAGAGCAGATCTTTCACCACATTCGTGACCGTAGGCGCGCTCAGCCCGGAAGCGCGGACAAGATCCGCCCGGGAGCAGGAACCACTCTCGCGCAGTAGCCTGAGAATGCCGTGAGCATTGGTGTGACGCAGGACCGACGGCCTGCCAATTGGAATGGATTTCTTCTTCACGATGTTCCTAGAGAGTATATTCGGCGATGAGAAGCTCCGTCAGCCTATTTGGTCATTCGCGTCCCAGCAAATCGTAACGGGCTCGCTTTGGCACAAAGAAGTCCTTGCTTTCACGTCTCCCAGGAATGATACTAAATAAACGTTACGAAGTTGTGGGGAGCACCGTCCACTTTGCGCTGGGCAACGGTTCCCGGGCCTTCGCGAGGAATGGATCATGCGGGAAACGACCATGGATCAACCGCAGTGGATCGGCGGAGTCGAGCCTCGCCCGGAGCTGCTGACGGCAACCGGCACCGAGATACTGGAGATCGAATGCCGGGAGCAGCCAGAAAGACTCCGCGACCTGATCCAGGCCTATTCCCGTGACCCCGAAATCCGCACTGCTCTTACAAAGCTGCGTGATCTCTCGCGGCGACAGGGTCCCGTTCTGTTTATCGGGATGGGAGCATCGTACTGCTCGTCGTTCAGTGGGTCCGTGCTCCTTCAGACGCACGGCAGGTCATCCTTTCCCGTCGACGCCGGAGAGTGGCTGCATTACGCACAATCCGTCTGGGACGACGCTGCCCTTTCCGTCCTTCTCACTGCATCCGGACAGAGTCCCGAACTCGTCGAGCTGATCAAGACCGGCGGCGATCGATCCCTTGGGCTGATCTGCAACAACGCGGCCAGCACTTGCTGGCGGCTGACAGTAAATCGTTTGCCGGTTCTGGCTGGCCCCGAATACGGCAACGCGACCAAGACTTTTACCAACACCTCTGCTGCCGCCCTCCTTCTTGCGTCAGAGATATTGGAGCGTCCTTGGCGCGCGGACGCCGAGCGTTTCATGGACGTCTACGCAAGCTCGCTCGATCGCATCTTCGCGGGCCGCAAAGATCTGGAGGAGTTCTGCCGTGGAGCCGCCAACATCGAAATTGTGGGCCGCGGCGCAGCCTATGGTGCCGCAGTGATGAGCGCATTGACCATCCGCGAGATGAGCGGTATGCGTGCTGCCGCCCACACCGGCGCAGGTTTTAAGCATGGGCCCAACCTCGACGTAGATAGCACGCACGTAGCCGTTATCTACGCACTCGGGCGTGCGGCCGGACTGGGAGTCAAGCTCGCTAGCGAATGCATCCGGCGTGGCGGAAAGGTCGTGCTGGTCTCTGCCGAAGACCGTGCCCATGCCGAGCGGCTCCTCCCGGTTCGTCTCGATGCGGTGCCCGAGCCGTGGGAAGGAATCGCCGCGATTCTGGTGGCGCAAGCCCTTACGCTGGCCATGGTAGAAAGAAACGGATGCCGCTTGCCCCCGCGCTTCCAATACGGTCTGATGGAACAGTAGGATAAGGAGGTCAGTGAATCGCGACTCCAGTTTGTCCCGGAGAGAGGAAACCGCAGAGACCCACGTGCGCCGCGGCTTTCTAGGCCGCGTCTCGCTGATCGCGGGATTGGGCGGCATCCTCTATGGTTTCGACATGGGAATCATCGCTGCGGTGCTGGTCTTCGTGCGCGAATCGTTCGCACTCTCCACGCATATGGAAGAGACTGTCGTCAGCGTTGTGCTGGTCGGCGCCATGTCAGGGGCCATCGCCGGCGGCAGCATTGCCGATCGCATTGGACGCCGCTCCACGCTGATATGGGGCGGCATCATCTTCCTGCTCGGATCGCTCCTGGCGTTCTGGTCGCCTGACCTAACCATTCTCATCGTCGCCCGAGGCCTGCTCGGAATTGCGATTGGATTCACCTCCGTTACCGCTCCGGTGTATGTCTCGGAGTTGGCGCCGCGACGGTCGCGCGGACTGCTCATTGGCCTCTACCAATTCGCACTCACCACCGGCATCGTGCTTGCCGATCTGGTCGGCTACTGGCTGGCGGGGCAGCATGCGTGGCGAACCATGTTCGGCTTAGGCGCCGTGCCCGCAGCGTTCTTTCTCGTGCTCATCTTCAGACTTCCGGAAAGCCCACGTTGGCTCTTCGCGCAGAATCGCATAGCGGAAGCACAATCAGTGTTGAGCAGCTATACCGATGCGGCCGGCGCGAAGTTGCTTATCGAAGAGATTCGTGCGGCTCTTGCGGTCCCAGTGGAACAACGCTGGAGCGAACTTTGGAAACCCACGGTGCGTTTCTCGCTTTTCATCGCGGTGGGCTTTACCGTGCTGCAGCAGGTTTCCGGCATCAACACCATCATCTATTACGGACCGCGGATCTTTGCTCTGGCTGGTATCACCTCCAACAAGAGCGCTATCTTCGCAACGCTGCTGGTTGCGATCACGAACATGCTGGCCACCATCATTGCGCTGGTCCTGGTCGATCGCGTAGGACGCAAGCCGCTGCTCTACGCGGGCGTCAGCGGCATGACGGCATGCCTCGTTCTGCTTGCGTATTCGTTTCATTCGCCCACTGCCTTTGGAGCCGTGCCCGGCCTGGTGGCCACCGTCTGCCTGATGGTCTACATCACCTGCTTCGCCTTCAGCATGGGCCCCATCGCCTGGATCCTGGTATCGGAAGTCTTCCCGCTACGCGTGCGCGGCCGCGGCGTCGCTGCTGCATCGCTTGGCTCAGGTGCATCTAATTTCCTGGTCTCGATGACTTTTCTCTCGCTGATCAACGCCGCCGGCAGTAGTGCCACCTTCCTCATCTACGCAGCGTTTTGCATTGTCACGCTGCTCTTTGTGCGCTTCATCGTCCCGGAGACCGCAGGACGGGAATTGGAAACGATCAGTTCCGAGGCAAATGCGGCCCGGGCCAGGATCAATGAGCCCATAACAGTTAA
>Ga0210408_10003247_pt1 | contig 15160 bp, 16 predicted proteins | sample IncBWH4MmetaG_FD_155471 | JGI IMG/M metagenome (GOLD analysis project Ga0210408, IMG submission 155471) | Forest soil microbial communities from Barre Woods Harvard Forest LTER site, Petersham, Massachusetts, United States - Inc-BW-H-4-M | ecosystem: Environmental > Terrestrial > Soil >...
CAGATTCACGGTCAAGTCGTTGCAGTGATGTCCGGTCGTGACAAGACTCACATACTGCGCCTCTGGGTACGACGCTCCGCTGGCTGGCGGCTGCTCGTCTATCACGAAGTCACTCTCGGTCGTCAAGCCCCAGGCTCCTCCGGTCCCGGCGTGAAGGATTGCGAGAATCCCTGCAAAACACTTCCGTACAAGCCGAGAAACGAAGCCGAGCAAGCCATCGTCGCCTCCTGGCAAGCGCTGGAGACTGGCGTCACGAATCACGACGCCTCTGCCTGGTCTCCGCATATCGCTGAAGAATTCGTCATGCTCGGCTCGACCAACGACCATCCCCTCACCAAGGCGGACCGCATCGCCACTCTCAATTTGCAAAAGCAAACCGGCTTCGGCTCCGCGCCCCCACCGCTTGTTTCCGCCCAGATGTTCGATTTCGGAGACGCCATCGTAATGACTAGCCTGCATCAGCCCTACACCGGCAAGCCGGTTCACGTGAGCCGTCTGTGGATCAAGCGGAATGGCCAGTGGATTATGGCCATCAGCTATCAAACGACCATCGAGGCTGCTTCAGCTAAAGCCGGCTAGAATTCTGAAATTCCCGCGTTCGGTTTATAATGCTTGTGACGCAGGCGTCTCCCTCCACCTGCATCGCATCTCTTTCGTTGTAGGAGGTCCCGTGCAAGCCACGCTTCTTGATCGCCGCAGTTTTCTCCGCGTCTCCACTGTTGCCGGAGGAGGCATCCTCCTTGCCCTCCACCTCGATTCCGCAGCCGAAGTCTTTGCCCAGGCGCCGCAGCTCCCGCCTGCCGCTTTCGTACCCACTGCGTTTCTGCGCGTCACCGCAGACGGCATCGTCACCATCACGGCTAAGAATCCGGAAATCGGCCAGGGAGTAAAAACCAGTCTGCCGATGATCATCGCCGACGAACTCGACGTCGCCTGGAAAGACGTCCGCATCGAACAAGCCGACCTCGACGAAACAAAATATGGTCCGCAACGCGCCGGCGGCAGCACCGCCACGCCCGTCAACTGGGACCCGCTGCGTCGCGTAGGTGCCGCCTGCCGCCAGATGTTCGTCACCGCCGCCGCACAAACCTGGTCCGTCCCCGAGTCCGATTGCCAAACCTCTTCCGGCCGCGTAACTCACGCGCCGACAAATCGCACCCTTGCCTACGGAGCGCTTGCCGCCAAGGCCGCCGCCTTGCCCCCGCCCGATCTCAAGTCTGTCAAGCTAAAGGATCCCAAAGACTACAAAATCATTGGCCAGCCCATTCACGGCGTGGACAACGCCGCCATCGTCACAGGAAAAAATCTTTACAGCATCGACTACAAAGTTCCCGGCATGCTGTACGCCGTCTATGAAAAGTGCCCCGTCTACGCGGGAAAGTGCGAGGGCGCCAACCTCGATGAGATCAAGGCCATGCCCGGTGTGCGCCATGTCTTTGAAGTCGAGGGTACGCAAGATTTGCTTGGCTTGCATTGGGGCGTTGCAGTTGTTGCCGACACCTGGTGGCAGGCCAACGTGGCGCGCAAGAAGCTGCAAGCCAAATGGAACGAAGGCCCCACCGCCCAGCAAAGCAGCGCAGGATTCGCCCGGCGCGCCGACGAACTCTCCAAGCAACCGCCTGCCATCACCCTCCGCGGCGATGGCGACGCCGACAAAGCCCTCCAGTCCGCCGCAAAAACCGTCGAAGCCGCCTACTCCTATCCCTTCCTCGCGCACGCTCCCATGGAGCCCGAAAACTGCCTCGCGCATTACCACGACGGCAAAATGGAATTCTGGTCCCCCAGCCAGACCCCCGAATCCGGCCGCCAGCTCGTCGCCAAAGTCTTCAACATTCCTCACGACGACATCATCGTCCACATGAAACGCGCCGGCGGCGGATTCGGCCGCCGCCTCACCAACGACTACATGCTCGAAGCCGCCGCCATCGCCAAACAAGTCGGCGTTCCCGTCAAGCTGCTGTGGACCCGCGAAGACGATTTTCATCACGATCACTATCGCCCCGCCGGCTTTCATTTCCTCAAGGGCGGCCTCGATTCCGATGGCAAACTCGTCGCCTGGCGCAATCACTTCGTCAGCTTCGGCGAAGGCCAGCAGTTCGCTCCCTCCGCCAATATTCCCGGTAACGAATTCCCCGGCACTTTCCTGCCAAACTTTTTCTTCGGCGCATCGCTCATGCCGCTCGGAGTGCCGACTTACGCCATGCGCGCTCCTCGCAGCAACGCGTTCTCCTGGGTTTTTCAATCCTTCACCGACGAGCTGGCGCACGTCGCCGGAAAAGATCCCGTCCAGTTTCGCTTGGATCTTTTGAACTCACCCCGCACTCCGACCGCAACGCCCTCGACCAATCCAGCGGAGGCCGATCTGGACGCCGCACGCATGAGCGGCGTCCTCAAACTCGTCGCGGAAAAGTCCGGGTGGGGTAAGCGCAATCTGCCCAAGGACACCGCCATGGGCGTCGCCTTCCAATTTTCTCATCGCGGTTTTTTTGCTGAAGTCGTCGAGCTGCGCGTCGACGCCCACAGCAAAATAAAAGTAAATAAGGTATGGGTAGCGGGCGACGTTGGCAGCCAGATCATTAATCCCAGCAGTGCCGAAAATCAGGTCCGCGGCGCCGTCATCGAAGGCCTAAGCCACGTCATGTCCTACGAGATCACCATCGACGCAGGCCGCGCCGTCCAAAGCAATTTCCACGAATACCAACCAGTCCGCATGAACCAGGTGCCGCCCGAAATCGAAGTTCATTTCCTGAAGACCGACAATCCACCCACTGGCCTCGGCGAACCCGCCCTCCCGCCGGTTCTACCCGCCGTCTGCAACGCCATCTTTGCCGCCACCGGCAAGCGCATCCGCTCCCTGCCGCTTTCCAAACACGGCTTCTCCTGGGCCTAGTTTTCGGGTTATGTAGGGGCGGCCTTCTGAGGCCGGCCTCTTTAGGCTTTGATTCGTCGTTGCCGAGTCTTGCCGGCGCAGAGTCCTAATTAATCTTTATTCATACCGCAACGCCACCAGCGGATCCACATTCGCCGCCCGCCGCGCGGGAAGCCAGCACGCCACCAGCCCCGTAACGATCAGCAGCAACGGAACGCACGTAAGCGTCCACGGATCGTACGCCGACACTCCCCAAAGCTGGGTAGCAATCACGCGCCCGAGCGCCAGGCTCGCGATCAATCCCAGCCCCACGCCAATCCCCACCAATCGCAGCCCCATGCGAAGCACCAATCCCAGAACATCCGAGCCTTTCGCTCCCAGCGCCAGGCGTATCCCAATCTCCTGCGTTCTCCTTGTCGTGGTGTACGCCAGCACGCTATAAACTCCCAGCGTCACCAGCACCAGCCCAATCGAACTGAAGATCATCATCAACAAAAATCCAAATCGCGGTCCCGCATACGAAAACTGGCTGATGTACCCTTCCATCGTTCCCGCCAGCGTCACAGCAACGTTGGCATCCGTGGCCCAGATCTCCTTCTCCACGGCATTCAGCATGGTCAGCGGCTCTTTCGCCGTCCGCACCAGAATCCCGCGGAACGCCGACCCCGTCACCGTAAACGGCACCCATATCTCCGGCTCGACCGGGTCCTGCAGCCCGCGATTCTTCACGTCCGCCACCAACCCGATGATTTCAAACGTCGGCTCTTTCACCGCGTCTTCAAACTCCGCCAACTGCGCGATTCTTACTTGCTTCCCGATCGGATTCTCGTTCCCCAAGTATTTTTTCACGAATGCCTGGTTCACCAGCGCCAGCTTCCGCGCTCCAGTCACTTCCGCTTCCGTGAACCCTCTTCCATCCACGAACTGGATTTTCAGCGTCGGAAAATAGCCCTCGCTGACCAGTTGAAACATCGCATTCCATTTTTCCGTGTGCGTCTTCCCGGGAATCTCGATGTCGCTCGGAATTCCTCCATACGGCGGCAAGGTGCTCGTTTCTGTCGCTTCCACCACGCCCGGCAGCGCTTTCAATCGTTGCAGCAGCGGCCGGTAAAATCCTGCCACTTGGTCCGCCGTCTTGTAACGGTCCGTCGGCAGCGGCAGCCTCGCCACCAACACATGATCCGGCTGCAATCCCAGGTGTACGTCCCGCAGCGCCACAAAGCTCCTCATCAACAGCCCCGCGCCCACCAGCAGCGTCAACGAAAGCCCAACTTCCAGCACGACCACCGCGTCGCGCAGCCGCCCGTGCCGAAATCCGCCGCTAATCCCTTTCCCGCTGTCCCGCAAAGGCTCGTTCAAATCCTTGCGCGCCGCCTTCAGCGCCGGCACCAGCCCGAACACTAGCGCCGTCAGCACCGACGTCACCAGCGTGAAAGCCAGCACCGGCATATTCATCCGGATCACCGCCTCGGCCGGAATGATATTCTGCGGCATCAGTGCCACCAGCGACTTCAGCCCGCCCCATGCCAGCAGCGCGCCCACCGCCGCTCCGCCAATCGCCAGCAGTAAGCTCTCCACCAGCAGTTGCCGGATCAACCTCCACCGGCTAGCCCCCAGCGCCCCCCGGATTGCAAACTCCTTTTCACGCGTGGTCGCCCGCGCCAGCAGCAAGTTCGCCACGTTTCCGCAGCCGATCAGCAGCAGCAACCCCACCGCCGCCAGCACGATATACAGGGTGGCCTTGAATCTCCCCACCACCATGTTGGTAAGCGAATCGATCTGCACCGTAAACTTCTTTGGGTACTCCGTCGGGTACACCGCCGCCAGCCGCTTTGCCACCACCGTAAAGTCCGCTTCCGCCTCTTTTACCGACACCCCCGGCTTCAGGTGCCCCAGCATCCACCAGCGCTGCTGAAACGCCCCAGCCACGGTCTTGCCCCCCGCCGCCCGGCTCGGCTTCGCCGGAATCCACATATCCGCATCGCCCCATCCAAATCGCGGAGGCATAATTCCAATCAACGTTCTCGACATCCCATTCAGAACAAACGTCTTGTTCACAATTCCTGGATCGGCCCCGAAACTCTTCACCCACGTCTTGTACCGCAGCACGAACACCGGCGGCGCCCCTGGTTCGTAATCCGCAGCCTGCATTACCCGCCCGAGCAGCGCCGGCATTCCCAAAAACTCAAACGTCCCCGGCGACACGAAGTTCCCGTCGAAACGCTGCGTCCCATCTCCCGCTCGATACAGCACGTCCGTCCGGTCGTTCGCGATCGCCCGGTCAAACACATGATTCTGCTCCATATAATCCAAAAGCTCTGGCCCGATGAACACCGGCCGCCCCCCCGGCTCGCTTCTCTCGGCATCGTGGATGAACACCGAGTAGTACCGCTGCGCATCCGGGTAAGGGAACGGCTCCATCATCACATTATCAATCACGCTGAAAATGGCCGTCGACGCCCCAATCCCCAGCGCCAGTGTCAGTACGGCAATCACCGCAAATCCCGGCGTCTTCCTCAGGTTCCTCAACGCATACCGCATGTCCTGTCCCATAGTTCCCATATCGATCCCCCCGCTCGTAGTGGCGGGTCTTTAGACCCGTTCTTTCCCTACCTTCTTCTACGCACACCCCTACCATTTAGTTCGACGCCAAATCGCCGAAAAAGTCCCCAAGTTCTTCGCCGCCTTAGCCTACACCCCTTCGCCCCTCACCGCGTTCAACCGCGGCTACTCGCAAATCATTGATTTTGCGCAAGAAAAAGGGCGGACTTGAGTCCGCCCTGGTTTGTATGTGTAGGGGCGGGCTTTAGCCCGTCCCCTCTTCGCTAATCCTTCTTACGCCACTCCGCCGCCACCGCCGGCGGCAACGAATCGATGTGCTTCAAAAACGTCACCGCCGTCCAAATCTTCTCATCCGAAATATCTTTCCCCGACGCATCTTTGCCCCAGCTTCCTTCCCACCAGAACATCCCCGAATACCGCACCCCGCCTTTGATAATCCAGAACAACTGATAATCTGGCTTCTGCGGCGGATGCAGCGCAAACACCGGCGGACTGGGATAAAGAATGCCTTCCGCTTCGCGCCTGGCGGCATTGCTCGGCTCGCCATGGCACCCCGCGCAATCACCCTTAAACAATTTCATACCCGCCATCAAATTCTCCTCCGTAGCCGCAATCGGATTCGCAAGATGCGGGGCCCGTCGCGCCGCCGCCCGATCGAGCGCCAGATGCATGAACGCCTTTTCAAGCGCGCCAGGCGTACCCTTCGCATTCGTAGGCAACCATCCCATCCACGCCGCCGCAAACGCCCCCGCCGGAAGCGTCAAAATCCCCGCCAAAAATCCCAGCAGAAATTTCCGCATGAGGCCTCCCGAAATTTCAGACATAGGACCGAAGGAATGAACCCTTGCCTGCTTCGACGTCCCTGCACATAAGACGTTAGTCCCCCCAACCGGCAAGCCACCGCGTGATACAATCCTTTCATGGGAGTCATCATCAAAAACCCGGATATTCTCGGCGGAACTCCTGTGTTTCGCGGAACCCGTGTACCTATCCAAACGCTCTTCGACTACCTGGAAGGCGGGGAAACACTCGAAGACTTTCTGGAGGGATTTCCTACTGTCTCGCGTGAAATGGCCGTCGCCGCTCTCGAAGAAGCAAAACACCTCCTGCTCGCTCGTCCCTAAATGCGCATTCTGGTCGACGAGTGCATCGATGAGCGATTCCGCAACTCTTTTCCTGCTCACGATTGCCAAACCGCCCGCTACGCCGGACTCGCTGGACTAAAGAACGGCGACCTTCTTACCGCCGCGGAAGCAGCCAAATTCGACGTTTTCCTCACCGTCGATCAAGGTTTCGAATATCAGCAAAATCTAACTGCCCGCAAGCTCGCCATCATCATTTTCCGTGCGAAGTCGAATCGCTTGAAAGACCTGTTGCCACTGGTTCCCGCCAGCCTCGCGCACATGAGATCCATTCAACCCGGACAGATTGTCACCATTGAGGGTTAGGCCTGGCATCGTGCGATCTCTGTCCATTTTCGAATTTCCGCTTTCTACTTTCTGCCTTCTACTTTCTAGTTTTCCCCTATCCCCGCCAAACTCAAATTCCAAAAAGCCGCCCAACTCAACCAGGTGCCGCACCTAAGAGTTTGAGAACTTTGCCCGTGTGCCAAAGGCCTTTGTGTTATAGAAATACGGAGTGTAAACTTCTGACAATTAGCCAACTGAGGCAACGCGCGTGAGTGAACTCATAAAGGAGAGAGTGCCTTTCGATTTCGAAGCTCACCGAAAGACTGCAACTGAGCAATACGCCAAAAAGCGGAAGCTATATGAGGAGTTTGCTTGGGAAATTGAGAACATTCTCACTGAGGCGATTGAAGCTCGGAACCTCAAAATCAATGTGATTCAGTCTCGTGCTAAAGACGAAAAGAGTTTTGGCAAGAAAGCCATGACCGCCAATGAGCAGAATCCCGAAGAACCGAAGTATAAGAATCCAATGTCAGACATCACAGATTTGGCGGGCGTCCGAGTTATTACTTTCTTTCCTAGCACCGTCACCGAAGTTTGCCAGTTGATTCAAGAAGAATTTGAGGTTGTCGAACGAGTAGACCACACTGCGAGCGCTGAACGTGAACAGCGTCTTGGGTACTTGAGCGTGCATTACTTGGTTCGATTGGGAGGCAACCGACGAAAACTATCAGAGTACAAGAAGTTCGACGGTCTCGTGGCGGAGATTCAGGTTCGAACCGTTCTGCAGCATGCATGGGCTGAAATTGAACATGACATCCGCTACAAGTCTACGTCTACGATTCCCCAAGCGATCAGCCGTCGCTTCATGACCCTGGCGGGTTTGCTGGAAATCGCCGACCGTGAATTCGAAGCAATCCAGAAGGAAGATGCCTGGCTGCGCCAGAACGCAAGGACACTAATTGACCAAAGACGATTGAAGGAAGTCGAAATTACTCCGGATGCGTTACGTTCTTACTTAGATTCACATCTGGGCCCAGACGACAGAATTTCTGACTTCACGTACGATTGGACGACCAAGATGCTGCGGTCTTCAGGATTTCAGAATCTCGCTCAGGTAGACGAGTGCATATCCGGGCTCGATGATGACAAACTCGGTCGGGCTGCTCTGCGCGGGAGAGGCGGGCAAGTGTCTCGTTTTGAAGTACTACTAGCGGCTTCGATGGGTGAGAACTTCCTCAAAGGTCATCCCTACGCTGATTACGAGTGGTTTCGAGAGATGGTGCAGCACTGGTGGGAAAGGATAAGAAAGGCTGGCTATTCTGTAGGCTCGTATCAACCAAAGAAAGCTGAATAGGAGGTAGAATTTTCCGCATGATTAACCTTTTGGAGCAGGAGGCAGAGCGCCTTAAGCGTGAATATGGGCCTCGCTATCACAAGATTATTGAACACAATCTGGACTGGGTGAGTGAGCAGATGGCTACCGTGCCAGGCAGTATTGCGATTGAAGAGGGACAGATTGCCCTCAGCATGCATTTGCCGCCCTTAAACCGCCACGCGGTCCCAAAAAGCCGACGACGACCCATCCACAAGACATCAAGGAAAAGGATATAGATTACAGGAGGCGAACGGTGACATTAATTTCCGCTCGTGGCGAGATGTGGCCAAGGAACGATGACGCTGTCAAAGCAATCCCAAGTAGCAAGAAGGGAGGAAAGGGAATATACATTCTCTACGATGGGTCTACGCCTGTATACGTAGGAAAGGGTAACATTCAGTGGCGAATTCAAGACGCCCGTCGCAGCGAGCGACGTGGACAGGCGTGGGATCATTTTAGCTGGTACAAGATCACTAAATCCAAGCACCAGCACGAGATCGAAGCCTTGTTGCTCCGCATGCTTCCACCTTATCTGCGAATCCTAAACCGGCAGAGGGGGAAATTCCTGAACGCAGTAAGGCACCCACTACCAAAGAACAAGAACCCGGAGCCGATTAAACGACCTCACTTGCTTTGAATTTGACATTACGTTGGGGCGGGCGGAGCACGGTTAATGCGCTGAAACGTTCACAGGTGCCGCATCCCCTTGAGTTCTGGTTCATCCGCGCTTTTTGCGTCCCGGCGGGTGGCCGCCGCTTGATCGGCAAAGGCGCTTCTGTGTGACCCATCCTTTCTGCGGTTTCTGTAGAAAGGGTGGGGCTGCCTTTCGCTAGCCTCTTTGTTTTGCGTGCCGGCGTTGACTTTCCGCCGCTAACCCCACTCCGCCCGCAATGAAACGCAATCGATCCCACGCGCACTACTCGCTAGTGCTTCGACGTGCGGAATCAACCATGAGTCCAGAGGATGCCATAGACCGAATTCTTGAGCTTTCCGCCGAGGCTCAAACGAGGAGACGCCAAGCCCTCGAGAACTCCTCGGCGTTTCACAAATTGACGGGAGCGGTATTAGCCTACGGCCAGGCACTGGACCTTCTCACAAGACTTCGCAAGGAGCCCTACTGGAAGCAAGCCAGCCCGCGAGCTCCGCTGACCGCACTCGGCTATCACTCTCTCCCTTCAACTTCCTGAGCGCCGTGCCCGGCACTGCTTTGGGCCCTACCTCAACATCTGCGGAACATTCCGTGCCGCGTGGATAATCCGAATGACTTGCAGCGGTTTTTTCTCCGGATTGTACACAATCCAGTAATTCCGGTAGGGTTTTACAAGCCAGAAGCGCAACGGAAGCGCCGTCAAGTCCTCGCGAACACTTCCGGCGTGTGGCGTATCCGCCAGGAAGGCGCAAGCTGCGTGGACCGCCTCTTCGACCCGGTTGGCCGCGTCAAGGTCGTCCCCTGCGATGTAGCTCCAGATTTCAAACAGGTCTTCCACTGCCTGAGGAGTGAACCGATAACTGCTCATGCTTGGCGCTTATCAGCCAGCCAAGCTCGTTTCCTTTCATCCATCCCGGAACGAACTTGGTCGGAATCGATCAACTCTCCACGCAGTGCCGCAGCGTACCCTTGCTCGATTTTTTCCCGGATCTCACTGCCGTGCTCGGCCAGCCAGGTCTCTTGCTCGTGGAGCAGAGAAACCGCGTGCTCCACAAACTCATCCACGGTCTGGTACGGCCCGCGCTGTACGTCCTGCTTGATAAGTTGTTCCAGCTCAGGGCGCAGATGAATCTTCATGACCACAGTTTACCTCATCCTTGACCCCAAGGAATGGAAGCTCTGGTGAGGCTGCCTTTCGCTGGCATCTTTGGTTCTCCCCGCTAACTCCGCGCCACCCGAATTCCCGGGCTCCCTCGTTGCTTCGTTCTCCAATATTTTCGCCGCCGTTGGTCATTTCTGCTTTCTAGTTTCTACCTTCTCGTTTCTGCCTTCCGTCCCCAGTGAACTCTACCCCTTTGTTTTCTGCACCTTGCAAAACCATTCGAACAGCTCCGCAAGTTGTTCTATGTAAATACTTTAAAAATACTTGACAAATAGTGTAATTTATGCAAACATGGGTGGTGATCAACCGGCAACATTTCCGGCTACGTCGCATTCACGGCTTGCCCGTTCCGGCTCGCCTCTTCAACGTTCCAACCTGCAAACCTTCAAGTCAAAGCTCCCGCTTCTGGGAGCGGAGATCCCGATCTGGTCGCGACGTTCCAACGAGTCTCGCTCCTAACTCCTTTCCTCTCAATTCGTTTGCAGACCCCCACCCCCTAACTCCTTTGGAATCACATCGTTTCGAAAAAGGTGGAAGGGGGATTGGGTGCAGCACATCTTCCCCGCCATTTCGGCTTCCCCTAAGTCTCTTTAGAATCAACACATACGGGAGGCCCGTATGTGTTGATTCTAAACCACTTACGGAATCTCTAAGTCCTGTAGATGCAACACTTACAAAAAATCGGGGGGAGGGGTCAACTCGGCGAGATCCACTACCTAACTTTCTCTTCGGCCTACTCTTCCATCTTACCCTTACGTGCTTACCTCCTTCTTTCCTACTGAAAACCCGCCAGATTCATCCCGTTTTGCGCCGCCGGATCTTTCATAAACGTATTCCACACAAATTGCGTTCGCTGATTTTCCGCCATCAAAACAGAAACCCCCAAATCGATTCCCAGCGCATCCGCATCGTACCAGCCGGTCAGTGGATTAAAGGCGTCCACATAGCCATAGCGCTGCCAGGCCTGCGGATAATGCCCACGGATCCATCGCAGCACGTGAATGGTGTCCGCGAAATCAAATGGCAGCGAACCGGCCGTCGCGCAAGGCACAATGCTGCCGTCGACGGGCCCAATCGGCGTTCCCTGTGCCGACGGGCCTCCCCAAGCAACGTAGCCGTTCTTGGAGTCCGACGCGCTTATTCCCCAAAGATCCGCGCTGTAATCCGAAAATTGCCCGGCAAGCGATATACAGAACAGCCGGTGCGCCTGCGTTGCCGTGATCGAATTCTGAAAATAGTTCGCGAAGGCGTCCTTCTTGCTCCGGAAATCAAACCACGCGTGCGAATACTGGTGCACGAACAGCGGGTCCGAACCGGAGATATAGGACAGCCCTTGATACTGGATCATCGGCCGCGCCCACGCCGCCCAGCTCGACGCTGGAATTGGAAATGTCGGCGAGGCCATCGCCAGCAGGTACAGCATCATCAGCTCGTTGTACGAGTCCCATCGCGCCGAGAGAAAGCCGCTCTCGGGCTTCCAGCCCATGGAAAGGGTCGTGCCGCCGTTCAGCATCCAGGCGAAATTCACGTTGTTGTAAATCTGGGTGGCCAGGCCGGGAATCTGCGGATCTTGCGAAAAATGCTGCCGGCACATCAGCACTCCGCAAAGCAGGATCGCAGTATCGATGGAGGAAACCTCGGAAGTGAATGCCCGCGCACCGGTGGTCATGTCCACGAAGTGATAGAGGAACCCGTTCATCCCATTCGGTTGCAATCGGTTCAACACAAAATTGAGCGTCGTTTGCACGCGAGCTGCGATGGTTGCGCTCGGTTGATAGCCGCGTTGGTCGCCAATGCACAGCGCCGTCAACCCGAATCCCGTTGCCGCGATGCTCGATATCGTTCGCGTGTCGTTTCCGGCGGCGAGCGCGCGATCCTTCACCTGTCCGGTTGTGGGGTCCGCCTGCTCCCAGAAAAAAAGAAATCCCGCTTTCTCGATTTCCTCGAGCAGTTGGTCGTCAGTCCCAGGGTAGCCGTCCCCTGTCGGCGGTGGCGGAGAGCTAGGCGAACTTCCGCCGCCGCAGCCGAACGGGAAATACGCAATACCCGGCAGCGAAGAAAACAGTGCCGCCTTGCTAAGTCCCACAAAAAAGTCTCGTCTAGTGAAATCGATTTTCAAGGTGCAATTTCCATGATGCCGCTCGGAAAAGCGCGATTCTCAGTTGAATTCCAATCCGTCGCCGGCATGGCCCTGTGCGCGCCAGCTGTTGCTCAGGCGCGCAGACGCAAAAATTCTCCCGGCAATTCGCCTCTTATCTTACCGAACAGGGGATACTTTGAAAACCGCAATTCACCTGCGTTCTAACGAGCTAAAGCGATTTACTAAATGCCTTCGCCAAACGACGGCGTTATTCAGTGATTTTCTTTCCAAGATTTTGCAAGCTCTACGACACTTGACTGAAGCGGCGCGTGATCCACGGCACGATCTACGCCTCTTTGGTTTTGAGAAATGTCCCATTTCGGACAGATTGTTAGAGCCCACTTTTGGTTTAATCAACAGTGAATCTTAGAGGCTATAAAGTTTCGCATAAGGTAATGCGAGGCACTGCGGTGCCGTCCAGGAGTGACATGAGTGGGAAAAACTTTCGAGTCGCACCGGCAAGCCAACGGACCAACGTCGAGGGAAAACAAGTAAGCAATAAAGTACTGCTGGCAACGCCCGACAATGAATACGAATTGATGCGTCCTGACTTGGCGTATATCGACCTGCCGCACCATCTGAGCCTTCATGAGCCGACGCAGAGCATCGAGTTCGTCTATTTCCCGAACCGGGGAATGGTTTCTCAAGTGGTGGTGACCAAAGACGGCCGAACCGTGGAAGTGGGCGTAGTGGGTAACGAAGGCTACGTTGGGGCAGGATTGGCAGCCGGCTTGAGCAGAAGTTCCGTGCGCGAAATTATCCAAATCGCCGGCGATGGTTTCCGAATGATGGGGAATGCGCTGGAACGCATTCTACGGTCGGCCCCGCAGTTGCAGGCAATATTGAACAGGCATACGGGGCTTCAAGGAATGCAAATCGCACAAACCGCGGCGTGCAACCGGCTGCACGATATACAGCAGCGCCTCTCGAGGTGGCTGCTGATGACTCAGGATAGGGTGAAATTAGGAGTACTTCCGATCACCCACGATTTCATCGCGACCATGATGGGTACTGACCGATCCACGGTGAGCCTGGCGGCGGCAGTGCTGCAGAAAAAGGGGATCATAGATTACGTGCGAGGTGCAGTGAAGATTGTGAACCGCAGGAAGCTCGAAAAATCCACTTGTGAGTGCTACGGTGTCATTCATCAGTTCGAAGATGACCTCGGATTGAGATAGCAATTTTTGCAAGCGTTGGATACCCCACAGACAGCAACCTCTTTCTATCGCTAATGTTCCGGCGTTGTGGATTCACTTCGGCCTTGAAGTGTGTTCAAAAAGCCGTGACTTGGGCAGAACTTCGCTAAGGGCAAGGAAAAGAGCAGCCTTTGCCGTCGCAGTGCCGTCGGAGACCGATGCCAGACCGTCTTTCAAAATGCATAACCGCACCAAATCTCGAGGTGGCCATGGAGTCGATGCGTCGCAAACTGGTGTGGATCGAAGAAAAGGGTTTTTGGGGCTGGGGTTGCTCCGAATGCGAATGGGTGTTCAGGCCTTTAGGGCCGCTCCTAGGGGAATCCCTTGAGGATATGAAGAAGCACTACGCCGAGGAGCGTGACAAAGAGTTCGCATCTCATGTCTGTGCGAAGCATCCGAGAGCCACGAAAAATCCCCGTTAGCTAAGTCACTCGCGGGCTAAATTGCGTTGGAGTGTGGGTTGTAAAGAAGCTTCCATGCCGCTCTTGAGGACACAGCACCCCTTTCCCTGAGTTCACAACAAATACAACATCAAATAACCCGACTAGTCTCCTGTCCAAATGGTTCGTCCGATAAGTCGAGCGGGGTGTGCGTTGAGAGTGCGTTGTGCGTAGCGAGCAATGCTGGCTAGGATTTGGTCTGCGCTTCTGGTCCAGACGAATGGCGTGGGATCTTGGTTGTGGATCTGGATATATTCGCGGAAGGCGGTTTCCAGTTCTTTCACACTGCGAAACACACCACGCCGTATCCGTTTGTTGGTAAGTTCGGCGAACCAGCGTTCCACCAAGTTGATCCAGGAACCGTAGGTGGGCGTGAAGTGAACGTGGAACCGTGGGCGCTTGGAGAACCACTTCAGGATCATCGCCGTTTTGTGAGTCGCGTAGTTGTCGACCCATGGGAGGTGACTGACTCCCAGAAGCTCAGGCCCTGGAGGGGAACTGCCGCCTTTAACCGTGGTACAGTTGTTTACATTCCCCTGGAGGGGTGAGCGCTTAAAGTAATTACGGTGGAAAACCTTTCAAAATCGTGGCGGATTGTTTACACGACTCCATGGCCGTTCGGATGGGCCTTAAGGATGATGGTCCGACAATGAGCGGCCATGACTCGCTGGCCAAGCGACTCTGCCAGGTCTCACCATACGCCGGCCGCATCGAGCCGATCATCGATCTGATCCCGGAGATCATGGAGCGGAACGACCAACTCCGCCCTTTATGGACGGCGTGGCGACAAAATGCGGCGCCTGATCTGACGCCGCGGCAATATTTCACTCCGTCTGAAATTAAGGTGCTTTGCGATTTTGTGGAGTACCTGTATTTCGCCAGCGATGCCTTTGCGCGCTCGGCCCAGACAGGCCGGTGACGCTTCGCGCGAAATTCTGCGTGATCGGCACCGGCGCCGGCGGGGGCATCCTCGCCTACCGTCTGGCGAAGGCGGGTGCCGATGTGCTGGTCATCAACTCAGGCGGTATTCCAGCGCAATCCGAATTTCAAAACGAGCTGAGCCCTGAACAAAAGGGCCATTTTGAAATAGGCCCTCACACCACTTTCCCGGTCAGGCCGGAAATCTCTATCGTTCATCCGCTCCTCGCGGACGACCGTAGCCGGAGCTCCATGGAACGTCCACGGGAAGGCGGGTTCCATCACTACCAAATTCACCACGTCAACGGCTTGCAGAACCTCTGGAATGGGATCTGCCTGAGGTATTCAGAGGACGATTTTGCCAACCGCAATCCCTATAGTGAGGACTGCCGGTGGCCGATTTCTCTGGGCGATCTTGCCGATCACTATTCTGAGGTCGA
>Ga0210408_10003248_pt1 | contig 15151 bp, 13 predicted proteins | sample IncBWH4MmetaG_FD_155471 | JGI IMG/M metagenome (GOLD analysis project Ga0210408, IMG submission 155471) | Forest soil microbial communities from Barre Woods Harvard Forest LTER site, Petersham, Massachusetts, United States - Inc-BW-H-4-M | ecosystem: Environmental > Terrestrial > Soil >...
TGGCAAAGCTCGGGCGCTACCGCGCCGCGGGAATGCGGTCGCGTGTGGAATGGCTGTTTGAAAATTTGTGTAGGATGGGTTTAGCGGAGCGATACCCATCGCCTCGTCGCAAGCATTGATGGGTTTCGCGAGTGCTCAGGCCATCCTACAACCGTATCTACTTCGTCTTGCCGTCCTTGTCGTAGGACGAGATGTAGGCCCAGAGGTCGCCCGCCTCCTTCTCGTTCTTGATGCCAGCGAAGATCATCTTGGTGCCGGGGATCTTTCCCTTCGGGTCCTTGATGTACTCGAGGAACTGATCCTTGTTCCAGGTGATGCCGGAATTCTTGTTGGCGTCGGAATAGGAATAATCCGGCGCGGTGCCGGACTTGCGGCCGTCGAGCCCGTTGAGCTCGGGGCCGACCTTGTTCTTGGCGCCGTCGCCGATCGAATGGCAGGCCATGCATTTGTTGAACGAGGTCTTGCCGGCGGCGGCGTCCTGCGCCAGCGCGGCGCTGGCGGCCGAGGAGGCAATGATGACCAGCACGCTCAGAATGAATTTATTCATAGGATGCTCTTGGTGGGTTTCGATGGGAGGGGGCGACGGTGCCGCCGCCGTTGTTGCACGGGACATTCGAGATCGACAAGGCGCGAAGCGGGTTCCGGTTTTATCGATTGTCCCTATTACATTGGTGATGGTCGAGATTTCCGGGTCGCTCACTCTTTGGTGAGCTACCCAAAACGGTTCAGACGTGCTTGATTTGCCACGACAAATCGGTGTGACATCTGGGACGTCAGGAGAAGCAAAATGGCCATCATGATGCCCGCATCGGATTCCGCGGTGCTTGGCCGCCGCGATGAGATCGTGGCCGCCTTGCGCGCGATCGTGCCGGGCGAGGGCGTCATCGACAGCGCCGCCGAAATGCTGCCTTACGAGTCCGACGGGCTGACGGCCTACCGTCAGCCGCCGATGGTCGTGGTGTTGCCCGACACCACCGAGCAAGTCTCAAGAGTTCTGAAATATTGCCACGAGCAGGGCATCAAGGTGGTGCCGCGCGGCTCCGGCACGTCGCTATCCGGCGGCGCGCTGCCGCTCCAGGACGGCGTGCTGCTGGGCCTCGGCAAATTCAAGCGCATCCGCGAGATCGATTTCGACAACCGCGTGGTGGTGACCGAACCCGGCGTCACCAATCTCGCCATCAGTCAGGCGGTGGCGCATGCCGGCTTTTATTACGCGCCCGACCCGTCGTCGCAGATCGCCTGCTCGATCGGCGGCAATGTGGCGGAAAATTCCGGCGGCGTGCATTGCCTGAAATACGGCATGACCACCAACAACGTGCTCGGCTGCGAAATCGTGCTGATGACCGGCGAGGTGCTGCGGATCGGCGGCAAGGCGGCGGAAAATTCGGGCTACGATCTGATGGGCATCATCACGGGCTCCGAGGGGCTGCTCGGCATCATCACCGAGATCACGGTGCGGATCCTCCAGAAGCCCGAGACGGCGCGCGCGCTGATGGTCGGCTTTGCCCAGGTCGAGGCGGCCGGCGAATGCGTCGCGCGCATCATCGGCGCCGGCATCATCCCGGGCGGCATGGAGATGATGGACAAGCCCGCGATCCACGCCGCGGAAGCCTTTGTGCATGCGGGCTATCCGCTCGACGTCGAGGCGCTGTTGATTATCGAGCTCGATGGTCCCAGCGTCGAGGTCGACGAACTGATCGGCCGTGTCGAGGCGATTGCGCAAGGCTGCGGCTCGGTGACCTGCCAGATTTCCAATTCGGAAAATGAGCGCAATCTGTTCTGGGCCGGGCGCAAGGCGGCATTTCCGGCCGTGGGGCGGATTTCGCCCGACTATCTCTGCATGGACGGCACCATTCCGCGCGGCGCGCTGCCGAAGGCGCTGGCGCGGATCCGCGATCTTTCAAAAAAGTACGGTCTTGGCGTTGCCAACGTGTTTCACGCCGGCGACGGCAATCTGCATCCGCTGATCCTTTACGACGCCAACAGGCCCGGCGAGATGGAGCGCGCGGAAGCATTCGGCGCCGATATCCTGCGGGCTTGCGTCGAGTTCGGCGGCGTCCTGACCGGCGAGCACGGCGTCGGCATCGAGAAGCGCGATCTGATGGGCGAGATGTTCAGCGAGATCGACCTCAACCAGCAGCAGCGGCTCAAATGCGCGTTCGACCCGCAGGGCCTGCTCAATCCGGGAAAAGTGTTTCCGACGCTGCATCGCTGCGCCGAGCTTGGCCGCGTGCATGTGCACGCGGGCAAGCTGGCTTTTCCGGAGATTCCGAGGTTCTAGCCGAATGACATCGGCCCATTTTCCGATCGTCATACCCATCCGATCGTCATACCCCGCGAAAGCGGGGTATCCAGTACGCCGGGCCGTGTCTATTCATCTTCGGCTCCGGCGATTATCGGATCGTCCGCCTTCGGGGACGATGACGAAAGGTGCGCGCCTTCTACAGCAACGCGTATTGCGCGCGTTCGCGCTTGGCGAGCAGCGGCAACGCCTGGCCGGCGATATAGGTCTTGAAATAACCGCTCTCCAGATGCGCCTTGAAGGCGGCCTCATCCCGGAACAGTTCGTAGAACAGGAACTGTGCGGGATTTTCCTTTCCGCGGCCGATCAGGAACAGCTTTGCGCCGGGATCGCTTTGCGCTTCGGGCAGGAAGCGGTTGAGGATCTCGGCAACCTTGTCAGCCTGTCCCTCCTTGGCTTCCCATTGCGCAACGACCAGCAGACCGCCGCCGCCGACAGCTTCACTTACGGTTTTCTTGTCCATTGCATATTGGTTCATGTTCATCGCTCCTTGGTTTTGCGCGGATCGGGATGGTGAAATGGCCCATGACTGGAAGCTAGTGCTCGCCATGACCACGCCGAATGTTCCGATGGCTGATCGTCGGCTGAACATCTCGGTGGTGACACTGGAACGCTTCATGTTGTCTCCATCGCTCCGTAGTGGTCCGGGCCAACGCGACACTGCGTCGATGGTTCTGCGGATTCAATTCGGCGGCGATCGAACTATCGATGCCGTGAACGGTTCGATGGATAGCGAATGATGTGTGATAATGCTTCGATAGAGGTCGAAGTGAGAACGTCGCGCGTCGGTGCCGACCTTGGGTCAAGCCCGGCCTTGTGCCCGTCAGCCACGCCTTTAGAAGGATGGTCAAGCAAAAGGATGGCTGCGACAAACACGGCCGTTTCAAACTGTGGTCGTCGCAGGGAACGCGAGACGGGCGTGGACACTCTCAAAGTACGTGATGCCGGCGATGTCGAGGAGGCGGTGCGCGCGGCGATCGCGAGCGAACAGCCGCTCGAGATCATCGGCCATGGCTCCAAAAGGCTGATCGGCCAGCCGATGGCGACCAATGCCGTGCTCGACCTCTCGGCGCTGAGCGCGGTGACCTCTTACGAGCCGAACGAACTGATCATCACCGTTGAGGCGGGGACGCCGCTGGCGGACGTGCAATCGCTGATCGATTCCAAGAATCAGCAATTTGCGTTCGAGCCGGTCAATACCGCGGTCCTGTTGGGCACGCCGCAGCTCGGAACCATCGGCGGCATGATCAGTGCCGGCCTTGCCGGACCCCGCCGCATCAAGGCCGGCGGCGCCCGCGACCACCTGCTGGGGGCGCAGGCGGTGTCGGGCTTCGGCGACAGCTTCAAAACCGGCGGCAAGGTGGTGAAGAACGTCACCGGCTATGATCTCTGCAAGCTCTTGGCAGGCTCCTGGGGTACGCTCGCGGTGATAACCGAAGTGACGCTGAAGGTGATGCCGCGGCCGGAAAGCGAGCGAACGGTGGTGCTGCGCGGGCTGGACGCCATCGCCGCCAATCGGGCGATGACTTTGGCGCTTGGCTCGCCGTTCGACGTATCGGGCGCGGCGCATGTGCCGAGTTCGGCATTTCGGTCCGATGTCGCCGGTCTCGGCGAGCTCGGATCGGGCGGGGAGGCGCTCACGTTGCTGCGGCTGGAGGGCATCACGGCGTCAGCCACCCATCGCGCCACAGCCCTGACCAAGACGCTTGCTCCCTACGGAGCGGCGCAGATCCTGGAAGATGCAGTCTCTGCCGAGGCCTGGGGTTCCATCCGCGACGTTGTTCCGTTCGCGGCCAATGGCGCGCTCGGGGCCTGGCCGGTGTGGCGGATCGTCTGCCCGCCCGCCTCCGGCGGCGCGCTCGGCGAGCGGCTGGCGCGCGATGCCGGGGGCGACGTGATCTATGACTGGGGCGGCGGCCTGATCTGGGCGGCGCTGCCGCCCAGGCCCGATGCGCAAGCCGCGCTGGTGCGGCAGCGCGTCGGCGAAGCGTTCGGCCACGCGACGCTGATTCGCGCGCCGGAACAGGTTCGCCGCAATGTCGACGTGTTTCATCCACAGCCGGGCGGGCTTGCGGATTTAAGCGAACGCGTCCGCATGAGCTTCGATCCGAAGAATATCCTCAACCGCGGCCGGATGAGGAGAGGGTCGGCATGAAGACCGAGTTCTCGCTCGCGCAACTGGCCGATCCCGATATCGCGGAAGCGGACAAGATCCTGCGCGCCTGCGTGCATTGCGGGTTCTGCACCGCGACCTGTCCGACCTATGTCTTGCTCGGCGATGAGCTCGATAGCCCGCGCGGCCGGATCTACCTGATCAAGGAGATGCTGGAAAAGGACAAACCCCCGACGCGCGAGGTGGTCAAGCATATCGACCGCTGTCTCTCCTGCCTCGCCTGCATGACCACGTGCCCGTCGGGGGTGAACTACATGCATCTGGTCGATCAGGCGCGGGTCAGGATCGAGCAGCAATATCAGCGGCCAGTGACCGAGCGGCTGCTGCGCGCCGTGCTCGCGCGGGTGCTGCCGCGGCCAAAGCTGTTTCGCATCAGCATGGTGCTGGCGCGGCTCGCGCGACCCCTGGCAGCCTTGTTGCCGACCCCCAAGGCGCCGGCCGCAACGCCGACTTTATTGAGGCGAATCAAGGCGATGCTGGCCCTTGCGCCGGGCCGTCTGCCGCCGCCGGGCGCGGCGTCGGGAAGCGTTTTCGCAGCCGTTGGCGAGCGGCGGGGGCGCGTCGCGTTGTTGCAGGGCTGTGCCCAGCAGGTGCTGGCGCCGCGCATCAACCAGGCCGCCATCAATCTGTTGACCCGTCACGGCGTCGAGGTCGTGCTGGTCAAAGACGAGCAATGCTGCGGCGCGCTGACGCATCACCTCGGCCGCGACGACGACGCGCTGGCATGCGCGCGCGCCAACATCGCAGCCTGGCGCGACGAGGCCGAACGCGGCGGCCTCGACGCCATCCTGGTGACGACGTCCGGGTGCGGGACGGTGATCAAGGACTATGGCTACATGCTGCGCGAGGATGGCGATTTCGCGCAAGCCGCGGCGAAGATTTCGGCGCTGGCCAAGGATATCACCGAGTATGTCGGCAGCATCGAGTTGCATAAATCAGAGCAACATGGCGACGTCATCGTCGCCTATCACTCGGCTTGTTCGCTGCAGCACGGGCAGAAAATCACAGGGCTTCCGAAAGATTTGCTTTCCAAGAACGGATTCGTGGTGAAAGATGTACCCGAGAGCCATTTGTGTTGCGGTTCGGCGGGGACTTATAACCTTCTCCAGCCTGACATTGCGAACAGATTGCGCGATCGCAAGATCGCCAACATCGCGATGGTCAAGCCGGACGTGATTGCTGCAGGCAATATTGGGTGCATGGTGCAGATTGCCGGCGGCACGTCAGTTCCTGTTGTACACACGATTGAGCTTCTCGATTGGGCGACGGGAGGTCCCCGGCCAGGATCGAACTGATCGATTGGCCGCACGCGGTAAGCAGGACGACTTAAAGACGCCTGATAGACATTGTTCGGCGGCAACAGGAGGACCACGATGGCTAAAGGGAAGAAGAAAAAATCTAAGAAGGCTAAAAAGAAAAAAGTTGTAGCGGCGAAGAAAAAATCCGCGAAGAAGTCCGCCAAGAAAGCGTCGAAGAAGTCGGCGAAGAAGGCCAAGAAGTCGGCGAAGAAATCAGCCAAGAAGGCAGCGGCGCCGAAAAAGAAGGTCGCCGCGAAAAAGAGCGCGCCAAAGAAGAAGCCGGCTCCGGCTGCAAAGCCTGCCGCTCCGATGGCAGCGCCGGCACCGGCTCCCGCACCGGCTCCGTCGCAGAGCTGGGCGACGCCCAGTCCCGCGCCGAGCTCCGCTCCGACGTGGGAGCATTCAGGCGACCATGGCGGGTCCGGCGACGAACAAGACAACTAGCCGAGACAAGCGACCTGAAGCGCCCGGTTTTCGAACGGGCCCAAATCATCCAAGGCCGCAGCGTTCTCGCTGCGGCCTTTTTGACGTTCGAGCCAGCCTGGGTTGCCGGGCCGGGTCCGGCCGGAGACCGGTGATTCGGGGAGGAGCCGGGTCGGGGGGCTTCGATGACCGGCAGCGATCCACGGGTGGGACCCCAAGTGCAGGCAACGCCCGCCAAAATTGTTGTCGGAATGCAACACACGACGACAACCTTTCACGGAACTGCCATTCTGATTAAAAAGTCGGCAGATGCTTGTCTTTTTTGCTTCACTGGCGTGGTGGCACGTACGAGATTGCCGTTGGGTGTACGAAATTCAGTGCAGTCAGGTGTCGCTTGCCCTTGGGGGGCGCCGGAACCGGGGCTGATCTTAAAAAGGTGATGGGGATCCTCATGAAAAAATTAGTCTTGTTGGCAACGGCGCTGGCAATGATTTCGGGTTCGGCTCTTGCGGCGGATATGCCGGTCAAGGCCGTCAAGGCGCCGCCGCCGGCGCCGTTCGAACCCTGGGATTTCGCCTTCGGCAGCGCTCTCATGAACGACTACGTCTTCCGCGGCGTCACCCAGTCCAACCACAAGCCGTCGGTCGCGGCCTATTTCGAGCCGCGCTATAACGTCAACAAGGACGTTCAGCTCTACATCGGCGCCTCCGGCGAGAGCATCTCGTTCCCGAACCGCGCCGCGGCTGAAATCGACATCTACGGCGGTATCCGCCCGACCATCGGCATCTTCGCCTTCGACTTCGGCGTCTGGGGCTATCTCTATCCGGGCGGACAGTGCTTTGGTGCGGCCGGCACCGTGGCTCCGCCGACGAATAATTGCGCGGCCTTTGGCCAGGGGATCGACTTCGGCACGCCCGGCATTGGCGGCTTGCCGATCAACGGCAACTTCGCCAAGAGGAACGCCAGCTTTTACGAGGGCTATGCCAAGGTCAACATCACTCTCAACGATCAGTGGGCGGTCGGCTTCAACGAATATTACTCCCCGAACTTCCTGAACCTCGGCGCTTGGGGCGACTACGCGTCGGTCACGGCCAAGTGGACCGCGCCGAGCACCACGTTTGGTTCAAGCGGCGTCGGTATGTACATCTCCGGTGAGTTCGGCCGGCAGTGGCTCGGAACGTCGGATGCGTTCTATGGGACGACCGTCGCAACGGTCTTCGGTGGTCCGTTCCCGCTCGGCATTCCTGAGCCGAGCTACAATACCTGGAACGTCGGCGTCGGCTTCACCTACAAGGTGTTCACGCTCGATCTGCGTTACTCCGACACCAACCTGTCGAAGGCTTCCTGCAACGCCTTCACCAGCGACTATTCGACCACCAGCTTCAGCCCGGCCAACATCACGGCAATCAACCCAGGTGGCTTCGGCTCCAACTGGTGCGGCGCGACCGGCATCGTCAAGCTGTCGGCTGACCTGACGGCGATGACCAACTTGAAGTAAGCTCGTTCCAGAGATTGAATGACGGGGGCGGCAGAGCAATCTGTCGCCCTTGTTCTTTTCTTGGGGGGCTGAATTGGCGTGACGCTCGATTGGCGCGCGGCGGCAGAGAGAGCCCGCCGCTGGGTGGCTCCGCGCAATTTGGCGGAGGGAGCCCTCGCCGGATTTGGCATTGCCATCGCCATCGGCGTTATGGGGTGGCTCTCGCTGGCATCGGATTATCCGCTGGCCATCATCCCGTTTGCGACCTCGATCGCGCTCGTCATCGGATCGCCCGATGCCGAGCCGGCGCAGCCGCGGGCGCTGATCGGCGGACACGTGGTGGCGACGTTGGTCGGGCTTGCGATGGTCAAGCTGACCGGGCCGAGCGCCTGGGGCGCCGCCGTGGCGGTCGGGCTGGCGATCCTTGCGATGTATCTGACAGGCACGTTTCATCCGCCGGCTGGGATCGACCCGCTGCTGGTGGTTTCCAACAGCCTGCCCTGGTCGTTCCTGCTGGCGCCGGTGCTGGTCGGCGCGCTGCTGTTGACGGCGTTTGCCTATCTCTGGCACCGCTGGCTGCGCCGCCGTCCGTGGCCGCAGCGCTGGTTCTAAACTAGGGCTTCACATTCGCGGACGTTGCGATCTCGCCGCGGTCCTTTAAGGCAAACCGGTCGCCGTCGCGAACAAGCACCACGTTGCGCTCATGAAAGGCGAACAATGTCGACCGATGCCCGATCGAGACGATCGTGGTATCCGGCAATTTCTCCTCGAGCAGCCGGTAGAGCGCGGCCTCCGAAGGTTCATCGAGCGATGCCGTTGCCTCGTCGAGGAACAGATATTGCGGGGTGAGCAGCAGCGCCCGCGCGAGCCCAAGGCGCTGCTGTTCCCCGAGGGACAGCATCCGGTTCCAGTGCGCCTCCTCATCGAGCCGCCGCGCCAGATCCGGCAGCCCCACCGAGATCACGGCGTCCCTGATCTTGTCCGAACCGATCGTGTCGGCCTGCGCCGGATAGGCGATCGCGTCCTTTAGCGGCCCGACTGGAAAATACGGCCGCTGCGGCAGCATCATCAGCGTGGCGCCGGCGGGAACGGCAACCGAGCCGCTTCCGAACGGCCAGACGCCGGCGATGGCGCGGAACAGGGTCGACTTGCCGGCGCCGGAGGGGCCGGTAACGAGAACGCGCTCATGGTTCCGAACGCTCAAACCATCGGCTGCGACCAGCGGCGTTCCATTGGGCAATTTGACCAGAAGCTGCTCCAGATCGATTTTGCCGCTGCCCGCCCGCGGCACCACTTTGATCGAATCGGCGGAACCAGCCAGCGCTTCGGCTTTGCCGATCGCCCCCTCAAAACCGTCGAGGCGCGCAAGGACGGCACGCCATTCCGCCAGCTCGCGATAGTTTGCGACGAAAAATGATACAGCGGTCTGCACGCTGCCGAAGGCGGATCCGGTCTGCATGATGCCACCGAGCTGGATCTTGTCGGCAAAATAGGCCGGCGCCGCCAGTACATAGGGGAAAATCTCCGCGGCCTGCGCGTAGCTTCGGGTGAAGGACGTCAGCCGTTTGGTCCGGCTCATGATGGCGTACCAGTTGCCGACGACACGGCCGAAGCGCTCCGACAGCCGCTGCCGTTCGGCACTCTCGCCGGAGAGCAGCGCAATCTGTTCTGAGTTTTCGCGCACCCGGACCAGGTTGAAGCGGAAGTCGGCCTCCAGCCGTTGCTGCTGGAAATCGAGGTTGACCAGGGGCGAGCCGATCCACTGTGCGAGCGCCGTTCCGAACACGGCATAAATCAGTGCGCCCCACACGAGATAACCCGGGATATCGAACTGGCGGCCGGAAATGTGCAGGGGCGCTTCCGCCGACAGACCCCACAGAATGAACACAAAGGACCCCAGCGTCACCACTGCGCTCAACAGGCCGACACCGATATCGAGCGTCCGGTCGATGAACAGTTTCACGTCATCGGTGATGCGCTGGTCGGGATTGTCGGCGGCGTCGCCCTGAAGCTGCATGCGATAGTGGTTGGCATCGTGCAGCCATTCGCCGAGATAACGGCTGGTCAGCCAGCGCCGCCATCGGATCTGAAGCCACTGATTGAGATAAAGTTGATAGACGACGAGCACGACGTTGCTGCCCGCCAGAACTGTAAAGACGCCGATTTCGCTAACGAAAACCTCCCAATTCCTCTCCTGCAACGCGTTGTAGAAGCGGTTGCGCCACTGATTGAGCAGAACGTCGATCCCGACGAGCGAAAGCTCGATCGAAATCACGGAAGCGAGCAGCACCCAGCCGGCGAATCGGTCCTCAGAGCGGAAATAGGGCGCAGCTATCCGCCACACCGTGGCGAGCGTCGAGCGAAGGTTCTTCACAGATGGTCGCTCCTGGGGGGTTGGCCTAAGGGCCTGAAGGGATACGGGAATCGTGCGAACTTAGACTAAAGTCGCAAGTATCATGATCCGGCTTGGCTTGTCCGAGCCTCGGACTAGACCCTAGCATGGGCATAACGGCGAGGGGCGGGGACGCTTTTCAAATTCGCGGGCTTGTGAGCGGACTTGGCATTTGCCAAATTCGTAGGCACATCTCGCATCCGACAAGCCACCCGCGCAATCACGCCAGGCACGTTCGACCGTCCACGCTGGTCGCGCGCTGGATAATTGCGTGGGGAGGGACCACCATGTGGAATCAAATCTATAACCCGCTCAATAACGCAGGGCTGTCCACGATCGCCGCCGCCGTGCCGGTCGTGACGCTGCTGGTCTTGATCGCCAGCGGCAAGGTGAAAGCGCATATCGCGGCGATCGTCGCGGTGATCGTGACCAATCTGATCGCGATCTTCGTCTTCACCATGCCGGCCGGCTTGTCGATCCGCGCCTCTTTGCTGGGCGTCGTCGCAGGCTTCTTCCCGATCGGCTGGATCGTGCTCAACGTTATCTTCCTCTACCAGATCACGGTTGCGACCGGACAATTCGAACTATTGAAGCGCGCGGTCGGCGGCGTCACCGAAGACCGGCGTCTCCAGCTGTTGCTGATTGCGTTTTCCTTCGGCGCGTTTTTCGAAGGGGCCTCGGGTTTTGGTACACCGGTTGCGGTCACAGGCGCAGTTTTGATCGGTCTCGGTTTCTCGCCGCTTGCGGCCTCCGGGCTGTCGCTGATCGCCAACACCGCGCCGGTTGCCTATGGCGCGCTGGGCACGCCGATCCAGGGCCTCGCCTCAGTGACCGGGCTCGATCCCTACATCCTCGGTGCGATGGTCGGACGGCAATTGCCGGTGTTCTCGCTGATCGTGCCGTTCTGGGTGGTGTGGGCGTTCGCTGGATGGAAAGGCATGAAGGACGTCTGGCCGGCCATTCTCGTCACCGGCGTGTCGTTCGCGATCCCGCAATTCGTGATCTCGAACTTCATCAATCCCTGGATCGTCGATATCGGCGCCTCGCTGGTCTCGATGGGCTGCCTCATCCTGTTCCTGAAAGTCTGGCAGCCCAGGCAGCTCTGGCTGTCGCCGGCGCTACGCGGCCAGGATGAGTCGGCCGCGACCATGGCCTCGCCAAAGCCGCTGGACAAGACCTCGCTCACGCAAAGCGAGCTGTGGACCGCATTGCTGCCGTGGATCATCGTCTGCGTCGTGATGCTGGTCTGGGGCAATGGTTCGTTCAAGACCTGGGCGAACTCGATCTTCACCTGGAACTATCCGGTTCCCGACCTCGACAAGATGATCGCCAAGGTGCCGCCGGTGGCGGCGAAGCCGACGCCTGAAGGCGCTGTATTCGCCTTCACCTATCTGTCGTTCACCGGAACGGGCATGCTGATCGCCGCGATCATCTCGTCGGCGCTCGCCGGCTTTTCGCCGGCGCGGATGATTGCCCAATATGGCCGCACCATCCGCCTGTGCGCGATCTCGCTGATCACGATCTCGGCGATGCTCGCGATCGGCACCTTGACGCGCCTGTCCGGCATCGACGCGACGCTTGGGCTGGCGTTCGCCGCAACCGGCGTGCTCTATCCCTTCTTCGGCACGCTGCTCGGCTGGCTCGGCGTGGCGCTGACGGGATCGGATACCGCGTCGAACATCCTGTTCGGAAACCTGCAGAAGATCACCTCCGAGCAGCTCGGCATGTCGCCGATCCTGATGGCGGCCGCCAACTCTTCCGGCGGCGTGATGGGCAAGATGATCGACGCACAATCGATCGTCGTCGCTTCCACCGCGACCAACTGGTACGGACACGAAGGCTCGATCCTGCGTTATGTGTTCAAGCACTCGATCGTGCTGGCCTGCCTGGTCGGCTTGCTTGTCATGCTGCAAGCCTATGTCTATCCGTTTACGTTGATGGTCTTGAAGTAAGACCGCTGCGACGACGCTGAAGATCCCCGCAAGGCTGACGCGCGCTTTGCGGGGATTTTATTTTTTCAAGCGAGATTTATTCGCGAACAAATCTGGCCAACGTCACTTTCGTCCAATAGAACGGCGCGCGGCATTTCAAGCCGCTTGAACGGCATTTCGAGAGGTTGCATGGGTTCGGTAAATAATCTCGCGAGACGGGTGGGAGTTTCGCTGGTGTTGCTCGCGGCCGCGCAAAATATCGGCGCGGCGCTTGCCGATGACGGCTTTCCGTTCGGCATGGCCATGACCATGGATGTGGGGCGGCAGCCCGGGTCGAAGCGGTTGCCGAACGTCGAGATCGGCGACAATGGCGAGGCGGTGCTGGAGCTGTGGTGCAAGGGCGGCAAGGGCCAGTTCTCAGTCGCCGGCAACACCGTGATTTTCGTCGCGGGTCCCTTGGAGGATCGCGCCTGCCCGCCGGCGCGCGCGCAGGCCGACGACGAACTGGTCGCGGCCTTGAGCGAGGCCACCAATTGGAAGCGGCAAGGCGATTTCGTGTCGTTCATCGGCACCAAGACGCTGCGCTTCCGCCTCGACACCAATTGAAGCATGATGGCTCGAGTTGAATCGGCGCGACGATCTGATCACCTCGCCCCGCGAAGAGCGGGGAGAGGAGAAGTGGTCCGTCTGCCGTCCAAACCTATTTCCAGACCGATTTGTCCGCGTCCCAGCGCTGGCCCTTGAATTCCTTGGCGAGCGCGTCGACCGAGCCGTTGTCGTCCTTCTGGTCGCCTTCCTCCTCGCCGGAGGAATCGTCCGACAGCGCGAGCTTGGCGCCCGCGGATTCGTCCGCCGTCGTGATGACGGGATTGCCGATCCACAGCATCAGTCTGTCCGACGCGCCGGGCTTGTCGGTGGATACCAGTCCGGTCACCTCGATCGTGTCGGTGAGTTCGAGCGCGGGGAACAGCTGATTCGGCCGCTTGAATGTCAGTTTCAATTTTCCGGTCGTGGCGCTCCAGGCCGACGACACCGGCTTTGCCGAAAACGTCCGGGCCAGCACCCCGGAAACGGCGGATGCGAGCTTCTCCTTGTTGAGCTTGTCGCCGTCGCGCCAGTCGGCGGCCGAAAAGCGGATCGCGCGGTCCATTTCGACGACGCCGGTGGTCCAGCCCGCCGCGCTGACCCCGGTCTGCGATTTTGACTTCGCAATCAGCGCCGCTGCACGGTCGGGATCAACCGCCATGTTGATGGTCTGCTCGCCGGCCCGCAGCGCATCGCAGGAGACCGCAAGGCTTGCGAGCGAAACCTCGACGTCCTGGCCCTTCAACCCTTTGAGGTACTCCACCGCCGCATCGAGCTTGACCCGCACACCGACCGATTCGGGCGACACTTCGGTGAAATCCTTTGGCGAAGCGGTGATGCCGTCATCGGTGGTTTGATTGTCCTGAAACTCCTTTTCGGACAGATCGGAATTGTCGGTCGAGACCACTTCGGTCACTTTCTGGCCCACCGTGATCTGGCCTCTGAAATCGAACGTGTCGCCGGTCGGCTTGCGCGTCAGTTTGATCGAGACCGGCAATTTGGCCCCCAAGCTCTGCGTGGTTCCGGTCATGGTCGCCCCGTTGACCGCAAGATTGGCGACGAAGCGGTCCTTGCGATCGGAGCCTTTCTCGATGGGGTAACAGACATCGAGGACTGCTGCCGTGACGGCCTTGCCTTGCCTTGTCTCTTTCAGGACGACGTCGGCATTGCCGTCCATCAGCCCGTCGATCGCGGTGAAATACCGGGTTTCGTTCGCGCCGGGCGCCGCCTTCGGCGAGAGCTTCATCTGTTCGGCGAAGCCGAACTCCGGCGTGGCCGTGATCAGGCCGGCCAGGCAGACCAAAAGTGCGCGCATATCAATTTCCCTGGGCAGTTTCGATTTCACCGTAGTGCTTTTTTGGCGGCGGTTGAATTGGAAAGCTTCCGCACATTGAGCCCAAAAAAGAAGGCCGCCGGGAGGCGACCTTCGCTGCTTTCTGACGTCGGATGCGCAAGGTGCGGGCCTTAGAAGCCCATGCCACCCATGCCGCCGCCACCGCCGCCGGGCATCGGCGCTGCCGGCTCCTTCGGCAGTTCGGCGACCATGGCCTCGGTCGTCACCAACAGGCCGGCCACCGAAGAGGCGTCCTGTAGCGCGGTGCGCACTACTTTCGCAGGATCAATGATGCCCTTGGCGACCATGTCGACATATTCCTCAGTCTGGGCGTCGAAGCCGAACGTCTCGGACTTGTCCTCGAGGATCTTGCCGACCACGATCGAGCCCTCGACCCCGGCATTCTCCGCGATCTGGCGCACCGGGGCTTCCAGCGCTTTCAGCACGATGTTGATGCCGGCCTGCACGTCGGAGTTGTCGTTATGGATGCGGCCGACCGCCTTCTTGGCGCGCAGCAGCGCCACGCCGCCGCCCGGCACGATGCCTTCCTGCACCGCGGCGCGGGTCGCGTTCAGCGCGTCCTCGACGCGATCCTTCTTCTCCTTGACCTCGACCTCGGTGGCGCCGCCGACGCGGATCACCGCGACGCCGCCGGCGAGCTTGGCCAGGCGTTCCTGCAGCTTCTCGCGGTCGTAGTCGGAGGCGGTCTCCTCGATCTGCGCCTTGATCTGGGTGACGCGGGCTTCGATGTCCTTTTTCTTGCCGGCGCCGTTGACGATCGTGGTGTTTTCCTTGTCGATCACGACCTTCTTCGCGCGGCCGAGCATGTTGACGGTGACGCTTTCGAGCTTCATGCCGAGTTCATCCGATATCAACTGGCCGCCGGTCAGGATCGCGATGTCCTCCAGCATCGCCTTGCGGCGATCGCCGAAGCCGGGCGCCTTGACGGCAGCGACCTTCAGGCCGCCGCGCAGGCGGTTGACGACCAGCGTCGCCAAGGCCTCGCCTTCGACGTCCTCGGCGATGATCAGGAGCGGGCGGCCGGACTGCACCACGGCTTCCAGCACCGGCAGCATCGCCTGCAGGCCGGACAGCTTCTTCTCGTGCAACAGCACGTAGACGTCCTCGAGTTCGGCGGTCATCTTCTCGGCGTTGGTGACGAAATAGGGCGACAGATAGCCGCGGTCGAACTTCATCCCCTCGACGATGTCGACCTCGGTCTCGAGCGACTTGTTCT
>Ga0210408_10003250_pt1 | contig 15144 bp, 12 predicted proteins | sample IncBWH4MmetaG_FD_155471 | JGI IMG/M metagenome (GOLD analysis project Ga0210408, IMG submission 155471) | Forest soil microbial communities from Barre Woods Harvard Forest LTER site, Petersham, Massachusetts, United States - Inc-BW-H-4-M | ecosystem: Environmental > Terrestrial > Soil >...
AGGCATCAACTTCGAGTCCACTGCAATTTGCTTGCGCAAAGAATCTTGAAACGCCTCCTGACCTTCCAGGAACTGATCCATCAAAGGCAATTGCGCCGGCAGAATGGTAGACCGGTCAGCGTGATCGTTCAGCAGGTTGTACGTATGCATGGAAATGAGCAGCGCGGCGTACGGATCCTCTGCCGCGATCTGGCGGACCGCGCGATCCCGCACCGCCAGGTAATCCGGGAGGTCGATCTCCTCAAACCCTGAATATTTTCCGACAAGTTCCGTCGAGAACGCGCTGGGCTTGCCCTGCCGCGTGATTTGCGGCGCGGAATCGCGCGCGGCCCAACCGTCGTCGTGGCGGGCGATGCCGCGCAAGACGTGTTCCCGTGGCTCCGGCGAAAGAAAAAGATCGTTGCCCCAGCGCTCGGCAAAAGCCCCCGCCAGACGCGCGTGGTCGGGGTGAGTTACGAGCCACCATCCCGTTTCAGTTTCGAGCCGCAGCATGTTCGTTCCCCTCGTTTGACGCAAGTACCAGAAAAGTAGCATAGCCACTCTTGGCTGTGCGGTTTTGCAGACCGCACACGCAGTACCCGCTGAACTAAAGGTCGCAAAAACCACGCAGCCAAGAGTGGCTGTGCGACTCCGTTTCTGGGGCGCGGGCCGATTCGTGCCATCGGTGCAGAAAATACCACTCCAGAAACATGACCAGGAACAAGAAGCTGAACCCCAGCACTGTCGCGGCAACCACCAGCGCAAACATATAGTCGGTCTGCAATTGGGAGGAGGCATACAGAATCGAATATCCCAATCCGCCTTCGCCGACGCGAACCGAACCGGCAAAGAGCTCGCCAATAATCGCGCCGATCACGGCAATCCCGCTGGCTATGCGGATTCCGACAAAGAGGGAAGGCACAGCGTGCGGCAGGCGCAGCTTGAAGAGCAATTGTCTGCGCGAGGCGTTGTGCATTAGGAAAAGATGCACCAGATTTTCATCGACGCTGATGAGGCCCTGCGTGGTGTTGGCAATAATCGGCGCGACTGAAATGATAAATGCGATGAGGATCACGGCGGAGATGCCCGCTCCCACCCACATGATGATCAGAGGCGCGATGGCAATGATGGGCACGGTTTGCAACAGCAGCGTGTACGGGTAAAGCATCTTCCGCACCCAGCGCGATTGGGCAAAAAGCAGCGCCACCAGCACGCCGACCGCGATGCTGGCCGCGAGCCCTCCGGCGGATTCTTCCGCCGTGATGGCGAGCGAGTTTAGCAACACAGGAAAACGAGCTCCTGCCGCTCGCACAACGGCCCAGGGCGAAGGCAGCATGAAGGAAGGCACGTGGAATACCCACAAGATAAGCTGCCACAGGGCCAAAAGCGCGGCGAAGACGGCGAGCGCGTTAAGGGCCGTAATGGCGCGCTGTTTCATTGGCGAATCGTCTCCCGCAAAGTGTGTGATACGCGCGCGACAATCGCATCAAACTCCAGCGAATTGCGGATCGCGGACGTTCGCGGAGGGGGAAGCTCCACTAGAAACTCCGCGTAAATTCGGCCCGGGTTCGGCGCCAGCACGACAATCCGGTCGGAGAGAAACACGGCCTCGGAAACGGAATGCGTGACGAATACCGCAGTCCAATTTTTCTCGGCGCGCAGGCGCAGGATCTCTTCATTCAGGCGATCGCGGGACATTTCATCGAGCGCCGCGAACGGTTCGTCGAGAAGCATCACTCGGGGACTCGTGGCTAATGCGCGCGCGATCGAGACGCGCATCTTCATTCCTCCCGACAATTCGCGAGGGTAGGACTTGGCTACATTTTTGAGTCCCACAAGATCGAGCAAGGCAGCAATCTCTTTCTCCCGCCGTTCGTTCGGCAAGCGCTCCAGTTCGAGGCCCAGGCCGACATTTTGTTTCACATTGCGCCAGGGAAGCAACGTGGCGTCCTGAAAGACAAAGGATATGGTTTCCCTGGCATTCAGCGGCGTCATCCCGTCCACTCGGATCGTCCCGCTCGTGGGAGCAGTCAAGCCTGCAATCAATTTCAAGATCGTTGACTTTCCGCAACCCGACGGGCCGATGATGCTGATGAATTCTTGTTTGGCGACAGCCAGGTTGAGCGATTCCAAAACCGCATGGGCGTTTCCATACCGCTTGGTGACGCCCGTGATCTCAATTTCCGGAGCGCCCGCGATCGCGTTCATTCCGGCGCCTCGGATGCTGGCAAATAAAGAGCGGAAGGACACACTCGACCGTGGAAGACGGATTGAGTCGACCGTCGCCAGTCCCACGAAGTCGCTCGGCAGGAAGGCACATCGCTGCCGGGGTTCCGGTCATAGAGTGGAAAGGCGCTGCTGGCGATTTCAAGTCGGATGCGGTCGCCCCTCGCAAAACGGCACGAGGTAGGTTCAAGGGAAAAATCCCAGCGGTGAATTTTGTCGGCTGTGTATTTCGTCTCCGCAAACAGGCGGTTGGACCTGGCGATTCCGATACAAATATATTCCGCCACACCGTCGGGCCGCGCGCGAACAAGTTTAGCGGTGAAGTCCGCAGTTTCCTGTGAAGTGGCGCAATAGAGAACAACGCGCGGAATGCCGAATACCCAGAGCGGCTCTTCGAGTGGCTCTGTCGAATAAACGAGTAAGTTGTTTCCCAGCTCCAATGCGGCTTGATCGAACTGGCCGCTCGCGGCGCTCGGCCCTCCGGGCGCGATCACGGGCACTTCCGGATCGTGCACAAAGATGTCACAAGGCTCGTCGGCGACCGAAATCACGGTGGAGAGCGTTCCATTCCCCTTTCGCGAATTCGCTCTGCCGTCGCTGTGCAGGAAGAGTGTGTATTTCGCCTCGACGGGAAAGGTATTTGCTTCGCTCCAGCTATTTTCTCCCAGCACGAAATGGCGCACCCGCGCTTTTCTGGCAAATGCGCCGGAATCTTTCAACCAATGGTCGAACCAGCGCAACAGAATCGTGTCCGTGTCGACAATCGCATCGGGTCCAAAGTCCGCCGTTCCAATCCGATCCCCCCACGGAATATGCGCCCAGGGTCCGGCAAGCAAGTACTGATGTTCCCGCGCAAATTCGCTGCCCGCGTATTTGCTCAAAGCGACGAAGCCAGCGATGCTGCCGCAAAGAAACATGTCATACCAGCCGGAGATGTGCAGCGCGGGGACGCGGATCTTGTCAAGCCTCTGGCTAACGTCGAGCGCAGTCCAGTATTCGCCGGGCGAATCGTGATCGAGCCAGTCGAGCACATAGGAAGGCAAGCCTTCGCCGTGCAAGGCGGGATGCGCGCGAATGGGCAGCACGCTCGTTTGCGACGAGAGCTGGGCCCAGGCTTGTTCGAGCCGGTCGCTTGCTTCGCGCAACTTCCTCCGCCGCGCGTCCACTTTCAACAATTGCAATCCCCAACTCAGTGTGGACGCGAGCCGCAGCGCTCCCCCTTGATAGAACCAGCCGTTGTACAGATCGCAGGCCGTCATTCCGGGCGATATGCATTGCAGTCCCTCGGGTTGTTCGGTGGCAGCCAGGAGTTGCGTCATCCCCTGATAAGAAAAACCGTACATTCCAACGCGACCATTTGATTCGGGGCGTGTGCGGAGCCACGCGATGGTATCGGCGCCATCAGCACCTTCGTTGCGAAAAGGATAGAACTCGCCTTGGGAATCGCCGCGGCCGCGAACGTCTTGGATCACGACGTTGTATCCATTACGGGCAAACCAAACGGGGTGGGCGTACACAACAGTGGATGCAATGTCGCGTCCGTAGGGCTGGCGCATCAGGAGTGTCGGTTGCGGCCCTGGCTCAGGCGGATAGTAGTGGTCCGAAACCAGTTCCACGCCATCGCGCATGCGGGCCCGAACGCCACGTTCAAGGCGGACACCGTCACCGCAATCGACCCATCCGGACGGGCTCATGGCGAGCGCTGTTCCGGATAGCGAGCCATTTCTTCGAGCGCCGCGGCCAGTCGAGTGGCCGCTTGCTCCAGCCAACGCTGGCCTTTTTCCGGAGTGGCTGGATGCGGATCGCCCATCACGCCGCTCGACGCGATGTCACGAGTAAGCCAGGCAAAAGTGGCGGGAGCGTTTTCCGGCAGCAGCATCGCCGGTTTGGAAATGTCCGCGATGTAGTTGGCGGTGTAGGCGGATCGATCTACTAATTCCGGCGCGCTGGCCAGAAGGAAAGAAGTTTCGACTTCGCCCGCGTGGAATCCGTATGTACGTTCTTGCGGATTGAGTCCTTCAAATGAAATTCCACCCGAGCCATGCAGTGCAAACGTCCTCAGGCCGAATTCCGCGCGCAAGTCGCGGGACATGACATCAATCAACGAAGTATTTCCCCCGTGGGTATTGTAGAGGACGAGTTTTTGGAAGCCCGCCTTGGACAAACTGGATCCGAGGTCGCGCAACACGGCCATGAATGTGCCGGCACTCAGTGAAAGCGTTCCCGGGAAACCGATGTGCTCGTTGCTCTTGCCATAGTGGACGGGCGGCAGCGCGTAGACAGGCATATCGGTGGGCAATTTGCGCAGCGCGTGTCCAAGCAGCAGATTATTGATCAGCGTGTCGGTCGCAAGCGGCAGATGGTGCCCGTGCTGTTCGATCGCCGCGGTGGGAAGTACCAGTAGCGTGGACTCGCGAGGAAGCGCGTCGACTTGCTTCCAATTCAGATAGGCGAAATTACGCGAGTCCGGGATCCAGGTTTTCATTTCGTCGTGGCTCCAGCCGTCGCGGACTCCGAATGAAACGTGATCATCTTACCCGGATTGAGCAAACCTTTGGGGTCGTAGCGCAGCTTGGCGAGCAGTTGAACGTTGTCGGGGCGATAGCGGCCGCCTCCCTCCACGTTGTTCACGTGCGGGTTCGCCACCCAGGCTCCAATTTCGCGGCAGAAATCGATCATCTCGTTCAGGCGCTCCTCCGTCGTGTAGTAAACCACAGGAATGGCGCCGGGAAACACGCGACCATCGCCGCGTTTCATGAATTCCATGTGAAACAGAAACTCCTGCCCAAACCGCTCGCGCAATTGACGCATCTGATCTCGCGCAGTATCGGGATCGAAGCCGCATTGCAAGTACGTGTAGGCTTCGTCCGATCTCATAGCCCAAAGCGTTGTGTGATTCCAAGTGTAATCGGAGAGCAGCGGCCTGGCGTTGAGGCCGGGATACACGCCGCTGTGAGTAACGATTCCTCCGGCGCGTTGGGCGGCGGCTTCCAATTCGGCAAGTTGGCTCGACGCAATCATGAAAAAAATCAGCGTCTTGCCCTCCGGCGCATATTGCAGGATCGGCGTGAAGAAAGATGGAATCGGCCATTCAAACACGGTCACCAGCCGTTTGGTCCATCCATCGCCGGTAGCTATTTTTTCGCTGAAGTCGAAAGCTTCGCCGAACGTATCAAACGCCACGATGCATTGGGACCACTCCACGGCAGGCGTCAGCGCAAGCCAAATGCGAGTAATAATTCCGTTGGTGCCCCAGGCGTGCAAAATTTCGTGGACCGCTTCGCCCTCGTGCAATACGAGGCGCGGTTCCTGTTCCATCGTGACAACTTCGATAGCCCGTACTGTTTGAAAATCGCGCAGACCTCCGTGCGCCACCGTGCCGATCCCTCCCGAACCTCCGCCGAGAAATCCACCGACGGAAGCCTTGATAATCGTCGAGGGATAGCAACGCAGCTCCCAACCCGCCTTGCGCCCTTCATTCTCGAGTTCTCCGAGGCGCGCTCCAGGTTGGCAAACGGCGACGCCTTCCGCTTGAATTTCCTCAATGCGGTCCATGCGGCTAAGGTCAAGAACAACGCCGCCTTGAAGCGGAACGGCCTGGCCGTAATTGCCAGTGCCGGCTCCACGCGCCGTCACAGGAAGATTATTCGCGTAGCAGTAGCGCAGAAGTTTCTGAATTTCCGCCGCGTTGAGCGGCTGCACCACGACTTCGCCAAGCTTTCCATCGAGTTGTTTGCGAAGCACTGGTGAATACCAATAGAAATCGCGCGAGAGCTGCTCGACCACCTGCGGATTTAAAATGACGCGCGAGGGATCGCCAGCGAGCAAGCGAAGTTCCTCGATATGCTTCGGGTCCATAGAAATTGGCTCGCGTCGAAATTCAAGATTTGCCGGACTTGTTTTTGCTTGTGCTCCAGGTCCGAAACGTCTTCTGCATGTTCGGATGCGTGAAAAGCGTGTTGCATAATTCCCGCAACACCGGTCCGTCCACAATGCAGACCATGTCCGAACGCCGCGCGACTTCCTTCGCGGAAATTTGAATCTGCCGGACGTAGCGGTTGGCATCCTCGATCGTCGCTCCATATACGATGCGATCGAGCCCGGCCCACAGCGCATTGGCCATGCACATCGGGCATGGCTCGCATGTGGAGTACATCGTGTATCCAGCCAGGGATGGGCGTTTCAGTTTCTTGCAGGCCAGCCGTACGGTGCGAGTTTCGCCATGCGCGCTCGGATCGCTCTCGCGCATGACCGCATTGGTCGCGCGCATCAGGCGCTTGCCTGTGCGCGTTTCGACAATGAGCGCGCCGAACGGGACTGGGCGCGCAGTCTTCAGCGAGCGCGCGGTGAACTCATATATTTCCCGCATGCGCTCTTCATCCATCGCAGTGACGCGCGAGCTTGCAGTAGCAGACAATGCCATGCCGCAATTTATCACAATGCATGCCCCGCTCGCGGCAGTGCGTTTATTCATTTTTTGCATGAGAACGATTAGACCGCTTTCCGCGAAAGGCCGCGTGTTATTCTCAGCGCAGAGTCTTGAATGGATTCATACGTATGGCCAAATACCTTCTCCGCAACTTGTGTGGTTTTTTCCTCGTCGGCCTGTCTTCATTGGGGTGCCATCACGCCGCTAACGAGACTGGCGCCACTAAAATCGTTTTTCAGGCGGATTGGTACCCTCAACCCGAGCACGGAGGTTTCTATACAGCCCTGGCGAAGGGATTCTATAAGGACGAAGGGCTGGATGTGACGATCCTTCCCGGCGGCCCATACATCTCGGTAGAAAAACAGGTCTCATCCGGAAGCGCGCAGTTTGGAATGGGATCCTCAGACAAAGTCCTCGAGGCGAATTCGCTAGGGCAAAGCCTTGTCGCGGTGGCCGCCACGATGCAACACAATCCGCAGGGCGTTATGGTCAGGAAAGACTCACCGATTCACTCGTTCTCTGACCTCAATGGCCATTCCATTGCTATCGATGTCGGCGAATCCACGTGGTTTGAGTACCTTGTCAAGCGCTTTCAACTGAATGACGTTCACGTGGTCCCCGCGATGATGAATGTGGCCAACTTTGTCGCGGATCCGCAGTATATTCAACAAGCTTTCATGACGTCGGAACCCTTTTTCGCACATCAGGCCGGAATCGAAACGCGCGTTCTCCTCGTTAGCGAAGCTGGATACGATCCGTATCGGGTAACGTTCACGACGAGCTCCTACATCCAGCAGCATCCAGACGTTGTCACCAAGTTTGTTCGCGCATCGTTGATGGGCTGGAGGGCATACCTGAATGATCCTGCCCCCGCCCACGCCATGATTGCGAAACTCAATCCCGCGCTCAATCCTGCATGGATGCAATTTTCGTGGCAACAATTGCGCGACGGCCATTTCGTCGCGGGAGAAGAGCCGAGCGGCGCGCAGCTTGGCCAATTAGACCCGAAACGCTGGGCCACAATGTACCAACAACTCGTCGATCTGAAGGTCATCGACAAAGCATTCGACCCCACGACGGCGTACACTTTGCAATTTTTGCACGCACAGTAAGGAAGATAGGACACGATATGGTGGATACCACCGTAGCGCATCATGAAAAGGCGGGATACGGATTGCGGCGCGCCGCGCTGTCACCCGTGGAGACCCTGGCGCAATCTATATCCACGATCTCGCCCACCGCTACGCCGGTCGCCACGATTCCCCTCGTCTGCGCCCTGGCCGGCAACGGTACCTGGCTCGCTTATCTCCTCGCTACCTCCGCCATTTTTCTTGTGGCGCTTTGCGTGAGCAAATTCGCGCGCTATTCCGCTTCGCCCGGCTCGTTGTATTCCTATGCTTCGCCGATCCTTCCACCGTTCGTCGGAGCGATCGTCGCCTGGAGCTTGCTGCTCGCCTACGTCGCGACGGGATCGAGCGTCATCGGCGGCTTCTATCACTATGGAAATCTGTTGATCCTGGACTCGGGCAATCACATCGTTTCGGCGGTCTTCCTCGCGGTGCTCGTGACGGCGATTTCCGTCTGGATCGCTTGGCGCGACGTGAAAGTTTCGGCCCGCCTGATGCTGTGGATTGAAGCGGTCTCGGTATCGCTAATCGTGATTGTCGTCGCGCTGGTCCTCTTTCGATTTCGTCATCACTTGGATTGGCAACAAGTGCAACTCCGCGGGATGACCGGCAGCGGACTGCGCTTGGGTCTCGTCCTTGCGATTTTCAGTTTTGTGGGCTTTGAAAGCGCCACGACACTCGGCTCCGAGGCCCGCGATCCCTTGAAAACGATCCCTCGCGCGGTGATTCAGAGCGCGCTTCTCTCGGGAGCAATTTTCACCGTTTGCGCCTATGCCGAAGTGCTTGGATTCCGTGCCGCCGGGCAGGACTTGGGCACGAGCCCCGCTCCGATGCGCGTGCTGGCCGGAGTCGGCGGCCTGGAATCTCTTGGAATCCTGATTGATATTGGAGCGCTTGTCAGCCTGTTTGCGTGCACGCTCGCCTGCATCACCGCCGCCGCGAGAGTGCTCCTGCTCATGTCGCATGGAGGATTGACGCACGGCTCATTGCGCGTCACGCACGCTCGCAACGAAACACCGGGGCGCGCCGTTATCGTGGCTGGAATCGCCGCAGTTCTGCCGGTGGCGGTGCTTGCGGCTCGAGGCGCGAGAGGATTGGATGTATATGGCTGGCTGGGTTCACTCGGCACATACGGGTTCATCGTTGCTTACGGACTGGCAAGTCTCGCCCTCCCGCGCTACCTGCGCAATCATGGCGTCTTTCGTCCCGGAGCGCAGATCATCCCTTGGCTGACGTGCTTCGTCATGCTGCTGGCGCTCGCCGGAAATCTTTATCCCATTCCCGAGGGGGCTTACGGCAAAGTTCCTTTGATCTTCCTCGGATATCTGGCGCTCGGCCTTTTTTGGTTTTTCTGGAGCAGCAAGAGAAGAAAGCCGGGTCTGGACGAGGAGTCTGCGGGACAATCTCTGGCCGATTGAAGAAAATTCCCGGGAACGCCAATCCCCCGATTGGCGTATTGCGTGACGCCCGCCGCAGCGAGGAGATTGGCGTTCGCGCGATTCGCCCGATACCGTTCTGATTCTGTGAGAAATCCTTCCAAAAACAAATTGCTCCTTTTGTCAGCGAATGTGTCTAAAAATTGTGCCCAAACACTAACCGAGTTAAGGGGAGTTTATTTGTTTGTCACTATTTTGTAACAGAGAGGACTTAGGGTGAAAGGCAAAGGAGAAATGCATGAATCCTGTCCGCACCCAGATTCACTTCCTGCCCTCTCATCGGTCCGTACTTCGCGCCTTTCGCACCGGCGTTTCGCTCCACAGTCATACGGAATTCTCCCAGGAGGAACTCAGCGGCTTGCCGCGTCACCTGGAGCGGATGCCCGTTGTTTCTCATTTTCTGCGCCGTGAGCTGGAACGATACCGAGCCAAGACCGGGCAGCCAGTGGATTTCTCACGCGCTTACTGGCGTGGGCCATTGGACGCGCGTTCCGCCCATGATCTCGAAAAAAAGCAGATCGAGCGGCTGGATCTTCCAGCGATCGTGTCGCTGACTGATCACGACAACATTGAAGCAGGCCTGCAACTCCGGTCCGAACGCGTCGTAAGCGACTCTCCCGTGTCTGTTGAGTGGACCGTTCCGTTTGAACAGACCTACTTTCATATCGGCATTCACAATATGGCCGCGCATCACGCGCCCTCCCTCATGCGCCGGTTGGCGGCGTACACGCGGCAACCGAATACGGAGGCGCTGGGGGAGTTGCTTGAGGACCTCGATGCCGATCGGAGCGTCTTGATCGTCTTCAATCATCCCCTTTGGGATATGGCGGGGATAGGGTACGAATTGACGCGCGCGACTGTAAGCCGATTTCTGCAAATTTACGGGCCGCGCGTTCACGCACTGGAGATCAACGGGTTGCGTAGTTGGCCCGAGAACCTGGGAGTCGTTTATATGGCCGAGGAATCGGGACATCCGGTGATCTCAGGTGGAGATCGGCACGGACTGGAACCGAACGCGACGATCAACCTGACCCGCGCGGTGAACTTCGCTCAATTCGCGCAAGAAATACGGGAAGAGCGTACGAGCGATATCGCGATCCTGCCTCAGTACGGCGAACCTTTGTGTCTCCGCCATCTTCTGACGGCATGGGACGCGGTGCGCGAACATCCCCATCTCGAGCGCCAACGCTGGATTGCAAGAGTCTATGTTCGCTGCGAGGACGGGACGGAGCAACCGCTTTCCCACTTCTGGACTCAAGGGCCGCCGCGATGGATCGACCCGTGTTTGGGAGTGATTGGAGTTTTGGCTAGCGCCCCTTTCCGCACCGTGGGCCGTCTGGCAAATCTTGCGGACGTGAGTGCAATGCTATGAAGAATTGGCCTCGCGTGGCATTCTTTTCCGACTCCTACCACGGCGTGGACGGCGTGGCCACGACGTGCCGTAACATTGTCGCGGCGGCCCGCCGGCGCGATTTGCCATTTCTCGCGGTCCATGCTGCGGAGCGGAACTTGCACACCCGGGACGGTTCGCTCGAAATCCTTGAGCTGGATCGCGGGCCAGTTTCACTACCTCTGGACCTGCATTTGCGATTTGATTTGCTGTTCCCGCGACACTATAACCACGTGCTTCGCACTGTGCGGGAATTCCGCGCCGAGGTCGTGCACATCACCGGTCCGGGAGACGTGGGGATCACGGGGGCGCGCGTCGCGTACGATCTGGGAATACCACTCGTCGCTTCCTGGCACACCAACTTGCATGAGTTCGCCGCCAGACGCCTCTGGAAACTCACTTCTCTACTCCCGGAGGAGCCACGGCAAGGACTGACGTACCTCACGCAGGAATATGTCCTGCAGGCTTGCCTGCGCTTTTACAAAATTGCACAAGTGATTCTGGCCCCGAATGAGGAGCACATGCGGCTGATCGGTGCAAACACTGGGAAGCCGGTTTTCCCCATGCGGCGCGGGGTCGACGCCCACTTATTTTCTCCGGTCAAGCGCGATGCCTGCGATCGAGTCTTCCGGCTGGGATACGTGGGGAGGCTGCGCCCGGAAAAGAACGTTCGGTTCCTAGCGGAAATCGAGAAATCGCTGCACCACGATGGGATCGGAAACTACCGATTCCTGATTGTCGGGGATGGGAGCGAACGGGCCTGGCTGCAGCAAAGACTGCGTCAAGCGGATTTCACGGGGGAACTCTTTGGAGAAGCCCTTGCGCGCGCCTACGCCAACATGGACCTGTTCGTGTTTCCGTCGGAGACCGACACGTTCGGCAACGTCGTCATGGAAGCAATGGCTTCGGGGACACCTCCCGTCGTGACTTCGAAGGGGGGGCCGAAGTTTCAGGTGCAGGACGGGGTGAACGGATTCGTCGCCACCAGCGAGCAAGACTTCATCGCCAAGATAAAGCGGACGATGGCCTCGCCGCAGCTTCATCGGTCCCTTCGCTTGGCCAGCCGCTTGGCCGCGAGCCGGAAATCCTGGGAGAGCGTGCTGGACGATTTACATCATGCGTATCAGGCATGCCAATGGCAATCCTCTTCCCAACTCGCGAACACAATTCTGACGCCGACCGTCTATCCCGAATGGCGCACCAAGCCGTCGGAATCCTCACGCAAACTAGCTGTGTAAGGCCGGTTTTCGCAGCGCCGGCGTCTCGCCGGCGATTGCTCGGGTCTCCGCGACTCCGAAAAATCGCCGGCGAGACGCCGGCGCCACGAAAACCCGCGCAGCTGTTGTGCAACAGGTCCAGATTAAAAAAGTTTCATACAATTTTCACAACTCGCGTTTGCTTTCTATGGCGCAATAGCCGCATGGAGCAATCTCGAATGGAATCGGCGATCGTGGAGGAATTGCAAGCCCCTAATGAGCAGCGCGCAGAAATAGCGGCCAGTAAGCCTGTAGCGCCACCGAGGGCCACCGATGGTCCGACCGTTGGCGCCGTTTTGGAAGGACTCCTCCGCCACCCCGCTCAATACTTGATCCGTCGTTGGAACTGGAAATCTGCCGTGCTCAGTTCGATACTTCGAGCGGCCATTTTTTTCTTCACGAATTTGGTGGCGGGCTGGCATGCGGCCATGGGGGCGCTGCTTGCGGAGTTGGCACTCCGCGCGGCCACCTCGGGTTTCTACGGCGCGGTCACGGAGGCGTTTTCCGAGGCGCGGCCGGTGTGGGCCGCGACGGCGGCGGCGATGGTGGTCTTGCCACTCGCGAATCATTCCTTGGAGTTTCTGGTGCACTGGCTGCGCGGCACCCCGAAACTTGGAGTGAGCATCACCGCCTCTGTCGTAATCACTGCGCTATCTACTTCGTTCAATGTTTTCGCCATGCGGCACGGCGTCCTGACCGTTGGAAGCAAGAGTAAATCGCTCCGCGAAGATTTGGGGCGCATCGTGCCACTGCTCGGGCATTTCATCCTGGCGGCCCCGCGCGCGATTTTTCGGCGCCTCAAGATGGGAAGCAGTTCTAAGTAACGGACGATTCTCGTTCCGCGATCGAGGAGGTGCGGTTGGCGATCAAGACGCTTCATATCACGAATCACTACCACCCCGCTTCGGGAGGCATTCGCATTTTCTACCAAGCTCTCCTGGAAGCGGCGGACCAGTATCAGCGCGAAGTCCGGCTGGTCGTTCCTGGCGCGAAGGATTCCATGGAAAGAGTCGGCGCGTATGGGCGCATCTATACAATTGCTGCGCCGAAGTGCCCTGTCTTTGATCCTCGCTACCGGCTCTTGCTCCCCCACCTTTACGCCTTACCGTACCCATCGGCGCTGCGAAGGATTCTTCAGCAGGAACAGCCCGACTTGGTGGAAGTCTGCGACAAGTTTGCGCTCAGTTGTCTGCCAAGCGTTTTACGAAGGAATTGGGTCAAGCGCGTTTCCCCAGCTGTATTCGTCGGCATGAGCTGCGAGCGCCTGGACGATAATGTCTCCGCCTACATCAGCACGGGTTCGCTCGCACGAAATCTAGCGAACTGGTACTTGAAGAATATGTATGCGACTCGGTTCGATTGCCATATCTCCAACTCCGACTACACGGCGAAAGAACTGGTTCAGGCGCTGGCGAATCGCTCTGAGATTCAAGTTCATGTCCGCCCGATGGGCGTGCATTGCGGTGACTTCTGCGCGGCCCGCCGCGGACCCTCTGCGCGCGAAGCAATTCTCGCCAGGATTTCGGTTGCGGCCCGAAGCGCGGCGAATCCGCGCCTCCTGATGTACGCGGGTCGGCTGTCACCGGAAAAAAATATCGAAGTGCTTGTGGAGATGATGGAAATTCTGGCAGCCGATCCCTCAGTCGAGTATCACCTTCTCCTTGCAGGCGACGGCCCGCGTTCATCTTGGCTCAAGAAGATTGCGGACGAGAAGCTGCCTGGGCGGATTCACTTACTGGGGCACATTGCCAAGCGCGAGGACTTGGCGGATCTCTACGCGAATTGCGATGCCCTGGTTCATCCAAATCCAAGGGAACCTTTCGGCATCGCGCCGCTTGAAGCGATGGCCTCGGGGCTGCCTGTGGTAGCGCCGTGTTCGGGAGGCGTTCTTTCCTATGCCAATGCCGGAAATGCCTGGCTCGTCAAGCCGACAGGCGCGGATTTCGCCGCCGGAATTCGCGAAGTTTTTGCAGATGATGCTGCCAGGTCGGCCAAGATCGAACTGGCGCTCCGGACCGCAGCCAACTTTGACTGGCCGCAGGTCGCCGCGGTCTTCTTCAACCTCTATGATGAACTTTACAGGTGTTACGGTTTACGAAAATTCCCGCGGCAACTGCAACGCGCACGGATGCTTACACCAGCTATGGGGGAGGACCCAAAATCTGTTGCTTGGCGGTGCCCGGACGCGCCGATTGAAGCGCAAAATTGCGAGCCTGCGAAATACGGGTGTGAGCAAACGGAATAATTTCCCGGGGAATCCGGCCTAGGCCTACAATTTTCTTTGTACTGAATCCTACTGCGTTTACTGTACTTGTAATCCTTCTGCCGCGAATTTTCTGCTCTGACTATTTACAAATATTTGACAATTGACAGATCAATTCGTGACATTCCTCGGAATTTCACCGCGTAGGCTCATGCCCTCGAACGTCGCGGAAGAGTTCGATCTTTGGGAAACGTCTCCGCCCAAAAAACAACCCGCCGAAGTTTCGAATGACCGGCGATCACACAAAAAGGAGCCCCCATGAATCGCGAAATCGCCCAGATAAAACGAATCACGTGCTCACAATTTTCCCCCCGCGAAAAGAAAATCGGTTTGATAAAGCTGTTCGCAGCGGCAGTCGTTACTTGTTTGCTCTGCTCGGCCGCCTTGATGGCGGACGATGAGGATCGTCCATTTCTTCCGGGCCCTGTGCGGGTCGTTTCAACCGTACCGGCAAACGGGGACGGCAATCCGTACGGTGTCGCTTTCGTTCCTCCCAATTTTCCCGCCGGCGGGACGATCAATCCCGGAGATGTCCTGGTGTCGAATTTTAACAATGCACCAACCACGACCGGAGGGAATCTTCAGGGAACCGGCACCACGATCGTTGATGTGCCGCCCAACGCACCGTTGTCGCTTTTCTTCCAAAGCAAAACTCCCACCGGACTCACGACCGCTCTAAACATTCTGCAAAAGGGATTTGTGCTGGTCGGTAATTTTCCGTCTACCGACGGTACTCTCGCCACGGCCACCGCAGGCTCCATCCTGGTGATCGACAAAAGCGGAAACCTCGTGTCGACCTACACGGATAGTTCCGTGCAGGGGCCCTGGGACTCCGCCCTGTTTGACCAGGGGGGCACGGGATTGTACTTTGTAGCTAATGGATTGAATGGCACCATTGTGCGTTATAATTTGATCGTTGGTGCCTCCAGTGTCACGTTCACGCACCCGACCGTCATCGCTTCCGGTTATCTGCATGGCGCCGACGCGGTCACCTTCGTGGATGCCCCCACCGGTCTGGTCTACGATCCGTTCAAGGAA
>Ga0210408_10003253_pt1 | contig 15132 bp, 17 predicted proteins | sample IncBWH4MmetaG_FD_155471 | JGI IMG/M metagenome (GOLD analysis project Ga0210408, IMG submission 155471) | Forest soil microbial communities from Barre Woods Harvard Forest LTER site, Petersham, Massachusetts, United States - Inc-BW-H-4-M | ecosystem: Environmental > Terrestrial > Soil >...
GCACCCTGCTTCTCCACCGTGACGATGATCTCGCGCCCTTCTTTGAAGGGGTCAGGGACGATTCCCGTGTAGGCGACGGGGATCGCGACGGCGGCGCCCGCGCGGTCGGCCACCTTGAAATCGAGCACCCCCCCCGCGTGGCGTACGGAGCCGGGCACGACGGTCCCGGTCAGCTGATAGCTACGGCCCGGCTGGGCCTCGTGGACGAGCTGGCTGGGCGTGAGCGCGGGGCTGGCGGCGGTGAAGCTGGTGTAGATCAGGGCGCTCGCCAGCAGGACGGCGGCGCTGAGGGCCACCACCAGCCGCACAATGCGCTTGCGCTCAGGGTTCATCACGGCCAAGTATCTCAAACCACCGCGAGGGAATCGCCGGCGAACAGCGAAACCTTGGGGCATGGCGGGAGTCTCTATGGGTAGAGAGCTGTGAGAGGGAGCCTCCTACACCCAATCGCCGAGCGCCGCCACGCACGTCGCGCACGCAGCGGGCGCCGCTCGGTGCCGACGCCGAGGCAGGACATCGCCTCCCAGCGAGCACGCGACGCGGGCGGCCCCAGCGATATGGCCACCTACGCATGCGAGTGCGGCTACCTGTTCGCCGCGTCGGTGAGCACCACAGTGGTGTGCCCCCACTGCGGTATCCCGCAGGCCTGGTAAGGACGCGAAGCGCAGCGCGCCGTCCTCGAGGGCAGGGTCTGCCAGTACAGGTCGTTGCGCACGCTGGAGAGCTGCTTGGTCCATTCGGGAGACTTTGTTTATAAGTGCCCGTCCGTAGTAGCACGATGCTGGTACCGGCAATCCAGGCGAATAGCGTGGCGGGAATCGCGATGATCACTCCTCCCTCCAGCGAGAAGAAACCGTTCGTGATAACAAGCGAGGCCAGAAGCCCGAGGTGCGCCAACGCGGCCACGACGGCAACCCACGCTGTCCAGTCGGGCAGGCGGCTGTCGCGGAGCGCCTGCGCCGCGTATGAGCCAAGCGCCAGCGCGGTTGGTACTCCGGACATCGCGAGCAGACCGAACGCGAGGTCGTAGAGCAACCGGGGATCAGACGCTTCAGGGGCGCGGTAGACGAACACGAAGAAGACGGCGAAGCCGGCGAGGAGGAGCGTGACGAAGCTGACGAGACCAACCAGGAAGCACACCGCAAGAAGGCTCACACTGCCAGTCGTTTCCCGCAGCCACACCCAGACGCCGACACCGAAAGGGAGCCAGAGCCCCACCGCGGCCGTACTGAGGACCATGGCGACGAGCAACGCCGACCGATGCGCATCGACATAGCCGGCGATCTCACCCGCCTTTGCGCCGGTCCCTGGAAACGTCCGCATTTCATCGACGATCGAGCCGGCGATCCCAAGCGCGATGCTCACCACGCCGGCAAGGCCGGCAAGTTTGATTGCGCCGTACGTGGCGCTCTCGGCCTGCCCGCGTGTTGTGATCGCCATGTGCCCTGCTTCCGTGTCCGTGGGAGGGCCACATGCTTCCAAGGGAAGATCGTGGCGTCAATTACCCGCGAGGTAAGTTCCGCAGCACCTCGGCGGTCGCCGCGTCGGCCGGGAACGTCAGCTCGATCGAGAGCTCGGAGGTCGTCACCTCAACTGCGGTGCCGAACGTCGCGACCGTGGCAAAGAACGACAGCTCCTCGCCATCTGGACCACGCATTCGCATCAGCGGCGTGAGGATCTGGCCGGCGGCCGCCTCGGAGGCCGGATCGTGCTCGTATTCCGGCGCCGGGTAACCCGCCACCTCCTCCAGCAGCGCAGCGAGATCTACGTCACCCGTGATCGCTACCTGACGCTCGAGCCGTCCGAGGAAATACGCTCGCACCTCACCCAGATTGACGGTCCACTGGGCCAACCCCTGCGGATGCAGACCGGCCCGCATCACATTGACCGGCCCTTGGAGCAGCGCCGGGTCGACCCAGGCGCCGATCGCCGCCATCGCAGAGTTCGCGGCGACCATGTTCCAGCCGCGGTCCACTACGACCGCGGGATAGGGTTCATGTCCGGTGAGGATCACCTCGATCGCCTCCCGCACAGGCGCCATCTCGGGCTCTTGCAGCGAGCGCTCCGGAAACGCCGGAGCATGACCGGCGGCAAGCAGCAGGTGGTTGCGCTCCCGGAACGGAACTTCAAGTCGTTCAGCGAGCAGCAGGACCATCTCGGGACTCGGCGTGGAGCGGCCGGTCTCCACGAAGCTCAGATGTCGCGCGGAGATACCGGCGTCAAGTGCCAGCTCAAGCTGGGTGCGTCCCCGCCGCTTGCGCCACTCCCGCAGCAGCGGCCCGACCCGGGATTCGGAGCTCATGGTCGCCATCTCGCGTTCGCCGACGCTAGCCGTCACGCGCTTGCCCGCGACTACCCGCCAGGGGTGCCGGAACGCGGCATTCGCTCAGCGAGCCAGCGCATCTCGTGGCGGCTTGACGCCGATGAGGAGTGCCATCTCGAGCCACTTCCAGTAGCAGTCGACGTCGTCGAAGCCGAGCACGCGCAACCACCCGAGCTGGGTCTGCACATCGAGTAGACGGTCGGATGGGTCCTCGGGACGTACTCGATCAGTACGCCCTCTCCCTCCGCGCGATGCGGAAACCCATCCGCCCGGTCGAGATAGCAAAGGACACGCTCGGGGATGGTCCACTCGCTGGGCGGCATGCTCGCATTATCGGCTATCGCCGTGTTGCCGGCCACTATCCGAGATTTTTGCCGTACCGCGTGCCTTCACGAGCACCCGCTGCCGCCCCCCGATGCCCCAAAACGGCTCTACAGCGCTACTTCATCTGCATCCCCGCTGATCGCCCAGGAGACCGCGAGCTGCTGGATCTCGGCGGTGCCCTCGAAGATGTCGTTGATCAGCCGGCGCTGGCTCTGCGGAGCCGTTTTGGCTTATCCATGAGGAATCGAGGGCCGGTGGAATCCGGTGGAATCCGGCCGGATCGAGACACGACTGGCGCGAGACTGGCGCCCAGGCGGTGGCCATTACAATCGAGCCCATGACTATCAAGGAGCGCCTGCACAAGCTCGTGGACGAGCTCTCGGAGCAGGAGGCAGACGAGACCCTTAGGCTCATGGCCGCGAGACGCCAGGGCACAAACGTCGACGGTTGGGGCGATCTGGACGCTACAACAGATAAGACCACCGCCCGGATCACGCGCGACCTCGCCGAGGAGGAACGCAAGGCCGAACTCACGCCCTGGCGACCGTGACCCCAACACGAGGGGAAGTGTGGTGGCACGAGCCACCCGACGACGAGCCCCGACCCTTCGTGATCCTAACTCGCAACGAGGCCATCGCGGGCCTCGAGAAGCTGGTGGCCGTCCCGACCACGCAAACCATCCGCGGCATCCCCTCCGAGGTCGAACTGGGCCGCGAAGATGGAATGCCCGGCGACTGCGTCGTGAGCACCGACAACATCACCGTGGTCCGGAAGATGCTACTGACCCGACATATCACCACCCTCAGCCCCCAGCGGGTGGACGAAGTCTGCCGCGCACTTGCCCACGCGACCAGCTGTTGAGACGAAAGCGCTCCTCCCCTGAGCCAACCGTGAGGCTGTGGGCAAAGCGCGGAGCGCTCGCCCCTGTCCCAGGCTCCAAGCCCACACAGATCGAGCACGACAGCCTGCGGAGAACCGGCCGCGCGCTGCGCGAGCTGCGCGCGAAGGGCCAGGATCACGAGTGGCTTGAGGCGATCCTGAGCTACATCAAAGACATCGGGGATCGCTCCAACCCAAGCGTACGTCGGGGCCTGCGTGATCTTGCCGAAGGCAAGCTCCAGCCCGCCTGAGAAAAGCCGTGCGATGGCCCACACCGTCCTCGTTGCGAGCAGCGTCGCCAGAGCTGCCGCGAACCTCGACAAGCGACATCGACGCGCTTACGGCGCCGCAATCGCAGGCCTGAAGGGCGAAGGCTGCAAGGCTGGCGGATATCGTCTCGCCGCCATCGGTGGCGGGGACTATCCGATGTGCTGCCGACACCTGATCGACAGTTGGCGCCTGCACACCGTCTTCCCAGACGATGAACGCATCGTGGTCATCTCGCTGGCCGAGCACGATTCCCGCGAGAATCCGCACCAGATCCTATTTTCCTGGCTTTTCGTCGATGCCCCCGGCAGGATTCGAACCTGCGACCCTCGGATTAGAAATCCGACGCTCTATCCAGCTGAGCTACGGAGGCGGGTGTTTCTATCTCCATAGTGTGGCGATCATCGCGGTAGGGCGTCACCCCGGTCGGGCCGTGCCGTCCACGGCTCTGCCCTGTGCCAGCCACGGCTCTGCCCTGCTCTGACCACGGCTCTGCCCGCTCTGGCCGCGGCTCAGTCCTGCCGGTCATGTGGGCTCTCGTGCTGCCGGCCACTGCTCTGCACCTCTCCCCCACGCCCCCCACGACGCCCCGCGCGGGCCGCCAACGACTGGCCCTTAGGCAAACTTGATCGAGAACCGGTAAAAGTTGATCCATGACTCCCGCATCGGGCACCGACCCAGACCTCACCCGCAAGGAGCGCCGCGAGCAGGCGCGCAGCGAACGCAAGGCGATGGAGGCCGCCGCCGCCCAGGCCGCGCGGCGCACCCGCATGATGCAGCTCGGCGGCGTGATCGCCGCGGTGGTGGTGATCGTCGTCGTGATCGTCCTCGCCACCAGCGGGGGCAAAAAGGAAGGGCTCGCCACGGGCAGCCAGAAGAACTCCACCGTCGCCGCGGTGAGCACCATGGTGGGGGGCATCCCCCAGTCGGGCAACGTCCTGGGCAACCCCAAAGCCCCGGTGACCCTGCAGTACTTCGGGGACCTCGAGTGCCCGATCTGCAAGCAGTTTACGCTCGGGGCCCTCCCCCCGCTGATCGCCAAATACGTGCGCACGGGGAAGATGAAGATCGCATACCGCTCGATGGAGACCGCGACCCGGGAACAGGAAACATTCCGCACCCAGCAGATCGCCGCGCTCGCCGCGGGCAAGCAGAACCTGGGGTGGAACTACATCGAGCTCTTCTACCACGAGCAGGGCCAGGAGAGCAGCGGCTACGTCACCGAAAGCTACCTGCAGGGGCTCGCCCAGCAGGTGCCAGGGCTGAACCTCCCCAACTGGAGCGCGGCGCGCAGCGATCCCGCCCTCGCCGAACAGATCACCAGCGACGCGCAGACCGTCACCCAGCGGGGCTTCACGGGAACCCCCTCCTTCCTGATCGGCAAGACGGGGGGCTCAATGCAGCAGCTCAGTCCCGAATCGTACACCGACGTCGCGGCCTTCACCCCCACCATCGAAAAGCTGCTGGGCTGAGACGAGCGAGCGACGACGTGGGCAAGCTCCGGGCACAGCCAGCCGCCGACAGTCCGAGCACGGGGAGGGCCACGTGAGCACGCGCGTCCTCCGCCTCGTGATGATTGCGATCGCCATGGTCGGCCTGGGAGTGGCCAGCTACCTGACTTACGTCCACTACGCCGGGGGCCCGATCCTGTGCTTGAAGGGAGGGGGCTGTGAGACGGTGCAGCACTCGACCTACTCCAAGCTCGTGGGCGTGCCCGTCGCGCTGATCGGGCTGATCGGCTACATCGTGATCCTGGCCTCGCTGCTCGTCCCCGAGAGCGAGACCACGCGGCTATCCACGATGACCTTCACCGTGATGGGCTTCGGGTTCTCCCTCTACCTCACCGCGCGCGAGCTCTTCTCGATCCACGCGATCTGCCCGTGGTGCGTGAGCAGCGCGGTGATGATGACCCTGCTCGTGTGCCTGGCCGTGTGGCGCTTCCTGCGGGGCGATGCGCCTCCCACTGGCGCCCTCCTGCGCCCGTCCGAGCCAGACTCCGCCGCCCCGCTCACCGCGCCGGGTTCTTGAGCCCCGGCGGCGGAATCGCGGAGACCGCCAGCGAGCGTCAGAAGGCCGCCGCCGCCCGGGCCGCGGCGGAGCTCGTGGCCGAGGGCCAGCGGGTGGGCCTGGGCACGGGATCCACGGTCGCCCACCTGCTGCCCGCGCTCGCCGCGCGGGGCCTGGGGGGACTGCGCTGCGTGGCGACCTCCCCCGCCACCGCGACGTGCGCGCGGGAGCTCGGTCTGGTGGTGGTGGAGCTCGACGAGCTGGGCGCCCTGGATATCGCGATCGACGGGGCCGACCAGATCGACCCGCGGGGCTGGCTGGTCAAGGGCGGGGGCGGGGCCCACACCCGCGAGAAGATCGTGGCCACTGCGGCGCGGCGCTTCGTGGTGATCGCCTCCGCCGAGAAGGCCGTGCCCGCGCTCGGTCCCCCGGTGCCCTTGGAGATCCTGCGCTTCGGGGCGCACACCACGCTCGCCGCGCTCGCCCCCGCGAGCCTGCGCTATGCGGCCCCCAGCCCCGAGGACAACCCGATCGCCGACTACCTCGGACCGATCGGAGATCCCAAGCGCCTCTCCACACGGCTCTCCACCACGCCCGGCGTGGTGGAGCACGGCCTGTTCGCCCCCGAACTGGTGAGCGACATCCTGATCGCACACGACGACGGCATCGAGCACCGCCGCGGGGGCAAGCCGGCCTGAGGCTACCCCCCTACCGGCGCCTCTCTCTCTAGACCCAAACCGCGCCGCCCGCCCACTCGGATCGATGCACGTCCCGGAGGGGGTACGCGGACGGACGCGGCATCGCAGGGTACGTGGACGGACATGGCATCGCGGACGCCCGGCCCCCCTCAGATGCCGATTAGCTCCAGCTCGTCCAGGCGCCGTGCAGCCCGGGCAGCCCAGACGGCCTCCCCCTCACTGTGCAGTACCCCATCGCGCTCCAGGCACCCAAGGGCCCGTTCGAGCATGGGAGCCTCGAAGTCCGATATCTCCCGGGCGAGCTCCGCACGGGACCACCGCTCCTGGTGATCCTCTCTGAGGATCTGTAGAACGATCGCTCGTTCGGCCCGCCACCCGTCCCTGCTCGCTTCCCGCCCATCGGGCTGTCCCTGCATGGGACCCACCTCCTCGTATGCGCCCTGGCGACCCCCGCCCGGGGAGCCGCCGATTTCAGATAGCGGCGAAGTTGTACTCGCCACTTGGGACGGCACGCGCGCCAGCCCCACCCTGGGACTTCCATCGGTCCCCGTCCGGCCGGCTTGCCGACCTATCATCGACCCTCTCACCCAAAAGACCACACCCCCCCCACACACGGAGAGGGAGACCAGAGAGAGCCCAGAGGAGGGGCGGAGCGTGACAGGCACCAGGAACCGGATCATCGACTCGAGCGCCGAGCTGTTCCGCCGCCAGGGCTACATGGGTACGGGCGTCAAGCAGATCGTGGCGGCGGCGAATGCGCCGTTCGGCTCGCTCTACCACTTCTTCCCGGGCGGCAAGGAACAGCTGGGGGCGGAGACGATCCGAACCTCGGGCAGGCTCTACGTCGAGCTGTTCGCGACGATCGCCGCGCAGGCGCCGGACGTGGTGAGCGCGGTGGGGGCCTTCTTCGCGGGAGCGGCGGACACGCTACTCGAAACCGACTACGCCGACGCTTGCCCGATCGCCACGGTGGCGTTGGAGGTGGCGAGCACCAACGAGCCGCTGCGGGAGGCCACGGCGGAGGTGTTCGAGAGCTGGATCGAGGGCGCCACCCGGTATTTCGCCGCTGCCGGCGTCCCCCGGGAGCGGGCGGGGGAGCTGGCGCTCTCGATGCTGTGCCTGCTGGAGGGGGCGTTCGTCTTCTGCCGGGCGATGCGCACCACGGTGCCGCTGCGGGTCGCGGGAGCGAGTGCGGTGGCCGAGGTCCGGGAGGCGTTGGCGGGGTCGCAGGCGACATCGTAGGTATCGAGCCCCGCGCGGCCCACCACCGTCGATGCGTTTCCACCGCTTGCGCGTTGGACGCGCGCCAGCGGGCGCCCTACGCGGTCAGCACGGTCTTGACGCCACCGCCCAGGAAGTGCTCGCGCAGGACGCCGGGGCCGTGGTCGAGGGGGGCCACCGCGGTGATCACGTCCTCCGGGCGCAGCCGCCCCTGGGCCATCAGCTCGAGCACGTCGGGCATCAGGGCGCGCGCGTGGGGGATGCCGATGTGGAGGGTGGCGCGGCGAACGTACATCTGTAGCAGGGGGATGCGAGCGTTGCGGTGCAGGCCGCCGGAGCTGGTGCAGATCCCGTCGGGGGCGGTGTGGGCAAGGGCGGTGGCGAGGGGGTCCGCGCTGATGTGGACGACCAACGGGGCGGAGGGCCGCCCGCGCAGCTCGCGGGGCCTCAGCGCATTCAGACCCAGCCGCTCGGCGTGAGCGCGGACGTGCGGCCGGGAGTCGACGAGGCTGACGTTGCGGGCGCCGTGGGCGCGGGCGATCAGGCCGGTGTAGAGGGGAACGCTGGCGCTGAACACCGGCCGTGAGAGGGCGGCGAGGATCAGGACCTCGGCGTCGGGGTCCTCCTTGAGCAGTGCGGGCAGGTGGGGTCCGATATGGCGGTAGGCGTCGCACACGTTGTCCGACACGCTGGCCGCGGCGACTGGGTCGACGCCCTCGGGCAGGGGGACGAGCATGGCGTCGGCGTAGGGCACGGCGAGCTGATCGGAGAACGCGCCGCCGAAGTGCCCCGTGGCGAGCCCCATGCCATACGCTGAGAGCGGGGGGACCGCGAGGCAGTTGCCGGGGCGCCCCGCGCGGCAGTTGGCGCAGTCGCCGCAGCTGATCTGAAAGGGGACGACCACGCGATCGCCCGGCCTGACCGCGGCGACGCGCTCGCCGACGGAGAGCACCTCGGCGACGCATTCGTGCCCGAGGTGCAGGGGCAGGGCGAGCTGGGTGGCGCCGAGGAAGAGAGGGCAGTCGATGTCGCAGGTGGCGATGGCGATCGGGTGCACGATCGCCCCGTGGGGGCCCGGCGAGGCGGGGACGGGCACCTCGCGCCAGCGCAGTCGTCCACCGGGGGCGGCGGTGAGAGCGCGCATCCGCGGCCGGGTTGGCCGGCGCCGCTGGGCGGCGCGATCGCCGACCGTGGCGACCAGCCGCCGCAGACGCGCCGCACGGTCGCGTTCGAGCAGCAGCGGCATGGCGGCGGCGGCGGAGGGCGAGAGGAAGCCCGCATAGTGGCGCAGCGATCCCCGGGGTCGCCGGCGGCAGCCGGCGAGGCCCAGCGACGGCCCGGCCGGGGAGCGCGGATCGCGCTGGCCGCGCTCGACGCTCTGGACATTTGGATCGGCTCCCTGCATCGCGCTCAGATCGGCCCTTCCCTGCGCTTGATAGATCGCTCTAGGGAGAGGTACTCTACCATTGCGGCGGGTGGACGAGCATCCTTACAGAACAGCATGGCGCACCCGCGACCTCCACGCCTGGGGCGAGGCGCTCGCCGCGGACGTGGTGCTGCACTCGCCCGTGTTCACCTCCCCCTTCCGGGGCCACGATGAGGCGATCGAGCTGTTCGGCGTCCTCTTCGACTCGCTGGGCGCCATCGACATCACGGACGAGCTCGCGGCCGGCGATTCGCACGTGTTTTTCTGGCGCTCCGAGGTGGGGGGACGGGAGCTGGAGGGTGTCGATCTGCTGCGCTCCAACCCGCAGGGCAAGATCGCCGAGATCACCGTCATGATCCGGCCGCTGGTCGGCATCGCAGCGTTCGCGGGGGCCGTCGGCCCGCCCCTGGCGGGCAAGCGGGGAGCGGGCCGGGCCGCCCTGCTGCGGGTGCTCACCCCACCGCTGAAGGCGATGCTTGCGCTCGTGGACATCGTCGCGTCGCGTCTGGTACAGCGCGGTTGAGGCCGCGGATCTGCGGCCTCGTCGGCGCGCCCCGCCCAAGCTGGCGGCGCTCGGCGTGGGCGTCCTCGCCCTCGCTGTCAAGCCGTTCACCACCGAGCTAGGCACGTCGGCCGACACCGCGCCGATGACGCCGGCTCGGATTACACATTGGCTGGCACGCCGCGCTTCGACGCGGGGTAGGAAGCCCCGCGCCCACCACCCTGGCACGGAGCTTACCCCGCGCGGACGATCCCAAAATCAAAGCCACCGTCCAGCCCACCCCCCCTGAAGATCGCACACGGTCATTATCGGCAGGCGACTCCCGATTGCCGCAAACGTAGCTACCAGCGGCACAGGCCAGGGGTCCATCCCCGTGCCCGTGCCGCGTGACTGGTTTAACTAGAACGGCGCCCACACACGTAGTGGGGAGAGGGGCCGCCATTCTGCCGCTCCCCGGCCTGAGCGCTGAGAACGCCTCGGCTTCCAGCCGGTCGAGCCTTGTCCAGTCACACGAGACATGTTCGGGCCGATCGACCCCGGCCACCATGAGGTCGAGGCCCCATCTTCGCTGGGTGGGGGTGTGTGCGCGCTAGCGTGATCCGCGGTGCACACAGCGGACGAACAAGCCGATCTCGCGCGGGTCATCGCGGATCGCTCCGGCACGAGCCCCGACGTCCGTGGAAGCTCGGATGGCGCCATCGGCGCAACTGACGCCGTTGCGCCAAGCTCCGCCGCCGCGGTTGCCGAGGCCACGCCCATGGACTCCCACGAACCACCGCCAGTGGCCAGTCGCCGGTACCTGCCGCTCTTCTGGCGCGTGCTCGCCCTCAACGCCGCGGTCGTCACCACGATGGCTGTCGCGATCGCGATCGTGCTCCCCGCCCCGTTCGCGCACATCGCGGCCGACGACGCCACCATCCTCGCCATCACGCTGGTGGTGACGCTCGTCGCCAACGCTCTGCTGCTGCGCCACGCACTTGCCCCGCTGACCCACCTGCCCGCGCTCCTGCGCCGCGTCGACCCACTGCAGTCCGGGGAGCGCCTGCAGGTGCCCAACGCCCCGTCGGAGGCCGCCGAGCTCGCGCAGGCCTACAACGAGATGCTCGACCAGCTCGAGGGCGAGCGCCTGGAGAGCACGCGGCGGGTGCTTTCCGCCCAGGAGAGCGAGCGGTTGCGGGTCGCGCAGGAGCTGCACGACGAAGTCGGCCAGACGCTGACCGGGGTGCTGCTGGGGTTGGCGCGCGTCTCACGCGACGCCCCGCTCGAGCTCACCCCGCCACTCGAGCAGCTGCTCGAGACGACCCGCGCCAGCATCGACGACGTCCGCCGCATCGCCCAGCGCCTGCGCCCGGAGCCGCTGGAGGATCTCGGCCTCGCCGGGGCGCTGCTGGCCCTCTCACGGCGGATGCGCGAGCAGTCCGGGCTGCCGATCGCCTGCCGCATCCCCGCGGACCTCCCGCCCCAGTCACCCGAGCGCGAGCTCGTCGTCTACCGCATCGCCCAGGAGGCACTGACCAACGCCATCCGTCACTCAGGCGCCGCCAGCGTGACTATCACCCTGCAGCTCCGCTCCGACCGCCTCACGCTCAGCGTCCGCGACGACGGGCGCGGCATGCCCCATGGGCGCCGCGAGGGTGGCGGGACGCGCGGCATGCGCGAGCGCGCCGGGCTCGTCGGGGCCACCCTGCAGATCACGAGCGCCCCCCACGCCGGCACCGAGGTGTCTCTGGACGTTCCGCTCCACCCCGAGGACACGTGACCGCGCTGAAGACCAACATTCTGCTTGCCGACGATCACGCCGTCGTGCGCCAGGGGCTGCGGCTGGTGCTCGAAAGCGAGCCCGACCTCGTGGTCCGCGCCGAGGCCAGCGACGGCCTGGAGGCCGTCCGTGTGGCGCTCACCCACGACGACCTGCACCTCGCCCTCCTCGACATCTCGATGCCGCGTATGACCGGGCTGCACGCCGCACGCGAGATCCACCGCCAGCGCCCAGCGCTGAAGATCCTGATGCTCTCGATGCACGACAACGAGCAGTTCCTCTACGAGGCCCTACAGGCCGGCGCCAGCGGCTATGTGCTCAAGTCGCTCGCCGACCGCGACGTGGTGCGCGCCTGCCGCGCTGCCGTGCGCGGCGAGCCGTTCCTCTACCCCAGCGCGGTCAACAAGATCGTCCGCCACTACCTCACCGAACCCGCCGAGGAGCACCCCGACCCTCTGACGCCACGCGAGCTGCAGGTCATCAAGCTGATCGCCGAGGGCAACACCAACCGACAGATCGCCGACGCCCTCACGATCAGCCAGAAGACCGTCGAGCGTCACCGCGCGAACATGCTCGAGAAGCTCGGTATGCGCGACCGTGTCGAGCTCACCCGCTACGCGATCCGTCGCGGCCTCGTCGAGCCCTGAGGGCCATGAATGGGGCTTGCACCCCATAGCCGCCGACACACGCAGAAGGCATCCTCGGTGACATGGCATTCAGCGCCGCCGGGCTCCCCGCTCCATCCGTGTATCCCCTCCCCGCCCGGCGGCGCGGGCCGCTGCACCCGGTCTCCTCGGCGATCCCGCTCAGATCGCTCACCGTGCTCGTGGTCGACGATCATCCCGTGATACTGCGGGGGCTCACCAACCTGCTGGGCGACGAGCCCGGCATCGAGGTGCTCGCCAATGTTGACGACCACACCCAGGCGCTTGCCGCGGCGCGGCGGCTGCACCCCGAGATCGCCGTAATCGACTTTCACATGGCAGGCGAGAACGGCCTCGAGCTTGCCTGCCGACTCGGCTCCCTCCCCATCGCCCCGCGCGTCGTCGTCTACTCCGCCTTCCCCGGAGTGGCGCTCGTCGCCGGGGCGATGGTCGCCGGCGCCTACGCGGTCATCGCCAAGTCCGCACTGCCCCACGAGCTGATCGACGCCATCCACGCCGCCCGCAACGGACGCCGCACCCTGCCCGCCATCGCGCGGCCTGAGCTCACCGCGCTGATCGCCGGCCTGGAGCCACCGGACCAGTCGCTGCTCGGCATGTTCGCGCACGGTATCCCCGCCGAGCAGATCGCGCGGATACTCGGCCTGAGCGAGCCCGAGCTGCTCGAGCGCCGCCGCCGGATCGTGCGCGCGCTCTCGAAGCCGAGCAACGCCACCCTAGGCAGCCTGACGAACGGGGCGCTGCATTACTCTCACGGGCGCCACTAGACCGTCTGGATCGCCGTTCGCTGGCGAGAGCTCACACCAAGCGCTCGACATTCACCGGCTCACGGGCGCAAGCCCACCTAAAGGAGATTCCCGAGGCCGTGGATCGCCGCGCTGCCCAGCAAGACCTCGAGCGCGACACCCGCGACGCCGACGACGAGCGCCACGACCACGACGACGAAATCCTCGAGCAGTACACCGAGCGACAGCAGCACCACACCGAGCGCAGGCAGCGTGTCGAGTCCCGTGAACGGAGGGGCGAGAAAGGCACCGACGGACCCGCCAACCACCAGCAGCCCAAAGACGATGTTGCTCAAACGATGGTCGAATAGGAAGCGCAGGCGGGGTCGGGAGAAGCGCTCGAGCCAGCGGACCATCTTCATCAGTGCAGTGATGAAGCGCCTCTGCTTCTCCCCCGCAAGCTCAAGCTTGCGCCAGCGCCGCGGCAGCCAGATCTCCTCGCGGCCAACTATCAGCTCAAGCGCGAGCAGCACCGCGATGATCTCGAACACATGTGTCGCGCCGCCCGTGGGCAGCGGCAGTGCCGGCACCCCGAGCAGAAGCACGAAGAGGATCGCGAAGCTCTTCTCCTCGAAGAGCTCAACGAGGCCGCCCAGGGTCTTGTCGCCATCACCCCCCAGCCAGCGTTCGAGCTGGTCGCCGACCTTCTCCGGCCTTGGACTTGGCTTACTCCGCGACAAGAGGCGAGCCAGGCGCCGTGGGCTGCGACAACTGCACCATCTCCACGTAGACGATAGTGCGCGTCGCCCTTCCCGGGCGCGACGCGGAGTGGCCCGCGTCCACATCGATCGGCTGGCGTGTCTTGAGAACAGCCACACCTCTGGGTTCGCCATTCTGCGTCGGCGATCTTTTACGTGAACGGCGCCGGGCCGCTTGCCCCACCAGAATCCGTGCGCGTCTCGGGTTTGCGCTGGGCAGCGGTGAGTATCGCCGCCTCGTCGAGCATCACATTCATATGGTCCTCATCCCAGAGGGTTGCGAAGATCTTGCCCGCGACGCGGAACGAGGGCCGGCCGTGATGGTCCTGCTCGATCGTCTCGGGTAGCCCGAGTGCGAACGATCGAGCCTGTTTGCTGGGAAACCACGCTTGCGCTCAGGCCGGCGGCTCGGGTCGGTATGTGCCAAAGCTCCACGTGTGCCGTCGAGATCGCGCGCCGAGTACTCACGCGAGCCGTACGGCGTGTCCTCGATGTCGCGCGTGATCTCGGCACCAGCTGCCTTGGCGCGCTCGTAGTGGGCGTCCGTGTCTTCGATAGCGACATAGACCCATCGTCGAGACCAGCCACAAAGGACCCGAACCAGGCCGCCGGCCGCGCCGGATCAGCCCGATTGGCCAGCCCTAGCCGCGGTCCCAGCCCGAGAATCATGACAACCCCGGTTGAAAGCGGCTCGCGCTGGCGCGCCGGGCCCGGCAGCTCGTGCGCGTAGCCCCAGTAACCGCGCATATGGCGCCTGAGCGCCGGGTCCGCGCGCCGGAGAACCGCTCATTCGTCACGCTCAAGAGCATAGTCGGCACACGACTGGGCAAGGGAGCGATCAGCTTGCCCATTCGACTCGAGCAGCTGCTCGAGTCGCGCTTGCCATGGCCTATGAAGCTGATCAGGTAACCCCGCTCGTGGCTGCTCCCGAACTGGCAGCGGCACGGTTCCAAAGTGTTAGGGCCACGAACCCTACGAACACCTGCGCTACCGGCGACAACTCGGGCGGCAGCTCGCAGAGAACCTTGCCTCGCGGCGCCTTCCCCTTCCGAATCCAGCCGATCCTCCTCTCGCCGCTGCGAAGCTCCATTGCGGAGCGCCACGCAGATTTCCGCCTCAGCTCGTACACCGAGTCGCCGGCCGAAATCGTCCAGCGCCCGCGCCTACCCGCATCGGCCGTGACAAGCGCACATCCCGACTGGACCAGCGCAAAGTGCTTCCGGTTATCGCGCTGCAATTCGTACACCTCGCCGTCGACCTCGCCAGTCATCGCCTCCTTGAAGCGGCGGCGCACCCACGTCCCGCTGTGTCCGCGATCATCGCGCACCGCGTAACGCAGCCTCAGCCAGCTGAGTCGCTCGATCTCGAGCACAACGCGACGTTACCCCGAATCCAACACGCCTGTTGGGGATTGTGGGGATGGTGCGCCCGGATCGGGGGGTGGTGTGTTTGCGGGGTCGTGATTCGGCGGGATTGGGGCGTGAGTAGTCGCTGCCCCGTCGCACTGGCACCTTAAGGTGTCGTTCGGCGACTGGTCACACACGATGGCGCAGTAGGTTATGACCATTGCCATGACGCTCG